>Ga0315286_10002243_pt1 | contig 18022 bp, 14 predicted proteins | sample YL17G10_0_MG_FD_205038 | JGI IMG/M metagenome (GOLD analysis project Ga0315286, IMG submission 205038) | Sediment microbial communities from Yellowstone Lake, YNP, Wyoming, USA - YL17G10_0 | ecosystem: Environmental > Aquatic > Freshwater > Lake > Sediment | place: USA: Wyoming | collected...
CCTACGATGAAGCCAGCGGTTTAGGCTCCGAACAACTCAGCCCGGCTCTGGCGAAGGTCTGTTGTCTGTTAGCGGTAGATGACAGCTTCGGCGAGGTTTCCAAAAAGGTGGGATGTTTGTATGGAGAAGAGAGTTTTTGCACTCGTTGGAAGAATCGGGGAAAAAATTATTAAGATTGTTGATTGTGGGGACTGAGTCTGCTATAAGATTGTCAAAAACTGGTAGGAGAAACGGCTATGGACAGAGTGTTCTTCTATTCATTACAGGATGCGGCTGAGAAGCTCAATAAGACCGAAAAGGATGTGCGTGAGCTGGCGCGGCAGGGCATACTCTCTGAGTTTCGGGATGGCTCCACCTTGCTTCTGTTGGCGACTGAGGTTGAGGCCGCAATTTCCTCGACCTCGCCGAGCAAAGGGTGGAGTAAAAGTGCGGTGCCTAGTGGACTGAAAGTCTGACACCCCGGGCCTATCTACCCCGCCAGCGGCGGGGTGTCAATTTGCTTCTATTCAGTTTCTATAGGCGTCCTCGGCCCCGAATTCCTACGGGCCTGTCTGGTTGTTTTCTTGGCTCTGTGAATCCGGGACTTTGGAACCGCCGTTTTGGACTGTCTCAGATGGCAGCTGGGGCCAGCGGCTTCGCCGAAATGTACCCGATGCCTCAGTCGGTCCAGCAGGGCCCCGGTCAGCTGCTCACAGCCGAAGATTCCCACCCAGGACTCGAACGGCAGATTGGTCGTTACAATTAGGCTCAGCCTCATACGCCCGGCTGACCACCTCGAATAGTGACTCTGCAGCCGTCCTGGAGAATTCCTTTACCAACAAGCTCTCAAAGCTGAGGAGCTTTGGGTAGAGCATTAACTCCGTCAACCAAAAGACAAAAGCGTTATAGTGCCACCCTGGATCGTGTTTGCAGGTCAAGCGGACAATGTCAGGCTTTGATGTACAGAATTTTACTTTGCCAGTTTCAAGCTAATAACATTGCCATGATGCAGTAGCAGATATTGGCCATGCCATGGAACAGAATCGGCGCCACAAGTGTTCTGGCCCGAACAAACAGCCAACCCAGAATAAGACCCGGCAGGAACGTCAAGATCGATATTGCTTGGCCGTGAACGACAGCATGGGCACCTGCAAAACATGCCGCTGACAGAACAATGCTTGCCCAGTTCTGCAATCCACATGGCCATTTCGCAGTGTTTGTCAGCCGCAGGATGTTGCTCTGCAGATAGCCCCTGAAAAACACTTCTTCGCCTACGGCAACGTACAGGAACTGATAGAGAACCCAGGAAAGCCACGGTTGATTCTGCGGCAGGGCAACACGCAAAGGTAACTCCAATCCATAGGATCTCAGCAGCCAGAAACCTGCAAACGCAGCGGGAAACACCACCAGGCAGGTAAGAGAGACTATCGAGAGTGCAAATTTGATTTGCCGGATAGTGAGACTAATCTGGGTGAACCGATCTCGTCTTAGGATAGTCGGGATGAGTGCGGCGGCCACAAGAACGGCAGGGATCACGAACCAGAGTACATTTGAGATGTAGCTTTGTCCCAGAAGGTGGATTGCCAGAATTACGAAGGCGGTCAGGAAAATGGTCTCGGCAAGCAGATAGCCGGCGGCTCGGTTCGACATTATACGAACTGGTTCTGCGAGGCAGAGCCCCGTCGAGAGCTCGGCGAAACCAACCTGGCCGGGGTAATCGTTCATCTTCAGCGTTTGTCTTCTGTAGTACTTTGTCTCCTGCGGTTGCGCGCATCCCGCAGCCTCATTATCCTCATCACCACTGCAAGACCGATATACGGAACGAGGAACTCGACAGCGGTTCCTTGTGCGGCGGGAGATATAGAGCAGCCTCCACCGCCACCGCCACCGCCGCCGCCCGCGGCACCCGCTGCTGCGGCGACAATGTAGAACGGGGTGAAGTGTGTTGTTTTGAAACGCAGAGCATTTAAGGTGGAGGACAGCTGGATGGTTTGGATATCAGTCATCCCCTGCTGGCTCAGCGCGCCGGTAAGCGAATCGTACCAGTAGGCCGATGGTGTGCTTGTGGAATCCGCAACGGCGTATGGGATTGTGATAGTAACCGGCTGGCTGAACTCCAATCCGCTTGGGCCGAAGTCATAGCTGCTCAGATATTGTAAGGCGAATTCCTGCGGATTCTCAATCTTTGCGATAGTAATGGTCAGGTCGTATGGACAGGCGCCCGCAGGCACTACTATGGAGACTTCATCCGGCCCGGCAATGGCGTTGGGATCGGTTCCGACGGTTCCACCCGAAGAGGCGATAATGGCTTGCGATGACACTGCGGTCGGCTGCATGTATGTGCTTGCGGCGCAGTAAATCTCGGTACCTGTGTTCCTATCGTCGGTCCAGACCATGTATGGGTAGCCATAGCGGTCTATGCCGATTGCCGGCTCGCTCTGGGCGGAGTTAGTGCCGCCGTCGTCGATGAGCACATTTGTTCCGTGGCCCGCATTTGTCTGCACCATATAAAGGTCCGTATCGCCGTTCGAGCCAGCGACATTTCTCTTATCGAGCCAGCATGCAAAGACTTTCAGTCCGCTGCCGGCGCTTCCGGCGACGGCGATAGTCGGCGATAGCTGGTCGGCACCTGAAGTGTCGTCAACGATGTTGGCTCCGGCTAACGGACTACTTGGCAGACCGCTGCAAGAGGCATAGTATATGTCGCTGTTTCCCGATATGCGGTCAGCCCAAAGCAAGTGCAGAATCGAGCCGGAGGCCTCTGCTGCAAGTGCGGGGCTTGACTGGTCGGCTGCTTTTGTCACTATCGGAATGTTCGTCCAGGAGCTTCCGGCAGCCCCGTAGATGTCAGTAGAGGAATTTCTGGTGTCCGTCCAGACTATATAGACCGTGTTGGATGAATCGACCGCAATGGCCGGATCTGTCTGGTCGGCGATGTTGGAGGTGATTCTCGTGACTGTATGAGTGACAAAGGCGTTGCTCGATGTTGCGATGTATATGTCCTCGTTACCGGCGCCATCATCCTGCCAGACGACATGCACGCGATTTGGAGACTGGCTGTCAACCGCTATCGCCGGATTAGTCTGATTGTCGTTCGAGTCGGTGAGCCTTTGGGGGCCGGACCACGTTGCCCCGAGCGACGATGAGGTCGAAGCGTAAACGTCCCAGTTCCCTCGCCTGTTGTCTTCCCATACGACATATAGCTTGTCATCGGTTCCCACGGCAACGGCTGGATTGCACTGGTCGGCGTTGCTGTCAGTAATCTGTGTGCTGGTGCCGAAGGCGCTTGATCCAGCTGTGAGCCTGGCGATGTAAATGTCTCTGCTGCCTGCCGGCCCGGCGTGCCAGACGGCCCATATATTGCCGCTGCTGTCTGTTGCGGTTTCAGGCGCGCCCTTAGCAAGGTTTGCGACGTCCGAACCGAGCAGTTTGTTCTGGCCGAATGAGCGCATCTCGGTCCTGAAGGAGTAGGACACTTGGGTCATTACGTTTCCGCCGAGGTCCGCGGCGTTTACCGTTACGGTCTTGGTCTGGTCAAAATCGAAGTTTTCGTTCGACTGGTAGGCGTAAGCATAGTCGGCCTTTGTGCCGGTCCTGCGGCAATTGCCGGTTGCGCTGACGTAATTGGACGTATCGCCCGAGTATATGGTACTGCCATCGAGCGTGATTGTCACGGTGCCGGCGTCAACACCTTTGCCGTCATCGGCGACGTGCAGGGTCATTAAGTTGTTCACGGGGGCTTGTATCGAGTCTGCGGCCGGCGAGCATCTGGTGACGGTCGGCGCTAATGTGTCGCGGACGGTGATAGTAACCACCTGTGAGTCGCTAAGCGAGCCGTCGCTGACGGTGAAAGTCACCTGATAGCTGGTGTCAGCCTGACTGTGTGCAGGTGTCCAGGAGAAGGTCTGGCCGGAGAGCGTTGCTCCGCTGGGCAGACCTGTGGCCGAGTACACAAGGCTGTCGTTGTCCAGGTCTGTTGCACTTATGGCAAAGGATAACGGCGCAGCTTCATTGACGGATTTGTCGCCGATTGTGCCAAGCACGGGCGCTCTGCTAGTGTTGTTGACGGTTATGGTAACGGTCTCGGAATCCTGTGTTTGGCTGTCACTGGCAGTGAAGGTTACTGCGTAAGTTCCGGCCTGGGTGTATCCCGGAGTCCAGGTGAAGGTGGCCCCGGCGAAGGCCGCGCCGGCTGGCAGACCGCCGGCTGAGTAGCTGATAGAATCGCCGTCGGCATCTGCTGCGCTGAGGGAGAAGCTCAGGAGACTGCCCTCGTCCACCGACCGACCGCCGATTGAGGCTAAGACAGGGTCCCTGTTTACGTTGTTCACCGTGATGGTAATTGTCTCGGAATCAGTGTCGGTACCGTCGCTTGCGGTGAAAGTCACACTGTGTGAGCCGGATTGAGTGTATCCTGGCGTCCAGCTAAACGTTCGGCCGGAGAAGGCGGCGCCGGTGGGCAGGCTGCCGGCTGAGCAGGTTATCGTGTCGCCGTCAGCGTCGGTGGCGGATATGGTGAAGGTCAAGAGACTATTTTCGTTTACCGATTTGCTGCCGATGGAAGCCAGGACGGGTGCTCTGTTGGTGTTACCGACGGTAACTATGATGGTCTCTGAATCTTGGTCGGTGCCGTCACTGGCCACGAAAGTTATGCTGTAAGTTCCAGCCTGTGTATATCCCGGTGTCCAGTTGAAGGTCTGGCCGGAGAAGGTTGCGCCGGAGGGCAGGCTGCTGGCTGAGTAGGCTATAGTGTCACCGTCGGCGTCGGTGGCGGATATGCTGAATGTTAAGGTGGCGTTTTCATTTGCAGACTTATTACCGATGGTGCCGAGCACGGGGGCATGATTGTTGGAATCCGCAGGGATGTATTCATAACACCCGGCATCGGGAGCCCCAGAGCGGGAATTGCCGAGAATATCCGAGGAAGGGCCATAACCGGCGTTTCCAAAGTCAATGGCGGCCGAGCCTGCTGCGAGGGTGTAGTCGTTACCTGCCGCATTTGTAAATAGAGCGTTGAAATTGCTGCTAACCGCTTCGGTGCTATTGAGAGCGAATGGATATGTCGGCCCGCCGGAGCCGTTCGGATTGCTCCCAAAGATATTGTTGCCATGACTGACCACCCGCATGTATAAACTGTCGTTGACGTCATCCGATTGACTGTAAGACAACATGATATTGTTGTATAGTTCATCAATGACGCTGGGTAACTTAGAACCGCTGTTCGATTCTCCAGTACTCAATTTGAATCCACTGCCAAAGGTATTATTCCGAATCACCAATCCACTGGTTACACCACCTGCTTCAAAGGCATTTGCTGTTCCCGTATTCCAAACCAGGTTGTTCTCTATCGTAACATCTGTTCCTCGACCAAAAAATCTAAGGTAAGCAGCACCGCTTGCACTCGGAATAAACGTGTTGCCCCGCAGAATAATATCAGTAACGACAGTGCCGGATAGAATCTGTATAGGGTCGGAGTGGGAATAGTCGCACTTTGAGACTGCCGACATTGTAGCTCCACTGCTCTGTCCTGTTACCGTTCCACCCTTATCAGAAGCAGTCAGAAACAGTTGCTCGCTTGTAGTGTAAACAGCCAACTTTGTTGAACTATCAATTGTTGCCACTATCCCCTCAGCACCACTACCCGCCTGAATTATCGTTTCGCCAACCTCAAATGCGCCCGAAATTGTCCCCACAAGACCAAAATCCGTCCGTCCTTTGTGAGCATCATAAATTAAATTGCCCTCTATGAGTAAATGGCTTGTCCCATCGGGGCGAATGCCATCTTCGGCCAAACGGTGAATCGTATTGTTCTTGATTGTCCAATAGGCCCCCCCGCCATCGCCACATCGGATTCCTCTTTTTGTATATGAGATTTTGCAATTCTCGACCGTAACATAATTAACATTATATCTACTACTTATACCTACTGTCTCTCCGGAACAATAGGGAGCGTAGAACCCACTATGTGGTTCCGGGGCGGATGTTATATTGCAGTCGTAAATGTAAAAATATGAACCATGTTGTAGTGAAATCCCGTTCGTAACATTAAAGCCATTCCACCTCAGATAAGAGTCGTAATCGTCATTATAAACAAAGATATTACTAAGCGTGGGACTGTGACCGGGAGCAGCTTCATAAATAATCCAATCGGTACGGTTGGCGTCTATATGTACTTCTCTAAACTCGCCATAATCACCATCCTTGAATAGAACCGTATCACCCTCGGTAACTTTGGTCCCTGCTCCGCTGTATAAAGCATATGCCCGGCTGAGCGTTTTCCAGGGTTGGTCGCTCGTGCCGGGGTTGCTGTCGTCGCCGTTGGCGGCATCAAGATAGTAGGTTGCCCCTTCCGCCACGTTCGCGATGACAAGAGTATAAGCCAGGCTCACAATGATCAAACAAGCTGTGTGCAAATGCAGGGGAGACATGCGCCCCTGGCTTGGCCAGGATGTCATTGCCTTTTTTCCCATATTTGGTGCCCGGATGAGACTAATTTATCGTACTTCTTTCCAATATAAAACGTAAGAACAAATCGTCGAGAAGCCAAGCCAGAGTAATCCGGCCGTGCTGGACTCAAACGCGAGAAACAGTTGTTTCTTCTGTAAGATACGAACCGGCAGGTAAGAATCTGGTGCAGGACTGCCCAATTTCACGGCGGTTTTGGGCTTGTTGGAGAGAAAACAGGGTCCCCGGCATCGCAATAGGGGGAGGTTCTTAATGGAATATCGGACGTTCAGGCCGGGTGCCGCCCCGGCGGATTGCGGCCCGCAGTGGAAGTTCGCCCTTTTGGGTACCCAATTCTCGTATTTTGCGAAAATTGGGCTTGACAAATGACGATACAGCCAGTAGAATTCGGGCAAGTTTGGTGGCCTCAAGGAGGAGGTTTTCTCATTTTTTTTGTTGGTGACTGAGTTCACGGTGCATAGAAAAGGGTGGATGGTGGTTTTGGAGTGCTACTTTGGGGCTGTCCCGCTTTGCATATTCATTTGAGAATAGTTGTTCAACGGAATCGGAGCGGACTTTCACGCATGCGTGGGGCGCCGCGGGCAAGACACCTGTGTGGTTTGTCTGGATTCTTGCTGTCCTACTGTTGCTTTCGGCGGGGGTGGTGTACCGTATCCCGGCCCGCCAACTGAAGCTCCTCGGCCAGGATCCCATACCGCTTCCTGTGCCTTTGAGTGAGTTTCCCATGAAAATTGGTGATTGGGTGGGTACAGAGTCAGCTATTCGTGCGACTACGCGGGAGTACATGGAGGACAACTTTGCAGACGACTTTGTCAGCCGGTGCTACATCAGTTCGGCTGGTAAGGGCTGGGCGGACGTCTACGTGGTGTATTGCTCCAGTCGGCCTGGCGGCATATTAGGACATCGGCCGGGCGTATGCTATCCGGCATTCGGCTGGCAGCACGAGAGCACCGAAAAATCACAACTCACCAGCAAAGGCGGACGGCAGATAGACTGTCTGCTGCATCGATTCTACAAACCGCCTCCGGATTACGACCGGATTGTTGTCCTGAGCTTCTACGTGTTGAATGGGCGGATAACAGCCAAGGAGAGCGATTTCTCCGGGCCATTCGGTCGAAAACCCAATATCGCCAGAGACCCGAGTCGATACGTGGCTCAGGTGCAGATAAGCTCGGCTTTAGAAAAGTCGGTCAAGGCAGCAGCTGAGGAGATGACGGATATGATTCTCGAATTCCTGCCCGATGAGAACAGCATGGTCGCAGCCGCAGAATCTGTCGGGACCTCCGGAGGCCGGACCAAGAGCGCCGAGTGACGTTAGGGAAGACACACAAGACCGAGGATGGCCGGGTAGAGTCTTGTCCGGCAAGAGGTTGCATCGATTTGCTCGATGCAACCGACGGGGACGGAGTGCGTTTGGTAACTGCGTAGCAAGAGGAGAGAGATAGTTTCGTTCATTCATGGACGGTGCATCGACACGAAAAGAAGCGACTGCGGCTGCCGGACAATCGGCGGATCGTTTTTTTGATACGGAGCATTTGAAGGTAGACTTGAGAGGGCGCTTTGTACAGGGAACCGCCATAACCACTCTTGGACAGGCAGCGCGATTTGTCATACACACAGGCTCGACAGTAGTCCTGGCACGATTATTGTCTCCAAAGGATTACGGCCTTGTGGCAATGGTGACAGCAGTAACCGGCTTCATAATGATTTTCAAGGACCTCGGGCTTTCCACTGCGACAGTCCAGAAGGCCCAGATCAGTCATCAACAGATTAGTACGCTGTTCTGGATAAACGTTGCCATCAGCACCATCGCAATGCTCGTAACTGCCGCTCTAGCGCCTGCTATCGCATGGTTCTACAACGAACCTCGGCTCACTTGGATTGGCCTAGCGTTGTCAACAACTTTCCTATTTGTTGGTCTCAGTGTTCAGCACCAGGCGCTGCTCAGAAGGCAGATGCGTTTTACCGCAATAGTAACAAGAGATATTGCTGCTATGTTGGTTGGAGCTGTCCTTGCTATTGTGCTGGCATGGAGAGGAGCGGTCTATTGGTCATTAGTTGCAATGCAGGTCGGTACGGCGGTCGCCGGCACAATAATGCTGTGGCTAGTCTGCAAGTGGCGCCCCGGTTTGCCGGTGCGGCGGTCCGGTGCCCGCTCAATGCTCCGCTTTGGTCTGGACATCACAGGCTTTCAGATGGTGAACTACTTCGCCCGTAATGCTGACAAGATTCTGCTTGGCCGATTCTATGGCTCTTACGTTACCGGACTGTACAGCAGGGCATACAGTTTGTTTATGCTCCCCATCAGCCAGTTACGTGCTCCTCTGACTGCTGTCGCCATCCCGGCGCTTAGCACCCTTCAGAATGAGCCAGCTCGATACGCAAGGTACTACTACAAACTCACCTCTATTCTCGCATTGTTAACTATGCCCCTTGCGGGCTTTCTATTTGTCTGCTCTGAAAGCATTATCCGTCTGTTACTGGGTGAAAAGTGGATGGATGCAAATGCCATATTCAAAATATTGGCTGTGGGCGCCTTTATACAAGCCGTCGAGACCACGCGAGGTCTTACCCTGGTTTCACTGGGGATGAGCAGAAAGTATCTCAAAATTGGGATATTCACGAGCGTATTTTTTGTCTTGGCCTTTGCCATAGGCGTTTCCTGGGGGGCTCGCGGCGTTGCACTATCTTATGTTATTAGCGAGTACTTGATTGTGATTCCATCATTATGGTATTCCTTTAGAAAAACTCCCGTGTCAGTTCTGGGATTTTTCAAGGTCATCTCACGGCCGGCAGTTGCCGCTCTTGCGTCCACTGCAATAATGTTTCTGGCCTATAAGTTCCTGCTGGCTAATCAGCCGGACATTGCAGTTATCGGGATGTGCTTTGTTGTTGGCTGTCTGACATATTTGTCGGCGTGGTGTGTGATGCCGGGAGGGTTACACCTGCTACGTGAATTCGCCACCTATGTTTCGCTTCTGATTCGAAAAAGTGAAAAAGGTCTGGATTAAAAAGACAAATCACCAAAGCCCTGTGCAAAGGGGCGTACAGGGACTCAGACTGGGCATCCAGACAAAGAAAGGCTTTATCAATGAGGAGAGATGAATGAGATTACCAACATATTCGTCTATCCCAACGCTCATCGCTCGCATTGGGAGCAGAATGATGGATGCAACCGTATGCAGGCTTTACAGAGTCGTGGGCAGGTGGTACCTTACGCCGATACTTCTCTACGACTGGAAATGCTCCCGCTATGACCATATAAACGAGAGGGTCATTGAATTTGAATTTGCACTCAAGTGACTTTCAAGAATATGCCCTCTTGATGTCCTCGATGTAGGTCCGGGAAGCAGTTCGTGGCCTCATATTATGGCGAACTGCGGATTTAAGGTGACAGCAATAGACAAAATAAGCGGATACTCGAGGCGCGTTTTTTCCAATCGACATTACTATGTCGTAAAAGACGACATAACCAAACCCAGGATTGCAGAGCAGTTCGACCTGATAACTTGCATTAGTGTTCTCGAACATATTCCAGATCACAGACGCGCTATCGACGGAATGTTCAAATTACTCAAACCCGCTGGATATCTTGTACTGACATTCCCGTACAACGAAGAACGCTGTGTAGAGAACGTGTACGACCTGCCTGAAGCCGGATATGGTAAAAGCGGCCGATACGTCTGCCAGGTTTTCTCTCGGAAAGAAATCGATACTTGGCTTAATCAGACCCACGGAACCGTTGTTGAGCAGGAATACTACAAGATTTTTACTGGTGCTCTCTGGACGTTCGGCAAACGCACGTATCCACCCTCCAAAGTTGCGAACGGACAAAATTGCGATCTGACGTGTCTGATTCTCCAAAAACCGGTACAAAGCCAATGAACACGGCTTTAGTCAGAATACAACCTTCCTTCAAAGACAAACATGGGCACAAGTGCAGTCAGGAGTGTCTCGGTCATTCTTAACTTGACAGGATGGCAATCCGTGTCCGTTGTGGCTTCGTGAATATAACCACAAGTGGTGTCGGAAATGAAGATAGACCTGATTTTTATAACATATAATCGCCTGTCGTATACAAAACTGGCTATTCCTTCACTATTGGCCGACCCAAAAGAGGAGTTTTCCCTAACAATATGGGATAACGGCTCGACGGACGGCACGAGAGAATATCTATCCTCTGTGGATGACCCTCGGATAGCCAGAAAGGTCTTTGCCAAAGAGAACGTGCGTATACACGGTGCGGTTAATGATGTAATCAGGAACTCCTCCGCAGATCTTTTCGGTCTTGTCTTTGATGACGATCTGGTGACCCCGGGGTGGACTCGTCGTCTTGCCCAAGCTCACGCCGATGTTCCTGAGCTCGGAATGATCGGGTGCTGGCATTTTTCCCCGGAGACTTTCAGCTACGAGCGTGCCAACCATAAGATACAGAAGTTCGGAGAGCACCAGGTGCTGCGACATCCGTGGACGGGAGTAGGGGCCGGTCTTGTCAAAGTCAAAAGCCTAAGGGAGTGTGGTCCGCTTGAGTCCAGCCGAACGACTAAGTATTGGATTCGCATGGCGCAGAGAGGTTACGTCAACGGATACTACTATCCCTTGATCTATGTCGAGCACATGGATTACCCATGGTCGGAGCATTTTGCGTTTGCGGGTAGATTCGAAGAGTGGCTCAAGATAAGTACGGGCGCCAAATGCCACGGAATCCATACGCTGGAAGATGCAAAAACATGGCATAAGGTTATTGTCGGCAACATTCTCGATGACCCGTGGGATGTGAAATACTACGTTGGCTGGCGCGCCAAACTCAGAAGGGCCAGGGCGAAGATCCGCGGCGTTTTGAAAGCCTGAATTTCTGAGCAAGAGGGGTTATTTATTTGATTCCTATCGCAACAAAGGACAAAGATAGTAGTATTAAGATTTGTCTGCTGGGGCCATCTTTTGATACGGGCAATCTTGGAGTCAATGCGCTGGTGGAGGCGAGCATCAAGGCCATTGTCAACCGGTGGCCCGATGCGGAGGTGACGCTGTTAGGCAGCGGGTGGGTTGACTCAGAATATCGGCTGAGCCTGTTCGGCCGGGAGATTCAGGTGAAGAGTATGCCCATAAGATTCTGCAGAAACGTCTTTCTGCCCAATCACTTCGTTGTGCTTTTCTTCCACGGGATGATCCTGAAGATATTTCGGGGGCATCGGATGCGCGAAGCGCTTTCGAGGCGCAATGCGTATCTGCGGACGATACTTGAAGCGAATGTGGTCTTCGATAACACCGGCGGCGACAGTTTCAGCGACATATACGGCATGCGAAGATTTGTCACGGGCTTTTTGCGTAAATGGCTGATCAAAATCTTCCGAAAGAAACTGGTGCTTTTACCGCAGACGTACGGGCCGTTCGACAAACGGCTGACGAGGATTTTAGCTCGACATATAATAGACTATGCGACGTTAATTTATTCAAGGGACCAAAGCGGCGTTGCGTATGTGAAAGATCTTCTCGGTACGGAGAAGGCCGGCAAGAGAGTGAAGTTCGTACCCGATGTGGGCTTCATTCTTGATCCTCACAGACCGAACCATGAGGAAATGGACTCATTGCAGAAGGTCAAGAGTGCAAACAGTACGTTGGTGGGTTTGAATGTCAGCGGTTTACTCGGCTACGGCAGTGACGCCGGCGATAATGTGTTCAACCTTAAGATAAACTACCCTGCACTGATCGACTCAATCCTCGAGTTCCTGATGAAACAGGAGGGGACGGCTGTATTGCTGGTGCCGCACGTAGTCTCCCTGCGAGAGCCCGGCGCAGTGCTTGTGAAGAACATCGGCGCCAGAGGCTACAGGGAGCAGCCCGATTCTGTCGCCTGCTGCAGGTTGTATGATAAGGTCGCTTCGAAGTATCCGGATCGGATATTCATAGTGCGCGGTCGTTACAACCACAACGAAACCAAGTACATAATAGGTCTGTGCGATTTCTTTATCGGTTCCCGGATGCACGCCTGTATTGCGGCGCTTTCTCAGGACATCCCGGCGGTGGGGATAGCCTATAGCGGGAAGTTTCAAGGCGTTTTTGAAAGCGTAGGCGTTGGCGACTGCGTCGCCGACGCCCGACACTGCCGTGAAGACGAGCTGCTGGAGAAGATAGGCTCGGCGTATCAAAGAAAAGACCAAATCCGAGAGAATCTCCGCCAGACCGTACCTCATGCGAAAAACGCAGTGTTAGATATGTTCAAGACTTTGGAATTGTGACGTAATATCTTATTGTCCATCAGGGCACCAAAGTCGGACGTGCAATTTGTTGCCTTTTATGGGTAAGCAGCGCAGAAGTCAGGAGAACAAGTACGGGTCAATTGATGCCGTCGTGACGAAAAAGATATGCTGTGGCTGCGGAGCTTGCACTGTAATCTGCCCGGCGTCGTGTATCGAGCTTGTTTATGGAGAGCGATACAACTATCCCGAAATCGATGCGGAGCAGTGTGTGCAATGCGGCAAATGTCTTGAAGTGTGTCCCAGCGCGTTTCTTTTAGCAGGAACCGACCCAGGATTCTGCGATGAGCCTGCAAAGGCCTTGTATGATTGCTGCCTTATCCATTCGAAGGATGACGGGATACGTCTGGACTCATCATCGGGCGGGTTCATCACGGGGATGATTCTACACCTGATGGATAAAGGGCTGGCGGACGGCGGTGTCGTCGCGAGGTGTCAGGGCGAGCAGGCCTTGGTGGCCCGGTCGTTTATCGCGACGGACCGGGAATCTCTTTTGAGTGCGAGGGCTTCAAAGTATGCTCCCGTTTCGAGCTGCGCTGCGTTGGCGGAGGTTTTGAAACGGCCCGGGCGTTACGTGTTCGTGGGGACCCCGTGTATGGTTGAGGCGCTAACCAAGCTTCAGAAGCTGCTGCCTAAGCTCAAGGAGCGAATTGTGCTTTCGGTTGGCTTGGTTTGTGCGGGGATGGCTTCTCGTTTGAGTACGAAGGCATACATCGAGGAAGACGGCGGCGTGAAGATCAGCGATGTTCGGCGGATATGCTACCGGGGGAACGGCTGGCCGGGACGCTTTCGGATCTTTGGTGAGAACGACAAACTTCTTATGGACCGCCCACTGCTCGGCGGCTCGCTTATCCACGTCGTGCCCCGCGATCATTATCTTCGCTGCTGGAACTGCCTCGATCATTGGGGTCGATTTGCCGATATTGTGGTTTCTGATCCCTGGACGGAAGAGATGGTCAAAACGGAGCGCAAAGGCAGGTCGGCAATTATGGTCCGAACTGAGCGGGGCAGGGAGGCTGTCAGCTCGGCCATTGACAGCGGTGACATGATAGCCGACTCAATCACCGTCGAAGATATGCTGGGGTATAATAAGCATCTTGTGATCGATTCGGAGCACCCGCGTCACGGCTGGATGGCGGGGTACCAACTGCTGTTTTTTGGCCGGTTGATGTATTTGGGTACGGCGTTGGGAAGCCTGCTGCGCAGAAAACGGATCGGCTTGAAGACCACGCTGAAAGTTCGATTGGACAAGAGATACTATTATTAGCTCACGATTCCCAATCGTGGCGAATGACAAGACGGCTCGTATTGTGGTCGCAAGTTGTTGCAGCGGAAAAATATGCAAGGCACTACGTTAGCAATCGGCATTTTGGGCTCAATACTGGTTCTGTTGCTGCGCCCCGCTTATGCTCTGGCTGCATACTTTTCAGTCTTAGTCTGGTATCCCGACTATCTGAGAGTAAGCATCGGGACGATAGACATATCCGCCGGGCGAACCGTGATTACGATATTGCTGCTGCGATGCTTGCTCAATGACCGACTTCGGCGCAAGTTTGTCTGGTCTCGATTGGACACATGGGTTGCTCTAAGTATGCTGGTGTATGTGGTGATGTACTGTATCACGCATCCGTTGCAGGAATCCTTGGAAAACAGAAGCGGTTTATTGATGGATACTTGGTTTGTGTATCTCGCCGCGCGTTTGATAGTTACCGATAAGACGGCTTTGACATCTTTTGTCAAGGGCGTGGGCGTTGTCTTAGGGGTCCTGGCCATCCTGGGCGCAATCGAGTCTTATACCCACTGGCAGCCTTTTCTTACCCTGAGACGATTTCGCCCATGGGACACGATTGTCGATGCACAGGTAATTGAGGCTCGGATCCGCTTTGGATTGGCGCGGGCGGCGGGTCCTTTCAGCCATTCCATAATGTTCGGGAGCTGTTTTGTGATGTTTCTCCCGCTAATCTGGGCCTTGCGGCGGGAACGCGGATACTGGGGAAAACTGGCTTATCTATTGTCCGCGATAGCTGTTCTTGGAGCTCTGAGCAGCATGTCCAGTGGCCCATGGTCTATGTTGTTTGTGGTGATTTTCTGCTTAGTGCTGGAGAGATACAAGCGATGGACGAAGCCGCTGCTGATTGCTTTGGCGGCTTTCTGCGTATTGATTGCGGTCGCAAGCAACAGGCCGTTCTATCACGTCATCTTCTCCTATGCGAATCCTTTGGGAGGAGCGGGGTGGCAGCGGGCCAAACTTATCGACTGCGCGATCGAGGACTTTGGCGACTGGTGGCTGGCTGGCTACGGTACGCGGGAAGTCCCGTGGGGACGACAAACCGGGATGGGCCATACGGACTGCAATAACGAGTTCATTCTGGCGGGGATCAAATACGGCATGCTCGGCGTAATTGCTCTTGCTGCGACGCTCGCAATGGCGTTTCGCGGCCTTGTGCGTGCGTTCAAAGAAACAACGGATGAGGAATTACGCTCCTTTTACTGGGCCATGGGAAGTGCATTAGTGGGAGTAATCGCAATATGGCAGGGGGTGAGCTTCTTCGGGCAATCGACGATGCTTTTTTATTGTCTTCTGGGAACGATTGGCTCATCCTTTGGCTTCACAAGATGCGTGACCTCTGAGGACTGGAGTGTTCAAGGCGTCAGCAATGACGATCTTGTCTTGCTGTACCGGGGGCAGTGAATTGCTTGCGATTGCCCGGGCAACGCGCATAGGCGCTCTATCCAATGGTCGGGTATTGCGGCTCAACAGCCTATTGCGAGAAATAGAACTCTCTAATGGGGATACATTAGTCTGTTGGTTGTCAGGCTCAAATGCAGTTGGCCGGCAGTATGTGATGAGAATGGGAAATAGAGTGATAGCTTCCGCGAAAAGGTATAGGGATTTCTTCTGGCAGAGCATCACTGCCAAGCCGCCTCGTCTGGCGTACATAGGCGGCTTCTACGGGCATGACAATCTTGGGGATGAGGCCCTTTATGATGCGGCGGAATCGCTGTTTAATAAGTGCTCATTGTTGAAGTATCCGCGAAAACCGTGGTTTACCAGTATTGCGAAGGTGTTGCCGCGTATTCATTGTGCGGTTCTGGGCGGTGGGACTCTGATCAATCGGTTGGCAAGCTGGCGTCATCTTGCTGAAAGGTGCTTCGACACTTTCCCGTTTTCATTTGTTTTTGGGACGGGTGTGGCGCATCCGGCTTTCTGGTCGTCCCGCGGGGAATGGAAAGATACGCGCAGGGAGTGGAAGTCAATCCTTGAGAAATGCAGTTACGTTGGCGTCAGAGGTCCGCTGTCGGCGCAGTTGCTGGCGGATGTGGGGCTTGAGCATGTTGAAATTGTTGGCGATCCGGTATTGACATTCGCACTGAGGGGACCGCCCGAGAGCAGTTCACATATTCCGGATTCTATTGGTCTGAATCTTGGGCAGGCGAACGGTTGTATGTGGGGGTCGGAAGATCGCGTTCTGGACGAATATGTCAAGCTGGCGACCTTTGCCCGGAAGGCCGGATGGCGAGTGATGTGGTTTGTCGTGTATCCTCCCGACTTGAGCATCACGCAGAAAGCGGCCGAACTGAGCGGAACGGGTCAAGAGATCCACAAAATATATTGCGATGTCAACAGGTATCTCGAATTAGTAAGGCCGTTGAGCACGTTTGTCGGAATGAAACTGCACGCGACGGCACTGGCGACGTGCGCTTATGTGCCGTCGGTTATGTTGGAGTATCGGCCCAAATGCAGGGACTATATGCAGTCAATCGGGCAGGATGAGGCGAATTTTCGTACAGACAGGTTCAAGGCCGAAGAAGTATGGGACATTGTCTCGGCCTGGAACTCACAGCGGCAAGCGGCCTCCAGAGTTGTATATGATGCAGTTATGCCGTTGTCGGAAACTCAGAAGTCCAAAGCAAACCGACTAATGGAAACAATGATGAAGTCGTGACATTGATCAGGTGAGGGCTTACGTGAGTCGTAAAATCAGAATAATAGGTGCAGCTTTCGGTGATCCTTTGTCTGAAACGGTTTTTTCAGGTGTATCCAGGTATTTGTTCAGATCACTTGAAAAGCAAAAAGTAATTTCGGGTTATATCTCCACCAGACAGCTTCGTCCGTGGGACGTGTTCCGCCGCTTGCTAGATCTGTCCAAGACGTTTGAGTTCGGCAGGCCCGGGATAAACGCCTCGTGGATGTGGCGGCGCTCAACAATCGAGAAGCTGACCGCTCGCGTAATGAAGAAACTTGAGGCCTTCGATGATTTCGACGCCGTTCTGCAGGTGGGCACGCATGCAATAATCAATCCCGAGCGAGCGAAACACTATGTCTTTACGGATATGACAATCGTCCAGGCCGTCAACTCTCCAAACGCAAGGAACTTCGCTGCCGGCAAATTGCCTCAGTCCCAGCGCCCTGAAGCTATCGAGGCGCAGAAAGCCATCTTTCGGTCCTGCGAGGATATTTTTGTGAATTCACATTGGACAAAGAACTCCATCGTGAACGACTATGGAATTGACACAGATAAGGTTCATGTCGTGGGCGTCGGTGTGTCGCTCCCTTTGAACACCCTGCCCAGGAAGAAGGGGGAGTCCCACAATATACTGTTCATCGGGCGCGACTGGGTTCGTAAGGGTGGGCCCACGCTTGTGGATGCCCTTTCGTTGGTCAGGAAGAAGTTCGATGACGCCACTTTGACGGTTATCGGGTGCAATCCGCGGGTTCGAGATGAAAACGTGGAAGTGCTTGGTGCGTTGAACAAGAAGATCAAGCCGGAGAGACGAACGATTGAAAATGCGCTGGCCGAGGCCGGGGTGCTTTGTGTTCCGTCCCTACTCGAACCTTACGGAATCTGTTTTCTCGAGGCGCAGCTTTACCGCGTCCCGCCGATAACTTACATTGGCGAGGGACGTGATGACGCAATAAAGGATGGTGTGACCGGCATCTTGCTTCGTGAGAGGACGCCAGAGGCGTTAAGTGGGGCGATAATCGAGCTGTTTTCCAACCCCGACAAGGCCAGGAAGATGGGCGAGGCAGGGCATGAGTATGTTACGAACAATCTGACGTGGGACCATGTTGCGCAGCGCGTTCTGAGCGTGATGGAGGATCATTTTTGAGGTTGAGCGGGCTTGTTCGCCCGGAGGCGTAGAACAGAAGTGGAAGGATTGATCTGCAATGGCTGAAAAATCCAAGATAATCTTTACCGGCGGGAGCGGCCTGTTGGGGTCGGAATTCAGGAAAATACGGCCCGATATCGACTATCCCTGGTGGGAAGATTTCAATGTCACAAACCTCGATCAGATGAGGCAGTATGTTCGGTCGAACG
>Ga0315286_10002244_pt1 | contig 18021 bp, 16 predicted proteins | sample YL17G10_0_MG_FD_205038 | JGI IMG/M metagenome (GOLD analysis project Ga0315286, IMG submission 205038) | Sediment microbial communities from Yellowstone Lake, YNP, Wyoming, USA - YL17G10_0 | ecosystem: Environmental > Aquatic > Freshwater > Lake > Sediment | place: USA: Wyoming | collected...
AGGAGCCGCCAGCAGAGGCAGTGCCGATCCCGGACTTCCGCACTGTGGTCAATGAGTACGTCGGACACCCGAGCCCCGATCTTCTCGACACGGTCTACATCTGCCAGCAGCGCCAGGAATGGTACCGGGACTTCGCCCGGTCCATGGGCGAGATGCCTCTAGCCTTCGTGCAGTCCGTGCGACCGGCCGACGACATCGAGGCGACCGCGACCAGCATGCGCCATGCGCTCGGATTCGACATCGAGGAGCGCCGCCAGATGCCGACGTGGACAGATGCGCTGCGTCGCTTCATCGAGCAGGCTGACGCACTCGGGATCCTGGTCATGTGCAGCGGCGTGGTGCTGAACAACAACCGCCGGCACCTCGATCCCGACGAGTTCCGGGGCTTCGCGATGGCCGACGATCTAGCCCCGCTGATCTTCGTCAACGGCGCGGACACCAAAGCGGCGCAGATGTTCACGCTGGCTCACGAGCTGGCCCACATCTGGCTCGGGCAGTCCGGAGTTTCGGATGCGGATGCCGCATCGGTCCCGGAGCACAAGGTTGAGCGTTGGTGCAATCGAGTCGCGGCGGAGCTGCTGGTGCCGCTCGCCGCCATACGCGACGAATTCGACAGCGACGCCAATCTGCAGGAGGAGGTCGCCCGCCTCGCACGGTACTTCAAAGTGAGCTCGCTGGTCGTGCTACGTCGCATCCACGATGCCGGTGGTCTCACGCGCGATGAGCTGTGGCACGCGTACGATGAGGAGGTGAAACGAATCCGCGCGCTCTCGCGGGGGGAAGGCGGCAACTTCTACCTGACGCAAGCGGCTCGGGTCAGCAAGCGGTTCGCGCGCGCGCTGGTCGTGAGCACGTTGGAGGGCCAGACGCTGCACCGCGATGCCTTCCGCATGCTCGGGTTCTCGAGGCTAAGCACCTTCCAGGAGCTCGGGCGGAGTCTGGGAGTGCTCGTCTGATGAGCTACTTGCTGGATGCCAACGTTTTCATCCAGGCCAAGAACCTCCACTACGGCCTCGACTTCTGCCCGGCCTTCTGGGATTGGCTGATCGCGCGGAATGCAACGGGCGACGTCCTCAGCATCGAAAGGGTCGGAGACGAGATCGAGGCGGGCGGGAGCTGCGCGCGGCCCAGCCGGTGCCCAGGAGCCCCCGCGGGAAGGGGAACATGAAGGGAACAACGGGGACGTGAGCCCCCAGGAGCGCGTTGCCGGCTCGGCGAGGCCTCTCTTTGTCGACAACCGCGACGGGAACACGCTCGCCCGGGCGATCACGGGGCACCTCGCCACGCTGCGGCAGGAGGGCCAGTGCCCCGCCGAGCTGTGCGTGGCGAGCTGTTACTTCAACCCTCAGGGGCTGGAGCTGATCGCCAGCGAGGCCCGGTACATTCCCCACATCCGGCTCATGCTCGGAGCGGATCCGACCCCCGAGGCGCTTCTGCCGCGGCGCACGCCATACGACCCGACGGAGCCGGAGTTCACGCGCCAGCGCGTGAGCCAGGAGCTCGCGCAACTCGAGCATGGGCTGAAGCGCGACCGCGATCTCCTACCCTTCGATCTGGAGGAGGACCGCGCGATCCAGAACCTCCTCGACTTCCTGCACTCGGGCCGGATCGAGGTGCGCCGCTACGAGGGGCACTTCCTGCACGCCAAGGCGTTCCTCTTCCGCGGCGTGGCGCGAGGGATCCTCGCGGGGTCCGCGAACCTCACCCGCGCCGGGCTCCGGACCAACCTCGAGCTAGTGCTCGGCCATCACGAGGACCCGCTCGTCGCGCGCGTCGAGGAGTGGTTCGAGTCGCTCTGGCGAGACGCCGCGCCCTTCGACCTCGCGGCGATCTACGCGGAGCTTTACGCTGACGTGCCTCCCTATCTCGTCTACCTCAAGGTCCTCTGGCACCTCTACCACGCCGAGCTGGAGGAGGAGGAAAAGGAGACGGGTCGCATCCCGATTACGACGTTCCAGAAGCACGGTGTGTGGCGGGCGCGGAAGATCCTCGCCAAGTACGGCGGCGTCCTGATCGCCGATGGCGTGGGGCTCGGGAAGACCTACACGGCCGGCGAGATCATCCGCGACTACCGCGAGCGACGCCAACGGGTGCTGCTCGTCTGTCCGGCGAGTTTGCGCGACACGACCTGGGAGCGGTTCCTCAACGACCACCAGCTCCTCGTCGAGTCTCTCTCGTACGAGGAGCTGGCAAACGACGCCCAGCTTGGCGGGGACAAGGGACACCTCCAGAACCCGCTCGATGACTACGCGCTCGTGGTGGTGGACGAGGCGCACAACTACCGCAACCCGGACACCGCCAAGCGCGCGGCGATCCTGCGGCGGCTGCTCGCCGGCAAGCGCCGCGACCTCCTGATGCTCACGGCGACCCCCGTCAACAACTCGCTATGGGACCTTTACCACCTGCTGCGCTTCTTCATGAAGCAGGACGCCTGGCTTGCCGAGCGCGGCGTGCTATCGATCCGCGAGCGCTTCGAGCAGGCGATGCGCACCGATCCCTTCAACCTGAGCCCGGACCTGCTCTACCCGATCATCGATGCCACGACGGTCAAGCGCACGCGGCGCTTCATCCAGAAGCACTACGCGAACGACATGATCCGCGGCCCGGGTGGCCGCATGGTCCCCATTCGCTTCCCGAAGCCCGTCGCATCTTCGATCGGCTATGACCTTGACGCGCTCCTCCCCGGCTTCTTCGCCCGGCTCGAGGAGATCCTGATGCCCGAGAACGGGCATCCATTGCTGCGCATGGCTCGCTACCAACCCGAGCGCTACTCGGCCGGCGGAGGCAGCGCGGGCGAGGACACGGCACTGGTGGGTCTCTTGCGATCGGCGCTACTCAAGCGCTTCGAGTCGTCGGCAGAGGCCTTCCGGCTCACCGCGGGCAGGATGATCCGCGAGCACGAGGCCTTCCTCGAAGCGCTTGCGCTTGGGTACGTCGTGCGAAAGGAGTTCTTCCAGGAGATGTCGGCCGCCGAAGACGACGGAGACATCGAGGAGATTCTCGACGCAAGTGATTACGCCGCGGACGCGTCAGCTTATGACATTTCGCGGCTCGAGGCCGATGTGCGGTCCGACCTGGCGCTCCTGCGGGAGATGGCGGCGGAAGCGGCCAAAGTCCGACCCGAGGGCGACCCAAAGCTCGCAGCGCTTGTCGAGGAGCTGGCCGCGATCGCCCACCAGGCGGCTGGCGAGGCGCTCGACGAGGAGGACGCGCGCCAGAAGCGCAAGGTGCTCGTCTTCTCCCACTACGAGGACACGATCGACTGGGTCGAGGAGCATCTGCAGAAGCGGATCGCGACCGACCCGCGCCTCGCGGCGTTCCGCGGCCGCATCGCGTCGGTAAGCGGGGCCGAAGTGCGCGGCGGTATCGTGCGCGAGAAGGCGCTGCACGGCTTCGCTCCGGTCTCGACCGGCGCGCTTCCGCCCGACACCGACGACCGCTTCGACCTGCTCCTCTGCACCGACGTGCTGGCCGAAGGGATGAACTTGCAGCAGTGCCGGAACGTCGTGAATTACGACCTGCCCTGGAACCCGATGCGGCTCGTGCAGCGGCACGGGCGCGTCGACCGGATCGGGAGCCCGCACGAGAAGGTGTTCCTGCGCACCTTCTTTCCCGACGCGCAGCTTGACGCTCTCCTCGACCTCGAGGCGCGCGTGCGCCGCAAGCTCGCGCAGGCGGCGGCCTCCGTGGGCGTCGAGGAGGCGCCCATCGAGCGGGGCGCCACGGGCGAGCAGTCGTTCGCGGAGACGCGCGAGGAGATCGAGAAACTCCATCGCCAGGATGCGTCCATCTACGAGGCCGGCGGCACCGAGGGGGCCGCGCAGACGGGCGAAGAGTACCGGCAGGAACTGCGGCGGGCGCTTGCGAAGTACGACCGCTCGATCCGCGAGCTTCCATGGCGAGCCGGCTCCGGCATGGTCAAGGGCCGGCACGCGGGGTTCGTCTTCTGCGGGACCGTGGGCGAGCGCATCTATCTGCGCTTCGTCCCCCGGCAGGCCAACGCCGAGATTATCGGCGAGCTCGGAACCTGTCTGCGTCTCCTGGAGTGCACGGAGGCGACGCCGCGCGTCCTGAGCGCTCAGACCACACGGGCGGCCTACGCGGCGTGGGCCAGGGCGCGCCGGAGCATCTTCGACTCTTGGACCTTCGAGACCGATCCGGCCAACTTGCAGCCGAAGATCCGCAAGCTCAACCGGGACGTCGCGGCCTTTCTTCGCTCGAATCCACCCCCGGACATCGAGCAGGAGCGCTTGCACCGCTGCCTCGACGCCGTCGAGTCACCGTGGCCGCGCCGCGAGGAGAACCTGTTGCGGCTGGCATGGGAGCAGGAGTTCAAGACTCCCGGTGAGATGGCCCGCCACCTCGTCGAGGAGGTGGAGCGCATCGGAGCAGAGCCATTCCATTCGCCTGATCCGCTGCCGCCCATCGACGAGGAGGAGATTCACCTGATTACATGGATGGCCATCGAGTGTGAGAACGCGGGGGGTGCCGGCTGAACCGCCCTCCCCCTTCCCGCCCCCAACCCACGCATGATATCATCTACTCGATTCAATCGCTCAGCCCAGGAGGCCTCGGCATGCGCCACATCCCTCTCGCTTACCTGCTGCCGGCCGTCGCCTTGCTCTTGACCTGCGCCCTCGGGCCCGCGGCCGCGGCCGGCTCGCGTCCCGACACCACCTGGGTCACGACCTTCGACCACGACTTCTACAACTGGGCCGACCCGCACACGCAGTCCTTCGCGTTCCCGAGCGGGGGTCTCCCCTGGGGCCAGATCCTGCTCTACTATCGCATCGAGTGCCCCCCGGCGCCGGGCGACTGCGACCCGTGGGACCGGCTCGGCCATCTGCGCGTCGTCGAGACCGACTCGCTTGGCGCCGAGACACTCTACGAGATCGCCCGCATCATCACCCCCTACGACATCACCGGCGGCAACTATCCCGGCCACTGCGAATGGGTCCTCGACGTCAGCGACTACGTCACGCTGCTGCACGACACGGTCACGCTGCGCAACTACATCGAGAGCTGGATCGGCGGGCAGCGGGGCTGGATCGTCACCATCCGCTTCGCATTCATCCCGGGGGTCATGCCGCTCGAGCCGTATCGCGTCGCGAACCTCTACCAGCGCGACTACATCGTCTACGGCGATCCGGCGAACCCGCACGAGTCCTATCTCCCGCCGCTCGACGTCCCAATCGATGCCGAGACCGTTCGCGTAAAGGCGCGGGCGATCTGCACCGGGCACGGACAAGGCAACACCGACAACGCCGCCGAATTCGCGCGCAAGTGGCACGAGTTCCTGGTCGGCACGACCAGCTACAACCATATCCTCTGGCGCAACGACTGCGCTCAGAACGATTGCAGCCCCCAGGGCGGGACCTGGTACTACGCGCGCGCCGGTTGGTGTCCCGGCGACAAGGTCGACCCGTGGGACGTCGACATCACCGGCTCGGTCACGCCCGGAGCGCCGGCGACGATCGATTACAACATCGAGCCCTACGAGAACTTCTGCCGGCCCAACAACCCGAACTGCGTCGACGGCACCACCTGCACCGACTGCGACTACAACTACACGGGCCACACCGAGCCGCACTTCACCCTGCAGGCACAGCTGATTCTCTACCGCGAGCATGCGCCGGAAGCGGTGCAGGCCGATCCGATCGGACGCAGGGAGCTGGGACTGGGCCCCAATCGCCCCAATCCCTTCTCCCCCACGACCGCGTTCCAGTACGAGATGGACGCTCCCGGCACTGCGACGATCACGATCCGGTCCGCGGACGGACGCCTCGTCCGGCAGCTCGTTCAGCAGCACCGCACGCCGGGCTCGTTCTCCTGCAGTTGGGACGGAACGGACGCAGACGGCCGGCGGCTGCCCTCGGGCACGTACTTCTACGAAGTGCAGGCCGCGGGCCGGACGGGCGTGCGGAAGATGGTGCTGCTCAAGTAGCGGCATCTGTTTCTGTACAAGATACGCAGGCCGGGCAGGCAAGACCCGATCCGCTTGTAGGCGCCCGGCCGTCTGGCGCACCGTGACCGGGCAACTGTTGTGGTCGCAGATGGGCTGTGGTAACATTCTGCCAGTATCGGACTTGCGTTCCTCACTCTCATGTCCGCATGCAACAACCTGGGTCGCGCTTTGGCAGCAGGGGCCGATCTCGGGAGGAGACAACAATGAAAGCACCCGCACGCGGTTGGATGGGTTTGCTCTCGGCGGCGCTGGCCTTGGGATGCGCTTGCGTCTTCAGCTCGGCCGGGGCGGAGTGCATCGACTACGGCGACTACTTGCATTGGCTGGGTAGCGCGGACACGCCGGACTACTCATACAGCGTGGCGGTCTCCGGTGCCTATGCGTACGTCGCGGATTTCTCCTCCGGTCTTCAAGTCGTCGACATCACGGACCCCGAGTCTCCCCAGATCGTGGGTGGCGTGGCCACGCCCGGAGATGCTCTGGGCGTCGCGGTCTCCGGCACCCATGCCTATGTCGCGGACAACCAGCGCGGCCTTCAGGTCATCGACATCACCAACCCCGGGAGTCCCCAGATCGTGGGCGGCGTGGATACGCCGGGCTTCGCCCGTGACGTCGCAGTCTCGGGCGCCTACGCCTACGTCGCGGACCAGGCCGGCGGTCTTCAGGTCATCGATGTCACGGACCCCGCGAACCCCGAGATCGTGACCGACATGGGCACACCGGGAGAGGCCTGGGGCGTCTGCGTGTCGGGTACGCACGCCTACGTCGCGGACTGGGACGCCGGTCTCCAGGTGGTCGACATCTCGAATCCCGAAAGCCCCCAGATCGTGGGCGGCGTGGATATGTCGGGGTATGCCGACGACGTGGCGGTCTCCGGCACCTATGCCTACGTCGCGGCCCGCGATGCCGGTCTTCGGGTGATCGACATCTCGAATCCCCAGAACCCGTACATCGCGGGCGGCGCTAGCTGGCTGGGCCCCGCCGTCGATGTGGCGGTCTCGGGCACCTACGCCTACGTCGCCGCGGGCGGCGTCGGCCTCCGCGTGATCGACGTCTCGGATCCTCACCTCGCCCAGGTCGTCGGCGGCGTGGGCACGCCCGGCGCGGCCTGGGGCGTGGCGGCCACGGGCACCCGTACCTACATCGCGGCCGGAGACTCCGGTCTTCAAGTGATGGACACCACGAACCCCCGGAGCCCCGAGATCGTGGGCAGCACGGTGACGCCAGGCTCGGTTCAGGGCGTGGCGGTCTCGGGCACCCATGCCTACATCGCGGACGACGCTTCCGGTCTCCAGGTGATCGACATCTCGGATCCTCAGGGCCCCGAGATCGTGGGCACCCTGGACACGCCCGGCACCCCCTACGGGGTGGGTGTCTCGGGCATCCACGCCTACGTCGCGGACGAGGCTTCCGGTCTCCAGGTAATCGACATCTCGGATCCCCAGAACCCCACGATCGTGGGCACCGTAGACACACCGGGCTTTGCGGTTGGCGTGGCAGTTTCGAGCACTCATGCCTATGTGATCGATGCGGAGCCCGGCCTCCAGGTGATCGACATCACGGATCCCCAGAATCCGCAGATCGTGGGCAACGTGGACACGCCCGGAGAGCCTCGCGGCGTGGCGGTCGCGGGCACGCACGCCTACGTCGCCGACGGAGAGTCGGGGCTTCAGGTGATCGACATCTCGGATCCGGAGAGCCCCGCCATCGTGGGCAACGTGGATACGCCGGGCATAGCCGTCGCGGTGGCGATCGCGGGCAGTCATGCCTACGTCGCGGACTACATCTCCGGTCTCCAGATCGTCGACATCACGGATCCCCTGAATCCAACGATCTCGGGCAGCATCGACACGCCGGGATCCGCCATGGGTGTGGCTGTCTCGGGCACCCACGCCTACGTCACGGACGAAGCTTCCGGTCTCCAGGTGATCGACGTTTCTGTCCCCCAGACTCCCCAGTTTGTGGGCGGCCTCAACACGACGTACCATGCGTTCTGCGCAGCGGTCTCGGGCACCTATGTCTACCTCGGGGGTTTGGCCGACTTCTGGGTCCTGCCCGCGCAGTGCGAACCCCCAACGGCGGTCGGGGATCGTGACGAATTCCTGCCCGCGGTGCGCCTCCAGGTGATGCCGAATCCGAGCTTGCATGGGGCAGTGATACGCTTTCAGACTCGTGCCGGCGGGATGGCGCGTGTGGCCGTCTACGATCCTTCCGGCCGTCTGGTCTGCGGGTTGTTCGACGGGACCCTCGATGCCGGCGATCACGATCTTCTCTGGGAGGGTCTCAACGAGAAGGGCGGCGTGGTCGCGGAAGGAATCTACTTCGTGCGGGCATCGACCACCGAAGGAATCATAACGACGCGGTTCGTCGCGACTCCGTGATGATGAACCGAGACGGCGACACGACCCAATCGGTCACGGTCTTCAAGACGAATGATCCCGGGCTCCTTGGCATGGCGAAGTCGCTCCTGGCCGATGCCGGCATTGCTTACGTCGTGGCGGGAGAAGGGCTCCAGGGCCTGTTCCCGGGCAGCCACTACGGCAATGATTTCGCGCCGCGCATCCTGGTCGGCGCCGAAGACGCGGACACGGCACGAGAACTGCTACGCGAACTCGGGGAGGCGAGATAGCGCCGGATAACGCCGGCGCCGAGGGTCCCGTCGGACAGCCTACGGACCCGGCGACCGGCAAGGTCGTAGACGCTGGCCTGAACCAGACCGCCGTTGCGTGTCTCAAAGTGAATGAGCGTCTGACATGAGGCCGGATTCGAAGTCCGCGACGTAGGCGTGGGTGCCCGAGACCGCCACCCCAACGATCCCGCACGGCGTGATCACGCCGCCAACCCAATGCAAGTAGTCTCCGTAGTCGATGCAGTCAGCTTCGGCCGATCCGAAGGCGCACACGCACACCATGGCGGCGGCCACGACGGCTAGGGATGCCTGCATCGTCACGCCCTCCCTTCATCACTGCCCAGCACTCAGGATGCCAGGTCAACCGCCACGGTCATGGGGCGACGTCGGCGCATCGATGGCGCCGCGCTTGGCACACACATCAAGGGTACCACAGCTCCGAGCGCGCCGGCTTAGCGCGACCCGCCGCACCCGGCGCGGACAACACTCGCGTTTCAGCCGCGGCACGCGGCGATCGGAGGCTACTCTCCTGTCCATGCTCGCAGCATTACACGGACCGATCTATTGAGCTCCTTCGCGAACCCGGCGTTGTACTTGCTTGAGTACGTGAGTTGCCCAACGTTGGCGAGCACTCCCGGATCGACCTCGTCCGTGGCCATCCGCTCGCGCTTCTGACGATACATCTCCTCGAACTCGCCGGCGCTCAGCCGCTTGTATCGGTTCTCGAACACGATGAAATCGTCGCGGAATCGTGTCATCTGAGGCCTTTGTTTCTGCTGCGCCGTGGGATAGCCGAAGCAGAGCAGGCAGATGGGAAAGGCGTACCGCGGCAGCCCGAACAGCTCCTGGTGGGCTTCGCAGTTCTCCATGATGTCCCCGATGTAGCAGGAGCCGATGCCCAGTGACTCCGCCGCGATGACGGCCGTATGCGCGGCTATCAGAGCATCACAGCAGGCCAACAGCAGGTCACCCGCTCCCGGCTTCCGCAGCGCCTCCCCGCTTTGCTCACACAGCTGCTCGACCCCCGACACGATGAAGTAGTCGAGCCACCTTTGATAATCCGCCAGGAACAAGAGCACGAGCGGCGCTCGGGCGATGAAGGGTTGATTGTCACAGGTTCGAGCCAGAGTCTCCTTGGCGCCCTGGTCCCTGACGTGGATGATCGAGTAGAGCATCATGTTCCCGGCCGTGGGAGCCCGCATCGCCGCCCGCAGAATCGCAGCCCTTGCCTCCTCGGGGACCGGCCGGTCTTCGTATGCGCGGACTGACTTGCGGTTGAGAAGGACTTCCATGACCTGGTTCATCCTGAGTGGCTCCTTCTTCGGGCGGCGGCAGACCGACCGCTCATCTCAGCCGGATTTCTGTTTCCGATACTCGACACCGGCCATGCCTTTGAAATCCGCGTCCTGAGTCCACAGAACCGCGGCATGAGCCCGCGCGGTTGCCAGGATGACGCTATCGGCCAGTGGCAAGCGTTGCTCCGTGCTGAGTCGGGCGGCGGCGAGCGCCAGAGACGCGTCCAGGTCGATGACCGTGCCCTGTTGCATGACCGCCACTGCCTGTAGCGCGGAGCCTTCGTCCCGTTGCAGCAGGATGCGTTTGAAGACTGTATAGAGCGTCAGAGATGGCACGAGGAGATCGGTGGTCTTCTCGATTGCTGGCGCGAAGAACCCAGCGTTAGGACCGTTGGCGAAGTACTCCAACCACGCGCTGGAATCGACCACGTTCATGCGCGGTCCTCCTCCCGGGGGACGCGCGTGTCGATGCCCTTCAGGAACCCGCGCATGCGCTTGATGGGCTTTACGGGTATGAGCTCGATACGGTCGCCGTAGACGACCATCTGAATCCTCTGCCCCGGTGAGAGGCCGAGCTTCTTGCGGATCTCCTTGGGAATCACGACTTGAAACTTGGGAGACACGGTTACGGCAGCCATGGATCCTCCATCGATGCGGGCTTCGTACTACGACCATGATATCGATCAAGCATCCGGCGGTCAAGTCCTCAACCCGGCGAGCGGACGGCGGGGAGTGCCCCCCGCAGAAACGCCCCCTGAATCGCCGCCATTGCCCGCCCGGAACCGATGATCTAGTCTGGCCCCGTTCGCGTGCTGGCGTCTCCATGAGAAAGGAGTAGCCCATGAAGAAGTACGGTGCGGAGTTCATCGGGACTTTCTGGTTGGTCCTCGGCGGTTGCGGCAGCGCGGTACTGGCCGCGGCGTTCCCCCAGCTGGGCATCGGGTTCGTGGGTGTCGCACTCGCCTTCGGTCTCACGGTGCTGACGATGGCCTACGCGATCGGGCACATCTCGGGCTGCCACCTCAATCCGGCGGTTTCCATCGGGCTCTGGGCCGGCGGTCGATTCCGCTCGGGCGAGCTTCTGCCCTACATCGTCGCCCAGGTTCTGGGGGGGATCCTCGCGGGGGCCGTGCTCTTCATCATCGCCAGCGGTAGGGCCGGCTTCGACGTCTCCGCCGGCTTCGCGTCGAACGGCTACGGCGCCCGCTCGCCGGGCGGGTACTCGCTGCTGGCGGCGCTGGTCTGCGAAATCGTCATGACCGCGGCCTTCCTGATCATCATCCTCGGTGCGACCGACAAGCGCGCCCCGCAGGGCTTCGCACCCATCGCCATCGGCCTCGGACTCACGTTGATCCATCTGATCAGCATCCCGGTGACCAACACCTCCGTGAACCCGGCCCGCAGCACGGGCGTGGCCGTGTTCGCGGGCGGCGGAGCGCTGGGACAGCTCTGGCTGTTCTGGGTGGCGCCCATCATCGGCGGGCTCATCGGCGCCGCGGTCTATCGGGTTATCGGGAAGAGCGAGGCCTGATCCCGGCGAGCGGCTAGCCGCGGGTTTCATCTATCGACGACCGGTCCATGGGAGGCGCCCATGCCAGGGTCGGCCGAATTGCGCATGTTCCTCTACCGATGCACTCCGCTTCTGCTGGGGCTCGCCGGCTGCAGCGAGCGTCAGCTCGCCCCCGAGAATCACGCCCCAGCCCCCCACCTCTCCTTTGGGGCTTCGGTCTACACCGCGTCGGAAGCCGACTCCGCCGTGGCACTGGATCTCCATAGGTTTCCTCACGGCGACACTCTTCAAGCCTCGGTCGTTGTTCTGGACGGCACCGCTCGACCTCAGGTCGACTACCACGACCTTCCTCAAGTCGTGAGATTGGTCAGGGGGATTCCATCGCGACATGTCGGATACGAGCGTGGCCACTGACCCCCGCGCGTCGCCGGATGCTGCTCCCCGGCCTATCCGGCGCCCTCGTGGGATGTGCTAGACTCCCGCCGCGGTTGCCCAGTATCGGACGCAATCGTGACAGGAGGCCGACGCACCGATGACCGAAGGGAAAACCCGGCCCGACCTCGCGGCGCTGCGCATCCCACGGGATGAACCGCGCTCGACCCGCCCGACGCGCGGACGCCGCCGCGGGGGCATCTGGATCGCCGTGATCTTCGTCCTCGTCGTGGCGCTGGTCGCCTTCGGCCTGAGCTCACGATCCGCCGCGGTCAAGGTCGAGACCGCCAGCGTCGAGACGCTCATCCCGGCCAGCGCGCGCTCCACGCTGACCGCCACCGGCTACGTCGTGGCGCAGCGCAAGGCAGCCGTCGCCTCGAAGGGCACAGGACGGCTGGAGACGCTCCTGGTCGAGGAGGGTGATCGGGTGAAGGCCGGCGACGTGATCGCGCGTCTCGAAGCGGACGACGTGAACGCGTCCCTGGCGGCGGCGCGCGCCGCCTTCGGGCAGGCTGCGGCCGAGCTCGAGATCGCCCGGGCGCAGGCGAAGGAGGCGGGCCTCGCCTTCCAACGCGCCCAGGGGCTTCTGGCCCAGAAGCTCCTCGCCCAATCCGGGTTCGACCAGGCTGAGGCTCAACACTCCACCGCGCTCGCCGGCGTCGAGGCGGCGGAGGCCGCGGTGGCCGTCGCTCGCGCGAACGCCGACTTGGCACGGGTGCAGGTCGAGAACACTTACATCCGCGCGCCCTTCGACGGCACGGTGCTCACCAAGGACGCCGACGTCGGCGAGGTGGTCGCGCCCTTCGCCTCCTCGGCCTCCTCGCGCGGCGCCGTCGTGACGCTGGCGGACATGGGCTCGCTCGAGGTCGAGGCCGACGTCTCGGAATCGAACATCCGACAAGTTCACACCGGCCAGCCGTGCCTGATCACGCTGGATGCGCTCCCCAGCGAACCCTATCGCGGGCGCGTGAATAAGATCGTCCCGACCGCCGACCGCGCCAAAGCGACGGTCCTCACCCGGATCGCCTTCGAGCATCTCGATGACCGCGTCCTGCCGGAAATGAGCGCCAAGGTGAGCTTCCTCTCCAGCGACGCCGATTCCGGCGAGGCCGCCGTCCGCGCGGTTCTCGCCGCGCCCGTCGCCGCGTTCGTGGAGCGCGGCGGACGCTCGGTGGTCTTCGTCGTGCGGCAGGGACGCGTCACGCAGGTCGGGGTCGAGACCGGTACGCGCTACGGCGGTGTCGTCGAGATCCGCAACGGGCTCGCCGGGGGCGAGATCGTCGTCCTCGACCCGCCCGAGCGACTCCGCGACGGCGGCCGCGTCAAACTCTGATCGAGGGAACCATGAGTGAACCGGTGATCGATGTCAGAAACGTCGTGAAGGCCTATCGCCGCGACCGCCTCGAGATCCCCGTCCTGAGCGGTCTTTCGCTCGCCGTGCCGCCGGGGGACTACATGGCGATGATGGGGCCCTCGGGATCGGGCAAGACCACGCTGCTCAACCTCATTGCCGGAATCGACCGGCCCGACCGCGGCGACGTGATCGTCGCGGGCACGAACCTCGCCGACCTGGGCGAGTCGGACCTGGCGAAGTGGCGCGCGCGGCACATCGGCTTCATCTTCCAGTTCTACAACCTCCTCCCCGCGCTGACCGCCGCCGGAAACGTCGAGCTGCCGCTGCTTCTGACGAAGCTCTCCCGCCGCGAGCGGCGCGAGCACGTCCTCGCCGCCCTGGAGCTGGTCGGGCTCTCCGACCGCGTGAACCACTACCCGCGCCAGCTCTCCGGCGGGCAGGAGCAGCGCGTGGCGATCGCCCGGGCTATCGTCACCGATCCGACGGTGATCGTCGCCGACGAGCCGACGGGGGATCTCGACAAGCAGTCCGCCGCCGACATCCTCGATCTCCTGGGGCGTCTGAACACCGAGTTCAAGAAGACAATCGTCATGGTCACGCACGATCCGCGCGCCGCGGAGCGGGCCCACGTGGTGCGTCACCTGGACAAGGGTGAACTCGAATGATGCGCGGGATGGGTATCTTCCGGCTCGTCCTTCGGAACGCGGTTCGCCACCGGCTGCGCACCGCGCTCACCATCTGCGGCATCGCGCTGGCGGTACTTGCGTTCGGCGTGCTGCGGACGGTGATCGCCGCCTGGTACTCCGGCGTCGCCACGGCGGCGCCCGACCGGCTGGTCACGCGCAGCCGGATCTCGATCACCTTCACGCTGCCCGTCTCGCAGAAGGAGAAGATCGCGCGCATTCCGGGCGTCGTGGGCGTCACGACCGGGACCTGGTTCGGCGGGGTGTACAAGGACCCCAAGAACTTCTTCGCCCAGATCGCGGTCGAGGGCCCGCAGACCTTCTCCTTCTGGCCCGAGCTGCTTGCCGATCCGGGGGCGCTCGAGGCCTTCACCGCGACGCGCAACGGCGCGGTCGTGGGAGTGGACCTGATGGACCGTTTCGGCTGGAAGGTCGGTGACGTCATCCGGCTCAAGGGGACGATCTACCCGGGCGACTGGGACTTCGTCATCTGCGGGACGTATCACGGCCGGGACGAGCGGGCCGACGAAACCCAGTTCCTATTCAATTGGAACTACATCGAGCAGCGCATGGCGCAGGAGGCGCCGATGCGGATGGGGCAGGTCGGCTGGTGGGTGATCAAGATCGACGACCCGGCGCGCGCCGCCTCGATCTGCCAGGCGGTCGACGCCGAGTTCCGCAACTCCTCCGACGAGACGCTGACCGAGACCGAGGCCGCATTCCAGCAGAGCTTCATCGCCATGGCCGGCACGATCATCGTTGCGCTCCGGGTGATCTCCTTCCTGGTGATCGGCGTCATCCTGCTGGTCGCGGCGAACACCATGGCGATGACCGCGCGCGAGCGGATCCCGGAGTACGCCGTGCTGAAAACGCTCGGCTTCCAGGGCCCGCACATCCTGGGGCTGATCGCCGGCGAGTCGGTCATGATCGCGACGCTGGGCGGCATCCTGGGCATGCTGCTCATGACCCCGCTGCTTCGGGGCATGGGGGTCGCGCTGCGCGCCTGGTTCCCGTCGTTCCCGGTGGAACCGCGCACCTACGCGATGACGCTCGCCGCCGCGCTGGCCGTCGGGATCCTGGCCGCGGTCTTCCCCTCCTGGCGCGCCATGCGCGTCTCGATCGTTGACGGCCTGCGGCGCATCGACTAGGGGGATGCAATGGGCCTGCTCCTGAGCTACAGCCTGCGCAGCATCGCGGCGCGCCGTCTGAGCGCGAGTCTCACCGTGCTCGGCATGGCACTGGTGGTCTTCGTTTTCGCCGCGGTCCTGATGCTGGCCCACGGGCTGGAGAGCACGCTGGTCGCCACCGGATCGGATTGGAACGCGATCGTCATCCGCGCCGCCTCGACCTCCGAGACGGTCTCGATCCTGATGCGCGACGATGCCGGCGTGGTCATGACCCAGCCGGAGGTCGCGGTCGCCCCGGACGGCGGAGCCTTGGCGGTGCACGAGATCGTGGTCCTGATCAGCGGCGAGAAGCGCAAGAACGGCGAGCCGGCGAACATTGTGATCCGCGGCACCGAACCGCAGGCGTTCGCCGTGCGGCCGGACGTCAAGCTGACGGCGGGGCGCGCCTGGACGCCCGGCACCTCCGAGGTGATCGCCGGGCGTTCGATCGCCGGCAATTTCCGCGGCTGCGGTCTTGGCGAGCAGGTCGACTTCGCCGGGCGTGCCTGGCGCGTGGTGGGGCTCTTCGATGCGGGGGGCAGCGGCTTCGACTCGGAACTCTGGGGGGACGTCGAACAAGTGCAGCAGGCGTTCCGCCGGCCGATCTACTCCTCGGTCACGTTCCGCTTGAAGGAGCCGGCCCAGTTCGACGGCGTGCGCAATCGGCTCGAGTCGGACCCGCGCCTGGCGGTCGACGTGCAGCGCGAGAAGGCGTACTACGCCAAGCAGTCGGTCGCCACCGCCACGTTCATTCGGGTGCTCGGCCTGTTCGTGACGATCCTCTTCGCGCTGGGGGCGATGGTCGGCGCGATGATCACGATGTACGCCGCCGTCTCCAATCGCATCGTCGAAATCGGCACCATGCGCGCCCTCGGCTTCTCCCGCGGCACGGTGTTGCGCGTCTTCCTCGCCGAGGCGCTCTGGCTGGGGCTGCTGGGTGGCGCGCTGGGGGTTGCCGCCGCCTCGTTCCTCTCGCTGATCACGGTCTCGACCACCAACTGGGACACCTTCTCGGAGCTCGCCTTCGGCTTCGCGCTCTCGCCGCGGATCGCGTTTTCCTCACTGCTCTTCGCGGCGATCATGGGCGTCGTCGGGGGATTCCTGCCCGCCATGCGCGCGGCACGCGCCGAGATCGTCCAGTCGCTCCGGCAGGGCTAGGGCAGGCGCGGTCCCGACGCCGGCCGCGGCGCGGCGACTCCTCGGCGTCAGAGGAAGAGCAGCGCGACGCCCGCCACGGCCAGGATCGCACCGATCACCGCCCGCACCGAGACCTTCTCGTGGAGGATGAGTATCGCGGGCGGGATGATCAGCACCGGGACGATCGAGATGATCGTCGCCGCGATGCCCGTCGACGTGCGCTGCACCGCCATGAGCGAGAACGAGACGCCGAGGAACGGCCCGAAGATTGCGCCGGTCAGGGTCTGCGCCATGGCGGTGCGGTCGCGCAGCGCGGTACCGGCCCACGACCAACGTCGGAAGATCGTGAAAATCGCCGTGAACGCGAGCGCGCCGGTCAGCACGCGAATCTGGGCCGAGGCGAATGGATCGTAGTCGCCCATCCCGTACTTGCTCAGGATGAGTCCCACCGCCTGACCCAATGCCGCGCCCAGCGCCAGCAACAGGCCGGGCCCCAGGTGGCGCGCGCGCGACCCGGCCACCGCCGGCCCGCGGTCGCGACGCTCGAGCGCGACCCAGAAGACGCCCCCCACGGTGAGCGCCATGCCGATCCAATCCCGCGACCCCAGGCGCTCATGGAGGAAGACCCCGCCGATCAACGCCGTCATCGGCGGCACGAGTGCCATGATCAGCATCGAGAGACGCGCCCCGACCAGCACGAACGCGCGGAAGAGGCAGAGATCGCCGAGCCCGAAGCCGATCAGCCCGGAGAGCGAGAGCCAGAGCCAGGCGTGCGCGCCGGCGTCGGTCGGAAACGGGCGGCCGCGCGTGAGGGCGGTGAATGCCGCCAACAGGAAAAACGCGATCACCAGCCGGATCAGGTTGACCGCCAGAGAACCGATGCGCTTGCCCGCCTGCTGGAACGAAAGCGCCGTCAGCGACCAGCAGCCGGCCGTCGCCAGTGCCGCGAATTCGCCCGGATGCGGTATCGTCATCTCGCCTCAACCTCGAGGATCCCGCTCAGTCCAGGAGCGCCCGTGCCTTTCGGAAGACCGAGTGGAACATGGCGCGCGTGAGCCGGCCGGTCTGCGTGTTCTGACGGCTGGGATGATAGGAGCAAAGGATCCGGTGTGCACCGTCCGGCAGCGGGCGAACTCCTCGGGCGCCGGGCGATTATCGGGCGGCGCGCCGCTTCTCGCGCGCGATGCGCTCGCGGTGGGCCACCAGCCGCGGACAGCGACGGCATCGGCGCCGCAACCGATCAGCCTTTATCCTCGGACGAGCGCGGACGCCGGGTGGTCTTCCGGGGCGCGCGTCCCTCACGGCCGCCGGGGCGCGCGCGGTCCCCGCGACCCGCGCGGCTCGGGCGGCTCGGGCGGCCCGAGCGGTCCTCGCGGCGGGCGGTCCCTCCACGTGGCTCGCGCGGCCCGCGACCTCCGCGTTCTTCACGGCCCCCGCGTCCCTCACGGTTTCCCCGTGCATCTCGTGTATCGTGCCGCGGCCGCGCCGGAGGCCGTTGCTCCCGACCATCGCGCCACCCTCCGGTTCGTTCGGGACCTTCGGACCGACGGCCTCCCCCTTCGCGGTAGGGGGGCCGGCCCGGCGGGCGTCTACCCGCCCCGTGTCGCTCCCTCATCTCGCGAAGCCAGGGAGGCCCGTATTCCGCGGTGGAATCGAAGGGCTCTTGCCGCCGGGGCTGTCGCTCTCCCTCGAACCCTCGAGCGCCGGGACCGCGTTCCTCGCGATGGAACGGCGGTCTCTCGGACCGCCCGCCACGCTCACGATCGAACCGACCGCGCTCCGGCGGCCGATCCCCACGCTCCCGATCGAACCGACCACGCTCCGGCCGATCCCCACGCTCCCGATCGAAC
>Ga0315286_10002245_pt1 | contig 18020 bp, 16 predicted proteins | sample YL17G10_0_MG_FD_205038 | JGI IMG/M metagenome (GOLD analysis project Ga0315286, IMG submission 205038) | Sediment microbial communities from Yellowstone Lake, YNP, Wyoming, USA - YL17G10_0 | ecosystem: Environmental > Aquatic > Freshwater > Lake > Sediment | place: USA: Wyoming | collected...
CCTACGCACCCATCGAACCATGCTCGTTCTCGCCGCCCTTGCGGCCGCCATAATTTTTTCGGCCGCGCCGGCCGCCGGAGCGGATTCCCGCTGGCGGCTCGATCTCGAGAACGGCGCGGTCTTCAGCGGCTACAACGACGTCGCCATCCCGGGCGACACGGGCACCCGCTTTTCCCTCTCGCGGGACTTCAAGACCGACGCCGGCTATTTCTATCGTTTGCGGCTGACCTGGCGGCTCTCGGCCCGCCACAGCTTGTCCGTACTCTATGCGCCTTTGAAGCTCTCCGCCTCGGGCGTTTCACCTTTTCCGATCCGATTTTTCGGCTTGGATATCCCGGCTGGAGCGCCCGTGACCGGCTCTTACATGTTCAATTCCTACCGGCTGACCTATCGCTACGAGTTCGTCGCCTCCGAAAAATGGAAGGTCGGCGTCGGATTCACGGCCAAGATCCGCGACGCGGCCATCGGCCTGGAAAGCGGAGCCTTGAGCGCTAAGAAATCCAACGTCGGTTTCGTCCCTCTTCTGAACGCCCGCGTCGAGCGGCAGCTCTCTCCGAAAATCGGCTTGCTCCTCGAGGCCGATGCCCTCGCCGCCCCGCAGGGCCGGGCTGAGGACGTCCTCATCGCCGTCCTCTACCGGATCTCGCCGGCGATGACTCTTAAGGCGGGCTACCGATTCGTCGAGGGCGGCGCGGACAATGCCGTCGTCTATAATTTCACCTTCATCAGCTACGCCTCGATCGGCCTCCTGATCGATCTGTAAATAAAGGAAAGCGGCTATGCGCGTCCTCCTGACCGGAACGACGGGATATATCGGCAGGCGCCTTCTCGACGTCCTGGTCCGCGAGTCCGATGTCCGTCTCCGGCTCCTGGTCAGGAACGCGGCGAAACTGAACCTACCGGCCTCCTCGTCCGTCGAGATCTTCGAGGGCAGCACCTTCGACGCGGAAGCGCTGCGGCGGGCCGCCGACGGCATGGACACGGCTTACTATCTCATCCACTCCATGGGCGCCGGGAAGGACTTCGCCGCGCTCGAGCGCCGGAGCGCCGAGAATTTCCGGGAAGCCTGCATCGCCGGCGGCGTCCGGCGGGTCGTTTATCTCGGCGGGCTGGGGACCAAGGAGACCGGAAGCGAGCACCTCCGCAGCCGGATCGAGACCGGCGAGATCCTGAGCGCCCGGCCCGACTGCCTCCAGACCCTCTGGTTCCGGGCCGGAACGATCATCGGCTCGGGCAGCGCCAGCTTCGAGATCATCCGCGGCCTTGTGGCCAAGCTCCCGGTCATGACCACCCCGCGCTGGGTCCGGACGCGGACCCAGCCCATCGGCATCGCCGACGTCCTGGCTTATCTCAAGGCCGCGCTCAGCCTCGGCGCCGCGGACAGCGCCGTCGTGGACATCGGCGCCGAGCCGATGAGCTTCAAGGATCTGCTGTTGGGGGCCGCCCGGGTCATGGGCCTGAGACGTTATGTCGTTTCTGTCCCGCTCTTTTCGCCCCGCCTTTCGTCCTACTGGCTGAACCTCATGACGCCGGTGCCGTTCGGGATCGCCCGGGCCCTGGTCGAGGGGCTGAAATCCGAGACCGTCGTCCTGAACGACAACGCCGCCCGCCTCTTTCCCCAAATCCGCCCGGCCTCCTACGCGGAGGCGTTCGCCGCCGCCCTCGACGAGATCGAGCGGAACCAGGTCGTGAGCCGCTGGTGCGACAGCACCGCCGCGGCCGCCTGCGACGTTGAGCCGCGTGACCTGGACAAGATCGCCGAGGCGGTTTATATCGACCGGCGGCGGCGCGACTTCGGCCGGATCCCGACCGAGGCGGTGTTCCGGACCGTGACTTCGATCGGCGGGCCGAGCGGCTGGCTCGCCGCGGACGCCTTGTGGCGCCTGCGGGGCTTCATGGACAAACTCGTCGGCGGTCCCGGCCTCAGCCGCGGCCGGCGCGACGCGGCCGAGCTCCGCATCGGGGACAGCCTGGATTTCTGGAAGGTCACAGACCTCCAGCAGGGAAAGCGGCTGCTCCTCCTCGCCCAGATGAAGGTCCCCGGAAAGGCCTGGCTCGAGTTCTCTATCCGCGGCTCCGAGCTCACTCAAACGGCCTATTTCCTGCCAAAAGGGCTGGGCGGCCGGCTGTATTGGTGGGCGATGAAGCCTTTCCACGCTTTGATCTTCGGCCGGATGATCAAGAAGGTCGTTGAGCTCGCAGGGCGACTTTCATCCTGACCTTTCGCCCCGACCCGTCCTCAAACCGGCCTTGACATATTTTGAGCTCCGATTTATGCTTTCGCCCGGTGGAGAAATGGGGCCAACGAAGCGTGACCGAGCCCGCAGGCGGGCGGAGCCGAAAAGCAAATTCTTGTCATATTTAATTGAATCGGTGCGGCAGGATGGATAAAGCCCTTCAAGTCATCCAAGAAATCACCCGCCAGGGGATTATCAAGGCCTATGCGATCGGCGGAGGGATCGCCGCGACGTATTACATCGAGCCCGTGTTGACCTATGACTTGGATATCTTTTTCATCCCGGTGAAGGAGGGGCTGGACGTTCTCGCGCCGATCTACGATTATGCCAATGAGCGCGGGTTCAGCACTCAAGCCGAGTCGATCCTCATCGAGGGATTCCCCGTTCAGTTCATCCCGGCCTACAATGATCTCGTTCGCGAAGCCGTGGAAAATGCCGCGACCCTGAAATACCGCGATGTTGAAGCCAAAGTCGTTACAGCCGAATACCTGGCGGCCATCTCCCTGCAGACGGGCCGGGCCAAGGACAGGGAACGGGTCATCAGGTTGCTGGACGAGGCGGTCATCGATCGGACCGTTCTCGGCAGGATCTTGGAGTCTTTCGGGCTGACCGACAAGTTCAAAAAGTTCGAGAGCCGATTCCATGAAGAATGAGGCCGCGGAGATTATCTTCCGGAAAAAACGCGAACGGCGTCGCCTATTGGCGAAGCTGCCCTTCGAAAAAAAGATCGAGATCGTCGTCGAACTCCAAAAAGCGGCCGCCGCGATCCGCAAGGATCCCCGCCGCATCGTCTGGCCCCTCTAACCCGAAGATCCGCAGCCGGGATTATCCTTCTTCGTGATGGGGAGTGTCGGTTTTACGCTTAATGAGAGCGTAAGTCGTTCAGGGCGAAAAAACGAATCCTTATGCGCTTAGGGGATTTACGGCTTTTTCAGCCCCGCCAGTCTCTTCCTGGCATCCTCAACCTCGGGCCGGCCGGGGTCGGCGTCCTTCCAGAGATCGAGGAACTTGCTGTAATTCTCGATGGCTTTGACCTTGTCGCCCGTTTTCTCGTGGATTTGTCCGAGCATGTAAAAGCTCTTGGGATAAAGCTCGCCGAAAAACAACCGGCCGGTGGTCATGCGCGTGACGTCCTCGAAAGATTTTCGGGCCTTCTCCATGTTTCCGCTCCGGAAGTGAGCCAAGCCAAGATGATAAACGGGATGAGACTGGTTGTCGGGGATCTCGGCTTGGGCGGGCCATAAGGAAAGCGCTTTCTCGAGGAGAGAAACCGACTTGGCATAATTCCCCTTCTCGAGCTCGATATTTCCCTGTATAGAATCTATAAAACGGACCCATTTTTTATACACGGTCTTGGCGATGATGGCGCCATATTCTTCCGCCATCTTTTGAGCCGCGGCGAAATCCTTCTGGGCCGCCGAGGCAATGCCGAGCAGATAGCGCGCCTGGAAAGAATAACTGAATAAATTGTTCTTTTCAGCCAACTCGAGCATGGCTTGAGCCTCAGCCCGGGCCCGGGCAAGCTCACCCAGTTGAAACAGGTTGTAGCCGATGGCCCATTGGGAAGAGGCCATCCCTCCCGGGCTATTCCGCTTTTTCGCCAGTTCATAGCGGAGCCGCGCCTGCTCGAGGGCCTGCTTGAACTTCCCCTGGGTGCAATATTGGATTTCGAGCCAATATCGTCCGGCGAGTTGGTAGCTTGCCTCTTTCATGGACAAACTCGTCGGCGGTCCCGGCCTCAGCCGCGGCCGGCGCGACGCGGCCGAGCTCCGCATCGGGGACGGCCTGGATTTCTGGAAGGTCATAGACCTCCAGCCGGGACAGCGTCTGCTCCTCCTCGCTCAGATGAAGGTCCCCGGAAAGGCCTGGCTCGAGTTCTCTATCCGCGGCTCCGAGCTCACTCAGACAGCCTATTTCCTGCCGAAAGGGCTGGGAGGCCCATTGTATTGGTGGGCGATGAAGCTTTTCCATGCCCTGATTTTCGGCCGGATGATCAAGAAGGTCGTCGATCTCGCAGGGCGACTTTCATCCTTGACCGGCCGGCTTTCGCCCTGATCCTGCCTCAAGCCATCCCCCCACGCCGATCAGAAAATAAAAAATGCCCGGCCTGCGGATGAAATAATTTGCTATTAGGTAACAAATATCGTAACCTAATAGCAAGATGCAAGCACTGACCGAAAAGATCTTCCTTCTCTCGCCGCCCGGAGGGCTCTTCGATGAGACGGCCGTTCGCAATCTATTCCCCGGCCGGTCAGAAGCGGCCCGTAAAGTTCTTGTCCATCGCGCTTGCTCCATGGGTGAAATCATCCGGCTCAAACCGGGGCTGTTTCTTCTCGCTCCGAAGTTCCGAAAAACGCATCCTCATCCGTTCGTCATCGCGGCCCAGTTGCACTCCCCCTCGCATATCAGCCTGGAATCCGCGCTCGCCCACCATGGCCTTATTCCGGAGGCGGTTTATGAAATCGCGAGCGTGACCTCCGTCCGGAGCCGCAGCTTCACGACCCCCGTCGGTGTTTTCAGCTTCACACGTGTACCGGCTTGGAATCCTCAAGCCGGAGTCCGCGCCCAAAACATCAACAGCCGGAGCTGGGCGTTTATCGCCTCGCCGGTGAGGGCCATCGCCGACTTGCTCTATGTGAGGAAAGAGGTGACTTGGGAACAGGACGGTCCGGCTTTTCTGACGGACTCCATGCGGATCGAACGGGACGACCTCAAGACCATTTCCTTCGATAACCTGGATGAGGTATGCGACAGCCTCCGGGACCGCCGGACCGTGAATTACCTTCGGGGATTATTTCTGGAGATGAAGAAATGACCGCTCACCTTCTCGAAGACAAAATCAAGGATTACGCGATCACCAGCGCGCTCGATCAGGAAAACGTCCTGCAGGAGTTGATCCAGCAGTATGTCCTGGCCAGCCTCTCCCGGGCCGGCTTTTTTTCGGTCGAAGGGGCTGTTTTTCACGGCGGGACATGCCTCCGCATCGTCTACGGCATGAACCGCTTCTCGGAGGACTTGGATTTTTTCCTGAAACAGCCGAATCCCGATTTTGCTTGGCGGCGCTATCTCGGCCCTATTCTCCGGGACGCCGCCGGGGAAGGTTTTCGGTTCAGCGTCCCGGACGGATCGCGGGAGAAAGGGGCGGTGAAGAAGGCGCTGATCCGGGCGGAGTCCGTCAGCCTCGTTCCTCCTCTGGATTTGCCGTTCGAAAGGGACGTCAGAAAACTTATCAAGGTTAAACTCGAGATCGATACGAATCCTCCCGCCGGATCGAGCTACGAAACGCGCTACGTTTCCTTTCCCTTAACCGCCGCCCTCACTTCCCAAACGCTCGAATCCGGATTCGGGATGAAACTTGCCGCTTTGCTGGCCAGGAGCTATACGAAGGGAAGGGATTGGTATGATTTCCTCTGGTACGTCAACAAGAAAACCGTCCCTCATCTCGAGCTGCTCCGGAACGCCCTTGAGCAACAAGACCCGTGGGCCGGCGAGACACTTTCCGTCGATTCCGAGTGGGTCGTGGGGATGTTGAGGAACAAAATCATCGAGATCGATTGGGAAGCCGTCCGCCGGGATGTGCGCAGGTTTCTTCCTCTCCGGGAGCAGGAAACCCTGCAATTATGGGACAGGGATTTCTTTCTTTATCACCTCGGCGTTTTCGCCCAAAATCTCTCGCCCTGACGACTTCCATCCCCGGCCCGCGCTTCTTGTTCTTGCCAAAAAATCAGCCGCCGGTTCCCCTTTTTCAGGAAAGAAGCTTAGGGGATTTACGGCGTTCTTAGCCCAGCCAGTCTCTTTTTAGCATCCTCAACCTCGGGCAACCCAGGATCCGCGTCCTTCCAGAGGTCGAGGAAGCGCTGATATTGCGCTTTGGCCTTTTCCCTTAGACCCTTCTGCTCATACAGCTTCGCCAGCCGGTAATGATATTTGGGATGAATAAGGAGGCGCGACTCGAACTTGGGATCGGACGTGATCAGGCGCTCGTATTCGACGATGGCTTTGTCCAAATCTCCCATTTTGGCAAAGGCCCTGGCCAGGACATCCTGGAGAAAGGGTGTGTTGTAAAATATCTCTGCGGCATATGCCGGATTAGACATATCGGCCGGCGGCGCTAGGGGAGGCATTTTTTCGAGCATGTCTTTGGCCTTGCCGGGAGACCCTTCGGCCAGAAAGATCTCTGAAGCGAGGAAATCATGAACAAATTGAAGCTCCTCTTTCATGGTTGAACTATAACGGGGCAACACGGATTCGATTTCTTTCAACTTGCTCTTCGCCAGGTCTAGTTTCCCCTCGTCCAGATCCGTTAATCCAAGAACGAGATTAGAGCGGGCCTCATAAAAGTCCTTGCGTTCCGGATATTCTTCCGTGGAGAAGCTCACATCGAAGGCGCTATATTTCCGGGTGAGTTCAAATTCGCGGCGGTCAAAATGGATCCACGCTTTCAGCCGGCTCAAGCCGGCCTTCCCGCCTTTAGAGGCCATGGTGTCGGCCACATCTTCCGCCCTCTGGAGAAAGCTTAGGGATTTGTCCAGACCGCCAAGCCAGGCGCTATAAAATCCTTTCCGCAGATAGCCAAGGAGCTTGACGCCCGAGACAGGAGCCAGCTCAAGGTATTTGTCTATCCATCTCGAGGCTTCAGGATAATCTTCCTTGATGGCATAGATATAGGCGAGCGTCGCCGTGGAGGCATAATAGTCAGGCTTGACCTCCAAGGCTTTTTTAAAATTTTCTACGGCCTCGTCAAGTCTTCCCATTCGAAAATAGGCGTCGGCTAACGAATCGAACGGGTTCGGTTTTCCGGGCAGAACAGATACATATCTCTTGAGGTATTCGATGGCTTTTTCGAAATTCTTCAAGGCCATATATTCGTAGGCAATAAGATTCAGGGCATCCGGGGAGTTGGGATCGAGACTCAGGACTTTGTTGAACTCTTCAATGGCTTGCTCAGGCCTGGCCCTCTGGCGGTAGGCTACAGCCAGAACATAGTGTATTTCTTTATCCTTGGGAGATTTTCCCGCGGCTTCTTCGAGGATCCGCACTCTCTTTTCCGGATCTCTATCTACAGCTCCAGCATAAGCTGCCTGGATTAGAAGCCTCTCTTTTTCCGTAGCTTTCTTGGAAAAATCCCATGCTTTCTTGAGAGCTTCGGTTCTCTCACGGTTATTATTCAACATGTAGTGGGCCGTACTCAGGAAGTAATAGCCGGCGGCAAAGGTCGGGTCGAGCTCGACGGCTTTTTCAAAAGATTGCCTGGCTCCATCCCAGTCATAATCCACGATCTTTTCCCTTCCTTTGAGATAATAGTTATACGCCTCGATTGAGTTTGTGGTGACGTCTCGGACCTGCATCTTGGCGGTTTCTATTCTGCGCTCGGAAAGGCCGACTCTTTTGGCTATCTGACGGCTCAGGTCATCCACCTGATTATTGAGGATGCTGTCCGGACTGTCCCCCCTCGAACCTGCCGTGCCCAGCAGAGTCTTCGTCCCCACCATCATGACTTTTGCGTCCGTGACAAACGTGTTTCCCGCCTTGGCCACGCTCCCGAGAACGATAAGTTCAACGTTTTCCTTCCGGCAAAGCTCGAAGCCTACGTCCGAGTTAATGAATTCGGTATCTCCCTTCCCGACCTGTTTAAGAAGGTCACGGAGCCTTTCCCATGTCGTGACATTGAAATATCCGGACTGCTCGAGGTTCGTGATCAAAAGATTCGGAATGACTTTGCTGAGTAAATCATAAGCCTTGTCGCCCGTTTGGTTTTCGAAGCTAATGATGGCGATGGAGCGTTTTTGCTCGGGAAGGAGAGGAACGGCCTTGTTCATGAACACCAGCCAAATGACCGCCGCTATCGCGACCAGGGCTACGGCCGCTGCCGGAATCAACAGCTTTTTCCGGCTCAAGGTCAAGGTGATCGGCTTGGCCGTGACGGTTTTCCTTTTCGGGATCAGGCGCTCCTGGGTCGGAACTCCCTTGGCCATGTTCTCGAGATCGGTTTTAAGCGCATCGGCGCTTGGATAGCGCTTCTCTTTGTCTTTCTCCAGGCATTTGAGGATCAGGCGGCTAAGCTCTTCGGGAATCTGGTCATTCAGATCCTTGGGGTCCCTTGGCGTTTCGCTTTTTTGCTTCACGCCGATCGTGAACGGCGTATCTCCCTCGAAGGGAACGTGCCCCGTGACCATCTCGTAGAGGATGATCCCGAGCGAGTAGATGTCCGATCGCTGGTCCGCGTCCTTGCCTTCCACCTGTTCCGGCGACATGTACTCCGGCGTCCCGATCATCATCCCGGCGCCCGTCATGCCCTTCGCCCCGAGCGACCGGGCGATCCCGAAGTCCATGATCCGAGCGTTTCCGTCCTCGTCGAGCATGATGTTCTGAGGCTTGAGGTCGCGATGGACAACGCCCAGCTTGTGCGCTTCGGTCAGGCCTTCGCAAACCTGGCGGGCGATTCCGATGGCCTGGCCCGGGCTCAACCGGCCCATCTTCCGGATGATCTGCTTGAGGTCTTCGCCGCGGACATACTCCATAGTGATAAAATGCGTGCCGCGGTCCTCCCCCAGGTCGAACATCTGACAGACGTTCTTGTGCCGGATCTTACGGGCGAGCTTGAGCTCGTTCGAGAAACGTTCCAGGGTTTTATGGTCCAGGCCGGCCTCCGGACGGATAATCTTTATAGCGATTTTTTCGCCAACCTTGGTGTCGTTGGCCTTGTAAACCCGGCCCATGCCGCCGTGGCCCAATTCTTCGATGACTTGGTAGCGGCCGGCGAAGGTCGAGCCCGTCGTAAATTCTTTGACGGGCGTTTGAATAGTTTCCGTGACTTCGGGACGAATGTCTTTTAAAGAAAGAAGCTGTGTGCCGCAGTCCCCGCAGAACTGCTTGGTCTCGGAATTCTCAGAATGGCATTTCGGGCACTTGATGGGCAGCGACGTTCCCCCTTTTTAGTTTCTTAGGTGGCCTAAGAATAGCAAGCCACAGGCGGGAAGTCAATCAGGGCAGGCCGCACTCCTAATACCCTTCAAATCAGCCCGGAAAAGGGAATGGCTGGAATGCCAGCGGCTACTTGTTTATAAGTTTCTGGAAGCGGGGGTGGTTGAGCAGGGGAGCCCAGACCGGGTCGATTTTAAGCAAGGGAATGGACAGATCTCCAGGGATGGAGAGAAGATATTCAATCTTATCAAGGGCCTTGTCATATTCTCCGACCATGACATAGACTTGGGCCAGGTCCTTGATTCGGCAAATCCCTCGCCAAAATTCTTTGGAGACCGGAAGGATTTCCGTTGCTTTTGCAGCCTCAAGAATCGCTTTGTCTTTGAATCCGAGCCCGGCATAGGCGATTCCCAAAGCGCTGTAGAATCGAGAATCATCCGGCTGTTCTTTAGCTTTTTTTTCAAGAAAGAGACGCGCGGAAACGTAATATTCTTTCTCTTTTTGTTTCTCGCCTATTAGCCCATAGATTTGAGCATAGAGCTGGCTCTTTGGCACATATCTGAATTGATCATCTAAGGCTTCTGAGGGCATTAAAGGAATATGCCTCAATGCTTCCTCATAAGCTTTTTCGAAGATGCTGACTGTAGCCCAGAAATAGTGAAGCCAATTTTCTTCATCGGGTGAAGCGGTTTTCCTAGAAGCTTCGTTGAGGACCTCTCTTAATTTTTCTGCATTTCCCAGCCCATAAAGATAGAGGCAAGCCAGCGAACCGCTGGGAGAGATATAGGAGCTGAGATAATCGGGAGAGAGTGAAATAGCCCGCCTATACAGACGCTCTCCCTCAATATAATTGCGGTTGAGATAATATGTATGGCCCAGATTACGAATGATATTGACATCGCGAGGATTAATTTCTAAAGCCCTATTCAGGTTCGATAGATTTTCATCCAATTTTCCCTGTCGACGCTTGACATACGCAATATATTCTAAAATCTCGCTGTTTCTTGGCTGTTTTTTAAGGGCAAAAGACAGATGTTCAAGGGAATGCTCATAGTCCAATTTACAGGAATAATAGTAAATCCCGAGGGCCAGGTGAGTCTCAGGCGCATCGGGGCCGAGTTGGAGAGCCTTGTCCGCAGCCTCCTTGGATCTTTCTGCTCGTTCTTCTGTATGGTCAAAGTAATACCAGTACATTAAAGCTTGAGATCTAGACAGAGCCGTATAAGCTTGAACAAAGCCCGGATCCAGCTTGACGGCTTTATTGAACAGCTCAATGGATTGGGTGAGATTTTCCCTGTTAGCGTTGCCTCGATTCATATATTCTTTTCCGCGCAGGTAGTAGTCGTAGGCCTCCGGGTTGTTCGTGAGTTTGGCCTCCAGCACTTTTTGCTCAGGTTCCAGAAGCGCAACATTGAGCGCTTCGGCCACGCGTTTGGCGATATCCGCCTGAACCTGGAATACTTCCGCGATCGTTTCGTCATATGGATTGGCCCATATTTGGGTGGCGTCTGAGATCCTGACCAGGGACGGCGTCACCCGCACTTTGCTCGCTCCACCGGGCTGCTTTTGCCAACGCACGGTGCCATACAGGATATAGCCGACGCTCAATTCCTCCCCGATTTTTTGAGGGTTTTTGCTGGTTTTTTTATACTGATAAGCGCTCGTTCGGGCGATGACCTCCAGCCGGCTGATACTGCTGAGCCGGGCGGTGATCTCATCCGTCATGCCGTCGGCAAAATATTCATCCTCAAGCGCCCCCTGATTCTCAAACGGCAGCACGACGATCCTCTTGCTTGACGGCGGAGGAGCCGGTTTTTCTTTTTTGAGAAAAATAAAGGCCGCTCCGGCCGCGATGGCCACGAATAGAAAAGCGGCGATCCATCCCCAACGCTTGCTGAAAGTACCTTTGATTTCACGAGAGGTGAAAGGCCTTTTTGGCGGAAGGATTCTTTCAGCGGCGGGGACTTCCTGCTCAATCCGGCTCAGTTGAGACAGAATTTCCTCTGCGTTCTGAGGCCTCTTCTTTTCATCCTTTTCCAGACATTTCAGGATCAATTGACTGAGATCCAGAGGCAACTGAGCATTGAGCGTTCTCGGGTCTTGGGGCGCCTCCGTCTTGTGCTTGACGGCGATGCTTAAAGGAGTATCTCCTTCGAACGGGACTCTGCCGGTCAGCATCTCATAGAGAATGACTCCAAGCGAATAGAGATCCGATCGCTGGTCGACTTCCTTGCCTTCGACCTGCTCCGGGCTCATGTATTCCGGAGTCCCGATGATGATTCCCGCGCCCGTGATCCCTTTCGCCTTGAGAGAGCGGGCGATCCCGAAATCCATGATCCGCGCTTTCCCCTCCCGGTCGATCATGATGTTCTGCGGCTTCAGATCGCGATGGACGACCCCTAATTTATGAGCCTCGGCCAGCCCTTCGCAGACATACCTCGCGATGGAAACCGTCTGTCCCGGACTCATCCGCCCCATCATCCGGATCATGCTCTTCAGATCTTCTCCGGAGACGTATTCCATCGTGATGTAATGGGTCCCTTCTTCCTCACCCAGGTCAAACATGCGGCAGACGTTTTTGTGGATGATCTTCCGGGCATACTTGAGCTCATTGGAGAAGCGCTCGACGGTCTCCTCGTCCGCGGAGATTTCAGGCCGGAGGAGCTTTAAAGCCACTTTTTCTTTGATTTTTTTATCGAAGACTTTATAGACGCGGCCCATGCCCCCTTTGCCCAGCTCCTCGATCACCTCATATCTTCGGGCAAAAATGGTTCCCGTGGCCAGTTCTTTGAGAGGCATTTGAAGCGTCTCGGCCGGAGGCGGTGAGACTTTTTCGGAGGGAAAAAGGGAGGAGCCGCAGTGGCCGCAGAAGCGGGTTCCGGAGGGATTATCAAAACCGCATTGGGGGCATCCCATCTCTTTGTTGCTCTTTTGCCGGCCGGGCTAAAGAATAGCAACAAAGGAATTGGCTGTCAAATGAGCCGAGAATAGGGCTCTCTTCTCGTTTTTTTCTAACACAAGGACGATACCGGATGATCAAAAGGTCGGTCAGCCTACGGGCTTTTTCAGCTCGAGATGAAACCAGCCGGCCTCGTCTTTCCGGGAGATGACCTCGAAGCCCGCCGCCTTGGCTGATTCGAGGAAATGGTCCGCCCCCTGCCCTTCGGCGAACTTCACGCCGTAGCCGGTGTTGATCTCTTTGCCCGGCAATTTGACGTGGAGAGGGTACATGACATAAAGCTTGCCCGGGTCGGCCTTTTTGGGGAACACGGGGTCCCAGATGAGGAGCCGGCCGCCGGGCCGGAGAACGCGGTAGAGCTCCTGGAAGACCTTGGCGTGGTCGGCCGGCGCGATGTACATGAAGGTGAAGAAAACGGTGGCCGTATCGAACGTCTTGTCCAGGAACTTGAGGTCCCGGGCGTCCATGACGATCTTGAGCAGGGGTTCGCCGGGGGCGTCCACGAGCTCTCTTTTGCTGAGGTCGATGGCGACGACCTGCTTGCCCTTGAGCTGGCCGATGACGCCCTCCCCGCCGCCCCCGATATCGAGGATGAGGCCTGCGGCCGGGAAGTCGGGCAGGACGACCTCGAGCTTGCCGTGAATGAGGTACTGTTCCGGTTTGGGCCGCTCCTGGGCGGCGAGGACGAGCGCAGCGGCGAGAAGGACGGCGAAGAGCGCCGTCGCGGCGATGGGCCGATTTCGTTTAATGAACATGGATCCCTCCTGGAATAGTTTAAACGGCGGGGTCAGGTCCCCACACCCTACAATACGTTTCTGCCGGGCCAAATGTTCCTTTGACGACGGAGCGGAGTGCCCCCCGCCCTAAAAGAGTCTTAAGTTCGGAGCAGCCTACGGCGGCTTTATAATCTGAAACGATTTGTGATATATAAAGCTCGTGAAAATCATCGACGCCCCGATATCCTTGCCGGATTTCAAGGTCATGGCCGAAAGCCGATTTGGGAATCTTGTCAAAGCCGTCGTGGATGTTGAGCGGAAAATCATGGCCCTCGACGGAGAACTCCACGCAGACGAGGAAGCTCTCCTCTTGGAGAACGGATCCCGCCAGGAAAACCTCTGGGGAATCAATCTCTATCCGGAGATGGAGGGGCCTGATCGGGTCGAATTTGATTCCGTCATCAACATCCGTCCCTCGCAAGGGAATCTCTCTCGCGGCGTCGATGACCAAACCATTCGAGAAAAGATCGTTGACATCGTTGCGGGGTTGGTAAAATGACGGCCGTTCAGCATCCATCACTCGCGGCAGGGCGCTGGCAGACGTTTTCCCTTATGGAACAACTGGCCAATATCGGGAGCGAAGTCGAACGCGCATTCAATTGGCGCAACAAGAACCATTCCGAATACAGCCGCCTGGCCTTCGCCCGGGCGCTGGAGCTTCTGAACCTGACGATCGCCGATCCCCGGCATCGGCGACGGCTCAAAGAAATCACCCGCCTGCGAGAAGCTCTTCTGGATTTTTTTCTCGGCGATAACGAGTTTCATTCGACGGAGAAAAGCTGGCGAAGCTATTTTTATGGCTTTGCCTATGCCTCGGCTTTAGAGAAACGCAGAACCGCCCGCTAGCGAATAAGGATGCCCCTCCATGCCTCTTTCCCGTTATTGGGGTCCCAAGTAAATGGTTAGTGTCCCCGGAATTAAAGGATAAATATCAGCGCTTATTGAACCAGGCCATGATGCGCTTGACCAGTTCTTTTTTCGCCCCGGCCGACTGGATGTCGTCCAAGCTGAAGCCCAAGTAGACCAACTTGTATTTCCCTTCGACGCGCACGGCCGCGACTTCCCCAGTCGGATAGAAAAGAAACGGCGTCGCCCCCGGCTGGGCTTCGAGGACGTTGGGCAGAGTTCGAAATTCCTTGGGAACGCTACCTCTTTCCCGATTGATGAGGGCGAACGACAATCCATCGGAAATCGCGTCTCCGGACTTTCCTTTGACGGCTTTTTCCCCATCGTATCCGTTGAGATAGCGGGACTTAAAATATTTGGCCGCTAAATCGTGGAAGGTCTTGAGCTGCTTTTCCTTAGCCGGGGGAAGATAAATGATCCGGTCTCCATGGAAGAGCAGGTTTTTCCCCGCCTCGAACATCGCCTGCATTTTCTCCATTTGCGTATCGTTCGCGATGAGATAATCAGCAAGGAGAAGGACATTCTTATATTTGAGAAGGAAATCGGCTGGCGGCCAGGCGGTCCCGTAATCATCATTGAAAAAGTCGTGGACGATCCCGAGATCTTCATAAACATCCTTTTCCGTGCTGATACAGAGCGTGTCGGATGTGACTATCAATTTCGGTACAGCCGTCAGGATGAGGTTTCCCCCATGGGCGCTGCGGACAATATGGTAGGTTTGGGTCAATTGGAAATCGCCATCCGCCCTGATCTCGAGTTTAAGCTCGAATCCCAGCTCCTTCTTGATCTCATCCGGCTTGACGAGAAAGGGAGCCGCTTTGTTATCGACGCTTTTCCCCGCTTCGAGCCGGGGCGCCAGGAAATCTCCCTGGAGGATCTTGACCTCCTTGGCTAGGGATTCCAGGCGGACGCGGACGTTTCGGGCTTCCATCCAGGGACTGTTCAAATTCGTCCAGAACCGATAGACGTTTCCGGATTCGATGATGTCGCCGTCCTTAAGGTCGATAACAAGACTCTGGGGGACGATCCGCAGCGCATTGGATTCGTCCTTTCCTTCCGGTTCGAACGGCCCGATGACAGCCGCCTTTCCACTCTCGCCGAGAGTGGAAAGATTCGCACACTGAAGTCGGCCTTCAGTGTCGCGCGAGAATTTCAAGACATGCCGGCTGTTGTAAATGACTTCGTTCCGGCCGTCGTTGTCCGCGTCGCCGACCACGAAACCCGGAATACTCGATGATTCGAGCGGCATGGAGAAAGTCTGCCGGAGCGACAGCGTCGTGATGCCGGGCGTTTTAGTTCCACCTGATTTCTCGAAAACATAGATATGGTCTTTATTCTCTTTGCCCATCGGGGATACGCCAACGAGGACCTCGTTCTTTCCGTCTCCGTCGATATCGGCGATTTCCAATCCTTGCGTATACCCTCCCAGGTCTTCGCTCTGATAGAGCACCGGATAGACGAAATTTGTCGACGATTCCCTCAGCTTGCGGGCTTTATAGACCGTGAAACAAGCTCCATTGCCGCTGGCCACAATTTCGTTTTCTCCATCGCCGTTGACGTCGGCGACACGGACGACGTCCACTAGCGCGGAAATATTCGGAAAGGCGGCCTTTTCCATTAAGCCTTTCGCTTTTTCCCAGCTGAGGACGTGGATAAGCGACGAAGATGTCAATATATCCTCGGTTTTGTCATTGTCGCAGTCTCCCGACCGCAGAGACCAGGATATTCCTCCCGGAAGTTCGATTTCCGAAAAACGAACGGCGGTGTTGTCTTGGATCTTCCAGGCTTCGATTTTTCTTTTTTCATAATCCCAGTTTCTTTGGGTTAAAAATTCGAGTGTGCCGTCCTTGTCGAGATCCATGGGCAGAATATAGGCGGTGGGATGAGATGTGGCTTTTTTCAGATTGTAATAGAGCGGGATTTTGCCGTTTTTCCCCCAAATGAAAATCCCGAGCTGGTCGACGGCAATAAGCTCGTTCTTCCCGTCGCGATCGATATCCTTGAGGGCGATATCTCGCATTCCCAACATTCCCGTCTTGCCGCCTATTCCCGTCTCGGCGCTTTCCCAGACGACCTCGAATTTTTTCGTCACGGGATTGTATTCATAAAGTATGATCCTATCCACTTCCGAGACCGCGATCCGGTTCTTGGTTTGAGCCGCCGATGCGAATACCGACAGAAAAAACACAGCGGTGAGTCCGAATAGAGCTAATCGTTTGGATGCCATCTTCCCTCCAGCGCTGATCATTTATTCAGATCATCGGCATTCTATTGGATTATTTCGGTAACAGTCAACTTAATCCCGAAATTCGAAAGCCTGGAAATAAGGAAATAGGTATTGTGTCTCCGGAATTAAGTTCTTTTCGGCTGCGAATAATCAATCCCGGAGCAACGCGGCGAGCTTGCCCAGGATCTCGGCGACGGCGGCGGCGGGAATCGAGCAGATCTTCTCCACTGAGCGGGTCCGCCAATCGAGGCTCTTGACCTGATCGGAGAGGACGACTCCGGCGATGGGGAGGCCGTCGGGAATTCGAACTTCCCATGGATATGCTTTAATCTGACTCGTGACCGGACAAAAGAGGGCCAGCCCGACCTTGACGTTATAAGCTTCCGGCGAAAGAACGACGGCGGGCCGCCGGCCGGCTTGCTCGTGCCCGGACTGAGGGGCCAAGGTGATCCAGACGACATCGCCGCGCCGCGGGGCATAGGCGTTCCGCCTCACCATGTTTCCTTCCCCGACGCGGAGCCGGTTTCCCACTCGCCGTGGGTGTTTTGGTCCGTCACCTCGGCCAGGAGGTCCTCGAGACTCCATGCCGTCTGTTGTTCAGGAAAGATCAGAATCGCGCCGTCTTTGAGCATCATTTGGATAGACGCGTTCTCGACCAGTTTCATCTCATCGGCGAACGCTTTCGGAATCCTGACAGCCAGGCTGTTGCCCCATTTTTGAACATGTGTAACCATTCCACACTCCTTGTATCTACAATGAAGATACAGGGAGTTTATTTTTCTGTCAAGGGATCTTTTTTATTTTGGAAGGCGCCTAGCCCGGCTTCAAGACTGTCCGCCGCTCCCTTAGAACCAGGACGAAGAGCGACACGGCCAGGACGATGGCGAAATGGCACATCACCGAGGGCATGAGCCCTCCCCCCGCGTCCGGGACGAGGATCCGGACGGCCAGCGCCGGCAATAAAAATCCGAGAAGCCCGGTCTGAAGATTGGCCAGGTGCCTCCGCAGGACGGCGTCTTCGGAGGAGGCCATGCCGGCCGCGGCCCCGAAAATCGTCACGAGCAGGCTGAGCTGGTAAAAGAGGGAATAGGAGATGTCAAATACGGCGATCGGGAAATAGCGGGCGACGACGAGCTCGCAGACCGATTTGGTGATGGCCTGAGGATCGGCGAAAATCCAAACCGAAAAAGCCAAGGCCAGGGCCATGTCGATGAACGCCGCGGTCCTCATCCAACGGTTTCGAGGCGCGCTGAACTGGGCGGCCAGCCATAGCCCGAGCGGCGGGAGCCAGGTGATGTCGAAAAAGGCCAGCTGGGTCCAGATCTTATTCTCCAAATGGCCGCAGACCGCCACCTCGGCGAACTGGTAGCCGGCCAGCAGCAGAAAGATCGTCCCCAGCGGGCAAAGGACGCGCTTCCGGCCGAAGCGCAAGCCGAGAAAAACCCAGATCCCCGCCCCGAATTCCAAGAGTCCCGTTATGACAGCCAAGAGGGGGGAATATCGCATTGCGGCTATTCTACGGAAAGGCCTCACCGACGGCAAGCAATTCCGGGGACACTAACTTTAATACATTCGACGGCGCTAAATCCCGATTTTTAAATCGGGGTAAAAGCGCCGCTCAGTATTAATCCTGAATATACCCCGGGCTTTGCAGTCCTCATTCGCGCAGCAATGAGGGCTGCAAAGCCCGGGGTATCGAATGGGTTTATTAGGGATGAGGTCCAGTCCGACTTTTTGAGTGAGCGCGCGTATATGCAAAACAGAGGCTTGCACAGAATATCTGACACACCCTGAAGAGATATTCGGAAAAAACGTCGGCCGCTTTCCTCTGGATACCCCTACCGCAAGTCCTCGGCAAAGGTCAGGCAGATATGGACGACCTCGGCGGTGCTCCCCGTCCGCACGGGCGGCCCCCAGGTCCCCACTCCGCTCGTCACGAAGTACTGGGTGCCGCCCTTCCGGAGATACCCCCAATTGAGTTCGTAGATGAG
>Ga0315286_10002247_pt1 | contig 18018 bp, 15 predicted proteins | sample YL17G10_0_MG_FD_205038 | JGI IMG/M metagenome (GOLD analysis project Ga0315286, IMG submission 205038) | Sediment microbial communities from Yellowstone Lake, YNP, Wyoming, USA - YL17G10_0 | ecosystem: Environmental > Aquatic > Freshwater > Lake > Sediment | place: USA: Wyoming | collected...
GTCAAAAGTCGTCACACCGGTGAAAACCGGTGTCCAGTGTTTTTGTAACCCTTTAAAATCTCTGGATTCCGGTTTTCACCGGAATGACGATTCGTGGGCATTTTTGACTTTTGACGAGTTCGTCAATCAAAGATCCGCGGATCTGCAAATCGGTTGAAGGGGGGGGCGTTTTGGATTAGTATGCCATCCCATGGACATGCAGATCCTGATCACCGTTCTGGCCGTCGCGGCCATCCTGGTCATTGCCTACTGGAGGTTCGCCGGTGGGCGTTATGGAAAACTCCGATCGAGCCGGGAAGCGACCGTCGCCTATGAATCTCTCCGGGTCGATTCCGACAGGAATTATTACAGCAGCGGTTCCGACCTCTATCCCAATGCCATTATGGGGATGGACAAGTCCCGGGCGGTGGGGTCGGATTTATGGAAGAAGCTGGATTTGACCGCGGAGGGGATGAAAAGGCTTGTCGAGAATATGCGCGCCAGGGCGGTGGAACAGGGGGCGTCGCTCCACGGGTTTGATATCCTGGATGAAAAAGGGGTTAAAATCGGAGACTGGTTTTCGATTCCGGGTCTGAACATCATGATCCGGACGGAGGGTGAGAACCGGGTCGTTGTATCCACCCCGCCCCTCAATATCTACCCGATGCGATGAATAAATTTTACAGTCCCTTAGCGTCTGTCACAACCATAGGGCGCCGGTGTCGGCGCTGCCGACCATCTTCCGGTACGCCGCCAGCAGTCCCGGCGCCGGATGGTTGGGCTTTGTGACCCCGGCTTCCCGGCGGCGGCGCATCTCCTCTGCGGAGACGAGCAGCTCCAGCCGTCCCTCCGGAACATCGATTTCGATGAGATCGCCGTCGCGGACGTAGGCGATCGGGCCATCCTCCCATGCTTCCGGGCAGACATGGCCGACGCAGGGTCCGCGGGTGGCGCCGGAAAAACGGCCGTCGGTCACCATCGCCACCGACGTGTGCAGCCCCATGCCCACCAGCATCGCCGCCGGGATGGAAAGCTCCCGCATCCCGGGGCCGCCCTTGGGCCCTTCATAGCGGACCACCAGCACCGACCCGGGTTTGACGGTGCGGTTCAGCAGAAACTCGCGGACATCCTCTTCGCTGTCGAACACGACCGCCTCTCCGCGATGGCGGAGCATCCCCGGTTCGACACCGGTCTTTTTTACCACAGCGCCATCGGGGGCGAGATTGCCTTTCAGAATAGCAAAACATCCGCCCTCTTCCAGAGGGTTGCCGGCGGTTCGGATGATCTGCCCGTCGGGCGCAGGTCGACCTTCCAGATATTCAGCAAGCCGCCCCCCCATCGGAAGTTCGATATCGAGATGCAGGAATTCCTTGATCGCTCCCATCAAGGCCAAAACGCCGCCCGCCTCGTGGAAGTCGGTGAGGTTGAACCCGGAGGAGGGCTTGTACTTGCCCACCACCGGAACGGAAGCCTGGATCTTCCCGAATGCGTCCAGGGTCATCCCCATCTCCATCAGCGAGGCACACGCCATCAGATGCAACACGGCATTCGTGGATCCTCCGGAGGCGGAGACATACCGGATGCCGTTTTCCAGGTTCTGAGGCGTCAGAAAGTCCCGAAACGGACGCTTCTGCCGGGTGAGTTCCACCGCCCGCTCCCCCACATCGCGGGCCTGGCGGACCTTGGCGGCGTCAAATGCCAGCATTGTAGCGGAGCCGAAAGGCGCGAGTCCCGTCGCTTCCAGGAAGCACCCCATCGTGTTGGCCGTTCCCATCATCGAGCAGGCCCCGGATGTTGCGCAAAACCGCTCCTGCCAGTCCAGGAAGGTCTCCTGATCGATCTTCCCGTTGTTGCGCTGGCCGATCGCCTCCTTCAGGTCAGGGGTCGTCACGACCTTTCCATCAATCCGGCAGGGCATCATCGCCCCGGCCGTCAGGAAAAGCGTCGGGAGATTCATCCGGATGGCGGCCATCAGCATCCCCGGCAGGATCTTGTCGCACGAGCCGAGCATGACCACCCCCTCGAAGCCGTGTGAGCCGACCATCGCCTCGATGGAGGCGGCGATCAGGTCCCGCTGGGGCAGAATATAGTGCATGCCGGGACCCTGCGCCATGCCGTCGCAGGGAGCCGGAACGCCGAATTCAGACGGGCATCCGCCGCCGGCCCAGATTCCCTCCTTGACCCGCAGGGCCAGCTCCCGGAGGGGCTGATGGCCGGGGTTTACATCCGTCCATGAATTCACCACCACAATTTGCGGCTTGTCCAGATCTTTCCTCCGGTACCCGACGGAATGCATCAGGCCGCGGTAATAGGCCTCGGTGATATCTTCAGGAAATCCCCTATGAGGATTCATTTCGCCTCCTTCTTGGTATAATTTTTTGATTTGGTTGAAATCTCATCAACCCCTGTCATCGCCTTCCATCTCAATACAATATTTTGTGACATTTGGTTTTGTTTCCTTTTTCGATACCTTAGGGTCGCCATGTATGTCACGGGAGACATTTTAGGGGACCTTGGCTATAAAGTAAAATGAATAATTACGATATTTCTTATTCCATTCTTTCATCACAAGAGGAAACGGGCGATGCATAACCTGGAAACTTTCTTCCTCCTACCATGAGTTCATGTAGAGGGGCCAAAGATGATTTGAAATCACCCTGGTTTGGTGCTACTGTCTGCACAACAAAAGGAGAAATTTCATGCCGATGGTCATGCAGAAGGACGAAGGCCACAAGTTGATCGACCGGATGCCGCCAACCGCCACCTAACATGATCTCATGAACAAGTTATACGTCCGCCAGGTGATTGAACGTGGTTCGGCCGACAGCAACGAAGACCGGACCAGGGATGTGAAAGAGGTTCGGGCAAAATACGGTTTGGCGGAATGAAGGTCCATTGGACGGATACAGCCGAGACCCATATTGATGCAATCCGCACGACCTATTTGTGGACGAACCCATAGTTATCGCGGAACCGAAGAATGGGAGAAGGGCAAGGTTATCATCATCAGAGGGAGGTGGGTCATGAAAACGGCAATCAAAGCCGCGCTGTTGTCGGCCCTGGTTTTCCCAGGCGTGGGACAGATGTACCTCAAGCGGTACGTGCGGGGGCTGATCCCGATGGCTCTCACCCTGACCGGCCTGGGCGTTTGGATTGCGCAGGCGACGGTCCGCGCTCTCCAGGAACTCGAGAAAATGCAGATCCAGAGCGGGCTCGTGGACCTGAAAGCCGTTGCCAATCGTGCGGCCGCCTCTTCCGCATCCGGTGACTGGTATTCCCCCCTCATCGTGCCGATGATCGTCGTTTGCTGGCTCTTTTCCGTGATCGACTCCTATATGCTGGGAAAAGGAAAAGAGACGCCCACGGCCCCGAACCGGGCGAAGGTAGAATGAGGAATTTCCATTGAAAAAAAATAGGGTATTATCGATTGCGGGGATGGAAGTGATATCAGGAGGTGTTCGGATGAAGATCAAAACCGCCCAGGATTATTTGAAAAGTCTGCGGAAGCTGAACCATAAGGTCTATTACAAGGGAAAGAGGATAAAGGATGTGACCCGCCATCCGGCGACGGCCCCGCATGTCCGGGCCGCGGCGATGACTTACGCCCTGGCGAACGACCCTGAATATAAAGAGCTGGCCACGGCCGTCTCCCATTTGACCGGCAAGACCGTCAGCCGTTTTACCCATGTCCACCGGAACGTGGAGGATCTGATCAAAAAAGTTAAACTGCTGCGCGTCCTGGGTCAGAAGACCGGTTCCTGCTTCCAGCGCTGCGTGGGGCTGGACGGCATCAACGCCGCCTATTCGGTGACGTATGAAATCGACAAAAAATGCGGCACCGATTATTTCGAGCGGTTCAAGAAGTGGCTGGCCTATATTCAGGAGGAGAATCTGATGGTGGTCGGGGCGATGACCGATCCCAAGGGGGACCGCTCCAAAGGGCCGGCCGAGCAGGTCGATCCGGACCAATATCTCCGCATCGTCGAACGCCGGGGCGACGGCCTGGTCATCCGCGGGGCCAAGCTGCACATGACCGGAGGGGTCAATTCCCATGAGATCCTGATCATGCCGACTACGGCCATGGATCAGAAATCCAAGGACTACGCCGTGGTCTGCGCGACACCGGCCGACGCATCCGGAGTGACCATGATCTTCGGCCGCCAGGCCAACGACGACCGCAAGGACAACCGGGAGCGGATCGATTCCGGAAACCCCCTTTTCGGCGGCGTCGGCGGCGAGGCGGTCATCGCCTTTGAAGATGTCTTTGTCCCCTGGGAGCGGGTATTCATGAACGGGGAGACGGAATTCACGAACGCCCTGGTCTATCGTTTCGCCTCCCACCACCGGGCCAATTACGGGGGCTGCAAAACCGGTCTGATCGATGTCCTGACCGGAGCGGTGACCTATCTGGCCCAGATTCAGGGCACCGCCGGGGCCTCCCATGTCCGGGACAAGGTGACCGAGATGATCCATCTGGGCGAAACCCTTTACAGCTCTTCGATCGCCTGCGCGGCCGAAGGATGGCCGACGCCCTCCGGGGCCTATATGGTCGATACGATGCTGGCCAACGTCGGCAAGCATAACGCCACCCGTTTTCATTTCGAAGTGGCCCGCCTGGCCGCCGATCTTGCCGGCGGATTTTTGGCGACGCTGCCCAGCGAATACGACCTCAACAGTGATGAGACGGGTCATCTGGTGAAGAAATACTTCTCCGGCGTGGCCGGCATCCCGACCGAAGAACGGATCAAAATCGGCCGGCTGATCGAGAGCATGACCGGAGGGACGGCCCTGGTGGAGTCGATGCATGGCGCCGGCTCCCCTCAGGCCCAGCGGGTGATGATCTTCCGGGAGGGGAACCTGGACAAAAAGGTAAAGCTGGCCAAGGCCCTGGCCGGGATCGCGCCGGAACGAAGCCGGAAAGGCGTTTAACCCCCCCCTCATCCGGCCGCTTCCGGCTGGGCGTTTGGAACGTCTCTGCTTCCCGGATTGCCCCCCTTTGGGGAAGCTCGTCGCCGGCAGAACGAGCTCGCGAGAAATGATCGCCATCCTCTCAACATGGCGGCACTACCGATTCCACATCTTCTGCGGAAACCGCATCCAGCCGAAAGAACAAACGGCGTTGGAAACCTTGGCACGCTACATAGAAACAAAATTCGCACCGGGAGGGGGAATCATGGAATTCAACGTCCTGATCGGCGGGGAGGGAGGGCAAGGCGCCTTTTCCGTCGAGCTGGAACTGACGGAAATCTTGACGAGGCTCAACTACCATTTTTTCGCGACGAAGCACTACATGTCCCGGATCCGGGGCGGGCACAACTTCCACATGGTCCGTATTGCCGACCATCCGGTCCATGCGCTGAACGGGGGAAAATGGGAGATGGTTGCCGCCCTCGACGACGAAACGGAGGCGCTGCACAAACCGGACCTCCGCGAAGGCGGCATCTTCCTTTCCCGGGAGATGGCGAAAGAGATCGGCGCCGAGAGCAAGAGGCTCTTCGGGGAGATACGCTCCGCCAACACGGTCCTGGTCGGAATCGTTCTGGCCGTCATCGGCGTAACGCCGGAGAGGATGGCGGAGGCGGCCGAGTCCGGGAAAGCGGAGCACCTGAAGAAGGGCGGTGATTTCGCCGTGCGGTGGGGGATCGCCGGGGCGTTCCCCGTTTCCGCGGCCGCCGTCTGCCCGGTCAAATTCGATGGAAACCAGGCCCTCGCCTTCGGGGCGCTCCTGGGCGGTTGCCGGTTCATGGCCGGCTACCCGATGACGCCGGGAACCTCCATCCTGCACTACTTTGCCGAGGCCGCGCAGGATCTTCCCGTTCACTTTGAGCAGGCGGAGGACGAAATCGCCGCGATCAACATGGCCCTGGGCGCCTCCTACGCCGGCGTCCGGTCGATGGCGGCCACCTCCGGCGGCGGCTTCGCGCTCATGCAGGAGGGGGTGTCGCTCGCGGGGATGACGGAGACGCCGATCGTCGTCGCCGTCGCCCAGCGGCCCGGTCCGGCCACCGGGCTTCCCACCCGGACCGAGCAGGGGGATCTGAACTTCATCCTCCATGCCGGCCACGGGGAATTCCCCCGGGTCCTCTTCGCCCCCGGTTCAATTGAGGAGACCATCACGCTGGCCCGGAAAAGTTTTGACCTCGCCGACCGCTTCCAGATCCCCGTTTTTCTGCTGACGGACCAGTACTTCGCCGACTCCGTCCAGGTCGTCGAAGAGGAGGAAATCCCGCTGGATGTGATCGCCCGCGAATGCCCGGTGTTCGACGAAACCTACAAACGGTACCGTCTGACGGGGAACGGAATCTCTCCGCTGACCTTCCCGGGGCTCTCCGACGCGCTGGTCAAGCTCGACTCGGACGAGCACGACGAGGAGGGGAAGATCACGGAAGATCCGGATCTGCGGAAACGGATGGTGGACAAGCGCCTGAAGAAGATGGGGCTTCTGAAACAGGAGGCCGTTTTGCCGACGTTCTACGGCGCGATGGACGCCGCCGCCGTTGTCCTCTGCTGGGGGTCGAACCGCCTCATCGTGAAGGAGGCCGCGGAGCGGCTGAACGTCGACGGCCTTCCGGTTTGCGTGCTCCACTTCGGGCAGGTCTATCCGCTGACGCCCTCGATGATCGCCCCTTACCGTCTGGAGACGAAGAACCGGATCTGTGTGGAAAACAACGCAACGGGCCAGTTCGCCGGACTGCTGAAGCGGGAACTCGGCATCGCCGTCGATCAAAACGTGCTGAAATACGACGGCGACTGCTTCACCGTCGAGGAACTCTATCAAACGCTGAAAAGCCTTCTGGCATAAGGAGGGGAGGGATGGAACCGAAAATCGAGACCGGCTGGTGCCAAGGCTGCGGCAATTTCGCGATCCGCGACGTCCTGGAGAAGGTCTTCCGGGAACTCCCCGTCCCGCGGAACAGGATCGTCCTGACGTCGGGGATCGGACAGGCCGCAAAGATGCCCCATTATTTAGACGTGAACTATTTCAACGGCCTTCACGGCCGCTCCCTGCCGCCTGCTGTCGGGATCAAGCTTGCCCGTCCCGACCTGACCGTCATCGCCTATTCCGGAGACGGTTGCATGTACGGCGAAGGGGGGAATCACTTCATCCAGACCCTCCGCCGGCGGCTGGATATCACGATCCTGGTCTCCGAAAATCAGGTGTACGGCCTGACGAAGGGCCAGAGCTCCCCCACGACGGGTCTGGCCGTGAAAAATGACCTGAGCCCCGGCGGAAATCCGAACCTCCCCTTGAATCCGCTTGCCCTCGCCATCACGATGGGCGCCCCCTTCGTGGCCCGCGGTTTCGCCGGCGACAAGGAACACTTGAGGGCGCTCATCCTGGAGGCGATCCTCTTCAACGGAACGGCCGTTGTGGACATCCTCCAGCCGTGCGTCAGCTTCAACAAGATCAACACCTACTCCTGGTACCGGGAGCGGGTCTTCAAGCTGGAAAGGCCGCTGACCGACCGTTACGAGGCCATCCGGACGGCCGACCTCTGGGGAGAGAAGATCCCGATCGGTGTCATCTACCGCAATGACGAGGCCCCGTGCCGGGAGGTCAAAGAGATCTTCCGGGTTTCGCTGACGAAGGCGGATGTGGCCTCCCGCCTCAACATGCGCTGCGTGATGATGCGATAAGGTCGGTCGGAAAAACCGGGACCGAGCCCCATTCGCCTTCGGTTACAATATTTTGCATTTTATGGAGGTTCATTGTTCCTCCATTTTCAGCCAGATCTTGGCCGTCATGCGGGCGTCGTCGAGGGCGCGGTGGTTCTGCCGGTGGAGGCCGGCGTCGGGGAAGAGGTAGAGGTAGACGGTCTCCAGGGTGTGGTCCGAAAGGCGGGGGAGGCGGCGCCGGCTGAGCTCCAGGGTGCAGACGTGCGGGTGGGGGAGGCCCAGCCCCAGCCGGGCGAACTCGTGGCGGAGGAAGCGAACGTCGAAGGCGGCGTTGTGGGCGACCAGGACGCTCTCCCGGATGAACTTGTCGAACAGAAGAAGGACCTGCTCCGGCGTCGGCTGCCCTGCGAGCATCTCGTCGGTGATCCCGTGGATCGCCTGGACGGCGTAAGGGACCGGCACTCCGGCGTCGATCAGCGAGGTGAACTCCCCGACGACGGCCCCCTCCTCGATGGCGACCGCGCCGATCTCGATCACGCGGTGGCCTTGCCGGGGCGACAGGCCCGTCGTTTCGACGTCGACGACCACGTGTCGGTTAAACAAGCCCATGAATTCTATTCTTACTAAATCGTTGGCGGCATTGAAGGTCTACCATTGCTGCTTAAATCCTTAATGTTATATTGATTCTGTACGCCGGAAGCATAGGGAGAACGATTCTGTTTGTCAATGAAATAATAGGGCCACAAGAGGAATATGAATCCATTCCTTCTGCCCTCCGACTCCCCGGCGGGTCGAAAGAGTTTTTGAAAATCGGGATGATCTCCCCGGAATAAATCTATAGGGAAGATGCCAGGTCTTTCCCCGAGACCCGGTTCAGGATGAAAAGGGGGATCAGGACGGAGATGATCAGGATCGTTGCGTACGCGGAGGCGGGACCGAAATCGCCGCTCCCGATCCGCTGGAAGATCTCGACGGTCATTGTGGCCCATGGACCGTAGTACAGAACGATCGTTGTGCTCAGTTCCGCGAGGGTCGTCACCCACATGATGATCGCCCCGGCGATGATGCCGGGCATCATGATCGGCAGGACCACCCGGATGAAGGAGCGGACCGGGGGCACGCCGAGGTTGATCGAGGCCTCCTCGATGGACGGGTCGATCTGTTGGAGAAGGGATGAGGTCGTCTTGATCGAATAGGGCGCCTTCCGGATGAAGTAGGCCAGCACGAGAATCATCCAGGTCCCGGTGAGGACGATGATCCCCTTGTTGTAGGTGGCGGCGAGCGCGATGCCCTGGACGGTACCGGCGATTGCCAGCGGCAGCATGACCAGGATGTCCAGCAGGTAGCTCACCGCGCCCCGCTTGCGGACGAGCAGATAGCTCACCACGATCCCGAAAACGATCCCGGTCAGGGTCGCCGTCGTTGCCAGAAAAAAGGAGTTGAAGATCGGCCGGGGGGCGATGGTGAAGGCCCGGATGAAGTTCTCCAGACTGAACTGCCCGAAGTACATGACCGGCCCCTGGGTCTTTGTGATGGAGGAGACCATGACGACCGCGAAGGGGAAGAGGGCCACAAAGACAACTCCCGCGCAGAAGAGCCAGATCAGAAAGGTGGGCAGCGGCCGCAGCCTCTTCACCTCCAGCGGGTTCAGGGAGGTCATGGTGTAGTTCTTCCGCTCGACCCAGTATTTCTGGAAGATCGTCAGCCCCAGCGTGATCGCGAGCAGGATCATGCTGAGCGCACCTGCCATCGATGGATTCCCCCCCAACTCGCTGATGAACTCGTTGTAGGCCTGCACCGAGAGCACCCGGAAATCCTCGCCGATCAGGACGGGAACGCCGAAGTTTTCGATGCAGAGATAGAAGACGACCAGCGCCCCGGAGAGGATCGCCGGTGTGACAACCGGGAGCGTCACGGTAAAAAAGACGCGCAGGCGCCCCGCACCCAGGTTGGTCGCGGCCTCCTCCAGAGAGCGGTCGATCGCGTTGAGCGCGGCGGAGACCATCAGGAAGACGAACGGGAAGAACTGGAGCGTGAAGACGAGGACGATTCCCTTCCATCCGTAGATGCTGGGTATCTCCATGTCGAGGCCGCGGAAGGCCTTCGCGAAGAGCCCGTTTCTGCCCAGCAGGATCAGCCAGGCCTCCGCGCCGATGAAGGCGGGGAGGATGAGTGGGAGCGTCCCCAGGGTCCGGATGAGGTTCTTCCCGGGAATCTTGTAGCGGGAGAGGAAGAAGGCGAAGGGGATGCCGATCGCAAGCGCGAGAAGGGTCGAGAGCGTGCTCACGAAGAGGCTGTTGCGGAGGCAGCGCAGGTAGTAGGGGTAGTGCAGGAACGTGGCGTAGCTCTTCAGCGAAAAGGCGCCGGTCTCCGGGTTCACGAAGCTCGCCTTGAAGATGTAGAGGATCGGGTAGAGAACAGCGAAAAAGAGGATCACGAAGATCGCAACCAGGATGATGTTCCACGCCTGAAAGGATTTGCGCAAGGCCTCCCCCCTATCCCCGGATTACGAGCGGTCTGTCCGGCGGCAGTTGGTACCAGAGAGTTTCCCCGTCTTTCCGGATACTTCCCTCATCCGGATCGTGGACCTCGATGACGACGGGCTTCCCTCCCGGGCCGGAGACGCGGTAGCGGATCATGGATCCCAGGAAGGTGCTGCTCAGGACCGTCCCCGGAAGGATGTTTGCCTCCCCGTCCCGAGATCCCGCGACGACGCGGATCCACTCCGGCCGCACCGACAGGGTGATCCGGGCGCCGGAAGGTTTTTCGCCCCGGAGGGAGAATGTCTGTCCGGCGGTTTCCGCGGCGATCCGGGAATGATCCTCGTCCCAGCCCGTCACTGCCATTTCGATGATGTTGCTGCTCCCCATGAACTCTGCGGCGAACCGGCTCTCCGGCCGGTAGTAGATCTCGGCGGGCGCGCCGACCTGTTCCAGGCGGCCCCGGTTCAGGATCGCGATCCGGTCGGAGACAGCCATCGCCTCCTCCTGGTCGTGGGTGACGTAGATCGTGGTGATGCCGAGCTCCTTCTGTATCCGCCGGATCTCCTCGCGCATGCTCACCCGGAGCTTCGCGTCGAGGTTGGAGAGGGGTTCATCCATCAGCAGGATCTGCGGCGAGATGACCAGCGCCCGGGCCAGGGCGACCCGCTGCTGCTGTCCCCCGCTCAGCTTGCTCGGGGCGCGGCGCTCCAACCCCTCCATCTGGACGATTTTGATGATCCGGGCGATCCGCTCGGCGATCTCCGGCTTCGGGATCTTCCTCGCCCTCAGGCCATAGGCGATGTTGTCGAAGACGGAGAGGTGGGGGAAGAGGGCGTAGTTCTGGAAGACCATTCCGGTCTCGCGCCGGTGTGCCGGGATGTGATTGATCAACCGGTCGCCGAAGCGGATCTCGCCCGCGTCGGGGTTGTAAAACCCGGCGATGGTCCGCAGCAGCGTTGTTTTGCCGCAGCCGCTGGGACCGAGGAGGGTGAAGAAATCCCCCTCCCCGATCGTCAGGCTGACGTCGTCCACGGCCCGGAGCGGACCGAAAAGTTTGGTGATGTTGGTCAGTTCGACGCGCATGGGCCTATTTTGACAGGACGATCTCCTTCCACCTGCTGAGGATCTCCTTCTGCAGCGCGCTGGCTTCCATCGGATCGAAGCTCTTGAGGAGCGCAATCTTCTTCAGGGAGGGGAGCCCTTCCGTGTCTTCCGCGTCGAGGCGGGCCGGTCTCCGGGAGAACTTGTCGAAGATCTCATCCTCGACCTTCTTGCTGATCAGGTAATCGACGAACTTCTTTGCCTCCTCGGGATGGGGGCAGTTCTTGACGATGCCCGTCCCTTCGGGGGCCATGAAGGCGCCGTCCGCAGGATAGACGATTCCGACATTTTTGTCGCCGCCGACGATGTAGCGGTGGGCGGCGTATTCGATCGTGACGCCCAAGGGGTATTCCCCGGCGGCCACGCCTTTGTAAATGAGGGCGGCGATGTCGAGGATCTTGGCGTTGGCGATCAGCTTGTTGATACCGTCCCAGCCGTAGAGTTTGTGAATCCCGTAAACCTGGGCGTAGGCCGATCCCGATTTTTCGGGGTTCGTCATGACGATTTTGCCTTTCCACTTCGGATCGAGGAGGTCCTTCCAACTCTTGGGCATCTCGGTTGCCTTCACGAGGGATTTGTTGACCATGATGATCATCACGTGGACGTTGCTCGCGGTCCAGCGGGCCTCCTTCTCCACGTAGCCGGCGGGAAGGGCCTTCGCCTCGGGAGACCGGTAGGTCTGAAAATTCTCCTTTGCGCTTTCCAGGACGGCCACGTCGCCGCTCCAGAAGACGTCGCACAGCGGCCTCTCCTTCTCCGCGGCGATCCGTTTCATCGCCTCGCCGGTTCCCAGACGGACGACGGAGACCTTGATGCCGCTCTTCGCCTCAAAACCCTTCGACACCAGGTCGAGAAGCTCGGACGGGTTGGAGGAATAGAGGACGACCTCCGCTGCCGAAGCGACGCCGGAGAACGCAAAGAAAACGACCAAAAGAACCGTTAGAAACTTCATCAGGTGTCTGCGCATAAGATAACCCTCCTTGAAATTTATTTTCATTTCATAAACCGGGAAAACCATATACCACGAACTGTGTATTGGCAAGATTGATAAGGGATTGCTTTTTCACGGCGGGAGTATATGAAGAAGGATCTTGTGTGTCAATTGAATATTGATCACAAAATATGGGTACGGTATCGGTGATGATGGAAGGTGTGTATCGGGCCGGGGAAGGTCATGCCTGGAGGACGAAGAGGGCGTCGGCGACGACGGGCCTCGATCCGGCGATGATGATCGGGTTCAGGTCGATCTCGGCGATCTCCCGGTGGAGCAGGGCGATCGCGCCCACCGCCTGGAGTATCCCGGCCAGGGCCGGGCCATCCACGGCGGGAAGGCCGCGGAACTTGTCCAGCAGCGCCTTCGCCCGGATGTCGGAGAGCATCTCCTCCGCCTCGACGGCGCTGAGGGGCGCCGAACGCATGCACGTATCCTGCAGCGCCTCCGTGAAGACGCCGCCGAGGCCGAACAGGATGCAGGGGCCGAAGCCCGGGAAGCGGGTCATTCCGGCGACGAATTCGCGGCCGCCCGCGACCATCTCCTGGATGAGGACGGGGATCGGCTTCCCGGCGGCCTCGCGGACCGACCGGAAGGCTTCGCGGAGGGCCCCTTCCGTCCGGATGTTCAGGACGATGAGCCCCCTGCCGGATTTGTGCATGATCTCCCAGGCGCACGCCTTGACGGCGACGGGGAAGCCGATCCCGTTGGCAATTTTTACCGCCTCGTCTTCGGTTCCGGAGATCTGCTCACGGGTGACCGGAACGCCATAGACGGCGAGGAACTGCTTTGCCTGGCGCTCGTCAAGGGCGCGCTGCCCGGCGGCGAGTGCGACCCGGATGATTTTCGCTGCCTCCGGATGTTCGGCAGGCATGGTCGGGTTTGTGAAGGGTTTCCGTTCCCGGATCTCCTTGTGGCGCAGCAGCGATGCCATCCCCCGCGCCGCCTTTTCCGGCGAGTCGAAGACGGGGATATCCTGGTCCATGTATAAGGAAGTGAAATTGTCCTGCCGCCCGAAGAATGAGGAGACCACCAGCGGGAGATCGTATTTCCGATGGAACCCCACAGCGGCAGCCATGTCCTTCGCCATCATTTCAAGAAAGGCTTCGCGCGAAACATCGGCCATCAGTCCGCGGATGTGGGGATAGACCATCTGTAGAAAGCCGGATTTCACCGCGCCGTGGAGGATGAGACCGTCCACCTCGCCGCTCTCCATGATGAACTCGGGGATGGTAAGGGCCAGTACCTGCGTGTCGAGGTGAAAGGTGAGATCCACCGGATTGCCGCTGGCGGCATGGGGCGGGATCAGCGGCCGGATCTTCGCTTGAAGGGCGTCTGAGAAGCGGGGGACCGTCATGCCTCCCCGATCGGCCGTATCGGAGATGGCCGTTCCCGGCCCTCCGGAGTTGGTAACGACGGCAAGACGTTTGCCGCGCAGCGGCGGCTGGGTGGCGTGGACCCAGCCGTGGGCGTAGAGATCCTCGATCGAGTGACAGCGGATGATCCCGGCCTGCCTGAAGATGCCCTCATAGAGTAAATCAGGGCCGGTGAGCGCCCCGGTGTGGCTCTGGCCGGCCTGGGCGCCGGCGGCTGATCCGCCCACATACTGGGCCAGCACCGGCTTGCGGGGAGTGATCCGCCTGGCGGCCTCGATGAACCGCCGGCCGTCGCGGAGTCCCTCGATGTAAAGTATGATCGCCTTTGTCTGTTCGTCTTCTCCTAAGTATTCGAGGACGTCGATCATGTCGATGTCCGCCTCGTTTCCGCAACTGACCGCCTTGCTGAATCGGATTCCCCGCTCTTTGAGGTAGAGAAGCGTTTGGGCGACGTAGGTGCCGCTCTGGGAGGCAAACCCGAGGGCGCCTTCTCTTTTGGGAAGCTCGCCGAAGGTCATGTTCAGGGCGGTCCCGGTATTCATGACCCCCATGCAGTTGGGGCCGAGGAAGCGCATCCCGGATGCCTCAGCGATCTCTTTGAGCCGCTCCTCTCGCTCCCGCCCGACGTCGCCGGTCTCCCGGAAGCCGGCGCTGATGATGATCGCCCGCTTCGTCCCGATCTTCGCGAAATCTTCGAGTACAGGGATGACCTGGTCGGTTGGGACGACGATCAGGGCGAGGTCCGGGGGTTCGGGGAGGTCCATCGGCGAAGCGTAGGCCCTGTGGCCGAGGACGATCCTGTCGGTGGGGTGGATGGGATAGAACTTGCCCTGATAACCGTCCTTGATCAGCGAGAGGGCCTGCAGGGTTCCCATTTTCATTGGATTGTTGCCCGCGCCGGCAGTGGCGACGGATCGCGGATGCAACAGCAGATGCAGCGGATTGTCCGGCATGAGTTCCCCTTCTTGCTGAAGTTGCGGATATTCGGTTCATGGCGCCAATCCGGACGGCGTCGCAAAAAGCCCTCTCCCTGCTCCCGGATGGGAACGCGAGGTCCCGCGTTACCGTTTCATGCGGCCATGCCGGCTTCAACGGCGTAGAGTGCGGCGCCGATCGCGCCTGTCAGTTGGGGATGGTCGGGAACGAGCAGCTTCCTTCCAAGCATCTCTTCGGACATGGTGACGAGAAACGGATTGTGGGCCACGACGCCTCCCGTCATCACAATATTTTCCGTCAGGGACTCCATTTCCAGAACCCTCTTGATGACGGAGAGAAAAAGGCCTTTGACGATGTCCGGAACTTTCTTTCCCTGTCGGATTTTTTCCAATACTTCCGTTGCCGAAAAGACGGTGCAGAAACTTCCTAATTCAACCAGATTCCTGGATTGCCTGGCCAGGCCGTCCATCGTTTCGAGGGGGATATCAAGGCGGGCGGACATCTCTTCGAGAAAGGCCCCTGTCCCGGCGGCGCATTTTCGATTCATTTTAAAACCGGTGCGGCGGCCCTCGCCGTCTAACTTGATAATTTTATTGTCCTGGCCGCCGATATCGATAATGCTGATGCTGAAAGGAAAATAGTGAAAACACCCCTTGCCGTGGCAACTGATTTCCGTCTTTTCAGCCGTGGCGAAGGAAACGTTTCTTCTTCCGTATCCGGTTGAAATGGCGGCGGATATCTCTTCCCTGGACGCGTTCGCCATCGCGAGCGAAACGGTCAGGCAACTTTCCGCGGCGGCGCCGAAATCGTTCCCTGACTTGGAAACGGCATGCCCTATCAGCTTTTTTGCCGCATCGAGTACGGCAACCTTGGTTCTGGAGGCGCCGATGTCCACTCCGACAAACACGGGGCGAGAATTCATATTTCGGTTCCAATGAGCTGACAAAGGCCCGCAGCGTCTTATTGTAAGGCGCTTCCATCCCGGCCTGCCGGCCATATTCGACAATTTTTGCCGTTCATGAAAGCGATCTCCGTCCGGCGTCTGTTTTCAATGTCGACGAGCATTGAAGGGAATGCGTTTGTTACTGGTGGTCACTCCATTTGCCGTACTTCTCCCTCAACATCCTGTGGAGGATCTTGCCGGCGCCGGAGCGAGGCATCTCGTCGTCCTTGATGAAGTGGATGTTCTTGGGGACCTTGAAGCCGGCAATCTTGCCCTTGCAGTAGCCGGTAATCTCTTCCGGCGTTATGGTCTGTCCCTCGTGGAGAACGATCACCGCCGTCAACTGCTCGCCCCACTTCTCGTGCGGCACACCGATGACTGCCACGTCCTTGACCTTCGGATGGCCGCCCACCAAGTTCTCCACCTCGGACGGGAAGATATTCTCGCCGCCGGAGATGATCATGTTGGCCTTCCGGTCGACCAGGGTATAGTACCCGTCCTCGTCGCGGAACGCCATGTCGCCCGCGCTGAAGTACTCGCCTTTCATAGCCTGGGCGGTCTTGTCAGGATCCTTCCAGTAGCCCTCGAAAAGCATCGGGCTTCTGGAGTAGAGCTCGCCCACTACGTTCGGCTTGGTCACAAGATTGCCGTCTTCATCGTACAGCTTGATGATGTCGGTGCCGATGACTTCGCGGCCGATGGAACCGAGCTTATTGAGCTGCTCGTGAGGTTTGAGGACGGTGACAATACCGGCCTCAGTGGAGCCATAGGCCTCGTACAGCTTGGAGTTCGGGAACATCTCGATGATGCCCAGCTTGGTGTCGCGACGGGCCGGCGCGGAGGAGCAGAGCAGCTTCTTGATCTTTGTCAGGTCGTACTTCTTCTTCACTTCATCCGGCAGGGCCAGCATCATGATGTAGTGCGTGGGCACCAGCGACGTGAAAGTGACGCCATAGTCTGCGAATGTCTTGAGCAGGGCTTCCGGGTTGAAGCTCACCATATTGTAGGGCATGACCGTGCCGCCGACCCAGGTCACCGTGAAAGAGTAAAAAAGCGAGTTCACGTGGCAGCAGGGCATAACCAGCAGGATACAGTCGTCGCAATCGAACTGGTGGTCGTAGATCATGATGAAGTACTCCGCGAACAGTGACGCGTGGGTCTTCATGACGCCCTTCGGCTTACCTGTGGTGCCGCCCGTGTACATGATGACCCAGACATCGGCCGCGTCCACCTTGGTGGCCGGTTCCGCCGGGCTCGCCTTCGCGAGTATTTCTTCATACGGGATATAGCCGTCGAACCTGGGATTGTCGACGGCGAAGGAGATGTACTTCTCCACGCCAGGGATCTTGTCCTTGAAACCGTTCGCAAAATTGACCCACTGGTCCTGCACGATGAAGACCTTGCACTCTGAATGGTTGATGTTGTACTCCATCTCCACCGCGGCGAGCCGGAACATAACGGGCACGCAGATAAAACCGCCCTTTGCGGCCGCACCGTAGAACTCCATCCACTCAACGCAGTTGTATGCGAGCACGGCGAATCTGTCGCCCTTCTTCATGCCGAGGTCGGCCAGCGCATTGGCCAGCCTGCAGGCCCTGTCGTCCCACTGCTTGAACGTCCACTGCTTGTTCAGGTCCTTGATGCCTATCTTGTTCGGATACTTGAAGGCATTGATCCTCAGAATGTCTTTTGCCGTCATCCAATTTCCCAATTTCATATGCACCCCCTCCATTACAGTAATTTTGAACTGCGTTGCAGCGCCTTTCCTGCAGGAATGATGCAGCTTTTCCATCCCCCGGAGATGGCGTAGTTTCCTCCTATTCCACCAGCTCCAGCAGGTGGTGCACCTTCTGCGGCATCTTGCTGCGCGCCACGTTGTCGATCAGGTTGATCATGCACCCGGGGCACGCCGTCACCACGATGTCTGCGTTGGTGGCCTTGATGCCGGCCATCTTCTTGTCCGCGATCTTCTTCGTCAGGTCATAGTGGTACACGCTGAACGACCCGCCCATGCCGCAGCACAGGTCCGCGTTCGGCATTTCGGCGAACTTCAGCCCCTTGAGCGCCCTCAGGACGGCCCTCGGCTGCTCCTTGATGTTCTGGTAGCGGATCAGGTGGCACGGGTCGTGCCAGGTTGCGGTCTTGCCTTCGAACTCCTTCTTCAGCCTCAGCTCGTCCAGGTTCACTTTCATCACATCGACGACGAACTCCGTCGCGTCCTTGATCTTCTTCCCGAATTCCTCATACGCTTTCTGCTGTTCCTCATTGTCCGGCAGGTAGACCTTGTAGTCCTTCAACGTCGAGCTGCAGGTTCCGCACGCCGTCACTATGTATTCCACGTCCTTGAAGGCGTCGATATTATCCTTCGCCAGCTTTCTGCCTGTCTCGAAGTCGCCGCTGAAATAGATGGCGGCGCCGCAGCAGTTCTGCTCCTTGGGCACCACGACCTCGATCCCCCGCTTGGTGAGGAAGTCGATGATCTTCTTCCCAAGTTCGGGGTAGATGAAGTCGGTGGCACAGCCCATGAAGTAGCCAACACGCATTTTCGGCTCTTTGCCGTCCTGCGGCTTGTTTACTTCCTTGACCTGGTCG
>Ga0315286_10002248_pt1 | contig 18018 bp, 12 predicted proteins | sample YL17G10_0_MG_FD_205038 | JGI IMG/M metagenome (GOLD analysis project Ga0315286, IMG submission 205038) | Sediment microbial communities from Yellowstone Lake, YNP, Wyoming, USA - YL17G10_0 | ecosystem: Environmental > Aquatic > Freshwater > Lake > Sediment | place: USA: Wyoming | collected...
CTTTTGATTTCTTGGCGGACCGCCGGAAAAGCGGTTTTATCCCCACGGCGTCCGAGCATGGCGATGAGGTCCGCCCGCGCCTCGGGCTGAACCCGCGGCATTCGCTCCAGCCATCGCCTCGTCGCCTCCTCTCCCGGTATGGAGTCCGCAAGCTCCAGGGCCTTCTGCCGGACTTCTTTCTCCGGATTTCCGGCATATTCGAGGAGGTCATCGAGGATATCCTTCGCCCGGATTTCGGCCAGGAGAGAAAGCGCGGCGGCGCGAATCGCGGCCTCTTCCGGCAGTTGGAGGTTGTCGAGGAAACGGCGGCATATGAGGACGCTGCTGTCTGTTTCACCCGATTCCCACAGCCTCCGGGCATAAAGTAGAAAGCGGCGCGCGGCCTTGGCCCGCTCATACGGGGATGCCGCGACGGCGATCGTTTCGAGAATAGGACGGGATTCCGGATCGCCGATATTCGCCAGCGCATCGAGCGAGGCCTCGCGGAGGGTTTCATCCGAACCTGCGGCATAGGGCCGTATCATCGGAATAGAGCGGCGGCTCCGCAGTTCGCCGAGAGCCTTGATCAATGGTCCGGCGGTTTTCGCCGAAACGGGGAAAAATGCCTCGAGCAGCGCGTTTTCCGCCTCCGGCGCGCCGACGATGACCATGGCCTTGGCCGCCGGCCCGCACAGCTCCGGGTCCCGGAGGAGAAGGCTCAAAGGCTGGACGATCTCGGCCCGGCCGACGATCTGGAGCTCTTCGATGAGAAAAGCTTTGATTCCGGCGTCAAGCGGCGCTTCAAGCCCCTTGAGGAGTCCGCTGACAAACATCTGCCTTTCGGATTCGGCCCCGGCCCGGGTCGTATAGAGCGCCGCGGCATCGAGAGCGAAACGGGCCAGGGCATCATCATCGGCGCCCGGCGCGGCCAGCCTTCGCCACACCTCTTCTATGCCCGGCCGGCCGAGAGCGACCAACTCGGCCGCGTATCGATTCTTGGCCTCGGCATCGGACGCCGGAAATTTCGCCAGGATCGCGGAGACCTGGTCCGCGAGGCTCGCGCTTTGTTGGGCGCTTCGGGAAAAGGCGGCGAGGCCCGCAAGGCAAAAAGCCGCCGCTATCGTTTTTTTTATCCGCGTTTTTTTCAACGTATTCACGGTTCGATCCTCAGTCCGTTCCGCTCATAAATGCCAAGGCGCCCGCATCGGCTCATCGATCAGGCGATTCGCCTCGGCGTCGTCGACAAATCGCTGTCCGGCGGGATCAAAACGGAGCGGCCGCCCCAGCCGGACCGCGATCTTGGCGAGATTGATCAGGATGCAGGTGCGGTGGCCGTTCTCTTCGTTGAGCGGAAATTTGCGCCGTTTCCTGACGGCCTCGGCGAAGTCATCGCTCTGCGGCTCGGGGTCCGGAAGAGAGGCCGCTTTTGCCGCGAGATTCGGAATGTCGGATCGGAATCCGCGGAAGAGCTTTCCGGCCGGACCTTCGATATACGGGACATCGGCCTCCTTATTTTCGCCGTCGAGGATGATCTCGCATCCGTCCTCGTATTTCATCCGGATGCGGCGCCAACGGCCGCAGGCGTCGGGATGCTGTTGGGGACAATCAACCTCGATCTCGACGGGGCTCGTTCCATCCTTGTCGAGAATATACTGGACCGGGTCGAGATAATGCATTCCCATGTCACCCAGGCCGCCTCCATCGTAATCCCAGTAGCCTCGAAACGTCTGATGGACGCGGTGAGAATGATAGGGCTTGGCCGGCGCGGGGCCGAGCCAGAAATCGTAGTCCAACTCCTTGGGAATGGGCTGGGGCGGGAGATACGTCTTCCCGCTCCAGTAGAATTTCCAGTCAAAACCCGTCGCCCCGCTTACCGTGACTTTCAGCGGCCATCCCAGAAGGCCGTTGGCGACGACTTTCTTGATCGGCTTGACGGTCGTCCCGAATCCGTAGAACACGCTCTGGAAACGGAACCAGGTGTTGACCCGGAAAATCCGCCCGTATTTCTGGACGGCCTCGACGACTTTCCGCCCCTCGCCGATCGTCCGGGTCATCGGCTTCTCGCACCAGATGTCCTTCCCCGCTTCGGCCCCGGCCGCCGCCATGAGGGCGTGCCAGTGGGGAGGCGTGACGATATGAACGATATCGATGTCGGGCCGGGCCAGGACCTCGCGAAAATCCTTGTATCCCCGGACGCCGGCGCCGGCCGAAGTCAGGGCCGTTTGAAGATGATTTTCGTCCACGTCGCAGACCGCGAGAAGCCGGGCCCCCGGATAGCGGATATGCCCCAAGCCCATGCCTCCGACGCCGATGATCGCCCGGGTCAGTTCGTCGCTCGGCGGCAGAAATCCCGGACCTCCGAGAACGCGACGCGGGACGATCGCAAAGGCGGCGGCAGCCGTAAGAACCTGCTTGACGAATTCCCGTCTTCCCGGGGCGCGGCGTCCGGCCAATCAAAACCTCCTCGGCGGCCAAGAATTTTGAATATCTTATCATAAAAACAGGGAGAAGAGGACCGGGGGTTGACCTCTTGGGCCGGCCTCCAAATCGTGATGCTCGCCTCCGGGCCGGATTCGACGCGGGGCGACGCGGCGACTTCAGCCCAACGCCGGTCGGGAGTTTGATACGTTCGACGGCGCCAAACCCCGATTTTTAAATCGGGGTAAAAAGCGCCGCTCAGTATTAACCCTGAGCATACCCCGGGCTTCAGCCCGGGGAGTCAAATGGGTTGATTCGGGTCGAGCTCCGATCGCGATTTCTGGTATAATCTGCGCAGAGGAAAGCCCATGTCTCTCATCCTGACGAAACTCGAAGACCGCATCGGGACGATCACCTTCAATCGCCCCGAAAAACGGAACAGCTTCTCCTGCGATATGCTCAACGAGATGATCAAAGCGATCGAGGCCTTCCAGGAACAGGAAGCCCGGGCGGTCGTCATCCGCGCCCCGAAGGGGGCGAAGGTCTGGTCGGCTGGAATCGATATCGGCGAGCTCCCGGTGCCCGGGCGCGACCCGCTTTCCTACAATGACGCCATCGAGCGCGCTCTGCGCGCCGTCCAAAAATTCCCCTCCCCCGTTTTCGCCATGGTCGAGGGCGGCGTATGGGGCGCGGCCTGCGATCTCTGCGTCACCTGCGATATCGTCATCGGCACCCCGACGGCGACGTTCGCCATCACTCCGGCCAAAATCGGCGTGCCCTACAATTCTTCCGGAATTCTCCACTTTCTCAACACCGTGGGGATGCGGATCGCCAAGGAAATGCTCTTCACGGCCGAGCCGATCGATGCCCTCCGGGCGCTCAAATGCCATCTCATCAACCACCTCGTCCCCGAAGAAGAGCTGGAGAGTTATACATATGCCATGGCCCGCCGGATCGCGGAAAATTCCCCGCTGGCCATCGGCATTATCAAGGACCAGCTCCGCTTGCTCGCCGGCTCCCACCCCTTGAGCCCGGAAACGTTCGAGCGGATCCAGGGGCTACGGCGGCGGGTCTACGACAGCGAGGATTATCTCGAGGGAAAAACGGCTTTCTTCGAGAAGCGCAAGCCGCGCTTCAGCGGAAAGTAACATCTCCTGCCGGTGAAAGGATTGATAAAGTCATGAGTCGAAAATCAAGGATCATCCTGATCGTCGTCCTTGTCGCCGTCGTCGCCGGAGCGCTCTTTCTCCTGAACTGGAAATCCAAGGGCGCCGGAGCCTCCGGCGCTAATCTTGTCCAGGAAAGGACCAAGCCCAAGGAGATTACGATCCGGAATGTGACGAGGGAATTGTTATCCTATACGCTCGTCCCCTACGGATCGGAAGAGAAGCCCGTCGAAAAAAAACTTCCGGCGGGCGCGATCGACCGCGTTCCCGCGTCCCAAACCATGCTCATCAACTACAAGAAATACGGGCGCGACGTGAGCTATTCCCTCTATCCCGGGAAGCCCTATTCTTTCCGCTATGACCTGGCCGGGCAGATCGATATCTGGGCCGGCTCCCACGGCCGTGAGGACGCCGAAGACCTGGCGCCTTTCGTCCCGACGCCGCCCGCGGTCGTGGCCAAGATGCTCGAAATGACCAAGACGGACAAGGACGCCATCGTCTATGACATCGGATGCGGCGACGGCCGGATCGTCATCACCGCCGCCCGGAAATACGGCGCCCACGGGGTCGGCATCGACATCGACCCGGAGAGGATCAAGGAATGCCGGGTGAACGCCCGGATCGCTGGAGTGGAAAAGCTCGTCACGTTTCTTCAGGAGGACGCGACCAAGGCCGATCTCTCAAGGGCGACCATCGTCACCCTCTACCTGCTGCCCGAGTCGAACGAGCTGCTCCGTCCGAAGTTCGACAAGGAACTGCGTCCCGGGACGCTCGTCGTTTCACATAACTATGTTGTCCCGGGCTGGGAGCATAAGGAGGTCGATTCGGCCACGGTCACCGACCCCGAAGGCACGGAACACTCGATCTTTCTCTATAAAAAGTGACGAGCGGCGATATGCCCCGGGTCGTGACCCGGAGAGCCGCTCATAGAGGGGAGGCAGGGAGCGAAGCGAACGTCGGAAGGGGTCTTCCCCTCCGAGTTGAGGCGGCGTTCCCGGGCCCCGCGGAAAAAATCGTGATTGATTTTTGAGAGAGCCCTATTTCCTGATAAGGAAGATGCTCTCCCCCGCGACGTCGACTGTTCTTCCTTCACGCACGATTTTCCGGGGGTCGCGGCCCATGTTCAGGATGGCCAGCCCGGCCTCCGTTTCCGCGAAATAAATATCCGGCAGATCGAGATTGAGGCTGCGCGGCAGAGACTTGAGAACGCCCTCCCGCGCGGCGTCCCGGAGCCCGTCCTTGAAGAACCGCAGCGGAAGGTTTTGCGTAACCACCCAGCTTTCCTCGTGCTGCTCGATATCCATCGGCCCGTAATAAGCGTAAATGCGGCCTTTGCCCTGCGGCCGCGTCCAGGCGACTCTGCCCCGATCGGTATAGCGCATGGAGAGGAGAGGAACAGTATCCGGCGATACGTCCTTGAATGCCCGGGCGACAATGACTGATGCGAGAGCGGCGATCGAGGGCATACGCTCCCGGGCATTGACGGCGATCTCGGTGATCCCCTGGATTTCGTCCGAGGCGGGCGTCAATCCGACGAGCCGGTCAAACGCGGCGCCGTCGTCATCCCACGCGACCGGGCGGCAGCCGAGGGCAAACAAGATGCCGCCGGCCGATACCCATTCGCTGATTCGCGCGACGGTCCGCGCTTCCAGGGCATCCGCTCCGGCGATGACGAGAACGGTCTTGCCGGCCAGACCTCCTGCCTGGATCAGGCGCTCGTCCAAAAAATCATAATCCACGGCCCGCCGGATCTCGGCGGCCAGATTGCCGAAAACTTCCCGGTCCCTGGCCGTCTGGCGCGAGACGGGCGTGGGGAAAAAGAGCCCTGTTTCGATGACAGGGATCGTCCTGCGGAGCAAATTCTTATAAAGAAGTTGAAAGCGGCCGCCTTCGCCAATGACAAGCCGGTCCGCCTCGAGGCCGATGAGCTCGGGAGTATTATAAAGGAACAATTGCCTGGCGCCGGAGGTCAAGGCATTGAAAAGACGGCCGAGCATGCCGACGGGCGTGACCGCGGAAGCGGGCTCGTGCCCGAAATAGGCGCCGTAAAAACGGCAGGCCGAGCCCACGAGCCTGGTCAGGCGGACATTGTGGGGGAAGGAGCTGGCCTCGTTCGTGATGCGAACGCCGCCCCCGTATTTGGCCGCGACTTCGGCTTGGGCGCTGAAATCGGAGCCGTGTTCGGGGGTCATGTCGCCGCCGGTGCACAGATAAATCTCCGTGTCGGGAAAACAGGCGCGGGCGGCGGCCATCCAAAACTCGGCGTGACCGGTCATCGCCCCGCGGTACCAACGCAGGAATTCCTGCCAGGCGTGCTCGGACGGCGCTTTTCCGGGAAGGAAGGGGACGAGGGCCTCGAAGGAGGAATATCCGCTGTTCCAGGACCGGTTCAGCGCGGCGAGGTCGTCCTGATACAGGGCTTTCATTGCCCTTTGGAAATCGGCCGCGGCCAGGGGGTCTCCGCACCAATATCCGGCGTGAGAATGATACTCGCCCGGCCAGTTCCCGAGGACGGAAAAGATAGCTTCGCCATAATCTCCCGACACGCCGAGGTTGATCGACTCCAGGACATTCATCGGCGCATAGTGTTCGGCGAATTTCCGGAGATACGTCCGGACGTATTCGCAGAGGCGGGGGGACCAGATCGAGGGAATGGCGCTCTCGCGGCCGTGCTCCAGACAGCGGAGCATTACGATCCCCGGGTCTTTGCGGACGAACCCGGGGGTCACGTACCATGGGCCGGCGATGATGAACGGCACCCATTTAAGCCCGTGCTTCTTGAAGAGGGTGACATCGGCGTCATATTCAGACCAATCCAACCGCCCGGGTTCCTTCTCGACTTTATTCCAAAAGATATAAGTCTGGATGCTCGTCACGCCCAACTGTTTGAGCAGGTCAAGACGGCTGTCGGCGTCTTTGTCGACGTGGCTCACGGAGCAGACGGTGAGTTCCATCGGAAGTTCCGCTTGGGCCGGGAACAACCGGGTGCGACAGAAAAGAATGACGGGCAGAATTAACCAAACAGCCGGAATGGAGGCTCTTCGCAATCTGTTCATAATATCGTCCCCTCCTGAGCCAAGAATGAAAGGCAAACGTAAAAGCTCGGCACGGATTTATCTTAATTATGAGCGGCGCGGTCCGTCAAGCCGGAAGCGAAACTTGATGTTCTTCTGGAACTGGTTCCCGCGGGGGCGGAGGGCAAATCCGGCATCTTTAAAAAGCGTTTCCTTCCCCTCTTGATAATTCTCCCCGGAGCGGAGAAAATAGAAAAACATGAACCACGACGATCGATGAGGAGATGTGTCCCATGACGAAAAAACCGTTTTCGGCCTCGAGGACCGGGGAGTGCCGGTCGAAATGGTCGTCTATAAAGGCTATGGCCACGGGATCACCAAGCCGAAATCGATGCGGGCGGTGATGCTCCACAACCTGGCCTGGTTCAATCACTATATCTTCGGAGATCCGAAACCGGACCTGGCCGCCCTGACTCTCCCGGAAAAGTAAGAATGGATCTTTCGGTCGTCATTCCCGCCTTTAACGAAGAGACGAGGATCGCCGCCACGCTGGCCTCGCTCAAGTCCTTCCTCTCATCCAAGAGAGGCGAAAACGAAATCATCGTGGTCGACGACGGAAGCCGAGACCGGACGGCCGACCTGGCCGAGGAAGCCCTGCGCGGTTGGACGAATTCGCGGGTCGTCCGCTTCCCCCAAAATCGGGGAAAAGGCGCAGCGGTCAAGGAAGGGATCTTCCTCTCCCAAGGCGACCTCGTCCTTTTTTCGGACGCCGACCTTTCGACGCCGATCGAAGAGTTCGAGAAACTCCGTCCCTGGATCGAGCGGGGCTATGATGTCATCATCGGCTGCCGGGCTCTTCCGGAATCGGACATCCAAGTTCGTCAGGCCCGAATCCGGGAGATGCTGGGCAAGACCTTCAACCTTTTCGTCCGCCTCCTGGTCATGAAGGGAATTTGCGACACGCAGTGCGGTTTCAAACTGTTCCGGAAAGAGGCCGCTCGTAAAATCTTTCCCCTCGTCCGGATTCGAGGGTTCTGCTTCGACGTCGAAGTCCTCTCTCTCGCCCGAAAAAACGGCTTCCGCATCCGGCAGGTTCCCGTGATCTGGAGAAATTCGCCCAAAAGCGAAGTGAAGATCGTCCGCAGCTCGGTCGCGATGTTCGCCGACCTCTGGCGTATTCGCCGCCGTCACTTGACCACGAGCCGGGTCAAGGGAAAAACGTAGGCCTGGAGCAGGACGAGAAGCCCGACGAGCGCGCCGAGCGCCAGGCTGTGAAAAAAAACATAGCGTAAGATCTCCCCTTCGTGTCCATACCATCGGGTCGCGGTGCTGGCGACGACAATGCTCTGGGCATCGATCATCTTGCCCATGACTCCGCCCGAGCTGTTGGCCGCGGCCATGAGCACGGGGCTGAGGCCGAGCTGTTCCGCCGAAATTCTCTGCAGGCTGCCGAAGAGGACATTGGAGGACGTGTCCGAGCCGGTCAGGGCTACGCCCAGCCAGCCGAGAAGAGTCCCGAAAAACGGGTAGAGAAAACCGGTCCGGGCAAAAGCCAAGCCCATGGTCGCGTCGAGCCCGGAGTAGCGGGTTATGAATCCGAGGGCCAACATGGCCGCCACGGTCAGGAGGGAAAAACGGACGCGTTTTAACGTCTGCCACCAGGCCGCGGCGAGCTCGCGCGGGCGAAATCCCATGACTAAAGCCGAAAGGAGCGCCGCAAAAAAAATCCCGGTCCCGGTGAACGACAGCCAGGTGAAATTGAAGACCGCGGCCTCGGGAGTCGGCCGTGGGACCGCGGGAGGCATCCGTAGGATAAGTCTATCCACGCCGGGAACGGGAATCTTGACTGCGGACAGGCCATCGAGAAAAGCCTTCATTTGGGGCATGCCCCAGATAAAAACCAGGACGCAGAGGATGAGCCATGGGGTCCAGGCCTTCAAGACCTGCGTCCGGCTCAGGCGCGGAGCCGGACCCGGAGCGCCGCCCTCCCGGGGGCCGTCGATCCCCCAGGATCTTCGAGGGTGCCAAAAGCGGAGAAAAACGATGAGGGCGCAGATCGACACGGCCGAAGCCAGGACATCGACAAGCCAGGGGCCGTGAAAGTTGGAAACGAGAAATTGAGGGACGGCGAAAAACAATCCGGCGACGAGCAGGGCGGGCCAGACTTCGAGCATGCCCCGGAATCCGGCAAACGCCCAGATCAACCAGAACGGAACCAGGAGCGAGAACAGAGGAAGCTGCCGGCCGACCATCGCGCTGAGGGCGCGGATATCGAGGCCGGTCACTCCGGCGAGGGCGATGATCGGCGTCCCCAGCGCGCCGAAGGCCACGGGCGCGGTATTGGCGATCAAGGAAAGCCCGGAAGCGGCGAGCGGGCCGAAACCCAGGCCGATCAGAATAGCCGCGGTCACGGCGACCGGCGTCCCGAATCCCGCGGCGCCTTCGAAGAACGCGCCGAAGGAAAAGGCGATTAGAAGAAGCTGAAGGCGGCTGTCTTTTGTGATCTCCGTCAAGCTTTCCTGGAGGACGGCGAACTGCCCTTTTTCATTGGCCAGGGTATAGAGAAAGATAACGTTGAGAATGATCCAGCCGATGGGAAACAGGCCGTAGGCCGCGCCATAGAGGGCCACGGCCAAGCTCTTGGCCGGAGGCATGCCGAAGACAAAGACAGCGACGGCGAGCGCTGCGGCGAGGCCCAGGGAGGCCGCCCAGTGGGCCTTGAGCCGAAAAAAAGCGAGCGTCCCGAGGAGGATAAAAATCGGAAGGGCGGCGAGAAGCGTGGACAAGATCCAACGGTGGAGGGGATCATAGACCTGATTCCAGGGCATCGGGCGTCCTGGCCGGCATTATAGCAAAATTTTCCCGGCCCCCGAACATTTTTCCGGACTACGGTTAGAGACATAATGGATTTGACCGATCATTTTTTTCGTGATAAAAATATCCCGGCAACGAGAAAACACGATGAAGGTTAAGTCGTCGGCGGCCAAAAAATCCCCGGCCGCCGGAAAAGCCGCCGCGCCCGCGCGGCTGAAGGGCAAAGCCGGCAAAAGCGGGCTTCGCCATGACATTCTTTTAGAACAGTTCCCGGTCGGGGTTTATCGCACGACTCCGGAGGGAAAAATCATCGAGGCCAATCCGGCCTTGGCCAAAATACTCGGCTACTCGGAGAGAGAGCTCAAAAAGACCGACGTCAAGGATTTCTATCTCCGGGGCTCTGAGCGCAAATCGATCCTCGAGCATATAGAAAAAGCGGAAGGCAGCTATATAGAATTCAAGCTCCGCCGCAGGGACGGCCGGACGATTTGGGGGCGGGATTACGGCCGGGCGATCAAGGGACCGGAAGGACGGATCCAGTACTATGACGGCGTCATCTTGGACATCACCCGGGAGAGACGGGCCGAGGAAAAACTCCGACACGCGCTGAAGAGACTGCAGAAATCCAACCGGGAGCGCCTGAAAGTGATTCGGAAGCTCAAAAACAGTTCCACTACGGACGACCTGACCGGGCTGGTCAACCGCCGCGGGTTTTACCTGATGGCCGAACAGCATCTCGCCCTGGCCGTGCGGCGAAAAACGGAAATGTATCTGCTTTTCCTGGACATGGACGACCTCAAACGCATCAACGACACCTTCGGCCACCACATCGGCGACACGGCCCTTGTCCAAATGGCCGACATCATCCGCCGGACCTTCCGCAAATCCGACATCATGGCCCGGATGGGCGGAGACGAATTCGCCGTCTTCCCCATCGACAGCTCGATGGCCGGCGTCGAAGTCGCCCTGGCCCGCTTCAAAAAAAATATCGAAGATTTCAACGCCTCGGGGGCGCAGCCCTTCAAAATCGAGATCAGCAGCGGCGTCGCCCGCTTCGACCCCGACGTCCCTTCGACCGTGGAAGAACTCATCGTCCGGGCCGACAAGCTGATGTACGAGCAAAAAAGAGAAAAACGGGACTAGACTTTCCGAGGCATTCCGGCCGCATCGACTCAAGAGAGGAGGCTTCATGAAAAAACGGATCGGTTTGGTTATCCTCTTTCTTACCATGGGAGCGGCAGCCGCCCGAATGACCTCCGCGGCGCCGATCAAATTCGCCCGCTTTCCCCATATCGCCAAGGGAAAGATCGCTTTTTCCTATCATGGCGACATCTGGGTGGCGAACGCGGACGGGAGCGGACCGCGCCGGCTGACGGCCCATCTGGCAGCCGACATCACCCCCCGTTTTTCGCCCGACGGACAATGGATCGCGTTCACGAGCGACAGGATGGGGAACAACGATGTCTACGTCATCCCTGTCGAGGGAGGCGAGCCGATCCAGCTCACCTCCTTCACCGGGGACGACAACGTCCTGTATTGGACGCCCGACGGCCGGCGGGTCATCTTCGCCACGAACCGCGGCGCGCGCGCCTGGGGAAGCCCCCTCTACACCGTTTCCGTCCAAGGCGGGCCGCCTCGGCCCCTGCCCATGGACCAGGCCGCGCTCGGAATGATCAGCCTGGACGGAAAAAAGATCGCCTTCAACCGCATCGCCCCGCGCTACTGGCGCAAAGGCTATAAAGGAAATGCCAGCGCCGATCTCTTCGTCCAGGACATCGCCAGCGGGGAATTCACCCAGCTGACCAACACCAAGCTCGAGGACTTCCGCGGATTCCGGCAGGACGTCATGCCGATGTGGGGCGCGGACGGAATGATCTATTTCCTGAGCGAGCGCGACGGTTTTTTCAACATCTGGAAGATCGCCGCGGGCGGCGGGACGCCGGTCCAGGTGACGTTCCATAAAAAGGACGGCGTCCAGTTTCCGGCCGTCAGCCCCGACGGGACGGACATCATCTATGAGTGCGAGTTCGACCTGTGGACGATGAAAATCCCCGAAGGGAAGCCGCGGCGGATCAGCCTCGACCTGGCCTTCGATCCCAAAGTCAACTGGGTCGAATACCTCTCGACCGAGGGCAAGGCCGACGGCTTCACGCCGTCGCCCAAGGGCGACTACGTCGCGGTGGATTACCACGGCGAAATCGTCCTCGTCCCGGCCGAGGAAGGCATCGGCGAAATGAAGCAGGTGACGTCTTCGCCCTGGCGCGAACGCTACGAAGCCTATTCCCCGAACGGCAGGTACCTGGCCTACATCTCGGACGAATCCCTCGAGGAGGAGATCTGGATCGCAAACCTGGAATCGGGCCAGCGGAAGAAGCTGACCTCCCATGAATCGACCAAGAGCTCTTTTGTCTGGTCGCGCGACTCCAAACAGCTCGCCTTTAGCGCGGCAAACAGGCTCTTTCTCGCCGACGTCGAAAGCCTCAAAGTGAATGATCTCGGCTTTCGGGAAGCCGGCGGCTACACGATCAGCGAGTTCTCTCCCGATGGCGCGTGGCTGGTCATGACCCTTCGCGACGCCGACGCCAATGCCGATATCCACCTCTACAATATCGCCGAGCGGAAGGCTTATGACGTCACGCCCAGTCCGTTCCGGGAGATGAACGGCGCTCTGACGCCGGACGGAAAGACCCTTGTCTTTCTCAGCAACCGGGCCGACGGCGTGACCCATCTTTTCAAGATCCCGCTGGCAAAGCCCGGGGAAGATCCCGATGACCCGCTGGTCAAGGAGCGCCTGAAGAAGCAGGAGGAGAGTCGAGGCAAAGAGCCGGCCGGGGCGTCCCCAGCCGCCGCCATCGCCCTCGATCTCGAAGGCATCGACCGCCGCGCGGTTCAGCTCACGACGGGAGCGAACGGCGTATCCGAGGCCTTCCTTTCGCGGGACAACAAGCTGATTTATTTTTTGAGCTCGGACGACAAAGGTCCGGGCCTCTTTTCGATCGGCCTCGACGGCAAGGACAGGAAGAAGGTCAGCGACGGCGCCTTCGGAAGTCTCCAGCCGACCGAGGACCGCAAAGCGGTCTTTTTCCGCCAGCAGGAGGCCCTCTATAAAATGGATCTCGCCGGCCGGGAGAAAAAGAAGATCGGCTTCCGCTTCAAGGTCCTGGTCGACAAGCGCACGGAGTTCGAGCAGATATTCGAAGAATGCTGGCGGGTGATGAAATACCGCTTTTACGACCCGAACATGCACGGGACCGATTGGGCGGCCGTCCGCAAGATCTACAAACCGCTCCTGGCCTACGCCGGCGATTACCAGGACGTCTATGACTTGGCCAATGAAATGATCGGAGAGCTCAACGCCTCGCACACGGGGGTGAGCGGTCCGCCGGGAGCGGAGCGCGTCGAGCGTCCGGCCGGGCCTTCCACCCGCTTCCTCGGCTTCGAGATGGAGCCCGACAAGGATTTCTACCGGATCGCGCACATTTATCGCGACGGTCCGGCGGATAAGGAATGGCTCAAGCTCAAGGAGGGCGACACCATCTTGGCGATCAACGGGAACCCGCTCCGGGCGAGCGTCAATTACTGGCCTCTCCTCAACAACCTGCTCAATGAGTATGCCACGGTCCGGGTCGCGGCCGATCCCCTCCCAAGCAGTCCGACGGCCCGCGACGTCCGGATCAAAACGGTCCCCTCGCTCTCCGATATCAAGTACAACGAATGGGTTAAGAACAACCGCGATTATGTTGACGCCCAGTCGAACGGCCAGATCGCTTATGTCCACATTCGCTCGATGAACGAACCCTCCCTCCGCGTCTTCGAAAACGAGATCACCCAGTTCTCGAATAAAAAAGGCATCATCGTCGATATCCGCTACAACGGCGGCGGCAATATCGACCAGCAACTCCTGGATATTCTCGAGCGCCGTCCCTACGAGTTCTGGAACAGCCGCTGGGGGGCGAGGACATGGGGCCGGAGGCCGCAACAGGCCATCGCCGGGCCTAAAGTCATGCTGATCAACTGGCGCTCGGCCTCGGACAGCGAAGTGACCCCGATGGGATTCCGGGAACTCGGCCTCGGCCGGATCGTGGGCAACCCGACCAACGCCTCGGTCATCGCTACCGGAAGCTACGGCCTGATCAACGGCGGATCGATCCGGACGCCGGGTTCCCTCGTCGTTACGTATGATCCGACGAAGCCCAACAACTACGGCCTCAACCTCGAGAACTACGGCGTCGCGCCCGACGTTTTCGTCAAGAACTCGCCCAAGGACGAACTGCGCGGCTTTGACCGCGAGCTCGACGCGGCGGTCAAGGAAGCGCTGAAAATGCTCAAAGAAGGCCGCTGGCAATACGACAAGAGATAACCATGGAGACCATCGCCAAGCTGGAGATCCGACGGCGGCGCTTCCTCGAATATTTCTCGGCGATCGGGCTGGGCGGGACCCTCCTTCCCGGCGTCCTTTTCGCCCAGGCGCAGGACGCTCTAACGATCACGTCGGAAATGATCGGTTGCGCCTCGAAGATCGCCGGCGTGCCGCTCGGCGAAGACGCCCGAAAACGCATCGCCGAAGGACTCAACCGGAAAGGCGGGCTGCTCACCAACTTCCAGGCCCTCCGCGATATGAAGCTCGGAAACGACACGCCGCCGGCCTTTGTCTTCAACCCGCTTCTGCCGGGGATGAGGCTTCGCGGCGAGCGCAAGGTCTTCAAATATTCGAAACCCAAGGTCGACAAGCCTAAAAGTGACGAAGACCTGGCCTTTCTCCCCGTCACCCATCTCGCCCAGCTCATCAAAAACCGGGATGTGACGTCCCTCGACCTGACGAAGCTCTATCTCGAACGCCTGAAAAAATACGACCCCATCCTCCACTGCGTCGTCATGCTGACCGATGATCTCGCCCTGAAACAGGCCGCTCAGGCGGATGCCGAAATCGCGGCGGGGACGTATCGCGGCCCCCTCCACGGAATTCCCTGGGGAGTCAAAGACTTGTTCGCGGTCAAGGGCACCAAAACGACATTCGGCGCTTCCCCATACAAGGACCAGGTCCTGGACATGGATTCTACGGTCTATTCCCGCCTGACCCAGGCGGGAGCGGTGCTCGTGGCCAAGCTCACCCTCGGGGCGCTGGCCCAGGGAGACCGCTGGTTCGGCGGCCAGACGAAAAGCCCCTGGGACCCGGCAAATCAAAACCAGGGTTCGAGCGGCTCCTCGGCCGGACCGGCATCGGCCGCGGCCGCCGGCCTCCTCGGATTCTCGATCGGAACCGAGACGCGCGGGTCGATCATGTCGCCCGCGAGCCGGTGCGGAGTCACGGGGTTGCGGCCGACCTTCGGCCGGGTCAGCCGCTACGGGGCCATGGCCCTGAGCTGGACGATGGATAAAATCGGGCCGATCTGCCGCGCGGCCGAGGATTGCGCCCTCGTCCTCAAAGCCATTTGCGGGCCGGACGGGAAAGACAACCATGTGATTCCCGCTCCGTTCGACTGGGACATCGGCCGAGACCTTAAAAAGCTGAGGGTCGGCTATCTCAAGTCGGATTACGAGGGCGAAATCCCGGACGACCCCAAGAATCCGGACAGGGGCCAGCGCCAGCGCGACCTCCGGAAGTTCAATCAGAACGCCCTGGCGGTCATCAAGTCGAGCGGGGTCGAGCTGGCCGCGATCGAGCTCCCGAAATCCGAGTCCGCCCCGATGGACTTCCTCCTGACGACCGAAGCCGCGGCGGCCTTTGACGAGCTCATCCGGAGCGATAAGCTCGACCTGATGTCGGCCGAGCCCGAGCGGAGCAGCTGGGTCGGCGCGTTCCGCCTTCACCGTTTTGTCCCGGCCGTCGAATATATCCAGGCCAACCGCGCCCGCTACAGGCTGATGGAGCAATTCAACGAAGTCTTCGCCGATATCGACCTTTTCATCGGCAGCTCCCTCAGCGCGACGAACCTCACCGGGCATCCGGAGCTCAGCCTGCCGCACGGATTCGACGCCAAGGGACAGCCGACAAGCCTGCGCTTCACGGGCAGGCTGTTCGGTGAGGAAGACATGCTCCTCCTCGCCCGCGCGTATCAAAGCCGGACGGATTTTCATCTCAAGCGGCCGAACCTCGAACCCAAATCCTGAAAAGACTGGAAAATTTCCGGGGACAATCCCTTTCCGAGAGAAAAGGGTTGTGCCCGGAATTTCCCGAGGCCCCTGTTTTTTCGCCCGAATTGGGGTTAAAATAGGGAATGTCGGAAGCTCTCCCGAGCTTTCCCGGGGAAAAGCAGATCAGCGGCTTTCGAATCCCCCGCCCTCTTCTGAGAGGCGGCCGAAAGGAGGCATCAACCATGCGGCGCAGAGCCTATCTCGTCGGGATCAATGATTATGCTCCGGCCGGGCCCGGGGGTCCGGACCTCAACGGCTGCCTCGCCGACGTCAAGGACATGGCCGAGACGCTCGGCGCTCTCGGGTTTGCCCATGACGCCGTCCGGATTTCGACCGACCGTCAGGCGACCAGGGAATCCATTCTCAAAAGTCTCGCCTGGCTTGTCGCGGATGCCGGGAAGGGAGATTCCCTGGTTTTTTATTATTCCGGCCACGGCTCCCAGATCGTGGATGTCGAGGGCGACGAGGCGGCCGATCACAAGGACGAAATCCTCTGTCCTCACGATATCGACTTCCGCCGGAAAATCTACATCCGGGACGACGACCTGAAAACGGTCATAAAAACATTGGCGGCGGGAGCCAACCTGGAAGTGATCCTCGACTGCTGTTATTCGGGAACCGGGACGCGGGATCCCGGGAAAGGGGACGACGCCGCGGTCCGTAAGGCTCGGATTCGCTACCTCGCCCCGCCTCCCGATCTTGCCTTGCCCGTCGGCTCAAAGCCCGGCCTGCCGATCAAGCGCCTGTTTAAAAAGAGCCCGGCGGCAAAAGACGCCGTCCTCGTCAAGGGCCTGAGCCACACGCTCTGGGCGGCCTGCCGCGACGATCAGACGTCCGAGGAAACGGAGATCGAAGGCCGCATCCGCGGCGTCTTCTCCTATCATTTCTGCAAGGAGCTGCGGCGGACGAAGGGCGCGCTCAAAAGAAAAGAGCTCGACCGGACGGTCAGCGGGGCGCTCCGCCGCGGAGGTTTCAGCCAGGTTCCGCAACTCGAAGCGTCGGAGCCGGAGCTGTTCGAAAAGCCGTTCGTTTGAATTCTCAAAATGACGCCCGCGGCGACGGCAGAGGGATTGTCTTTGCTTGAGCGAAGGAGAGAAAAAATGAAAAAGCAAACATGCACATTGGGTTTTTTTCTGTTCATGGTGGCGGGCCTCACGGCCGTTCCCGGAAACGCCGGAACGCCCGCCGGGAACGAAGATCAAACAAATGTGTCCGTGCATCAAGTCAGCATCGACTATCTGAAGGGATTGATCATCCCATTCGGCCGGATCGAGCTGGCCAAAGGCGAAACATTGAAAATCCTGGTTTTCAACCTCCCGGAGGATGCAGAAAAATATGAATTCGGGGTTTTGGGGCTCGTAGAGTCAATAGAGAAGAGGGGTGCCGCTCGGACTAAGGATCTGGGACCCTTCGAAACCCTGATCACCATCATCCATGACTCCGCGTATCAATCCTACAGAGTGACGGTCAGAAAAAGGGAAAGCGGGGAAACGCTGACGTGGTTCATTCCCGTCTTCACCCATGCCTGGACATTGGACTTCAGCGGGGCCTTTACCTTCGACTGGCTGATCAATCCGCTCTATTATCTGGAGCCGGGAACACAAGCCGACCCCAACCAGAATGTCCCCCGCAACGGATTTTTTGTCCGGCGAAACACCAAGGGGGAAGACGCTGTCGGCCTGGGCGCCGCGGCCATGGTCCATCTTTATCATACGAAATACCTTCGTTTTCTGAAAAAAACGTTCACCTGGGCGCCGCTCTCCTTCGGCCTGGGTGTCGGAGCGAACACGGAAACGCGCTATTATCTCGGGACGAGCATCCGCGTCGGCGACGTGCTTTTCCTGACGGCGGGCGCGGTCTTCGGCAAAGTGGACCGCCTCCCGGCGAACCTTGCAGAGGGCGGTTTCGTCGCCGAGGCCAATGCCCTGGGCACCCTGCCGAGACGGAGCACGGCCGCCGTCTTCATCGGGATTTCATACGCTTTCGCCGGAAAGAAAGCCAAGGAACAGCTCGAGCAGGCATTCAGCATGTCCAATCGCTGAACGGGAGCCTGGGGCAAACCCCGCCCGGCAATGAAACCGTACAATCGCAGATGCTTGGCGCAGGACCGAATTTCTGGTGTTTTTCCAATAATATTAATCTCGGCCCGGTGCGGGGATTCCCCTGAGGCCCCATAGCGGAAGAGGGCCGAAGCAGGGAACCGCCGGGACTGGTTCCGGGGGGCCGGGGGCAATCCCCGCACCGGGCCGAAGTCCCGATTGACAGTTCGCCCAACAGGCCTTATACTATTATTTCAATAGGAATACCGTATTTAAACCGAAGGATCCAACGATGCGAAGATCAATCTTGATTTTGGCCGTATTCGGCCTGGTCCTCATGGCAGTCTCGTCGGCAAGCGCTCAGGCTGAGATCGTCTGGAAATCGGTCCCCGGGCCGGGCAGGAAATGCGTCGTCAGCGACGGCTATTATTTCAACTATGCCTTCGACAAAAA
>Ga0315286_10002251_pt1 | contig 18008 bp, 16 predicted proteins | sample YL17G10_0_MG_FD_205038 | JGI IMG/M metagenome (GOLD analysis project Ga0315286, IMG submission 205038) | Sediment microbial communities from Yellowstone Lake, YNP, Wyoming, USA - YL17G10_0 | ecosystem: Environmental > Aquatic > Freshwater > Lake > Sediment | place: USA: Wyoming | collected...
CTTTCTCCCGGGCCTTCTGGACGAAGTACTCGCTGTTCGTCCCGTCGCGCATCTCGGCCGGGTTCCAGCTCCACATCAGGATGTACTTGGAGTTGAGCCAGTCCTGGCGTTGGTTTCCGGTGACGCTGGTGCCATAGACCGTCGGCGTCGCGGCCGAGATCGCCGCCCAAGAATAGCTGTTGTAGAAGCCCAGGGAGCCGTCGTAGAGGTTCATCAGCCGCTGGGCCGTCTGCCGACCGTTGATCTGGTTGTAGCTGCCCGTGCCGTAGGGGACGTAAAAGGCCTGGTTGCCGTAGTCCGCCTTGATGCGCTTGAACTCCGAGGCGATCCGGTCGAGGGCTTCCTCCCAGCTTATGCGCTCGAACTTGCCTTCGCCCCTCTTCCCCACTCGTTTCATGGGATATTTGAGGCGGTCGGGATGATACTGCCGCTTGCGGTAGGCCCGGCCGCGGACGCAAGCCCGAAGTTGGGGGTCGGCGACGGTGTCGCCGGGACGGTCGTCCGTTTCGATGCGGACGATGACGCCGTCGCGGACAAAGACCTTGAGCAGACAGCGGCCGCCGCAGTTGTGCGAGGGACAGCCCGTCCGGATCATGCGCTCTTCGGCGGCGGACTGCGCGGCTTCGACGAGGGAGTGGCGGGGGTCGCGCCGGCGGAACCCGCCGGCAAAGCTCTTCGAGGCGGCTGCCGACGAACCGACGAGGGCGCTCCAGCGGAGGAAACCCCGCCGGCTCATGGCGGCGGTTTCCACTTTCTTCTTGAGTGCCGGACCTTTCATGCCCGGCTCAATGCCATCCCTTTTCTTCAAGCGTGACCCCAGACCGACCCCCAGACAGGGACCGCGGCCAGCATTGAGAGCGCGGGTATCAGCCGACCTGGGTCGTCAGGAAGATCTGAAGGCTCATCTGGCCGATCTGGTCCCGGGTCTCCTCGATGCCGTCGATGTGGGCGTCCTCGTCCTTGAGGATCGACTCGAGGATCTCGCGGGTCGCGTAGTCCTTGACGCTCCCGGCTAGGATGATGGCCTCGTTATAGGCCTTGATAGCCCCTTCCTCGGCGACGTGGTCGTTGGCGAACATTTTCGGGATGTCGGCGCCGATATGGATCTTCTTGGTGTCGCTGACGATGGGCAGGCCTTCGAGGAAAAGGATGCGGCCGATGAGCTTCTCGGCGTGCTTCATCTCGTCGATGGCCCGTTTCTCGATGGCCTTGTGGAGCTTGTCGTAGCCCCAGTTGGCGCACATCTCCGAGTGGACGATGTACTGGTCGATGGCCGTGAGTTCGTCGGCGAGAAGCGCGTTGAGCGCCTTGATGAGTTTGGGATCCCCTTTCATGATGTCCTCCTAAAGTTGGGATTTTCGTATCGGTTATCGTTGGAAAATCTATTCTATGCCGATCGTGCGGCAAAGGCAAGTTCCGTAGACACCCCCGACGGCCGCTCCCCTCAGATGAGAAACGAAGCCGAGTCCGCGCGTTTATTATTATTGGAGGGGCGTGCGGTTTTCGGCTACAATACGCCCATCTCCCAAGGAGGGCAGCATGAGACGTTCGATCATCTTGACGGGGATCATCATTGCGGCGCTCGTCCTGGCGGGCTGCGCGCCCGGCCGGAACGACCTCGAGAAAACCGCAGACGCCGATGGCCGGACGGCCGGGTTCTTGCTCGGACTCTGGCACGGCTTCATCTCGCCCGTGACCTTCGTTATTTCGATCTTCAGCCGCAATGTCCGGTTTTATGAAGTTCACAACACCGGAACCTGGTACAACTTCGGCTTCGTCCTCGGCGCCGGTCTTTTCCTGAGCGGCGGCATCCTAGGAAGGAAAAAGAAAAAAATTTGATCCTGGTCGTCGGCATCATCTTCTTCGCGGCTTTGGTCCGCTCGGCCCTGGGCTTCGGCGACGCGGTCGTCGCCATGCCCTTGCTGGCGATGTTCATTGGGCTCAAGACGGCGACGCCGCTCGTCGCCTTCATGGGACCGACGATCTCGCTTCTCATCCTGATGAAAGGCTGGAGGGCGGGCGACATGAAGGCGGCCGCGAGACTCATCGCCGCGTCCTTGCTGGGCATCCCGCTCGGGATCTACGGGCTGGCCCGTCTGCCGGAGGAGCCGCTCAAGATCGCCCTGGGTGCACTCATCCTGCTCTACGGCGTTTTCGGCCTGGCCCGGCCGGGGACCAGGATCAGGAACGAGAAAGCCTGGTTGCCCTGGCTTGTCGGCTGGACGGCGGGCGTGCTGGGCGGCGCCTACAACACCAATGGGCCGCCGGTCGTGGCTTACGGGATGCTGCGGGGATGGCCTCCCGACCGTTTCCGGGCGACTCTTCAGGGGTACTTTCTGCCGACGGGCCTGATGATCCTCGCCGGGCACGGTCTCGCCGGGATGTGGACGGGAGAAGTCGTCAAGATTTACCTTTATAGCCTGCCGGCCATAGGACTGGGTGTCGTTCTGGGGAGGCTTGTCAACAGGAAGCTGACGCAGAACGTATTTACGAAACTCGTCTACATCTTCCTCGTCCTGATGGGCGCCATCCTCCTCGCCCGCACCCTCTTGTAAGGACTCAGAAGGGGTCAAACCTACCTTTTGCTGCAAAAGGTAGGTTTGACCCCCTCTTGCAGAACGACGGTCTCGGCGGGGCCGTAATAAATGCCGTTGAACAGCAGCTTGAAGGTGCCGTGGGGCTGGCCTCTAAAAGCGATCTCAGGCCCGTACAGGAAGACCTTGCCCTTGCCCATCGCCGCTTCGACGACCTGGACGCTCCGGTGCAAGTACGATTCGCCCCAGGCCCAGCCGCTCCGCAGGAGCTTGCCGTCATCGAACCAGGACACGGGCTTTACGCCTTTGAGCACCGCGTCCGGAAGGAGGGTGAACGCGGGCGTGTTGTCGAAGAACATGTCGACCGTATCCGCCAGGCCATGGGCCAGCGGATGCGTATTATCCACCCGGACCCTCAACACCGAACCCGGGATGTAAAACTTCTCCGACCGGAGCGGCGTTTCCAACCCGTCCTGAGCCTTTTCCACCAAGGCATCGGCAAGCGGCAGCTTGAAGTGCTCGGCAATGACCGTGGCCGAATCGAGGGCCAGCAACGTCCCCCCTGCTTCAACGAACCGTCGGAGGTTGGGGATCGTTTTCTCCCCCGTGATCCGCCCGATCCTGTTCTTATACTCATCGGGGACGTTCGCCGGCATGGAGGTCTGGAAGTCCCGCCCGAAGCCCGCTCCCTCCTGGCCCGAGGCAGGAACGCGCGGGATCGAACCGCCGACGAAAATAAGGACGTCGAACCTCGCGTTGAGGTCTTCCGCGTCCAGCGCCGGGGCGAAGACGAGCTCGTAAGGGAACTCGAACTGCTCGAGGAGCCAGCGGATCCAGCCCGAGGCCATCGAACCGCCATAGCTGTCCCACAGCCCGACTCGGAGCGGCCTGAGCTTGAAGGCCTCGCCCTTCGGCGCGCCCCCGGCGCTCCTGATGTTCAGGCCGATCTCCCTGGCCGCGTTCTGGAGAAGGACCGCAGCCGAAGGCGTCGCCGGAACGTAGATCGTCCCCGCCGGGTAGGTTTTCCCGCCGGCCTCGAAATCCGCCTTCAGCCAGTAGACTTCCTCCCCCGCCTTAAGCAACCTGTTGATGGCGACGAAGGTATCGTTGACGCGGTGATCGAGCAGGAACCCCGCCGCTCCGGCCGCGTTCTCAAAGACGCCCGCCGGCGGCTTGATCACGCCGGGGACGGCCTGGAATGGACCGTTGAAGCCGTCGAGAATTCGGTCAAAAGCGACCCCCATCTGGTAGGCCAGAGTCCACCCGGCGGCGTCGTAAGGCGGCCTGGGCGCGCCGCCCGGGTAGGGGATGTCGTTCGGGTGGTCCTGGGGCTCGAACATGGTCAGCACGTGGGGCCGGAAGGCCTGGGCCGTCAGGATGACATAAGACCCCTTGGGGTACGTCTTTCCCGCCGCCTCGAAATCGGCCGTCGCCCGGTGGACCGCAACCCCGCTCTCGAGCAGGGCGTTGACGAACTTCGTCGCAGTCAGGAAGTCGGCCTGATCGGCCGGGATGATGTAGCCGCGTGGGTCGCGCTTGGACTTATCGAAAATGCCCTCGTAGTATTTGATCGCGGCGCCTCCTCCCCTGCCGGAACCACCCCGGCCGGCGGAAGCTTGACCCGCATCCTGAGCCCCGGCCGCTGCCGCCCGCTTGTCCTTGTCGATCGCGGCCTGGACCTCAGCGATGGTACCGGGCACGATGGTCCACGAGTCTTTGCTTCCCCGTTCAATGGCGTGCTTGCCCATGAGGTAGCGCCTGTAGAGGAAATCCTCCCTATGCTTGGAAGCCACGTCGAGGATGGCCATGTCGGCCGTGATGGAATACTCGATCGACTGCCGGAAATGCCACTTCTGGGGCGCGATGGGATAGGGATAGTCCTGCTTGGGGAGCAAGCGCTCGGGGATGAAGGGGATGTCGACGGGCGTCGGGCTGCCGATCGCCTCGGTCAGGATGCCGATGATGTTGTGAAAGTAGCCGGCGCTCCTCAGACCGCCGTTCCACCAGGTCGAATAGCCGGCGCCCGAGCGCATCGTCGCCCCGGGCTTGCCCTCGGTGACGAACCGGCTATGCATGGCCGCCGAAACGAGGTCGAGCCCGACCGGGATGAGCGGGTCGAAGACGTAGTTGAAGGGGTCGCGGAAGGGCGGCGCGAAAAGCACCGTCCCGGCCGGCCCGGTCTGATGATGATTATAGAGTATTTGAGGATGCCACTCCATGTAGAGCTGCCGGCTGATGGCCTTGGTCTCCGGCTGGGTGTTCATGTAGAAATCACGGTTGTTGTCGTGGCCGATGTACTTCTGGTAGAGGACAGGAACACCGCTCATGGAGCGTTTCGCCGGCTCTCTCGCGCGCATGTACCAATCGGCGACGAGGTCGAGTCCATCGGGGTTGGCCGGCACGGCCAGGAGGATGACGTCGTCGAGGATGCGCAGGGTCTCGGCGTCATTCCCGCTGACCATCCTCCAGACGAGCTCGATGAGCTGCTGGGAGCCGAGGATCTCCGTCGCGTGGAGACCGCCGTCGATCCAAACGACGGCCCTGCCCTCGGCGGCGAGGCGGCGCGCGTCGGCGTCGCCGAGCCCCTTGGCCAAGGCCAGGCGCGTCGCGATATCTTTGTAGCGGGCCAGGCGACCGTGGTTCGCCGGCGAGGAGATGATGGCCATGACCATCGTCCGGCCCTCGGCCGTGCGGCCGATTTCGACGAGCTTCATGCGGTCGGACTCGGCGTCGAGCTTCTTCCAATAGGCAGTGAGCTGCTTGTAGTTGACGAGCTGGTAATCGTCGCCGACGGCGAATCCGAACTGCTCCTTGGGGCTCGTGACCTTGGCCGCCGCGACGAGCGGCAGCGCCACGATCGCGATGACGAGGAGAAGCGCGGCCGAACCAAGTCTGGAAAAGAAACGAAGGCGGGGTCCTGTGTTCACGTTCTAGCCCTCCTGGAAGATCTCAAAGAACGCTATATATCCGAGGACGAACGAGGCTGTCAAACCCTACACTCCCCGGCCTGAATGCCGGGGTTTGTTCGGGGCAGGGTTTCCAGTCCCGGTCCCGGCACGACCGGGGCACGACTCGTCACCAGACGCCCGGGACGAGCCTGAACGGTACGGCCTTCTGGTAATCCGCGTACCAGAGCAGCTCCTTCTTGAGCATGTTGTCTTCGAGCACGGTCCGGACGACGAGGAGGACGGCGGCGAGCGCTTGCGGGATGAGCGCCCAATAGGAACCGAGGACGAGCGGGGTCGCCAGGCAGAAGAGAACCCCGCCGAAGTACCCGGGGTGACGGCAGAAGCGGTAAGGACCGTCGCGGCAGACGGTCTGGCCGCGCTCGGTCTGGATGCGGGCGACGCTCGAAAAATACGGGTTGACCTTTTTGGCCCACAGGAATAGCGCCTGACCGGCGATGTAAACGGCCAGGAACATAATATATAATGCCGCTGCAGGGCGGTGACTCCAATGCCGGCGCCCGGCGTCGATTCCCGCCAGGATGACGGCGGCGAAATAAAGCGGCGTCGAAAGCAGGAAGTAGCCCTTGTCCCATATCTTTGTCCCCTGGCCGGGGTTGAGGCGCTCGGCGACGAGCCCGGGGTCGTTCTGCAGGAGCCAGGTCGTCAGGGCCACGATGGCCAGGTTGATGCCGAAATATACCCACCCCTGCCAGTAATCGACCTTCCCCGAGGAGACGAAGATAAGGGCGGCCATGACGGCGATCCCCAGGATGCCGCGGATCCAGATCTTGGTCTTCGGCTTCACGATAAGGGCATTATCAACCAGAACCGTGATATATTCAATATCTCACTTCGCTGCGGACAATGCGGAATCCCTTGCATACCGGAGCCGCCGTCTCCGCCCGGGCCTTCGGGTCGGCCGGCCGGTTTTCAATAACGGCCGCTCTCGTCCGACAAAAATGATAAGGATTAATAATGAAAAAAGTGGCCTTTTTGGGGTTGCTGGTTGTTCTGGCCGCGGCAATGGCAACGGCCTTTACGACCGCGTCTCGAGAGCAGTCGCAGGCTTCCGGCGACAGGCAAGCCATCTCCTATGACAAGTGGCAGGCAGCCAAAGAGAACGCCGAGAAAAACGACCGCGACGGGAATTACGTGACGGCCCTCCAGTATTACCTCGAATATACCCGTCAGGCGGAAGGCCTGGGCCGGCCGGGGCTCGTGGCCTGGGGCAAGAACAACACGGCCTACATGATCATCAAGATGCATGCACAGGACCCGACCGTCGACCTGGCGCCGGCGAAGAAGATGCTCGGGGAGGGGGTAGGCATCGCGGCGGCGACGGACGACTGCAAGCGGGCCCTGGCGACGAACATGGAGTACGTGAAACTCTATCTCAAGCAGCCAGAATAAAGGGGCTCCGGCCTTTCCTCAGCTTCCCGTCAGGTCTTTGAGAGAAGTCTCCGGCGCCCGGTACTGACCCAAGAAAAAGCTCGGGCACGTCCGCGACAGGAGGGTGTTCATAGGCTTCCACCGAGTCAAGTAGTAGAACAAGAAATAAGCGGCGATAAAGACGGGATAATAGACGACGGAATTCACGAGTTCGACCGTCCAGTAGCCGCGGACGGATTCGAGCCCCGGGACGAGCGTCGCCAGCCTGGCGAAGACGGCAGCGCCGGCGGCCGCGGCCACCCCGAACCACCACAGGAACGCAGCCCAAGGCAGCGAAGCCCCGACCGCCCGGTGGGGACAGAAATTCAGGCATCTCAGGCAGTGCTCACAATTGTAGCGCCAGTAGGGGCGTGGCCGCTTCTTCCCTTTCATGACCAGGGCCCCGGCGGGGCAGGAAACGGAGCAGGTGCCGCAGCCCGTGCAACGCGTCGTGGCGAACATGATCTTGCCCATGAAAAAACGGCCGACGACCAAATAGAGCAGCGGGAACAAGGGGAAGAAATACAGGAGGAGGAACGACCAGACGGCCTCATAGAGGTTGTTCCGCGTCAGCCAGAGGGAGCCACTACAGAAGAACCGTTCCGCGTATCTATCGAACTTGCGCTTGGCCCGGGCGGTGACGCGGGCGGCGTGACGGGAGGTCAACATCGGATGCACAGAAGTCATGTTCACCGGCATGTCGAAACTCGCCGCGCCGACAGGACGGAACCCTTTGAAAAGCAGCAGGATCGAGGGGAGGAACGAAGCCAAAATCGCCGCGCCCGGGACGAGCACGGGGCCTATATAGAGACTGCCCCTTGTCGGCAGGCAGAGAAACGACGTCCCTCGGCGTCGGGGCATCCGGAGGAGGAATTTGATGACCGACCAGGGCGGAAGTCCCCCGTGTGTCGGAAAGGCCAGGGCGACGAGCTCCCCGGCAGAGAAGACGATGTCCCCCACCGGGTCGGCCCGGGTCATGGGGATAAGCGCAGCCGGGATGCCTCTTGCCTCGCAGGCGTCCCGGAACCAAGAAGCGACAAGGTAGGAATTCCCCGTACCGCTGGCAAAATAGACCGTCGACCGGCTGAGTTTAGGCATCGGCGATTCAACTTCTTCCCGATTATAGCCCGGTCCACTCGGAGTGGGAAGCCGATAAATGGCTTGACATTAATTAGCTAATGTGCTAATTATCTAATTGCAATGAACACCGTGTTTAAAGCGCTGGCCGACCCGACGCGCCGCCGCATCCTCGAACTCCTCAGGGAGGGGCCGAGGTCGTCCGGCGAGATCGCGGAGGCCTTCCCCACGAGTTGGCCGACGATCTCTCGCCATCTCGCCGTCCTTCGCGACGCCGGACTAATCCTCGCCTCGCGCGAAGGACAGCATATCCGCTACGAGCTCGATACGTCGGTCGTGCAAGACCTTGTCCAGCATCTCCTCGGCTGGGTCGGGAAAGGAGGTGGGCGCCGTGTCCCATGACAAATTCCGCTACGGCGTGCTCGCCGCGGCTTTCTGCGTGTCGACGCTCTTATTTTTCCGGTTGCCGGACTTCTGGCCCATAAGATACCGCTTTCCGGCTGGGCCTTTCCCTTGGATTTTTACCTCATTTACCCTCCCCACGGCGGCGCTCGTCATCGTCCTCATCTTCAAATCCTTGGCTAAGAGAGACCCCCTCCGCGCGAATTACGTCAAGTTCCGCAGGACTTACGAGCTCTTCCTCGACCTTGCGGTCCTTCTGACCATCGGCACGCATTTCCTCCTGATCGGCAAATTGATGATCCTTCAGGTCCGGATCGGCCGCTGGATCACCTACGTCCCCTCTTCCCTCATCGGCATCATCCTCGTTGTCGCAGGGAATATATTGCCGCGTCTCCGTCCCAACAGCGCCATGGGCATACGGACACGATGGACGCTGCGCGACGAGACCGTCTGGATGAAGACGCACCGCGGCGGCGGATACTTCCTGTTCGCGTTCGGGCTGACACTCATCGCCTGGACGTTCATCGACTTCATGGGGATCTGGTGGGTCCTCGGTCCTGGCGCGGTCCTCACCGCGGCCGGGCTTCCCCTCCTGTCCTACGTCATCTGGAAATGCGAACGGAGATCTTCCTCCCCTTTTCTGAATAGCCATAAGGAGAATTGACCATGGCAAGCCTCCGCATCTCTATTCAGATCTTCATGGCGCTCGTCCTCGCGGCGGCTGGAGCCGCAGCCCCGGCTTCGGAGAAGCCCAATTTCTCCGGGAGCTGGGTCGTTAACCTCGAGAAAAGCAAGCTCGAGATCAAGGTCGAGCTCGAAAGCGCGACGTTCACCATCGACCACAAGGAGCCGAACTTCCGCTTCAGCCGCGTCTTCGTCATCGGCGGCAAGGACAACGCCCTGGCCTGGGCGTTGACCACGGACGGGAAGGAAGCGGTCACCGTCGACGACGGCCGCACCGATCACAGCCGCCTCTATTGGGACGGGGACGTTCTCGCCTTCGAAGTCCGCATGGTCCTCAAGGACGGGCGGGAAGCGACCAACGTCGTCCGGTACAGTCTGCGGGACGGCGGCCGGACGTTCGTGGCCGAAGAGAAGTTCCGCGGCCCCGTCCTCAAGTACGACAACCTCTGGGTCGCCGACCTGAAGAAATAATGCGGGCCTCGAAAAAAGATACTCGCCCGGGAACCCTCGCATCGATGGCCTTGTTCTGAACCTGCGCCTGTCGTACGATAAGGGTTCGAGTCGGAATCATGATCCATCGTTTTTCGAGGAGGTTTCCCATGGTGAGGACTATCCGGAAACGGACCGGCGTCTCAGCTCTTTCCACGGCCTTCTTCGCTTTCATTCTGGCAGCGACGGTGTCCGGAGCGACCGCCGGCCAATCGGCCGCAGCGGCCAAGCGCGTCCCGACGGTCGAGGACCTGATGGCCTTGAAGTCCGCGGGCGGAGCCCGCATCTCGCCCGACGGAACGCGGGTCGCCTACACAGTCACCGAGACGGACATGGAACAGGACGCCTATGTCACCCAGATCTGGCTGGCCGACGTCGCCACGGGCAGGACGCTCCAGCTCACCCGGGCCAAGAAATCATCCTCCAATCCCGACTGGTCGCCCGACGGTCGTTGGATCGCCTTCACTTCGAGCCGGGCCGAGGACAAATCCCAGCTCTTCATCATCAGTCCCGACGGCGGCGAAGCGGTCCAGCTGACCAAGTCTGAGACCGGCCTCGGCGGCTACGCCTGGTCCCCCGACGGCAAGACGATCGCCTTCACCGCGTCCGACCCCGTTTCCAAAGAGTCCAAAGACCGCAAGGACTACTACGGCGACTTCGACGTCGTCCGGCGCGAATACACCCACTCCCACCTCTGGACCGTCGACGTGGCCGAGGCCCTGCGCGCGCCCCAGCCCGGCCGCCGCCGGACGAGCGGGAAGACGTTCACCGTCGGCGGATTCGACTGGTCGCCCGACGGGGCGAAGATCGCCTTCAGCGCCACGACGAACCCAGACCTCATCAACGGCGGGACGTCGGATATCTACGTCCTCGACCTGGCCGGAGACGCCGTCAAGAAGATCGTCGACCAGCCGGGCCCGGACTCCTCCCCTCTCTGGTCCCCGGACGGCCGCTCCGTCCTCTTTTCGAGCGCCATGGGCCGGCTGGACTACTTCGCCCGCAATAGCGTCCTGGCCCTCGTCCCGGCCGAAGGGGGCGCCGTCAAGCCGCTGACCGAGTCCTTCGACGAGAATCCCAACGCCGTCGAATGGAACGCGGACGGCGTCTTTTTCTCCGCCATGCAGAAAACCGCCGCCCATCTCTTCCGCCTCGATCCCGCGACGCTCCTGATCACGCGTGTGAGCGGACCGGACGAAGCCATGGTCTCGGGCTTCAGCTTCTCCAAGGACGGAAAGAGAATGTCGTTTTCGGCCGCCTCACCGACATCCCTTCCCGAAGTCTGCGTATCGGAATTCCCCTTCAAGGCCCGCGCGCTGACCCGGATGACTGAACAGGTCGAGCCGTTCGTCCTCGGGACACGAGAGGTCATCTCCTGGAAAAGCAGGGACGGAGCGGAGATCGAGGGTGTCCTCATCAAGCCGGCCGATTTCGACCCGGCCAGGAAGTACGCCCTGCTCTGCGTCATCCACGGCGGACCGACGGGCGTCGACCGTCCGGCGCTCCTCGGCGGCGATTCGCGATACTACCCTTCGGACATCTGGGCCGCCCGCGGCGCCCTCGTCCTCAAGGTCAACTACCGGGGCAGCGCGGGCTACGGGGCGAAGTTCCGCATCCTCAACTACCGCAACCTCGGCGTCGGCGACGCCTGGGACGTCCTCTCGGGCGTCGACTACCTGGTCAAAAAGGGCTGGGTCGATGCGAACAGGGTCGGCTCCATGGGCTGGAGCCAGGGCGGCTATATCTCCGCGTTCCTGACGACTTCGACGCGGGTGTTCAAGGCGATCTCGGTCGGGGCGGGGATCTCGAACTGGGCCACCTACTACTACAACACCGACATCACGCCCTTCACCATCAATTACCTCGGCGACGACCCGGCCGACGACCCGGCGATCTACGCCAAGACATCGCCCATGACCTACATCAAGAAGGCGGCGACGCCGACCCTCATCCAACATGGCGAGCTCGACAGGCGCGTCCCCATCCCCAACGCCTACGAATTGCGCCAGGGGCTCGAAGACAGGAGCGTCCCGGTCGAGATGGTCGTCTACAAGGGTTACGGGCACGGCATCACCAAGCCGAAGTCGATGCGGGCGGTCATGGAGCACAACCTGGCCTGGTTCAACCACTACATCTTCGGCGACCCCAAGCCGGACCTCGCCGCGCTGCCGATCCATGAGAAAACGGAGAAAAAGGAGGGAACCCAATGAGATGCAAGGTTTGCGGGCGGGAATGTTGACAACCGCATTCCGCTGTTCTATATTGGCCTTGACGATGGGAATTCATTCGGAGTCTGTACTCGGGCTCGGCCCGATCTATTCAAGCATCGCCTAAGGGGAGGTATCCATGATCTGGTGGGTTCTCTTTCTTGCCGTCCTGACCATCCTGTCCTACCTGGCCGACGCCGGCGTCTGGACCCTGCTCCAGGATATCAGGGTCCCGCTGCTCAACGCGTCGCTCTTGAGCGTTCTTCTGCTCCTGTGCACGCTTGGGATCCTGATCCGCATGCTCTACATGAGGAGCAGGGGCGAAAAAGAAAGACTTCGCTCTATGGTCCACCAACTGGAGCAGAAGCCCTGAGTCGTTAGATCTTGACGACGATCTTTCTCCGGTAGAGCCAGAAGCACATCGACCAGAGGACCGCCCAGGCGGCCAGGCTGGTGAAGATCACCGCCGGGAGCTCCCCCGTCCAGCCGAGGAGTCCCATGGTGAACGGCTGGACGAGTCTCGTGACCCACGACGTCCCCCCGCTTTCCGTGAACAAGTAGATGAAAAGCGAGTTCATGCCGACGATGTTGAGGAAGACCGCCCACTTCCTGAACTTGCGGACATCGATCAGCCAATAACTGAAGGCGAGGGCCAGGAGGCAGAAACCGCCGCCGGCGACGACGAACGAGCTCGTGCAAATCCGCTTGATCATCGGCGACACGGCGGTAAGGGCGAACCCGGCGGCGACAGCGCCAGCGCCCAGAGCGGCCAGCACCGCGATCTTCTTTCGGGGCGCTCGGCCGCTCATCAGCCACTGACCGGCCAGGACGCCCCAGATCGTGTGGGCCGCCGTCGGGACGGCGTTGAACGACACCCAGTGGCCGGCCGAGAGCTCGCCGGAGAGGAGCATGTCCACCCACGAACCGAAGTTGTGGTCCGGGACGAAGGGCTGGTTGTAGCCCGCGACCCAGAAGACCCTGTAGATGACCTCGGTGAGGAGGATGAGGCCGATGCTCCAGGCGATCTGCGTCCGCGGCCGCCGCCTCATCAGGACATAGGCGATGGGATAGGTCACGGCGAGCTGGGCCAGGACATTCTGGAAACGGAAGGTGATGCGGCCGGGCCCGACGCAGTAGAGCGCCCAGCCGAGGAGGAGCAGGACGAAAGAGCGGACGACGACGTGCTTGGTGATCCGGCTTCGGCTATCGCCTCGCTCCTCGCGCTTGGCCACCGAGAAGGCCAGGGCCGCGCCGACGATGAACATGAAGAAGGGCTGGACGAGGTCCCAGAAACGGAGCCCGGCCCAGGGGTGATGGTCGAGCTGCGTCCCGATGGCGTGGAGGACCGTCCCGGCCAGCCCCGGGTCCCGGAGATGCTCGTAGAGCAGCGTGCTCTCCCCGATCAAAAGGAACATCGTCAGGCCCCGGAAAAAGTCGACGGATAGGATACGTTCCTTGACGGAAGGCGCGGCGGCGGATATCGCAGGCGATAGCGCGGTCGGCTGTGCGCTGGCCATGATCTACCTCATGACGTTCCGGACGACCTCGAGGTCGACGTCGTAATAGAGGGCTGACATCGGTCTTCCCGAGATAGGCTCCACGTTGTCGGCCCGGACGAGGGCGTGGTAGGCGCCCTTCTTCAGGCCCGCCGTCGCGACCGTGTTGACGAACGTTTGGGTCTTGCCGCCACCGGTGACCGCGACCGAGAGCCAGGGCGGGAGCGACTTCGGATCGACGCGCCAAGGCGGCAGATCCGAGCTCCCCTTGTTCGTGATCGTGACCGTCCCCGTAAGCTTCTCCGGACGGGAGCCGGCCGCCCGGAGGGAGACGAGATAGGTGTCGGCGACGAGGATGGGCGGGATGGGGAAGTCCTTTGTCTTGGAGATCCGGAGGAAGGCCGCGTCACTGCCGCCGACGGTGACGTCCACGCCGCCGGCATGAGGTCCGGTCGTTTCGTGCGTCCAGAGGTTGCGGACGTAGAGCTCGTCGGCCGCGGCGAAGCCCACTTCGTCCCAGGCGATCCTCAGCCGGGCCTTGCTTTTTCCATGGAAGAACATGAGCGCGGCGCGGCTGCCGTCGAAAAGGGGTTTTCCCGCCCAAAGGCTGACGTCCCCGTCGTCCCAAACGACGTGACCCTGGGCGCCAAGGGGGTCCTGGTCGATGGCGACGGCCTCGAGGTTGGTCAGGATGTCGATCGTCGATCTGGTCATGTCGCGGAGGTCGTTCCCGGCGATGAGGGGCGAGGCCATCATGCACCAAAAGCTGAAGATGCTCCTGCCCTGGGCCTCGCTCAACCCGGGCATGCCGACGACCATCATGTCCGGGTCGTTCCAACGTCCCGGCCCGGCGAAGGGCGCGAGCTTCTCGTTGGCGAAGGCGATCCGGACGGCCCTGGCCCAGTCCGCCTGGCCCGGGGCGCAGACGTCGGTGGTCGTCCGCCACATGTGCCCGATGGCTCCCGCCCACTTCCATGGATATCCCTCGCCCCACGAGCAGAGGCTGTGGACGACGGGACGGCCGGCGGCGCGCTGGGCCTCACCAAGCAGCGAGTAGGTCTTGACGATGTCCTGGCCTTCGCTGTTGCACCAGTCGATCTTGATGTAGTCGGCCCGCCAGTCGGCGAAGGCGCGCATGTCCTCGAATTCGTAGCCCTTGGTCCCGGGCATGGCCGTACTGCAGGTCTTCGACCCGGCGTCGGTGTAGAGGGCGTACTTGAGTCCTTTGCCATGGATATAGTCGCCGAGGCCGCGGAGGCCCGAAGGGTAGCGCGCGAGGTTAGAAGTGAGCTTCCCGTCCGGTCCGCGCGAAAAGCAGATGCCCTCGTCCGGGCCTACGTAAGCGTAGCCGGCGTCCTTCAAGCCGCTCATGACGAGCGCGTCGACGATCTCCTTGATGAGCTTCTCCGTCTGGGGCGCCTCGCCGAAGGCATTCCACGGGTACCAACCCATGGGCGGAGTCAGAGCCAGGCCGTCGGTATCGGAGTGGGCTCTCAGCTGGAGGTTCTGCGGGGAGGCCGGTCGGGGGTCCAAGGTCAGTGAAAGCGTTATCCCGGTCACAAGGATCACAAACAGAGCGGAAGTTGAACAGGGAGCAGTTTTTTTCAAGGTCATCGCTTTCCCTCCTTCATCTATCGATCCTGCAGGATAAGCGACTTGCCGGGGGCCGGGCTCGAACCGGCATGTGACTTGCGCCACGAGGGATTTTAAGTCCCTTGCGTCTGCCAATTCCGCCACCCCGGCAGCGAGCGAAAATTATCACGAATTCGCCTTTGTGGCAATGCCAAGCCGAACTCGGCCGTATCGAAGGGCAGATGGCAGCGGGACCGGGTTCTTATTTCTTTTCCAGGAACAGCAGGGCCCGTTCCAACACGGGATCCCGGCCCGCCAGAAGGTCCGCGATCGTCGGCGATATGGGGAAATCCGGGACGATGCCGCGGTCCTTGGGGTAGCCGTCCACAGCCAGGGTATTGAGGACGAGCGGGATCCGGACCTGGATGCGGGTGTTGGGGAGCGTGGCCATGACCATGTACGACGAGTTGCCGTAATATCCGGAGCCGCACTCCTCGCCGAAAAACACGGCCTTTTTATGATAATGGAAGAGGGACGTGGTCTCCCCCGTCGTCGAAAAGCTCAGCCCGTCGATGAGGATGGCGACCCGCCCCGTGAAACGGGGGCCTTCGGGTTTCTGAAGCCCGCTGTTAGGATGGCCGAGGACGTCGAACCGGCCGCGCGCGTTCTTCTTGAGCGGGTTGGCCAGATCTTCGGCGTCTTTCGCCGATTCGTTCGTGAAGCGGAAAAAGTCATAGCGGTCCTTCTTGGTTTCGAGCGTCCAATAATAAAGGAACGGACGGTCCATGACATGGGCGAAAAGGAGCTTGCCGTATTCGTCCCGGCCTCCGCCGTTGCCTCTCAGGTCGATGATCAGGTTCGGAGTCTTTTTTTCTTCGAGCGTGAGGAACGCGTTCTTTAGGAATTCCGGGTAAAGGAGGCTTCCCTTTTCCGGGTCATCGGCGAAACTACGAATCGTGAGGACGGCTGTCGTTCCCCTGAAGGACAGTTCGTAGACGGGGCGGCGCTCGGCCGCCCCGGGATAGCGTTCATTGAGGATCCTGCCGACGTCTTTCCCCTTGATCCCCGGCACCGTGATCTCCCGGACTTCCTTGCTTGGATAAATCCGGAGACGAAGCGTGTACGAATCGGTCCGGCCGAACCGGAGGGCGAAGAGTCGGCCGAAGTTGGCCGGGAATTCCAGCTGACGGAGCTTGCGGGTCGGGATCCCGGCATCGCTCGAAATAAGAGGAAGGAGATCCGACAGGACCTCTCCCACCGGCATCGCATTGATAGTCAGCAGTTCAGCGCCCTCCTGGATTCCTTTATCCTCGCTCAGGTTACGGAAGACATAGGCCTTGCCCCCCAGGAAGCTGAGCCCGACGGGGATGACGACGGGCTGATCATCGAGGAAGGAGCCGGCGGGCATTGAGAGCTGCGCTCGGGTATGTCCATCCTTCACCCCAGCAACGAGCGGCAGGAGCCGGAGGTAAAAATCGAGTTCCGTCATCGGGCCCGCAAGCCCGTTCATGGCCTCGTCGAAGCTCTTCTTGAGCACGCTCGCCGGAGTGTACCGGTCGAACCCGCTGTGCCCCTCTTCCAGCATGTCCCAAAGGACCTTGAGGTCTTCTTTGAGCGCGGCGGCGGGATAGGTCTTTTGCGGATCGAACGCGACGGGCGCGGGACCTGCCTCTTTTTGCAGGTCCGAAGCCTTGTTAACGCGTACCGGTTGTTCCTTATGCCCAGCCGGTGCAGACGCAACGAGGAAGGCCACAACCGAACAGGCGAGGGCAACGGTCATTCCCGTCCTCGTCATTGCTTTCCTCTCTGCTTTAATCATTCAGTTCCAACGGCCCCGTGAATTTCCAGCCCCCTAGACAATCCACGTCTTTCTCCAAGCAATAACTGTGCCAAAAGGGCCGGCGGTTTCCCCTTGGATGATTTGGAAAATGGCTAAAAAGATCCGGGGACTGTAAGATGTCCTTACTTAGAATCGATTTTCGGCTTCGTTACCGAACCAGCCGATCGCCCGCACGCCTCGGGGCCGGAGCGCAACGAAGAAATGGGCGCGGGCTCAGGCGCCTTCCTTGACCCTAAAAATCCTGTCGCCTTCCCGGACGTGTTCCTTGACCTTCATGCCGGCCGAAACGCCCTTCTTGACCTCCGGCACCGAGAGATTCTCCTGCTGCAGCGACTCCACCGTCTGGCTAAAATCGCTGGTGTGCCCCTTAATGTGGACGGTCTCCCCGACCTTCAGGCTCCCGGCCGTGACCTCGATCCCGGCGACGCCGATCTTGTGAAAGTAGTGCGTGACGCGCCCGATCTCTTCTTCCATTTTCCCTCCTGAGCTGTCGTTAAACTTATAGGAACGAATATTCCTTGCCGTACCTCAGCATCTGCTCGACATAGCCCTCCGTGTAGGAAATCTTAACGTCGACGATCTTGCCGTTTTCAATAACGGGCGTGTAGACCGGGTTGACGAAGCCGCTGAAGGGGGCCAAGTTCAGCTTGGCATACCGACCGAGCACTTCCTTGTGCAGTTCCTGGTCCACCTGGACACCGTAGGTCTCGATGAGGTTCCGGGCCGCCTCGTAGTCCCCTTCGCTCGTGACGCGCTGGACTTCGGCCAGGAGCTGGCCAAAGAGCCGGCGTAGCTTCTGGTAGTCGTTGATGACGAAGTAGGTCTTACCGTCCTTCATCTCACGCGAGATCACGTTCTCCGCCTTGCCTTTCTCGAAGACCCAGTGAGAGACCATGGCCCGGCCGCGCATGTGGGCCTGCTCGACCGTTTTCCCCGGTGCAATACGGGTGAGCTGGGTCATCAGCCCATTGCGGATGTTGCCGTCGTATTCCGCCTTGGCTGCGTCCATGTGGGGCAGGAGGCCGAGCTCGACCATCTTCTCGTCCATCATGTAGTAGAGGGCGAAGAGGTCGGCCCGCGACTCCTCGATCGGCGAGTGGTAGTTCTTGAGCAACTCCGGCCCGACGCCGGGCATGAGCTGGCCCGAGCCGTGCCCGAGGACCTCGTGCATGTCGGTGTGAATGTTCCCGGCCAGGGGCCCGTATGCCTTGGCCCGCTCGAGGACCTCGTCCGACCAGGAGAATTCCTTGCCGAAGCCCGATTTCAGGGAGGACTGGTCGTAGGCGTAGGTGATGTTCTCGATGGTCACGGATTTGGAGCCGTAGTCCTTGCGG
>Ga0315286_10002253_pt1 | contig 18005 bp, 17 predicted proteins | sample YL17G10_0_MG_FD_205038 | JGI IMG/M metagenome (GOLD analysis project Ga0315286, IMG submission 205038) | Sediment microbial communities from Yellowstone Lake, YNP, Wyoming, USA - YL17G10_0 | ecosystem: Environmental > Aquatic > Freshwater > Lake > Sediment | place: USA: Wyoming | collected...
ACACCATATTATATCGAACGCCTCATGCACTACCAACGCCCTTGTCCCTGTTGTAAAAGTGCTCATCGATAATTTCGGGGTGGAGAAAGGTTTCATGACCACGATCCACGCTTACACGAACGACCAGGTGATACTCGATACCTGTCATAAGGATCTGCGGCGCGCGCGTGCTGCAGCGATGTCGATAATTCCGACTTCCACTGGAGCCGCGAGGGCGACCGGTCTCGTAATCCCGGAGATGAAGGGAAAGCTGGACGGGGTTGCCATGCGTGTACCGACGTTCGATGGCTCGGTCGTGGACCTGGTTGCGATCCTTTCAAGGGAAGTAACGAAGGAAGAGGTTAACAACGCGGTGATGAAAGCTGCGGACAAAGGTCGCATGAAAGGCATCCTTTCTTATACGGAAGACCCGATCGTCAGCATGGACGTGGTAGGGAGCAGCTATTCTTCGATATTCGACGCGCAGTCGACGATGGTGATGGGAGACTTCGCCAAGGTCGTAACCTGGTACGACAACGAATGGGGATACTCTAACCGCGTTGTAGACCTCTTAAAGTTTGTTGTCTAGGAGACGGTTGGGCTTATCGTGAATCCGCCGAAGAAGTCGATCAGAGACATTGACGTAAAAGGCAAGAAAGTCCTTGTAAGAGTGGATTTCAATGTCCCGCTGGACAAGAACAGAAATGTGGCCGATGACAACAGGATAAGGGCGGCTCTTCCTACGATAAGCTACCTGCTAGATCACGGCGCCAGGCCCATCCTGATGTCTCATCTAGGACGTCCAAAGGGTCAGATTGTCGAGAGTCTTCGCATGGCTCCCGTCGCGAAGAAGCTGCAGGAGGATCTTGCGAAACCCGTGGTATATCTCAAGGAGTGTGTGGGCATACGCGTCCAGAAGGCCATAAATAAGCATAAGGGCTCCGTCATATTGCTGGAGAATCTGAGGTTCTACCCCGGGGAGCGGGATAACCTTCCCGACTTCGCGCACCAACTGGCACAACTTGCCGACATATACTGCAATGACGCTTTCGGGACAAGCCACCGGGCACACGCCTCCAATGTTGGTATAGCCGCGTACCTTCCCGCGGTAATGGGACTTTTGATGGAGAAAGAGCTCGAGACCCTGGGCGGGCTTCTCGAGAATCCCGATCGCCCTTTCGTCGTCGTACTGGGAGGAAACAAGGTCTCCGACAAGCTGGGAGTGATTGACAGCTTCCTCGATATCGCGGACACCATCCTCACGGGAGGGGGCATGAGTTATACCCTCATTAAGAGTATGGGGCTGGAAATAGGTCAATCAATGATTGAAGAGGACCTGCTTGGACAGATCGGTGCCACCCTCAAGAAGGCACGTAGGAAAAGGGTAAGAGTACTGGTGCCGAATGATTTCGTGGTGGCGGACCGATTCGACAAGACGGCCAATCACAAGATAGTACCGACGGAGATGATACCAAAGGACTGGATGGGGTTGGATATAGGCCCGGCAACAATAGAGACGTACTGCGAGGCGATAAGAGAAGCAAAGACGGTATTCTGGAATGGCCCCATGGGAGTTTTCGAGTGGCCGTCTTTCTCTAAAGGGACAAAGAGCATCGCGGAGTGTATCGCCGGGTCGGACGCTACCACGATTGTCGGCGGCGGTGACTCGGATGCCGCGCTGAGGCAGTACGGTCTTGACGATAAGATGGATTTCGTATCAACAGGCGGGGGAGCAGCTATGAGACTGCTGGAGGGAAAGAAACTTCCCGCCGTGGAAGTGCTCATGGATCGCTAGAGTTTGAGGAGGGGTACAGACTTGCGCAAGCCAATAATCGCCGGAAACTGGAAGATGAACCTGCTTCCCGACCAGGCAGTCGCCCTGGTAGAAAGTCTCTGGGAGCTTACCGCTGACCAGGACGGTGTAGAGATCGTCATTTGCCCGCCTTTCCTCGATATTCCCGCCGTATCCGAAGCGATCAAGCGCGGAGACATCAAGATCGGATTGGCCGCACAGAACATGCACTGGGAGGATTCGGGGGCATTTACCGGAGAAGTGTCGCCCAACATGCTTCTCGCATCAGGTGTGACGCATGTGATAATCGGGCATTCTGAAAGAAGGCAATTCTTCGGAGAGACCGATCAGGGTGTGAACCGAAAGGTGAGGTCCGCACTCGATCACGGCCTGGTACCTATAATGTGCGTGGGCGAGACCTCTAAACAGCGGGAGGCGGGGGAGACCGAGAACGTGGTCGCGAAACAGGTTGAGTGCGGTCTTTTCGAGGTTGACGCCGCTCTGGCGAACGCGCTCGTCATCGCTTATGAGCCTGTCTGGGCGATAGGTACGGGTAAAGCGGCTACGGTCGGGGACGCCGAAGTGGTTGGAAGACTGATCCGCAGTACGGTTTCCGGAGCACTGAACGCCGACATTACAGAGGCGATAAGGATCCTGTACGGCGGAAGCGTCAACCCGGAAAATATATCCGATTTCATGGCAAAGCCTGACATTGACGGCGCACTCGTGGGCGGAGCCAGTCTGAAAGCTGAAGATTTCTCCAAGATCGTGAGGTTTTCTTGAAGGTGCCCCGCCCCTTCCTTCTAGCTATCCTCGACGGCTGGGGCTTCACCAAATCAACGAAAGGGAACGCCATAGCCGCGGCGAGAACACCGGTTATGGACAGACTCCTTGAAAAATACCCTAGCACTACCCTGACAGCTTCGGGCGAGGCCGTGGGTTTGCCACCGGGCCAGATGGGGAACTCCGAGGTAGGACACCTCAACATAGGCGCCGGCAGGCTGGTTCTACAGGATTTCCAGCGGATCAACTACTCGATAAGGGACGGAGAGTTCTTCCAAAACGAAGTTCTTCTAAGTGCGATGAGGCACGTCGGCAAGACAGGTGGCACGCTTCACCTTATGGGCCTCCTCTCGGATGGAGGCGTTCACAGCCACATCGAACACCTGTTTGCGCTGCTGGAGATGTCAAAGACGGGGAGAGTCGGCGATGTGCGTATCCACGCGTTCCTGGACGGACGGGATGTTTCTCCGAGAAGTGCTTTAAGATACGTGCAGATGCTAGAAAAGCGCTCCCGACAAATTTCGACGGGGTCGATACGGACGATAACCGGCCGCTATTACGCCATGGACAGGGATAAAAGATGGGAAAGGACGAAGTTGGCGTACGACGCGATTGTGCGATCAGAGGGCTTCAGGGCAGGCTCGGCCGAAGAGGCGATACAGCAGTCGTACAGGGACGGCGTTGATGACGAGTTTCTCTTACCCTGTGTCATCGGGTCCCCTGAACCGATGGACAGTAAAGACGCGGTGATCTTTTTCAACTTCAGGCCGGACAGGCCGAGACAACTCACGAGGTCTCTCATAGAGAGAGACTTCAGCGAGTTCGACCGGGGGGCGACCCCCCCGTTTCCGTACCTCGTCACAATGACCGAGTACGATGATCAGTTCGGCGTGCCTTTCGCGTTCGCGCCTGAAGAGGTGAATGGAGTGCTGGCGGATGTCCTTGCCGAGCACGGGAAAACACAGCTGCATATTGCGGAGACCGAGAAATATGCTCATATAACATACTTTTTCAACGGCGGAGCCGAGGAGCCGAAAGAAGGAGAGGACCGGGTTCTGATACAATCGCCAAAGGTGGCCACTTACAACCTCAAACCGGAAATGAGCGCCTACGAGGTGGCACAGGAGACCGTTCGCAGGATCGAGGGCGGGAAGTACGATTTCATAGTCTTGAACTTCGCTAACGGAGACATGGTAGGGCATTCGGGGTTCATGGAGGCGGCGGTGAAGGCGGTCGAGGCGGTCGACAAGAGCCTGGGAACTGTTCTGGATGCGCTTTTTAAGAGCGGCGGCGGCGCCTTTGTGACCGGTGACCACGGCAACGCCGAGACGATGATCGATGACGGCTCGGCCTGCACCGCTCACTCGTGTTCCTCGGTTCCTTTCATCAACGGTACTGAGGGTAGAAGACCTCTTCGCGAAGGAGGGACACTCGGCGATATCGCTCCCACCGTCCTCGAGGTTCTCGGGCTGCCAAAGCCTGCCGACATGACCGGAACCTCGCTCTTCATACCGCTTGAAATAAAAGGGTGATGAACTTAAAATAGCTCCCGAAAGGAATGACGCGTGGACGTATTGACAATAGTAGCTCTTGTAGTACACATAATCGTGTCCCTGGGTCTCATCCTGGCCGTACTCCTCCACACCGGGAAGGGGGGAGGAATATCCGGCGTTCTGGGCGGGACAGGGAGCTCGGTATTCTCAGGATCCTCCATCGTCGAGAAGAACCTGGATCGGATAACAATAGTCCTGGCATCGGTCTTCGCGGTATCAACCCTGCTCCTGGTCTGGCTTCTTGGTACCAGATAGCCGCGTCCCGATCAAGTTGCACGCCTAGTATCAGTATGCTAGACTGATTTCGCCATTAGAAAGCGCTCTCAAATGAGTGGGCACGAGCCCACTTTTTGTTTATGAGGGGTGCTGAATCATGGGCGAGACAGAAGAAATCGACTTTTACGGTAAGGTAAAAAAGGCGACCCGAGACCTCATGGATGGGCTGGCCCTGGAGCTGGTGGACGCTGAGATCGCCCGAGGGGGGGGTCAGCTTATTTTAAGGATTTATATTGAAAGAGACGGCGGCGTGACTGTAGACGATTGCGCAAAGGCCAGCGGGCTCATAGAAAAGGTTATAGACAGGGAAGCGCTAATTGCGGATTCGTATGTGCTCGAAGTGATGAGCCCCGGTATATTCAGACGCTTGAAAAGGCCCGAGGAGTTCACGATGAACCTGGGAAAGATGATCAAAGTAAGGCTCAAGATGCCTTTCGAGGGCATCAGGGACTTCTCTGGTGTGCTGGTAGGCGCCGGAGAGGATTCATTAACGCTGCAACTCGACGAGGAGCTTCTCGAACTGAGATACGATAGCCTGTCGGGCGTCAGGCTCGAGCCGCAGCTTCCCTGGTAGCACACAGAAGAGGATGTGTTGGAGTTGGAGTTCAAACTCATTGATGCGCTGAAGCAGATTGAGGCTGAAAAGGGCGTCTCGATGGACACTATCCTGGATGCGTTGAAGGATGCTCTCGTTTCGGCATATAAGAAAAACTACAACGTAGACGGGGATGCGCGTATAGACATCGACAACGAGACCGGCGCGATGACTGTATTCGAGATCCTGGAGAACGAAGCGGGCGAGCTGGAGGAGGTCGAGGTAACCCCGAAGAACTTCGGCAGGATCGCCGCACAGACCGCAAAGCAGGTGATCATCCAGCGCATCAGAGAAGCCGAGCGTGAGCTGATGTTCGATGAATATCACGGGCGAGAAGGCGACATCGTCACGGGAATAGTACAGCAGAGCGACCAACGTTATACTCTAATCGACCTTGGAAAGGTCGAAGCGCTTCTTCCACCGAGTGAGCAGGTCAGGGGAGAGCGTTACGAGCATGGGACGAGGCTGAAGACATACATAGTGGACGTGCGCAGATCGACCAAAGGTCCGCAGATAATGGTCTCAAGGACACACCCGGGTCTTCTGAAGAGGCTCTTTGAGCTCGAGGTCCCGGAGATATTCGAGGGACTGGTGCAGATAAAAGCCGTTGCTCGAGAGGCAGGCCAGAGGTCAAAGGTCGCAGTGATCTCTAACGACCCTAACGTTGACCCGGTTGGGGCTTGCGTTGGGGCAAAGGGCTCACGCGTCCGAATGATAGTGGGGGAGCTCAGGGGTGAGAAGGTCGACATAGTCGAATGGAAAGAGGACCCGGCAGAGTTCGTCGCAAACGCTATAAGCCCGGCAAAGGTGAGGGAAGTGATTGTAGATTCCAGGAACATGAACGCCGAGGTGGTAGTCCCGGACAACCAGCTCTCCCTGGCGATAGGAAAAGAGGGGCAGAACGCGCGTCTGGCTGCGAAGCTTACCGGCTGGAGAATAGATATCCTTAACGAGTCCCAGGCGATGCAGGCTGCCGCGATCAGGACCGAGCAGCTTGAGAAGCAAGCGGCTTCGCAAGAGGTTCAACAATGCCGTGCCATTACATCTTCCGGGGCCAGGTGCCGGAACAAGGCGAAGCCGGGTTCTGAATTCTGCGGCATGGTGGCCCATCGTAAGCTGGGGCAGATGATTGAAGCCGGTGAAGCTGAAGTTGAAGAAGTAACACCGATCGAGGAAGCGGTGGAAGCGACGGCCGAGGATATCAGTGCAGCACTTGAGGAAGTGAAGACTTCGGTAGAAGATGAAGAAACGCTTGCTTCTGGAGAAGATGAGGGAAACATCAAGGTCCCGGAGACCTCGGTTGAGCCCGGTCAACAGGAGCAAGCTGGGGAGTAGGGTTTTTGAGTTTATGAACGTACCGATCAGGACATGCATTGGCTGCGGGGGCAGAAAGGCGAAAGCAGAGTTGATAAGGTTGGGCGTTGACGACGAAGGGAACATGACGCTGGATGGAAAGGCGAATAAAGCAGGCAGGGGAAGTTATCTCTGCCGCGATATTAATTGCGTCAGGACCGTTCGGAGGAACTCGCGACTAGCCAGGATATACGGCCGGCCGATATCGGATTCGTTTTTCAAGGAGCTTGAGGATCTCGCAGTAATTTCTGACCGGGAATCGGGCAATGGGTAACATAAGGGTTCACGAACTGGTAAGGGAACTGAAAAAGTCTAGCCGCGAGGTCACCGACCGGCTCCGCAAGCTCGGGATACCAGCCAGGACCAACCTGCAATCTCTGACTCTTGGTGAAGCAAACCAGATCAGGGTCTCATTTGGCCTCAAGGCTGTTAAGGAAAAAGCTCCAAAGAAGAAGGCGGCGAAGAAGCCCGAGAAAAAAGCGGCCGGGAAGGCTGCGAAGAAACCGGCGGCTAAGAAAACGGCGAAAGAAAAGCCTTCTGAGAAGAAACCGGCGGCTAAGGAACCTACGGTAGAAAAACCTTCGGCGAAGAAACCGGCGGCTAGGAAGCCGGCGAAAGAAAAGCCTTCTGCGAAGAAACCGGCGGTAAAAAAGCCGGAGTCGAAGAAACGGATGGCAAGAATACCGGCCGCGAAGAAGCCTTCAAAAGCTGCTCAAAAGGCCAAGAAAGCCGAGGGTGAAAAGCCCCCAACAGCTGTTGCGGCCAAAGAGAAGCTCGAGCCAAAGAGAGAAGCGATCGAACCTGTATCGACCAAAGCCCCCCGGGTTAAGACCACAGTCCAGGAAAAAGGAACAGCCGACGTGGTCAGACCGAAACCAGACGTGTCCCCTGCGCAACCCGGGGCCATCAAGAAGCCGGGGAAACCGACGTTCCGAGTGGCACCCCCCGACGTCAAGCGTGCGCCTGGCGTGGTACCCGTTGGCGAAAAAAAGGTCTATCGCTTTGTTCCCCGCGGTAGGGGCTACGCAAGAGGGCCAAAAGCTCCGCCAAGTACAGTAGCGCCCAAGCTGATAAGAGTTCACTCGGGTATCACAGTGAAGGACTTCGCCCAGAAAGCCGGTCTCACGCCATCTAACGTGATAAAGAAACTGACAGGATTCGGGGAGATGCCAAGCATCAACGGGTCGATCAGCGACGAATCATTAAAGCTTATCTCGGACGACCTCGGGGTTCAGATAAAAGTAAAGCCGCAGAGAGTCAAGGACCTGGAGGAGATTGTGGACCGCCCGGAGGACCTTGTAGAGAAGCCCCCCGTTGTCACCGTCATGGGACACGTTGATCATGGGAAGACCTTGCTCCTTGACGCTGTAAGAAAGACAGATGTTGTCTCCGGCGAAATGGGCGGCATCACACAGCACATAGGCGCGTACCAGGTCACATTCGGCGGAAAACAAATAACTTTCATCGACACTCCCGGCCACGAATCATTCACCGCGATGAGGGCGAGGGGAGCGCAGATCACGGACATCGCAGTGCTTGTGGTGGCGGCGGACGATGGAGTAATGCCCCAGACGCTTGAGGCGCTGGACCATGCCACAGAAGCAACTGTCCCGATAATCGTGGCGGTAAACAAGATAGACAGACCTGATGCGGAACCGGGAAAGGTGAGACAACAGCTATCAGAGAGGGGTCTGATCCCTGACGACTGGGGTGGCGATACAGTTTTCGTGGACGTGTCGGCGAAAGAGGGCACCAATCTGGATCATCTTCTCGAAATGATACTGCTGGTGGCTGAAATACAAGAACTCAAGGCGAACCCCAGCGCGCAGGCAAGAGGAGCGGTGGTGGAATCCACGCTCGACAGGTCGCGCGGTCCGGTTGCAACAGTACTCATCCAAAGCGGGACAGCTCACATCGGCGATGTTGTTGTAGTGGGTACCTCATGGGGAAAGATAAGAGCTATGTTCAACGACCGGGGAGAACCAGTCCAGAGTGCCGGTCCTTCGATGCCTGTAGAAATCCTCGGGCTATCAAGCCCGCCGATGGCTGGTGAGGAGTTCAGGGTAGTCGATGACGAGAAGAGGGCCAGACAGATATCGGACCGTCGCCTCATCAGTAAGAAGTTAGAGGAACGGGGAGAACCGAGGCACGTCTCGCTCGAGAACCTCTTCGACCGAATCATGGAGGGTGAGTTAAACCAGCTCAAGATCGTCTTGAAAGCTGACACGCAGGGTTCACTGGAGGCGATCATTGACTCGCTGGAGAAAATACCCCAGGAGGAAGTCAAGATCGGCATCATACACAGCGGCGTGGGCGGTATAACCGAGACCGATGCCATGCTGGCCGCCGCCAGCGATGCGATAATAATCGGTTTTCACGTCCGGCCTGATTCGAATGCTGAAAAGACCGCAGAAGCGGAAAAGGTAGATATTCGGACATATCAGATCATATATAAGTTAACCGAAGAGACCGAAGCTGCACTCATCGGTATGCTCGAACCCCAATACAAGGAAGAGACACTGGGGCGTGTCGAGGTCAGGCAATTATTTCGCGTAACAGGTGCTGGGGTTATAGCTGGCTCTTACGTGCTTGATGGGGAGATAAACCGTAACTCCCAGATCAGGGTGCTGCGGGACGGCGTTGTCGCACATGAGGGCAGAGTATCTTCTCTCAAGAGGTTCAAGGATGACGCCAGGTCTGTATCCGCAGGTTTTGAATGCGGCGTTGGCCTTGAGGACTTCAACGATTTGAAAGAGGGCGACATCCTGGAAGTCTACCATATGCAGGAAATCGCCCGTTAGGGCCGGAGCCCCCTATCGCGATATGATAGCGTCTTCATCCAGCTCAGGGCAGGAAATATGAGATTCTTCATGGGCTTGGGAAGATATACTCTCGACCTGAGACACTGCCGTTCGATAAAGGATAAGCGCCGAATAGTAAAGAGCATAATCGACCGGGTTGGAAACAGTAAGAGCATGGTAATCCGCGAAGTCGGTGATCCCGATCACTGGAAGAGCAGCAAGCTCGCAATCGTTTGTCTCTCTGACTCAGAACATTCAGCGAAGCGAGCTCTTGCCCGTGCACGAGGGGTCATGGAAGCAGTCGGAATAGACGTGACGGAGGAAGGGCATTATATCTTCAGCGACAGCGACGTGGCGGAGTCGATTGTATGTCAAGGCGAATAAACCGGGTGGAAGAGGCGTGCAGGAAGGAACTTTCAGAGATACTTCAGCGCGAGGTCAAGGACCCGCGGGTCGGGTTTGTTACCATAACGAAAGTAAGCGTTACCCCCGACCTGGGGCACGCCAAAGTCTATGTGAGCGTAATGGGGAACGGGGAAGAGGTAGAGAATTCGCTTGCGGGTCTCGAAAGCGCCAGGGGTTATTTGCGCTCACATCTGGGGAAGCACCTGCGCCTCAAGTTCCTGCCGGAACTTGAGTTTATCCGTGAACAGTCCGCCGAAGAAGCGCTGAGACTAAACGAGATAATGCGCCAGTGCAGGGAGGATGCAGAGGGTGATTATCGAGATTGAACCGGGGGAGGTAGAAAGGGCAGCAGCTCTTATCAAGAACTGCCGGGAAGTGCTGGTCGTTGGTCATGAGCACCCGGACGGAGACGCCGTTGGCTCGATGCTGGGCATGGCGCTAATGCTCGAAAAAGCCGACAAGAACGTACATTGCAGTTGGCCCGAACCGGTAGATATTCCAGGGAGATACGGATTTCTACCGGGGTGGCACCTGTTCGTTGCGCCTCCAGACATACCCGAAACGGACCTCATGATAGCCGTCGACTGTTCGAACGTCGGGCGCCTCGAAGGGTTGAAAGGCGGGTTTGGCGGGAAAACCAAGATAATAAACATCGATCACCACCCCGACAACACTCTCTTCGGCTACGTCAACATGGTCAACCCAGGGTCCTCTGCCGTAGCTGAGATAATCTACCTGTATGCGGATAAACTGGGCCTGAAGGTTGACGGGCAGGCAGCCCTTTGTTTGTACGTGGGTATATTGACGGATACAGGCAGGTTTCAGTTCAGCAACACGTCTGAGGCAACGCTGAGCGCAGCCTCGGAGATGGTGGGAATGGGGGTTGATCCCAACTTCATATTTCAGAACGTGTACCAGAGCGACTCGCTTCAATACTTGAGGTTCTGCGGCCACGTGTTGTCAAACGCGGTCTTCGAGGAAGACCTTGGCCTCATATATAGCTCCGTGACTCAGGATGAGATGAAATCCTGGGGCGTAACAATGGATGAGATGCAGGACCTTGTAGACTATCTTCGAACCTTGAAAGGCCACAGGGTAGCTGCTCTTTTCAAGGAACTGAATAGTGAAGAAATACGTGTAAGCCTCCGTTCGAGATCCGAAATAGACGTCGGTTCCTTGGCCAGACTGCTCGGGGGGGGCGGTCATCGGGCCGCAGCCGCTTATACGTCGAGAAGAAAGAATCTCGATGAAGTGTTATCTGAACTTAGACAGGAGATAGCGGAAGTTGGACGGAATACTGGTGGTCGATAAACCAAAAGGCATCACGTCCCGGATGGTTGTAACGAAGGTAGGCAGACAGATCGGTGCCGAGAAAATAGGGCACACCGGAACACTGGATCCGATTGCGACTGGAGTACTCATAATCTGCACAGGGCGCGGCACCCTTTTATCCGGGTATCTCTCACAGCAGAGCAAGACATACAGGGTTGATGCGCTTCTTGGAGTCGAAACGGATACATACGATATTGAAGGAGAGGTAAGGAGCAGGAAAAGCGCCGAAGATCTCCTCGAAGATCAGGTTAAAGAAGCGCTGGAGGTGTTCAAGGGTTCATTTGCTCAAAAGCCGCCGCTTTACTCGGCTGTAAAGCACAAGGGGAAACCGCTTTATTATTATGCTCGGAGGGGCTTGAGGGTCGAGCTAAGACCGCGCACTGTCTACGTAGATAGCATTGAGGTCGTGTCGTTCAAGAGAAGTTCGGACTGTGTTCACCTCGGGCTTGAGCTCTCGTGCGGGGCTGGAACTTATGTGAGGAGCATAGTCCATGATCTCGGACGAAAACTCGGGTGCGGAGCGTGTGTCTTTTCTCTTAGAAGAGTCAGATCAGGGGAATTTTCGGAGGACTCGGCGGTTCCGCTTGAGAATTTGTTAGCGCTGGACAATCGTGAAATAAAAGAGATAGTAGTCTCTATGGAGGATGCGACAATATCGATGCCCGGGGTTCCCGTATCGACTGAGGGAGAGCGAGGGACCGCGCTCGGGGAACCACTGCGACGTGAATGGATACCTTCTCCATGCAACGACCCGGAAGGAAAGGCAATCTTCAGAATACTTAACAGCAACGGCGATCTAATCGCTCTGTACGGGCCTCCCAGGCCCGGGGACGGTCCGGAGATCAGGGGCAGGGCTGTGCGTGTTATAAGACCTCTGTCCCTGGTTGCGGGATAAGATGAAGCTGATTAAAGATACGGAAGAGTTCATTCGTCACGCCGCCTCCAGTGTCGTAACCATAGGGGTGTTCGATGGTGTTCACAGGGGGCACCAGGCGATTATCAATACCTGTGTGAGCAGAGCGAGGGAACGAGGGGTGCCCTCCGTAGTCCTGACATTCGACCGTAACCCGCGTAAGGTCATCTCGTCCGAATTCCCATGCGTCCTCACATCGAGGGAATACAAGTTTGAGCTGATAGAGAGCCTCGGGGTGGACTACACGATAATGGTCAGGTTCGATGAGAGGTTCGCTGCGCTTGCTCCAGAGGAGTTCTGCAGAGAGATACTCGTTGAGCACCTCAATGCTGTTCTGGTTTGCATTGGCAAGAATTTCCGTTTTGGGGCCGGCGGCAGGGGAGACGTTTTGTCGCTGGCCGACGAGGGCAAGAGGTTGGGTTTCGGGGTTGGAATAGTTCAGCTCGTTGCATCCAAACGCGGCGTTATATCGAGCACGCTGGTACGCACGATGATCAATGAAGGCAGGATTGTCGAGGTGACAGACGCGCTCGGAAGACCCTATTCGGTGGTAGGAAATGTGGTCAAGGGACACTCGCGGGGAAAGGGGCTCGGGTTCCCGACGGCTAACCTGCGGCTCGAACGCGACTTCTGCGTTCCAAAAGATGGGGTCTACGCTGGAAAAGCAGTGCTCGGGGAAAACAAATACCTTTGTGCCGCGAACGTGGGGAGTAACCCGACGTTCGGGGACCTGGAGAACGTAGTGGAGGTATATCTACTCGATTTCGAGGGAGATATATACGGCGAATCCGTAGAGGTGGAATTCCATCATAGACTGAGGGATGAGATCCCCTTCGAGAGCGAAAACGACCTGGTTTCCCAGATGCGCAACGATGTCTCCAGTGCGAGGGCTTTGCTTGAAAAGCCATGAGTGATGGTGTCTTATTCCAGGACTTATGCTAGTATTGGCAAAGCTTACAATTGGAATAGAAGGAAAATGGTATCAATCGAGGAAAAAAGAACAATAGTAGAGGAGCACAGGAAGCACGACAAGGACACCGGCTCGACCGAGGTCCAGGTGGCGTTGCTGACCCGGGAAATCAACGACCTTACCGAGCACCTCAGATTCCACAAAAATGACCACCACTCACGCAGGGGATTGTTGTTGAAGGTCGGCAGGAGGAGGAGGCTTCTCAATTACCTCAAGAAAGAGGACATAGAGGGGTACCGTCTCCTCATCAAAAAACTAGGCTTGAGGAGATGATGTAGAAGGGCAGAACAATAAGGCGCACGGCAAAACACGAATAACGCTTAGAACTTGATTTTGAGTGAAGCCCAAGGAGGCTCTTTTTATTATGGAAATAGTATCGAAGGAAATAGAGATGTTCGGACGCAAGATCCGGATAGAGACTGGAAAAGTGGCAAAGCAGACCGACGGCGCTGCCCTCGTAAGCTGTGAAGGGACTTCCGTGCTCGCCACCGTAGTGGCTGCGGACGATGTGCGTCAGACGGACTTCCTCCCCCTTACGGTGGACGTCGAAGAGCGCATGTACGCTGCGGGCAAGATACCCGGGAGTTTTTTCCGCAGGGAGGGCAGGCCCACAGAGGGAGCAACGCTTACCGCGCGTATTATCGACAGAACGCTGAGACCGAACTTCGACAAGCAGTTCCGCAACGAGTTGCAGGTGGTCATTACAGTCCTTTCCACGGACCAGGTGAACCCTCCGGACATGCTCGGCATCATAGGCACAGCAGTGGCGCTCAGCCTCTCCAATATTCCCTTTCAAGGACCACTTGCGGGAGTCCGAGTAGGCCGGGTGGGCGATGACTGGATGATCAACCCGACCTTCCAGGAAATGGAATTATCATCGATGAATCTCATAGTAGCGGGCAACCGCGAGTCGCTGATCATGGTTGAGGCGGGCGCGCGTCAGGTAACCGAGGGAGAAATAGTCGAAGGGCTTGAAGTCGGACACAGGGCAATAAGAGAGTTGATCGAATTCATCGATAAACTCGATGAGGAAGTCCGGCGAGGCAAGGGGGAGAAGCCGAAACAACAGATAATCGGGGATATATCCTCTTTCCTCGAGCCCCGCTACGAGGAGGCAGCAGCAGCATTGATCGACGCGTATAAGAGCGAGGATGCCCTGGCAATAGACGAGAAAACAGAATCGTTCAAGCAGGTGGCAGTTGATGCTGCTGGAACCTTCAACGAATCCGAGCGAAAGATCGTCAGCATTATCTCCCGTATTACCGGAAACACCCGACTCGTAAAGGCGCTAGAAGGCGAGATAGAGCCAGAAGTTGCTGGAGCAATGGGTCAGGCACTCCGAGACTCCTCTGCAGAGGGTCTCTTGAAGTCGCAACGCTCCATGAAGAGGAAGGATTCGCGGAAGGCTCTCGGCGCAAATTACTTGAAGAAGTTTCACGGCCTTGAAAGCGAAGTAAAACAGGTTCTGGACGGTCTTGAGGCAAAGCTACTCAGAAGGCAGATACTTGACGAAAGCTTGAGGCCGGATGGGAGAAAACCGTTCCAGATCAGGAAGATAACCTGCGAGGTCGGACTCTTGCCCCAGACACATGGCTCAGGCCTGTTCACCAGGGGGGAGACGCAGGTGCTGACCATAGCTACGCTGGGTGCCCATGGTGAAAAACAGATCCTGGACGACCTTGGCATAGAGGAGTACAAGCGTTTCATACACCATTACAATTTCCCGCCCTACTCTAGCGGGGAAGCGCGGCCCATGAGGGGCCCGAAACGCAGGGAGATCGGGCACGGAGCTCTCGCGGAAAGAGCTCTGCTTGCGGTAATACCGGATGAAGATGAGTTTCCGTACACTATAAGGCTAGTCTCCGAGGTCCTGGAATCAAACGGGTCTACTTCCATGGCGAGCTTGTGTGCGAGCAGCATGGCTCTGATGGACGCGGGCGTCCCGCTAAAAGAGAAATCCGCCGTTAGCGGAATCGCCATGGGGCTTGTCATCGAAGATGGAAGGTCCGTAATCCTGAGCGACATACTGGGACTCGAAGACGCCATCGGGGACATGGACTTCAAGGTCGCGGGGACGAGGCTCGGGGTGACCGCTTTGCAGATGGATATCAAAATCCTCGGGATATCACAGCAGGTATTAGAGGAAGCGCTGGAGCAGGCAAGGCAGGGGAGGTCATTCATAATCAAGGCCATGTCGGACGCTATCGCTGAGCCCAGGACCGAGGTGTCCCCCAACGCACCGCAGATGATGCAGATGGCCATACCGGTGGACAAGATCGGCGACCTGATAGGTCCTGGAGGGAGAAACATAAGGGGACTCATCGAGCGGTACGATGTGGAGATCGATGTCGAGAACGACGGCAGTGTGTTTGTCTTCGGAAGGGATCGCGAGAAAGTAGAGAGCGTCCGGCGTGAGATCGAGAAGATAGCGCGAGAACCAGAGGTCGGGGACAAATATCTCGGGACGGTCGTTAAGACAACGAATTTCGGCGCCTTCGTCGAACTGGCTCCCGGAAAAGACGGGTTGATGCATATATCCAAGCTCTCAAAGACCAGGATCGACCGTGTAGAGGACGTGGTTAACGTCGGAGATAAGGTCGAAGTTGAAATCGAGGGTATCGACAACCTGGGTCGTATAGACCTCAGGCCAATCGATTTGAAGCCCGGAGAGAGTTGAGACGCACGACCATGCCGAACCATCTACCGCGAAAGACCGTACTTGACTCCGGGTTACGGGTTCTATCAGAGCATATCCAGGAAGTACGTTCGGTATCGCTGGGCATCTGGATAGACGCGGGGTCCAGGGATGAACGCGACCGGGAAATAGGACTTACACATCTGCTGGAGCACCTTCTCTTCAAAGGGACTCCCGACATGAACTCAAGGGAAATTGCCGAGGCCTTCGACCACATGGGAGCAGACATCAACGCGGCGACAGGGAAGGAGCATACCTCAATCTACTCGAGGGTCCTTGAGGAATACCTACCTAGGGCGGTGGAGATAACCCTCAGCATGGTACTCGATCCATCACTCGAGCCCAGGGACATCGACTCTGAACGTCAGGTGGTGCTCGAGGAAATAGCGATGCACCTGGACTCACCAGATGAGCTGGTTCACGATTATCTCTCGCAAGTAATGTGGGGGTCGCACCCCGCCGGTCACATGGTTCTTGGAGACACGAAGGTCATCAAGGGTACCGAGCGTAGTTCACTGGTTGAATTTCACAGGGATCGTTATGTCGGGTCACGCATACTGGTGTCCGCCGCCGGCGCCGTGGAGCACGATAAACTCTGCGAGATCATCCGAAACCGAACCCGGTCACTCCAGACTGGAGCTCCGGCGGTACGCGATGACTCTCTTGAGAAGCCTCTTTCAGGAAGCATGGTCATCTACAAGGAAACGGAACAGGCGAACATATGCATCGGGTCGAGAGGTCTCCCCAGGGGACACCTGGACAGGTTCGCCCTGGCCCTCCTTGACAACATACTGGGCGGGAGCATGAGCAGCAGGCTGTTCCAGACGATCAGGGAAGAAAAAGGACTCGCCTATTCGATCTATTCTTACACGGGGATGATGCTCGGAATGGGCATGGTGGGCATATACTGCGGAACTCACCCGAGCCAGACCCCGAAGGTGATTGAGCTGATAGAAGAAGTGCTGTCGGGCATAAAAAAGAACGGTCTCAGGCCCGATGAGGTTGAACGCGCAAAGAACCATATCAAGGGTGCTCTACTCATAAGCATGGAGGACAGCGGCAATCGAATGAACAAGATGGCCAAGTCCGAGTTTGCGGAAAGCCAACACCTCACCATAGACGAGATCGTAAGGCTGGTGGAGAAAGTCAGTTCGTCTGATATCGACCGGGTATTCGAAGATACATGGGGAAGCGCGAGCGCGAGCCTCGCTGTCGTGGGACCGCTCGAAGACGGAAGTGTCGGTCTGTCCGGGAGAATATGAGCAGGGAGTCCGTCATGATAAAAGTTGCCGTCATGGGTGCATGCGGAAAGATGGGAAGCGCGGTATGCGGGGCCGTCATAGCGGATACCGAACTCGAGTTGGCTGGCGCCGTGGACCCGTCGGCGACAGATATTGAGATCCCGTGGGCGCTCTCGAAAGAACGTATCAACGTGCTAGCTGGACGGGAAGGTCTGGATAACAAGTCAATAGATGTAATGGTTGATTTCACGAGAGCAGACGCTGCAGTTGAGAACATACTCTGGGCGATTGAGAACGGTATCCACTCGGTCGTCGGGACAACGGGTATAACTGAACCCGATATAGAGAGAATCAAAGGAGTTGTGGATAGCGGCAACGCCAACGTAGTCATGGCGGCGAACTTTGCCATCGGCGCCGTCCTGATGATGAAGTTCTCTGAGGTTGCCGCCAGGTACTTCGACCGGTGCGAGGTGATCGAGATGCATCATAGAGACAAGATCGATGCACCCAGCGGCACGGCTATCGCGACGGCTAAACGGATCGACAAAGTCTCTGAGACGAGTAGGAGCCAGCCGGCAGACGAGAGAGAGGTAAAGGGATCCAGGGGAGGACGGCTCGGCGAAGTCCAGATACACAGTGTGCGGCTGGAAGGACTGGTAGCGCACCAGGAAGTAATATTCGGTTCCGAGGGGCAGACCCTCAGGATAAGGCATGACACAATAGACCGCTCCTGCTTTATGACGGGTGTGCTGATCGCGGTCAAGGCGGTAAGTTCGACACCCGGTCTCACCATAGGAATGGAGCCTCTGCTCCACATCTGAAAGCATCAGTTCCAGTTCAAAGGTAGTAGTCGACACTCACAGAATAATTAATGATGGGACGTTAAGGCAATTCCATTGAAAGTGAATGAGGGTGGCAAAGGGCAAGAAAAAGGGAAAAAAGACCGGACCTAAGATAAACACCAGGGGTCAATCCAGGACCGCCAATAAAGGGGACAAGGAAGAGAAGCAGGAAAGGCTCACGCCCGGAAGGTTGCGAGCCGTCTACGGCTTTTCATTCCTGGCACTCGCCATTTTCACGTTTATCTGCATATTCGCTTGGTCGAGTGCGGGCTTTGTAGGCGCGTGGGTCGAGGACGGCCTCTCATGGGTGCTGGGGCTCGGCAGGTTTGTACTGCCGTTTATCTTCCTGGCAGTAGCCGGGTTCGCATTCTGGCGAAAACCCGATATCAGGTTAGGCCTGCTAGCCGCCGGGATGGCTATAATGGCGGTTTCTCTGCTGGCCATTCTTCACGTGCACATCCCGACTTTGGAGATG
>Ga0315286_10002255_pt1 | contig 17995 bp, 14 predicted proteins | sample YL17G10_0_MG_FD_205038 | JGI IMG/M metagenome (GOLD analysis project Ga0315286, IMG submission 205038) | Sediment microbial communities from Yellowstone Lake, YNP, Wyoming, USA - YL17G10_0 | ecosystem: Environmental > Aquatic > Freshwater > Lake > Sediment | place: USA: Wyoming | collected...
ATGGCCGAGTCGACCTCCAACATGCGTGAACTCACCCATCACGATCGTCGCCAGATCCACAATCTGAAGTATTTCACCTGGGTCGAACAGCAGGGGAAGGATCTGGCGGAGCTCAATGCCCAGTGGCACGACTACCCGGATTACTGGGAAGGAATCCAGGCCCAGGCCGCAAAGATCGACCGGCTCATTGAGGCCTTCAACGAAGAGACCTCTGTCCCCGGTCCGATTTAGTCGTGCAGGAAGATCCGATCAGGCCTTAAAACAAGACCCGTTCCGCCCTCATACGGGCCGGCCATTCCTCGGGATCTGCGTCCTTCCCCAGGAGCGAATCGTCAAGTCGGTGCCCGCTCCCGGCCCGGTGTCGCGAATAGGTATCTCATGCCGAGTTGGCATGGGTCGACTGCCGAGATCCGCTTGACTGTCACCTTCTTTAGGTTTTTCGCTGATTTCTACTCGTTAATACCTTATCAAAAAAGACCATTATCTCCGGTGATCTCACGATAAAAAATTGTTCAATAAAAAATATTTTATAATGTATAGAATACTAATTCTTTCACAATGAGAGGTTGAACTGTAGATCTGGTTTGCCCGGAAAAAATCGGGATTTACCGCAGTTCAATCGAAGGAAGGTCACCCACTGGCAATTTCCCCGCCTTTTGAAGTTCCTCAGCAACGCCTTGCAGACCAAGTTCCTGAAGGGTACTTTCGAGGGGCCAACCCGTCTTGATATCCCATCCTTCCAATTCATAAAAAAGGGTTTTCCATTCCTCAACTTTGTTTCGATCCAGATGTCTGGGGACTATATTTCGATAGGCCCAGCGGCCATTTTCGTTCACCGGCATATAGTAGCTCGGGGGCTGCCCTGCAAACATAGAAACCCCCTGTGACGGAACTGAGTAAACATACTCATCAAACTTTTCCATGTCTCGATGTCTGCCCTGTAAGGTCCAGATGGCTCTATTCAGAGTGAAGATTTTTCTTCCGATTTCCATGGTATCTATGAAACTGATGTCTTTGCCAGTCACCGCCTTAAAAAAGGCTATTTCGCCTTCCGGAGTGAGGCCTTTATGGTCGGGACTGTAAGGATTGACGAAGTCAGCAAAGGCATTGTCACATAAGCCACAGGACTGCTTCCAGAATAGAGAGTAATGCAGCAACCAGGAGGTCGTGCGGGCCATGTGGATCGAATAGAGATTATCATTGCTAAAATCGATCATCAGCGGATCATGGTAAGGGGCGCACTTTTCCGCGATGATCTCGGCTGCCTGCTCTGCGGAGACAAAAGGTTCTTTCCCGGTGGCCACATCCAAATTGGGAATCCAGTAAGAGATCACGTTGAAATCGTGGCTGTTGATATCCCTCGATGAAACTAAAGACGCATATCCCCAGTACACCTCCGTTCTGGGATCATAGTGAATGGGATAACCCCAAGGCAATGCTTCAAGAGTCCCTGTCGCGAGATCTTCTTCGAGCCTCCCCCATTGCTCCGCCGCCCGGGGCATCCCTTCTGCGATAAGGTTTCCGATCCCTTTCCGGTATGCAATTTTGTGCAGATAATCTTCTATGAATTCTGCTTCGCCCAGTTTGTCGAAGGGAAGGTCCGTATCGATTTTTCGACCAGGCCCGAGGATCCCTTTGTCCCGGAGGGCTCGCAAATAATTGATATCGATGTCGATCACATAGGCATTGATTCCAAGTTTGTCTGCAAGGAGGGTTGCCTTTCCGGAAATTTCTGTGATTCGTCCACGCTTCGCAAGCTCAAATTTTTGATAAAATCGACCCTTTTTGCAGATTCCCCCGGTTCCCAATCCGGTGGAGGTCTTCGGCCGGCAATTCATATGGCAGCCATAACAACCATGAGGCCTTCTCTGGTTATCAAAGATTGCCCCGCGCTTCCCTGGGTGTCCTCCAAAATGCGAGGTCAGGTACTCCTGCCAATCACTGATCTTAGGGTTGTCGAAATCTGCGCCATACTTCCTTCGAAACTCCAGGACAACATTCAGTAACATCTCCGGATCTGCAACGTCTACGTTCCCCGTCCCATACACACTGATCGCCTTGAGCTTCTTAGAGCCCCAAATGCCTCCAAAACCTCCTTGCCCAAATGAAGGCCCTGCACTATGTTGTATGGTGGCTATTCTACTCCGATTCTCCCCAGCGGGCCCAATGGCAAGCACACACGGCCATTGAGTAATACTATCCGCTCTATTGGTAAGGCGATTCCTGTCACGAATCGTTTCAGAGACTTGGCTGAAGATAACCCTTTGCGTTTCGTGAGTGTCCAGTCCCCACAAACCCATTGCATCCTTGAACTCCACGTTTCCATCCACAATGTTTATCCAGGTCGGTTTTTCGGCTGCCCCTTCTATGACAATGCCATCGAAACCCGCAAATTTGAGCATCACCGGGAAATTTCCACCGATGCTGCTCCTTCCAAACCATTCGTAGGGATAGCTCTGCGATTGGATGCCCACCATCTCCATTCTCGATGCTGCAGGGACCGAGGTTCCCGCGAACAATCCGGACATCAATACGAGCGTATTTCCGGGATCAAAGGCGCTCACCGTTTTATCTCTCATGAGATCAAAGAAGATAGCGGTGGCGATTCCATGGCCGCCTACCCACTCTGCATAGTCCCGGGTATTCAATGTGGTCATGGTCTGATTTGTCAAATCAACGCGAAGGATGTTCCCTGTGTATCCGTACATGATCCTCACTCCTAATCCGTTGGCATTCCGAGGCGTTTCCAGCCTTCCCCTCTCAAGTTGACCGTATATCCAGTCTCTCCTATCGGATCGGGTGTTTTCGCACTGAACTGAATGGCGTTGACCGGGCAAATGTCAACACACACTTGGCGGCCTTTTTTGTTCCAATAGGGCGTCTCTTTGCAAAGGTCACATTTTAAAACAATCTTCCGATCAGCATCAAAAGATATTCTCGAAGGACTGAACGGACAGGCATTCATGCACTTCTGGCAACCGATGCATTTTCCCTGATCCAGGATTCTCGCATTCATGTACTCACGGTCAATGTGGAGCGCTCCTGTGGGGCAAACCACGACACATTGCGGATACAGGCACTGTTTACATACCGCCATGTGAATGTCCCTCGGAAAAGTCCCCAAGGGATCGTCCAGAATCTGTATCCTGGAAAGGGATAGGTTCAGTTTCCCCTCATGCGCCAAGGAACAGGCAAACATACAACTCCCACAGCCCGTACATTTCTTCGGGTCGGAGATGAGGTAGCCTTTCGATTCCGGGATGATCTGTCCAGGAGAGAAAGACTTCTTCTTAACAACTCGACGCTTTTTCATCTCATTTCCTTTAAGCAAAATAAATTAAGGAATAGGATATGGGGTTGCCATGTATTACTGGTTGAGGCGAGCGGCCGAGAGACTCCAGAGACGAGTTGCCCTAAACTAAGGTTCCTAAATAGGCCCGCTCAATTTCCGGATCATCTTGAATCGCTCTTGCCGGGCCCTCATGAACCACTCGGCCAGACTCAAGCACATATCCTCTGTCGGCAACGGACAGGGCTAACCCGGCCATCTGATCAACCAAGAGAATGGTGATTCCTTCATCGCGCATATCTGCAAGTACGGAGAATAGTTTATTCACCAGGGTGGGAGCAAGGCCGAGAGACGGCTCATCCAAAAGGAGGACCTTGGGTTTGGCGATCAAGCCCCGAGCGATTGCAAGCATTTGCTGCTCCCCGCCCGAAAGCAGACCTGCGCGGGTATCCCGGCGCGCCCGGAGTGCCGGAAAGCGGTCGAGCATTTCCTCGACCTCCCGATCTGCATCAAAATCCATGCGGCAATAGGCGCCAAGACAAATGTTGTCAATCACGCTGAGCTCGGGGAAAACCTGCCGGCCTTCTGGGACGAGGACGACGCCCATCCCAGCGATGCGATGAGCGCCAAAACAGGCGATATCACGCCCTGCAAGCATCACCGCCCCCTTGACGGGCCGATGCAAGCCACTGAGGGCCCGCATCAGCGTGGATTTCCCTGCACCGTTCGCGCCAAGAACAGCGATCAATTCTCCTGAATTCACCCTGAGGCTGACGCCATCGATAACGGGTGCAGCCCCATATCCGGCAGTCAGATGCTGAACGGATAGAACTTTATCCTCTTCACCTGTCCAGGCTGTTTCCCGCGGACGGCCTTCCAGCCCTTTCTCACCGAGATAAGCTTCCAGAACAGCCGGATCGGACCGAACAACCGCGGGCTCGCCTGCGGCGATACAGCTCCCGGCGTCGAGAACAATGATAAAGTCAGAGATGCTCATGACCAGATTCATGTGATGTTCTACCAGTACAACAGTCACTCCTGCATCAGCGATTCGCTTAATCAGGGCACTCACCCTCTCTGTATCGTGATGGCTCAGTCCTGCTGCCGGTTCATCCAGCAACAGCACTTGCGGCTGTGTCGCAAGGGCTCGAGCAATTTCGACCAACCGTTTGTCCACATGGGGAAGATCGCCAGCCCGACGATGAATCGGTCCCTCGTAACCCACAAATACCAGTAGGCCTTCGGCTATCTGCCTGAGGTCTTCATTCCTTTCCTTCATCACAAAGGCAGGAAGAAGAGATCCGAACTTACCCCGCCCTTGAGCGATGAGCAGATTGTCGATGACCGACATGCTTGAAAACAATTGTGTAGTTTGGAAAGTCCGGGCGATCCCAGCCCGGGCAATCGCATGGGAAGGCAAGTTGGCACAATCGCGCGCTCCAAGGTTGACCGACCCCTGGTCGGGTTTGTAGAAACCACACATAAGATTCAAAACGGTCGTTTTGCCTGCGCCGTTTGGCCCAATGATACTGGTCACATGGCCCGGGCGGGCTGTCATGCCCACGCAATTGACTGCGCACACTCCCCCGAAGGAAACACAGAGATCCCTGATGTGGAGAGGATTGTTCTTGGCTCCCTGTGAAATGAAAGCCAGGACATCTTTCGGATCCGGTCGTGCCACGCGGAGGTCGAGGCGCTGGAAGCGCCTCATGAATGAACCCACGATCCCTCCCGGAGAGGCCCACATAACGAACAGCAGGAGTGTGCCGAAAAACAGAAGCCTATACTCCGCCAAAGCAGAGAGGAATTCAGGGATAAGGACAACAACAAAAGACCCGAAGAGAGGTCCCAATACAGTCCCGGAACCGCCGATGATCACGACGAGCAAGAAAAGGATCGACTGGAAAAAGGTAAATTCGCAGGGGCTAACGAAATTCGTTAAGGGGGCAAACAAAGCTCCTGCAAGACCCGTAAAAACGGCCGAAAGGGTGAATGCCATTGTGCGGATGGTAATAGGATTAAGCCCCAAAGATTGTCCCGCCACTTCAGAGTCCCGGACGGCGCGCATGGATAGGCCCCAGCGGCTTTTTGAGAAGCGGGAGAACAGAAAGATCACGATTGCCGTGACGGCCACGATCATAAGCGATATGGCTCGCTCGTCGAACACATAGCCAAAGGCTGAGGGCATCGGGATATTCATCATTCCGCTGGCGCCGCCGGTAAGTCCTCCCCACTCGATCGCCGCATGTTCGATTATAAAACCGAAGGCGATGGTGATCATGGCAAGGTAGGGCCCTGCGACTCTCAAGGCCGGTAAGGCCAACACCGTCCCGACCAGCCCTGCAAGGATTCCAGCAGCCGGAAAGGCCAACCAGAAACTGACCCCCGCCGTCTTTGTGAGAATAGCGCACGCATAAGCGCCAATGGCATAGAAACCCACATGGCCGAGAGACACCTGTCCTGTAAGTCCCATGAGGAGATTGAGACCGACTCCAACCATGGCGGTCAGTCCGACCATGGACAGGACGTAAAGTTCGTACCCGTTTGCGATAAAACAGTACCCGGCGGAGAACGCGACGAGTCCCCCGAGTCCCAAAACCTTAAGATTCCTCATACCTTTTTCACCCCGGCACGGCCGAAGAGACCATTTGGCATCAACGCTAACACAATGATGACCACGGTAAAGGTCAAAATGTGGGTATACGGAGACCCGAATAAAGCTGTAATCAGGGATTCAATAACGCCATAAATGATTCCTGCGACCATCACCCCCCACGCGCTCGTAATGCCGCCGAGAATGGCAACGGCAAACGCCTTAATCCCGAACATCGTTCCCATGTCAGAGGAGACGTTAAATAAAGGCGCGATCAAGATGCCGGCAACACCCGCAAACACCGTGGAGACAATATAGGCCGTGACGATGGTAGCCTGTACGTTGATGCCGAGCAAACGCGAGGCATCCGGGTTCTGCACCACGGCAAGCATGGCTTTTCCCTGTTTGGTGCGCCGCGAAACCAAATGGAGGGCCACCCCCAGAAGCAGCCCGACCACCGGTATCAGAATCTGCAGAGGCAAAATGCCGATCTCGCCGATGGGGATGGGACGGGTGGGTAAAATCGAAGGGAGCATGCGAGGTTCCTTCCCGAAAGTGAACAGGGCTACGTTTTCGAGGACGATCCCCGCTGCAACCGTGGACATGAGCCACATGTTGGAGCCGCCCTTGACAAAAGGGCGAACGGCAAATCGCTCCACCATCACGCCCCAGATTGCACAGGCGATAAGAGCGATAACAAGGCTTGAGGGCAGATTCCAGCCGAAGGTGACACTGAAAGAATAGCAGACCACGGCTCCCAACATCATGGAACTGCCCTGGGCAAAGTTGACCGTTTCCGAGACCGAATAGGTGACGTAATATCCTAAAGCGAGAAGCCCATACATGCTTCCCAGTCCTAAACCAGTAATAAGAGCAGATAGGATTAGCATTTTTTAACTTATCCGTTGACAATATCCAGAGATTGCATAAAAATCTGTCCACACGGACATGGGCAAGCCGGTCGGAAAGGGTTCGGCTCATGCCCTTCGGAGAGGCCATGAGCCGAGAGGTCTTTTCCTAGTTTGAAATCGGTACAATCTTTTCCCCGGCAAAGCGAACCATGATGTAGTCGTCTTCATTCAGGGCATCGTGGTTGTCGGGAGTAAAAGGTTTTACATAGTTTTTGATCAATCCCTGGTGAGGACCGATCTGATAGAACGCCTGTCTGATTTTGTCTCCATTGGTGCTGCCTGCCTTTGCGATTGCCAAAGCCACAAGGGTCATGGCATCATAAGCATTGGCGTATCCGACCGGGGGGATAATGTCTTCAGGCCCTTTGATATCCGAGTATTTTGCCTTCAGTGCAGCCAAAACCTTCTCCCCGACAGGGTTCAATTTTCCAAAGAAGCTGTACGTCTGAACAAACTCGACTTTTTGGGACATATCTCCGGCAAGTTCCGGAAAGCGGCCGCCAGAGATTCCCCAATGGGAGACCACCGGGATCTGCCAGCCCATTCGCCCGAGAGACCTCATCACCGTAGCGCCAGGTTCCGCATTGGCAATGAGAATGACCGTGTCGGCGCCACCGTTTTTGAGACGCATCAACTGAGGCACCACATCCACATCGCGAGATTCGAGTTTCTCCACGCCTGCCAATCCGATTTTTGCCTCCTTGATGGCATCCATAAGCCCCTTTTCGTTTGATTCTCCCCAGGGGTTATTGATGAGCATCAGGCCGGGTTTCTTCGTGCCGAACTTTTTCATGGCGTACTTGACAAGCGCCTTGTCTACGATAGCGTCCACTGCAGATACACGGAAAACGAAGTTCGGATTTGCACCATTTTGCGTGATCGGGGTCGCTGCAGCCCAGACACCCATGAAGGGGACCTTTTCTTTATTGGTCACCGGGACGATTGCCAAGGATACAGGGGAGTCGAGGCCGCCAAAAAAGGCTGCCACTTTCTCCTTAAAAATCAGTTCGCGAGCTGCCGTCTGGCCCTTGGCGGGATTCGATTCATCGTCGCGTCGGATCAGTTCCAGCTTTTGTCCCTCCAGGACACCGCCCCCACGGTTAATCTCTTCGATGGCAATCTCCAGACCGCGCGAAATGGCTTCACCGGACTTGGCCGACTGTCCGGAAAGGGCGGCCACCAGTCCGATTTTGACAGGATCCTTCGCCATCGCCGAAGGTGACGTGATGAGTCCAAAACTAATGAGAATAGCCATACTCCACATTACTCTTTTTAAGCTCCGTTCACTAACCATTTCATACCTCCTTTGCTATTTTGGATTTGTTGTTTACTCCGTGTTCGGATGTTGGCAGGATGCCATCATAAAGCTCCAAGATTTTCTTGATATTCTTGCCTCCCAAGAGATTGATCTGCAGGATATTCTGTTTCCCTCTGAGGATAAGGGTTGTCTTAAATTTTCTCAAACTCTTTACTTCAGGAGTAACGCAACCTGATGTCGAGATTTATTTATTAAAGTTCCCCATTTTCGGGGGAAAAATCGATTATACAACGTTACATCTTATAAAATATAAAATGTATTGTCAAGACAATGTTTCTCTGACAATTTTTCTCTGAAATGAAAACCACATTCTTCTTGCTTGCTGTGATCTCCCTCTAAGTCCTTTCCGCCCTTTTAAAGAGAAAATATTTTGAAGGTCTGCATACTGCGTGGGCAGCAACGGAGGTCATTCAAATTACGGTCCTTCGGAACGGCTTCAGAAATCAAAGATTCAGTTTCCCAACCATTTCGCTCAAACCAAGCTTAATCAATGTCTCTGGAGTGGGAATACCCGTTTTTTCATCCCACCCTCTGACCTTATAATAGGTCCTTTTTGCATCCTCAAAATCACGTCGGTCAATGCCGTCTTTTGAAAAGTAGGAATCTTGAATGGTGTCTTCTTGGCTCGTTCTTCCCTCACGGACCATGAGGGCCCGTTGCAGATTCCAGATCCGTTCGCCAATTTCATTCAGTTCTTCTTCGAGGAAATCGATTCCGGTAACTGCAGATAAAAATTTGCTCTCCGCCGCCGTATCTCCCATCCGGTCTTCCCTGGACTGGCTAACAAAAATTGGGTAAAGCCAGTCGCACAAAACCAAACTGTTTATCACGGCAGAACGATTTTGACAATAAGCAATGGCTTCGGGTTTTTTGTCATAGGTTCTGTGATCGATGGTTGTTTGTGATCCGAAGACCTTCTCTGCGATCGCTTGCGCTTTATCAGGGTAAAGGACATGTGGCTCGGGCCAGCGCTGCCGGGTCACGGAGAGATGCCGATAGGCATGGTGGTCGATCATCGGGTCCCGGCTATCCAATGCCCACAGAAGGGCTATCCCCGGGAAATCCCTGACCGAATCATGTTCGGATTGACCGTGGGCAGGATAATATTTTTCGTAAAACGACCAGGCATTTGGAAGCACCTTCGCAGCCCTTGCGGCCCCTTCTGCCAAGATATCACCGAAACCCTTCCGGAAGGAGATGGCCTGAATCAATTCAACAATAAAGTCCTTGCTTCCATACCGGCTCAGGGGTAAGCCGCAATCCTTATCATTGACCAAGCCGGCAGAAAAAAGGTCCCTCAACCATTGAGTGATTCCAATCATTTCGAATGTGCATAGCCCTAATTTGTTGCAGAGGGAGACGGCTTCCCAGAGGGCCTGGTCGGCTTCTAAAGATTCACCATAATAATCGGATGCAGGTTTCAGGTAGTAATAGTTGACACAGTGCACCTGACCTGGATCTGTGCCCGGTACTCTGATAAAGGCAAAACACTGGAGAGGGCATCCAAAACAACTGGCATTGCCTGTTCGATATTTATTAAAAAACTTAAAATGGGAATCCGAGGGGGGTTGTCCCATCGTCCATTCCCGCAGCGGATTCTTATTCAACAAATCCTGATAGTACGAGGCAAGACGGATTAAACGTCCGGGATGGGAAACAGGGAGACCGACCCCTTCGCCCTGAAGGGCAATGGCCTTTACCTTTTTTGCCCCCATGACCCCCCCGAAGCCTGATTTGCCTGATGCAAAACCGGTTTCCGAAATAATCGTTGCGACTCGGCTTCGGTTCTCTCCGGCCGGTCCGATGCAGATCACCTGCGTCCTCGCACCATGTTTCTCCTTCAACTTTTTTTGGGTCAGGAACGTGTCCAGTCCCCAGAGATCGCTGGCGTCAGAGAAAATAACCCCGTTCCTACGGAGGAGGATATACAGGGGCCTCTCGGCCTCTCCCTCAAGAATCACCGCATCGTATCCTGCGTATTTGAGCTCCGCTCCCCAGTGTCCTCCCATCCCGGACCGGGTCACGACCTCCCTGGGGAACGTCCGCGGCGATTTTCCAAGAATCTCCATTCGTCCCGACCCGGGGGTCAATGTCCCTGTCAGGGGGCCGGTAGAAAAGATGAGTTTATTGCCAGGATCAAAGGCGCCCGTGTCGGGTTTAATCTCATCCCAGGCTATTTTGGCTGCGATTCCCAGTCCTCCGACGAATCTTTCAGAAAATGGCCTGGTAGGAATCAATTCTGTGGTTCGGCTCGTCAGATCGATTCTAAGCATCTGTCCTGTCCACCCTCCCGGTTTTTCTGTCATGGTTGCTCCCTGCCTTTATAAAAGGCGATGCCCAGGGCATTCATGGGACATACCTTAAGACATTGGGGATGCCCTCCGCACAGATCACACTTACATGCCCTTTTCTGCTCATCATCAATACGTATCATCCCATAAGGACAGGCCTCCCGGCATAATGCGCATCCATCACATCTCTCCCTGTCGATGAAGACCGTCCCATCCTTTTCGGAAATCCCGATCGCTTCTTTCGGGCATGCGTTCATGCAATAAGGAATGGAACATTGATGGCAAACCTGAGGGACGAACCTTCCCTCAAAGGGATCTCGATCGATCCGGAGTCTCGCCCTTTCGGGGAAGATCCGGCCTGTTTTGATTAAGGAGCAAACGGTCTCACACGTCCGGCACCCGGTGCAGGCAGACGGGTTGGCCACAAGGCATTGCCGGATCCGTGTGTTCAGGGCCGCAAACCGCATGTCCATGATCAATTTCATTGCGCCTTTTTTGACTCCTTGAGGTCACGGGAAAGATCTTCGAACAGAGCGAATGATTGGCGAAGGAACAGATAGAAAATGGGACGATTCTCTCCGTTATATAAGCCTTTTTATGATGGCGGCTGGAACAGGGGGAGACCCGTCAGGTCAAGTATTTCTTGGTAACGCGGGCAATCCAGTCGGCCATCACGTCATAGGTCTTTTCTCCGGTCTCAATGGTCGCTAGGCCTGGGTCGCCGACATAACCTGGATTTTCGGTCTGACTTCCCCATGGAAAATAGACCCCTACGCATCCGCCCAGATAAGGGAGGACATCTTCCTCAATGGGAACTTCAGAAACAGGTTCAGGGTGATAGGGTTGGGTCTCTCCCGTATGGACGAGCCCTGGAGCGCAAGCCATGACCCGCGCAGTTTCTGCTTCGCCGCCGTGGCCGTCTTTTCGGGTGGAGCGGAGGATGCGACCGTAATGGCTCCGGGTATACTTAAAGCCATTGGCCACAATCACCTGGGCTCCCTTGGTGTCTGCAAGTTCTTTTGCGACCATCTGCATGACCGGGTCGTTCTCCACGTGATTGACCACCAGCACAATCTTCCGCAAACCCATTTCAACGAGGCGCAAGCAGATCTCGTAAAGTAATTCCCTGTAGGTCGACGGGGAGAGGAAAAGATTCCCTGACCAGGGTTGAGAACGTTCGAAACGATTCGTCGCAAGACCAAATGGAACGACAGGCCCGATGATGCAGTTTATCCCGAGCTCCTTCAGACGATCCCAAACCTTCCGCAACAGGTAGGACCCCTGGAGGGTGTCGGATCCCAGGGGCAGATGCGGGCCATGAGGCTCAATAGAGGCGCAGGATACCAGGACAATCTCCGTCTGGGCGATCTCCTTTTTCAATTCGGTCATGGTCATCTCAAAGAGGCTCTTGGGACCGCGCACTTCGTATAGAAGTTTTTCCTGGCTGAATCTCATCTTGCGCCCTCCCCTTTTTTAATTTTTGCAATTTTACGTTAGTTTATATTAAAATCGGCTCCAGTTGATGTCAAGGAATCGTATGTCCTGGATGAAAAGTTAACGGCCCTTGTTTTGGGGTCCTTCATCACCCGCGTGAGCCTTATTTCATTAGGGGAAGCGAAGATGGTTAAAGTTGCAAAAGTGGCTCGAGTCCTGCAGGAAGAAGGGATGCTCAGTGAGGGAGCTGGAGGCAAACGGGACTTAAAGGGAGGCTACGGGCTTACTCTAACCATTCTTGCTGCTGTTTTCAGCGCCTTCTATCTTTACACGACCTTCATCGGATTGATTTCTCAGGAGACCCATGTAGGCTTTTATTTTCTGGGTACGTTCGCAATCTGTTTGATGCTGCATGGGGCGACCAAGAAGTCTCCTCAAAATCGGATAAGCCTTCTGGATGCCCTCTTCATCACCGGTGTCACGGTTGTCACCGGCTATTATATCCTTGAATTTCCCAGTCTGGCGGACAGGCTGGGGGGAACACCCGCTCTTCGGGATGTCCTCTTTGGATGGTTCATCATTTTCATGTCCCTTGAGATGGCTCGGAGGACGGTAGGCAAGATCATTCCGATGATTGCCGTCGCGCTTCTGATCTATTCTTATTTTGGGCCCTACTTCCCTTTAGGTCTGGGGCACTCCGGGTTCAGCCTCTCCCGGATTGGTGAAAACATCTTCCTGACGAATGAAGGCATCTTCGGTTCTCTCACGAATATCTTTGCCTCCTACGTCCTGATTTTCATTATTTTGGGCTCTTTCATGGAGGTTTCCGGATGCGGGAAGGTCTTTGTGGACCTGGCCTATGCCCTCCTGGGGAAGCGAACCGGGGGACCCGGCCTGGCCTCCGTCGTCACCAGCGCGCTCTTCGGGACGGTATCAGGAAGCGCCGTTGCCAACGTTGTAGTGGATGGGGTCTTCACGATCCCCCTGATGAAGCGTCTTGGTTACCCGGCCCATTTTGCAGCGGCCGTGGAGGCGGCTACCTCCACCGGAGGCCAATACATGCCGCCCGTCATGGGGGCAGCCGCCTTTCTGCTCGCCGAAATTTCGGGGACTCCTTATGTAGAGGTGATCAAGGTCGCCGCGATCCCCGCCTGTCTCTACTTCGCATCCGTTGGAGTAATTATTTACCTCGAGGCCGTCAAACGAGGTCTGCGGGGAATGCCTGCGTCAGAGTTGCCAAAGATCAGAGAAATATGGAAAGAGATCCATCTCGTGCTTCCCATTCCTATTTTGATTGTTCTCTTGATCTTAGATGTGACCCCCTTCATTGCGGCCTTTTACACCATCTGCGCGACGGTGGTGGTGAGCTGGGTAAGAAAAGAATCGCGGATGGGGCCCCGGAAGATCTTAGAGGCCCTGGTGGGCGGGGCTCGTTCATCGGTGACGGTCGGCGCAATTGTGGGAGTCTTGGGAATCGTGATGGGAACCTGCAACCTCACAGGGCTGCCTAATTATTTTTCCCAGTTTATCACTTATCTCTCAGGAGGGCATCTCTTCTTATTAATCCTCCTGATTATTATTGCAGGTCTCTTTATCGGGATGGGTTTACCCACAACACCCTCCTACGTCATCCTGGTGATCTTAGGCGTACCCTCCCTTGTCAAAATGGGCGTGCCACCCCTCACCGCCCACCTCCTGGCCTTTTGGGTGGCTGTCCAGTCCGCGGTCACTCCGCCCGTTGCCCTGGCAGCCATTGCAGCCGCAGCCATTGCAAAGAGCGATCCATGGAAAACGGGTTGGACCGCTGCAAAACTTGCCTCCTGGATCTATCTGATGCCTTTTCTGTTTGTCTACACCTCGATCCTGAATGTGGGTTGGAATTTCAATTTCTTGATGACGGTTTTTAGCGCCACCATTGCTCTGGTTGCCTGGGGGGCCGCCTTAGAGGGTTACCTTTTTAGAAAAACGACTTTGTTTGAGAGAATTTGCCTCTTCGGTGCAGCTTTTGGCCTCCTCTATGAGGGAGTGATCACGGACATCATAGGCGCCATCCTGTTTCTATTCGTCATCGTCATTCAAAAATGGTCATTCAAAAAGCAGAAAGGGATATTGTAGTCTTGCGGGAGGGACACACAATCGACTGCCCGTTTTTACCACTCTCTGCATGGGCAGACGATCCTGACAATAAAAGTGAATGATCAACGGACGTTAAGGAGAAAAAATTACGGGTAGGAACAACCTGTCAGAGGATGTGAAACAGTTCCGAAGCATCCAATCGACCAGCAGAAAGGAGAAGCAGATGAAAGTCAAATGGATGACCATTGTTATGGCATTGTGTTTGGGGATGCTCCTGACTCTTCCGGGGACTGCAGCCACGGCGGAGGTTAAAAAGTATGTCATTGGCAGTGGAGCGATGGGAGGGGCCTGGCGTGTGGGGTTAGGCGCCTGCGCACAACTCCTGAATGAACAATTCAAAGACAAATATTTTTTTACAACGGCTGCTTCCGGAGGATCCGTTGAGAATCTGAGACGAATCATGGCGGGAGAGTATCATACCTGCTGGGCCTTTATCAATAATATGGATGAGGCTTGGAATGGGGTTGGGGTTTTTGAAGGCCAAAAGCCCTTCAAAGAAATGAGAGTCGTCGAGAAGGTGACGGACCAAGCCTGCAGCGTGGCGGTTTTGGCAAAATCGCCGATCAAGAGTTTCAGGGACTTTTCGGGGAAAAAGGTCAATCTGGGGCCAGCAGGGACAGGACTCGTTTTTATTTTCAGAACCATGTTTAAGGCGTTGGACCTGACAGACAAGGTAAAGGTAAGCTACCTCAATCACGATGGGGCTGCTCAGGCCCTTAAGGATGGCCAGATCGACGTGGTCGTGAGCCCCGGGGGACCCTATGTCTCTCCTGCCGTGGTGGAGATCTCTCGTTCCGTGCCGATCCGGATTGTCGAACCCACGATAGAGGAAGAGAAAAAGATCGAGCCCTTATTGCCCTATCTGAAAGTCAGCCCCATCCCGGCCAACAAGGCACCCGGTGAAAACGCAGATAAATCGAGGAAGGCCTACTTCTACAGCACCTATTGGATCGCCCTGGCGAGCATGCCGGACGAGGTGATCTATGATATCCTCAATACCACCCAGGATCCAAAGAACAAAGAAGTGCTCAATAAAGTCATCAATCTCTGGGAAGACGCCGGGCCCGATTTTTCCGTAGTGGCAAAGATAGGCGTTCCCCTGCATTCCGGGGCAGTAAAGTTTTGGAAAGAAAAGGGGGTTAAACTTCCGCCTGAAATTATAAAATAGGGTTTATCCCCTGAATTCCGAAAGACAAGATATTGTAAATTGCTTATCTTCACTCCCTCCCATCTCAGGGAGGGAGTGAAGATCTTTTGTCTGCCTACCTCTTTCCTCTTTGAGACCCTGCTGGTTTGAATGGACTTCCTTTGAAACTTGACAAAGTATTCTCCGAATGGCTCGTCCAGAGAGCAAGATAGGTTTTCCCCTTGACATTATTTTTTATAAGATATAAGATGTAAAAAATAGTTGGGAATTCCGCGGTGATCAAAGAGATGGACCTTCTTTTTTTTGATCACTTCTGCTCAAGCCTTGCAACGATAAAACAAGCGTTCATTCAAAAAAAAGAAGGCGAAGACTTATGATTGATCCATGGAACATGGTTGATAACGAATCCTATTTCGAGGCGTAAGAGACTCATGTCCATTCTGGTCACGGGTGGGTCTGGTTTTATTGCCCTTAATCTGGCAGAGGTGTTATTGAAAAGGAAAGAAGAGATTGTCCTCTTCAGCCGCCATTCCCCGCCTGAGTTAGCCCTCCAGGCCTTTAAATCCCATGAAGGAAAGATCCATTTAGTAAAAGGGGATATACGGGATAGAGGCGCTCTTGAACAGGCCTTTAGAGATTTCCATGTGGACCGGATCTTTCATGCTGCAGTGATCACCGCTAACCAGGACCGGGAGCGCAGGGATTTTCGTTCCATCATAGAGGTCAATCTCCTCGGCACGGTGGAGGTCCTGGAGGCCGCTCGCATGGCTGGGGTCCTACGTTTTGTCTATCTCAGCTCGAGCTCGGTGTATGGAAAGAACGCCTTCCAACCGGAAGCCCTGGATGAAGAGAAGACCTCTCCTCTTCCCGAGACCCTGTATGCCATCACAAAATATGCTGGAGAACGGGCGAGCCTCCGGTTTAAGGATCTTTGGAAAATGGATGTCATCGTCGCTCGGGTTGGGACGGTTTTCGGCCCATGGGAAAGGGATACGGGGGTTCGTGATACCCTGAGTCCTCAGATGCAAACTACAAAGATGGCTATTCAAGGGAGAGAGGCGATTCTGCCTCCGGGAGGCCGGAGAGACTGGGTTTACAGCCGCGATATCGCGACCGCACTCGTTGCCATCCTCGACACGCATCATTTTCAATACGATGTCTACAATATCGGACCCGGTGTGGAATGGACCATTGAGGCCTGGTGCAAGAATCTCCAGGGGGTCTTCCCCCATTTCTCGTACCGGATTGCCTCCCGTGAGGAGGCCCCCAACATTCATTATCATCTCCCCCGGGACCGGGCACCGTTTGCCATCAGGCGCCTCGTCGAGGATATTGGCTTTCAGCCCCAATTTGGTCTTGAAGAGGCCTTTAAAGATTACATGGAATGGGTTAGGCAGGTCCCGAACTTCTGGGAAAATTGATACGATTATTAACAGTTTCAAAATATAATAGACATCTTCAGTAAAATCTCCCCTTGCCCCTCTTTTCCTAAGAGGGGTAATTCCTCCCTTTGGAAAAGGGAGGTGAGGAGGGATTTTTATAACGATGTCGTTATTATTATGAAATTTTTAACAAAGGCTTTAAATACGATTCACTGATAGAAAGGAGGGTGACATCAGAGGGTTTGGTTAAATAAGGTAGAAAATAGACCCCAAATCCCCCCCTGCCTTCGCCGAAGCGGCTTCGCGCAGGCAGGCAACCCCCCTTTGCCAAAGGGGGGCGAGGGGGGATTTTCATGGTTTGTGGGTGCCCTTCGGGCATGGATTATTCGTTTGAAGCAAATTGATCACAACCAATAAGAAAGGAGAGCAAGAAATGAAAAAGGTTTTGGTTTTATGGATCGTTTTAGCGGTGGCAGCTACTTTGATGATGGAATCGTCTGCATGGGCTCAGACTCTCAAGATCCGGTTTGCCGGGAACATGCCAGCTCAGAATCACAGTTCCAAAGCAATGGTTGTTTTTAAAGAAGAGGTCGAGAAACTGAGCGGTGGAAAGATTCAGGTCGACCTATTTCCAGGGATGCAGCTCGGCGGAGCCAGTGAAAATGTGGATATGGTCAAATCAGGAACCCTTTTTATGTGTTATGCGGGAGCCGCTTACTTTATGGGATTTGTCCCGGAGTTGGGAGTCATCAGCTTGCCCTTCATTTTCAAGGATCGACCTACCGTCGAGAAGATCATGATCGGTCCCATAGGGAAAGACCTCCTCAAAGAAACGGATAAGGCAGGATTTGCGGGACTGGCCATCTGGGACCTCGGAAGCCGTAATATTACGAATAGCAAGCGCCCCATCAATGTGCCTCAAGATTTGGAGGGGCTCAAGATCCGGCTTCAACCTGCAAAGGTGATGCTCAATACCTTCAAGGCCCTGGGGGCAAACCCGGTGGCCATGGACATCAAGGAGGTCTACTCAGCCTTGAAACAAGGGGTCATCGATGGCCAGGAAAATCCTTTTACCCACATCCGGGACCACCGGTTCTACGAAGTCCAGAAGTACCTGAGTGTCACCGGCCACTTTTATGATGTCATGGTGGTCGCGGCCAACAAGAAGAGCTTTTATGAACAGCCTAAGGAGTTCCAGGAGATCCTATGGAAAGGGGTTGAAAAAGGGACCCAATACTCCTGGGCGCAAGCGGGGAAGGAAGACGCTGAAGCCTTCCAGGATCTTCAGAGCAAGGGCATGGTTGTTAATAAGCTGACTCCCGAACAAGCGAAGCTTTTCCGTGACAAATCCATGTCGGTTTACAAAGAAAACGAAGGCACCATTGGCAAGAAATGGATTGATGGGTTTTTACAGGCAAACCAGTAACATTAACGGTCTCGATATAGAACGGACATCCTATACAAAATCTCCCCTTGCCCCTCTTTTCCTAAGAG
>Ga0315286_10002256_pt1 | contig 17992 bp, 16 predicted proteins | sample YL17G10_0_MG_FD_205038 | JGI IMG/M metagenome (GOLD analysis project Ga0315286, IMG submission 205038) | Sediment microbial communities from Yellowstone Lake, YNP, Wyoming, USA - YL17G10_0 | ecosystem: Environmental > Aquatic > Freshwater > Lake > Sediment | place: USA: Wyoming | collected...
GGCAGCAGCCGTCCCTGGTCCACCATCTCCTGGTAGAGCGGCGTGCCGGGCACCGGCGTGTAGAGCATGAACTGGTGGAAGTCCGTGTCGTGCGACACCGCGTGCTCGATCTCCCGCGCGATGTTCTCGGGCGTGTGGTGCTCGAGGCCGACAATCGTCGAGCCGAGCACGCCGATCCCGTGCGACTGCAGTTCCCTGGTCAGCGCCAGCGTATCCGAGCCTTTCAGCTTGCTGTATGCACTCTGCGGCGCTTCCAGGCCCATCCAGACCCAGGCGATGCCCAGCTCGACCAGCTCGCGCATCGAGTACTTCGAGAGGGCGTTGGCCGACGAGAAGACGTAGAGCTGCCAGGCCTTGCCCTTGGCCTTCATCTGGTCCAGCAGTTCCATCGCGCGGTCTTTGTACAGGAGGAAGTTCTCGTCCATCACGAAGAACGACGAGACGCCGAGGCGCGACTCCGCGTCGCACATGGCCTTGAAAATTTCCTGGCCCTTCTCGAAGAAGTTGATGACCTTGCCCTTGCCGCCGAAGAAGGCCGATGTCGTGCAGAAGTTGCAGCCCATCGGGCAGCCGACTGACGGGATGATCGTGGCGGCCTTGTTGCCGCCGCCCTGCGGACCGTTCAGGCCCATCACGCGGAAGCCGAACGACGAGGGAATCACGGGGTGCTGGATCGGCGCGTCCGTCGGCTCGCCGAGGAACTCGCGGAACCAGGACACGCCCTCGCCCTTCACGACGTGATCGGCGTCGATCATGTGCTGGATGCCCGGAATCGCCGTGACGTGCCCGCCGACCACCACGGTCGAGTCGGGGGAATGCTCGCGCACCAGGCGGCACATCTCCCGCACCTTGCCGATATTCACGATGATGCTCGAGATGCCGACGATGTCGTACTTGTGGGCCTTCAGCTCTTCGACGAAGCGCTCGCGCGTCGGGAAGTCGAGCACCGCGCAGGGGGCGGAGATGTTGTGCTGGATGAAGATGATGCCCCACGACCGGTGGAACATGCGCAGCGAGAACGGGCCCTGCTCGCGCGTCACCTGGTTGTGGTAGAGCTCCATCGGGTTGATCGACCGGCTGCCGAACTCGTCGTCCTGCGCGTACGGACCGAACACGGAGGAGAGCAGGACGCGCGCCTGCGTGCCCTTGGGGTGCCGCGAGGGGGGATGCTGCATGAAGACAGAACCTTTCAGACAGCTTGGATATGCCAAGCCAGACAACTCACCATTTTGGGGAAAATGGATGAGGGGTATGCCGTCATGATACGCCTGATCGGGCGGAACCGGGCGGGAGACCGTGTGACGGCGCGAACATCAGGCGAAAACCAGAAGAGAGGCCAGGCCCCTTTTCTCAGACAAGCGTCAGGCCCCACGCCGTCTTCAGATCGACGATCTCGCCGCGCCGGACCATGTCGCGTGCCTCGCCGAGCGTGAAGACGCGCACGCGGATGTCTTCGTCTTCGTCCTTGTGCGCCTGCGGGCCGTTCGGATCGGGCGCGCGCAGGCCCGTGAGGCGGTAGTAGTTCATCACCTCGGTGCACAGGCCGGGCGTCGGATACCAGGCGCCCACGAAGTCGACGCGGTCCGGCACGAGGCCGATCTCCTCTTCGCATTCGCGTGCCGCGGCCACAGCGGGCTCTTCGCCTGCATCGAGACTGCCGGCGGGCAGCTCCCAGATCCACCGATCCAGGGCGTACCGGTACTGGCGGATGAGGACGATGTGCGCGTCGTCCTGCATCGGCAGCAGCACCACCGATCCGCGATGGCGGACGATGTCGAGCGTGGCCTCGCGGCCGTTGGGCAGAGTGACGCGATCGACGGTGACCGTGAACACCCGGCCGCTGAAGACCTCGCGCTGCGCCCGCAGCGTACCCTTCACTTCTTCCATGCCGACGGCTCCCCGCTGTCGTCGGCGGCAATCGCGCGGGCGACGAGATCGTCGAGGACCCCCTGCAGGTCGTCGGGCAGCGGCGCCTCGAACTCCAGCCGCCGGCCCGGCTCGGTCGGGTGCATGAACGCGAGGCGGCGCGCGTGGAGGAACGGCCGCTCGAGGCGCAGCACGGGCCGGAGGTGCGCGGCCATCTGCCGTCGGACGCCGCCGTAGGTGGTGTCGCCGACGATGGGGTGGCCGATGGCGCTCAGATGCACGCGGATCTGGTGCGTGCGGCCGGTGGCGATGGCGACGTGCAGATAGGACACGCCGTGCAGGAACTCCGCATGCGTGACGCGCGTGACGGCCGACCGCGCGTGGCGGGCGCGGTTCGACATCTTCTGGCGATCGTTGGGATCGCGCCCGATGGCGGCGTCGATGCGCTTGCCCTGCTGCACCAGCCCCCAGACCAGCGCGACGTATTCCTTCTCGACCTCGCGGTCGTGGAACTGCCGGGACATCTCGCGATGGGCGATGTCGTTCTTGGCGACGACCATGACGCCCGACGTGCCGCGATCCAGCCGATGCACGATGCCCGGCCGGAGCTCGCCGCCGACGCCGCTCAGGTCGTCCACGTGGTGGAGCAGTGCGTTGACCAGCGTGCCGTCCGCGTGGCCGGGCGCCGGGTGCACCACCATCCCCGCGGGCTTGTTGACGACGATGATGTCCGGATCCTCGAAGAGGACCTCGATGGGGATGTCTTCGGCCTGCGGCGCCGCCGGCACGGGATCGGGCACGTCAAGCGCCACCACGTCGCCCACGCGTGTCGGGTAGTTCGGCTTGCTCGCGCGGCCGCCCACCAGCACCTGGCCGTCCTTGATCAGCCGCTGGATCTGCGACCGCGAGTGGCCCGGCACCTGGGCGACCAGGACATGATCGAGGCGCTGTCCCGCGTGCTCGGCGTCAATCGTCAGTTCCAGATGCGTCATGTCTTCGTCACGTGCGCGTCAGTGCTTGCGCTTGCGGCGCGGGGCGCTCACCTGCGCGGCCGCGGCCGGCTTGGCGGTCCACCGCCAGAGCCCGAGCAGCATCACCAGAGCCAGCGGGATCAGGAGCAGCGAGATGAACTGCGAGGTGGAGAACCCCATGGTCATGCCGCGCGGGTCGCCCCGGAACATCTCGACGACGTAGCGCGAGACGGCATAGAGCAGGATGTAGACCCAGAACGTGAACCCCGCCCGCTTGCGCCACCACTTCTCGGTGAGCAGCAGGAACGCGAGGATGAGCAGTTCGGCGCCGCCGTCGTAGAGTTGCGTCGGGTGCAGCGCGACGTGCAGCGGCGTGCCGACGTTGCTCGCGGCGAAGGTGTCGCTGAAGGTCACGCCCCAGGGAAGCGACGTGGGCGTGCCGTAGCAGCAGCCCGCCAGCAGACAGCCGAAGCGGCCGACCACGTGGCCCAGGGCGATGCCGGGCGCGATGGCGTCCGCGATGGGCCAGATCGGCAGGCGGTGCTTCCGGACGTACCAGAGGCCGACGAGAAACGCCAGCACCAGGCCGCCGTAGAACACGCCTCCCGATCGCGCCAGCGTCCACAGTTCCGCCGGCTGCCGGCGGAAGTAGTCGAAGTCGACGATGAGCAGGAGGAGTTTCGCGCCGACCAGGGCGGAGATGATGATGTAGATTCCGAGGTCGAGGACGCGATCGCCGTCGAGCCCCATCGCGGTGGCCCGGCGGACGGCGTAGAACAGCGCCAGCAGGTACGCGGCCGCGAGGAGCACGCCGTAGCTGTAGACGGTGAGGGGACCGATCTCAAGAAGTCGTGGAAACATGCCTGCCCAGTCCAATCATGTCGATCATCATGGCGATGACGCCGAGCGTGATCGCCGAGTCGGCGACGTTGAACGCCCAGAAGTGCCAGCTGCCGAAGACCACGTCGACGAAATCGACCACCGACCCGAGCCAGAGCCGGTCAATGAGGTTGCCGACCGCGCCGGCGAGGATCATCGCCAGCCCGATGCGGGCGATGCGTTCGTGCGAAGACACGCGCGCGGCGTAGAACGCGATGCCGATGAGCGCGGCCGTCGCTGCCAGTGCGACCACGGCCTGCTTGTACGGGAAGTCGACCGCGTTGAGGAAGCCGAAGGCCGCGCCCGTGTTGCGGACGTGCGTCAGATGCAGCCAGCCGGCGACGACCGTGATGCTGTCGTGCAGCGGGATGTGCGCGCGCACGAGCGCCTTGGTGATCTGGTCGGCAACCAGAATGGCCGCGATCAGGGCAATCTCGAAGCGGTGCAACCGGGCCGACACGGGCGGGGGGGGCGCGGCGGCCGCCGGCCCGTCGCTCACTGTGCACCCGCCAGCGCGGCGTCACACCGCGGGCAGATGCCGCTCCGGCCGAGGGCGGGGTCATGCGCACCGCCGATCAGGACCGTCCGGTTATGGTCGTCGTTCACCGCCGGCACGTACCGCCAGCAGCGGTCGCACTTCACGCCGTCGGCGCGGGCCGCGACGATGTGGACCGCGCTGCCCTCGCTCTCGACGTACACGGCGCCCTGGGCCGGCTCCTGGCCGATGACGGGCGCATCGGTGTGATCGTCCACCTGGGAGGTGATGAACAGTCCCGGCAGCTGATCCCGGTACCGATCGATCAGCTCGGCCATGGGGCCGATCGCCTTCAGGTGCACGACCGCCTCGAGCGACTGGCCGATCGCCTTCGTCTGGCGCAGTTTCTCGAGCTCGGCGTTCACCGCCGCGCGCAGCTTCAAGAGGCGTGACCAGCGGGCCATGAGCGGTTGGTCGACGAACAGCTCGACCTGCGCCGGGAACTGCGCGAGGTGAATGGACTCCTCGCGCCCGCCCGGCAGGTACCCCCAGAACTCCTCGGCCAGCACCGGCAGCACCGGCGCGATGTAGCGGGCGAGGCCGTCGGCGATGGCGAACATCGCCGTCTGCGCCGACCGCCGCGCGCGGGCGTTCGCCGCGAGTGTGTAGAGGCGGTCCTTCGAGACATCGACGTAGAAGGCACTGATATCGACCGACACAAACGCGTTCAGCGCCTGGAAGATGGCGGGGAAGTCGTACTGCGTGTAGGCCTGGCGGATCATCAGCCCGATCTCGCCGTAGCGCGCCATCGCGTAGCGGTCGACCTCGTCCATCACCAGCGGCGGCACCATGTCGGTGGCCGGGTTGAAATCGGCGAGGTTGGCCGCGAGGATGCGCAGCGTGTTGCGCAGCTTGCGGTACGCCTCGACCACCCGCGCCATGATCTCGGGGCCGAAGCGCACCTCCTCGCGGAAGTCGACCGATCCGACCCAGAAGCGCAGGATCTCGGCGCCGCTCTGCTTGATGACCTGCTCGGGCGGCACGTCGTTGCCGAGCGACTTCGACATCTTCTTGCCGTCTTCGGTGACGACGAAGCCGTGCGTGAGCACCTGGTCGTACGGCGCGCGGCCGCGCGTGCCCAGGCCCACCAGCATCGAGCTCTGGAACCAGCCGCGGTACTGGTCGGTGCCCTCGAGGTAGAGGTCGGCTGGCCAGCGCAGTTCGGGGTGCACCGCGAGCACCGCCTCGTGGCTGGAGCCCGAGTCGAACCACACGTCGAGAATGTCCTTTTCGCGTTCGAAGGACATGCCGCCGCACGAAGGGCACGCGAATCCGGGTTCGAGGAAATCCTCGATCGGGCGCTCGTACCACGCCTCGGCGCCGTCCTGCTCGAAGGCGGCCGCCGCGCGATCGACCTGGCCCTTCGTGAGCGTCGCGGTCCCGCACGACGTGCAGGTCACGGCCGGGATCGGCACGCCCCACGACCGCTGGCGCGAGATGCACCAGTCGGGCCGCGTTTCCAACATGCCCGTCATCCGCTCCCGGCCCCATCCCGGGAACCACTCGACGCGTTTCGCCTCGGCGAGGGCCTTCTGGCGCAGTCCGGTGTCGTCCATCCCGATGAACCACTGCGACGTGGCCAGGAAGATCACGGGGTGGTGGCAGCGCCAGCAGTGCGGATACGAGTGATCGAACCGCTCCTTCTTCCAGAGACGGCCGCACTGTTCGAGCGCTTCTTCCACCTTCGGGTTGGCCTCGAAGACGGTGAGGCCCGCGAACCGCTCCACCTGATCGAGAAACCGCCCGTCGCCGCCGACCGGCGCGTAGATCTCGAGACCGTACTTCACGCCGGTGTGGAAGTCGTCGGCGCCATGCCCGGGCGCCGTGTGCACCACGCCCGTGCCCGTGTCGAGCGTGACGTAGTTGGCGAGCACGCCCAGCGAGTCACGCGAGTACAGCGGGTGGCGGAAGCGCAGCCCTTCGAACGCGGTGCCGGGCACGCGCACGATCGGGTTCGCCACCGGGAGGCCCAGCGTCGCCGACAGGTTGTCGGCCAGCGCTTCGGCGACGACGACGAACCGGCCATCGACCGGATACACGCCGTACATCGCCTCCGGATGGAACGCGAGGGCGAGGTTCGACGGGATGGTCCACGGGGTCGTCGTCCAGATGAGCGCCGAGACCGGCGTGCCCTTCAGTTCCGGCACGCGCGCGCTCAACTCGGAGGCGCTCTCGTCGCCCAGCGGGAACTCGACATAGATCGACGGCGAGCTGTGCTGTTCGTACTCGACCTCGGCCTCCGCGAGCGCCGTACGGCAATGGACGCACCAGTGCACGGGCTTCTTGCCCTTGTAGACCATGCCCTGCTCGACGAACCGCCCGAGCGTGCGCACGATCGCCGCCTGGTACCGGTAGTCCATCGTCAGATAGGGATCGGCCCAGTCGCCCATGACGCCCAGGCGCTTGAACTGGTCACGCTGGATGTTCACGAAGCGCGTGGCGTACTCGCGACAGGCGCGGCGCAGGTCGGCCACGCTCATCTCGCCCTTCTTCGGGCCGAGCTCGCGGACGACTTTCAGCTCGACCGGCAGGCCGTGGCAGTCCCAGCCCGGGACGTACGGCGCGTCGAACCCCATCATGGAGCGCGACCGGACGACGATGTCCTTGAGAATCTTGTTGAGCGTCGTGCCGAGGTGGATGCTGCCGTTGGCGTACGGCGGCCCGTCGTGCAGGATGAACACGGGGGCGCCGCGGCGGCGCTCGCGCAGCTTCTGATAGAGCCCCATCGACTCCCAGCGTTCCAGCATCTGCGGCTCGGTCGCCTGCAGGTTGGCCTTCATCGGGAAGCCGGTCTTCGGCAGATTGAGCGTGTCTTTCCAGTCGGCCATGGTGATCCTCCTATTCTATAGGAAAGGCGTGGGATGCGGCGCTTCGCGGGCCGGTATAATGGACGCGCTTCGCACGCCTCCGAACTGACGACCGACCTCATGACACGAGCCGTCTTCTTCGACGTGGACTTCACGCTGATCTACCCGGGGCCGACGCTCCAGGGCCAGGGCTACGCACATTTCTGTGCGCTGCGCGGCGTCACCGTTGACCCGGCGCTGTTTCGCACGGCGGTCGTGAGTGCGGCGCCGGTGTTGGACGAGGTGGTGGCGCACAACTACGACGCCCAGATCTTCATCGACTACACCCGCGCCATCATCGTCCACATGGGCGGGGACGGCCCGGCGACGGAGCTGGCCGCGCGCGACATCTACGAGGAGTGGGCCGCCTGCCACCACTTCTTTTTGTACGACGATGTCGAGCCGGTGCTGCGGGAACTGGCCGGGGCCGGCTTGCGCATCGGCCTCATCTCGAACACGCAGCGGCCGCTCGACGAGTTCGCGTCGCACTTCGGCCTCGACGGACTGATTGCCGCCTCGGTGTCGTCAGCCGCGCACGGGTTCCTGAAGCCGCACCGGGCGATTTTCGAGTCGGCGCTGGCATCGATCGGCGTGCCGGCGGGTCAGGCCGTGATGGTGGGCGACAGTGTAACGCACGACATCGAAGGCGCGCGCCAGGTGGGCATGCGCGCGGTGCTGCTGCGCCGGGCGGGCGCCGGCCTCAGCCCGCTGCAGCGCTCGCTCGGCACCGGGTACGACGATGTGCCGGTCATCGCGTCGCTGACCGAGTTGCCGGAGTTGCTGTTGTCCTTGTCCGAATCCGACACCCCGAAGGGCGCCGAAGCCTTGTCCGCCTCCGCGCGCAGCGCTCCGGCGGGACCTCGACGAAGCTCGGAGAGCGAAGTTGGGGCGAAGGCGGCAGAATCCCGATCGTCATGACCATCCGACCCCTCCACACCATCGACGAGTTCCGCCAGGTGCTGGCGCTCGAAAAGGCCATCTGGGGGTACGAGGACTCCGACGATGCGGTCGGGATCCCCGTCTTCGTGATCACGGTGAAGCGGGGCGGGATTCTGCTCGGCGCGTTCGACGGCGACCGGATGATCGGGTTCGTGTACTCGCTGGCGGGCCTGAAGCACGGCGCGCCGACGCAGTGGTCGCACATGCTCGGCGTCGTCGCACAGTACCGGGCGACCGGCATCGGCCGCGAGCTGAAGCTCGAGCAGCGGCGCATCGCCGTCGAGATGGGCCTGGACCTGATGGAGTGGACCTACGATCCGCTCGTGGCCGTCAACGCCCACCTCAACTTCAACCGCCTCGGCGTCGTGGTCGACGACTACGTCCTGAACGTCTACGGCGATTCCAGCAGCCCGCTGCACAAGGGCACGCCGACGGACCGGTTCATCGCGCAGTGGTGGATGCGGTCGCCCCAGGTCGTTGAGTTGCTCGGAGCGCACGCTGTGCCTTCGGCGACCCCTCACCGCCGCACGCCTGAGCCGATGAAGGGTGACGCTCCCGTCGTCAACACCGTCGCTGACAACGGCACGTGGCTGGCGTGCACCGGCGTGGACCTGACGTGCGTGGAGGCTGAGCTGGCGATCGCGATTCCCAGCGGCTACAACGAGATGCTCGAGCGCGAGCCCGAGCTGGGGCACGACTGGCGGATGGCCTCGCGCCAGCTCTTCGGCCGCTACCTCAACGGCGGATACCGGGTCACCGGCTTCGCGTTCGGCCCCGGGCCGCGCGAGGGGCGGTACCGACTGACGCGGCGCCCGGCTCCCGGATAGGTACGACGCCGCGCTCATCCGCGCCGCGGGCCAGTGCACGGTGAAGAAACACCTCGAGCACCCGCCGAAGTTCGAGGTGAAGACGATGGTGAGAGCCTAGCCCGGTGGCCAGTGCATCGGCCGCCCGCCGAGCAGGTGCAGGTGGATGTGGAACACCGTCTGGCCTGCCTCGCTGTTGCAGTTGAACACCGTGCGGTAGCCACGGGCGTCGACGCCGAGCTCCTTCGCGATGGCGGCGGCGCGGCGGGTCATCTCGCCGATGAGCGCGCTGTCCTCGGGCGTGAGGTCGTTCAGCGTCGCGATGTGCGTGCGCGGCACGACGAGCACGTGCACCGGCGCCTGGGGGTTGACGTCGTGGAACGCGACCATCGATTCGTCCTCGAAGATCTTCTTCGACGGCACCTCGCCGTTGACGATACGGCAGAACAGACAGCTCATGGGTTCCTCCTGGCCACGGCAACACGCGGGACGCCGGCGAGATCGTCACGGATGGTCACCAGTGCCAGCCGCGGTTCGGCGGCGATGATAGCCCGAATCCCGTCGGCCTGATCGACGCCGAATTCGAACACCAGCCAGCCGCCCTCGACCAGCCGTGAGGCGGCCTGGGGCACCAGCCGTCGAATGACGTCGAGGCCATCGGGGCCGCCGTCCAGCGCGCCGACCGGCTCGAAGTCGCGCACTTCGCGCTGCAGCGTCGGAATGTCTCCGCTGGGCACGTAGGGCGGGTTCGACACGATGACGTCGAACGGCCCCGCGTGCGTGTCGAGCAGGTCGCCGCGCACGAGCGACACGCGAGCGGCCACGTCGTGCGCGGTCACGTTGCGCGCGGCCATGGCCAGCGCGACCGGCGACACGTCGATCGCGGTGACGTGCGCGGTCGGCAGCCAGCGCGCCAGGGCGACCGCCAGGCATCCGCTCCCCGTGCCGACGTCCGCGATGCGCAGCGCGCCCGTACCGTCGGGCACGCGGCCGATCACTTCTTCGACGATGAATTCGGTTTCCGGGCGCGGGACCAGGACGCCGGGCGCGACCGCGATCTCGATGTTCCAGAACTCGCGGCGGCCGGTGATGTAGGCGGTGGGCTCGCGCGCCTCGCGCCGGCGCACCAGCGGCTCGAACGTCTCATCGAACCCGGCGGGCACCGGGTCGCGCATCGCGGCGATCAACTGGCCGCGTTCCCAGCCGCCCAGGGCGTGGCGGGCCAGCACCTGCGCATCGAGGGCGGCCTCGGACGGTTCAATCCCCGAGCGCTCGAGGCGGCGTCTCGCGTCCTGGATACGGAGCTGCAGTGTGGGTGTGTCCACGAGGCACGATTCCTGGCTTGTCTGCGTGCTGACGAATGTAACCGTCAGTTCGCCACCGTCGTCGCTTCCTTGAGCCGCTCGGCCGTGTAGAAGCTCACCACCTGGTCGATGAGCTCGGTGACGTTGCCGTCGAGGACGTCGGTGAGCCGGTGCGTCGTGAAGTTGATGCGGTGATCGGTAATGCGGCTCTGCGGGAAGTTGTAGGTGCGGATCTTCTCGGAGCGTTCGCCGGTGCCCACCTGGCTCTTGCGGTCCTTCGCGATGGCGTCCTGCTGCTTGCGCATTTCCATCTCGTAGAGCCGCGCGCGCAGCACCTTCATGGCCTTCGCCCGGTTCTTGATCTGCGACTTCTCGTCCTGCTGCGACACCACCAGGCCGGTCGGGAGGTGCGTGATGCGCACGGCCGAGTAGGTGGTGTTGACGCTCTGGCCGCCGGGGCCGCTCGAGCAGAAGGTGTCGACGCGCAGGTCCTTCGCTTCGATCTGGACGTCCACTTCCTCGGCTTCGGGCAGCACCGCCACCGTCGCGGTGGAGGTGTGGATGCGGCCGCTCGCTTCGGTGGCCGGCACGCGCTGGACGCGGTGCACGCCGCTCTCGTACTTGAGCTTGCTGTACACCCGGCGTCCCTCAATCGACGCGATGACTTCCTTGATGCCGCCGATGCCGTTCTCGTTGCTCGACAGCACCTCGACCCGCCAGCCCGATCGTTCCGCGTACCGGCTGTACATGCGGAACAGGTCCGCCGCGAACAGCGCGGCCTCGTCGCCGCCCGTCCCCCCGCGGATTTCCAGGACGACGTTCTTCTCGTCGTTCGGGTCTTTCGGAATGAGCAGGAACTTGATCTCGGCCATGAGCGTCTCGGCCCGCGCTCTGAGCCCCGGCAGCTCTTCCTGGGCCAGTGCCTGCATGTCCGGGTCGCTGCTCGCCGCCAGTTCGTCGGCCTGCGTGATGTCGGAGACCACGCCCTTGTACTCGTGGAATTTCTCGACGACATCCTCGATCTCCGCCAACGCCTTGGCGTGCGTCCGGTACTGGGTCTGATCGGCCTGGACGTTGGCATCGCCAAGCAGCGCGAGCAGCTCGTTGTATTTCGCTTCGACGGAATTCAGTTTGTCCAGCATGTCAGTCGCCTGTCAGCAATCAGTAGCCAGGAGACAGTAGCCAGTAGAACGCGCAGGCGCTGTTGCCCAGCCCTGCTGAATGCTGACTACTGACTACTGACTACTTCTGAGTCCTATCCCCCCGATACCGGCGGCAGGAAGGCCACCTCGTCGCCGTCCGCGATCCGTGTCTCAAACCTGGCATATTCCGCGTTGACCGCCGCCGCCAGCGATGCGCGGGAGGCGGCGATCGCGGGGAACTCCTGCACCAGCGCCTGCCACACGGTCTCGACGCTGGCGCCGGTCGGCATGTCGCGTATCAGCCTGCCGCTGCCGACCAGGTCCCGCAGCCGAGCGAACAGCCGGATCGTTATCCGCACGCGCACCTGTAGGCCGCCTGCCGCGCCGCCTCATCCGACGGATCCGCGATGGCGCCTTCGACCCACGCCTCGCCGCCCGCGAACACCTCGCGCTTCCAGACCGGCAGGATCTGCTTCACGCGCTCGATCGTGTACCGGCAGGCCTGAAACGCCTCGGCCCGATGCGGCGAGGCGGCCGCGATCACGACGCTGGCCTCCCCGGGCTCGAGCCGACCCGTCCGGTGCTGGACGGCCAGCCGCACGGCCGGCCAGTGGCCCGCCACCTCGTCCGCGATGAGGCTCAGGGCCTTCACGGCCAGCGGCTCATAGGCTTCGTACTCGAGGTACGCGACCTGACGGCCCACGTTTTCGCGTCGCACGGTGCCCACAAAGGTCGCAATCGCCCCGAATCGGCCGTCCGGCGCGTCCCCCTCGGCCATGCGCACCACCGCGGCGGCCTCAATCGGGCTCGCAGTGAGGCTCAGTGGGGCAGTTGGCATCGGCGGCAACAATCCAGTATAGCAGGCCGCCTTCGCCAAGGCTTCGGCGGCCGAAGCCGCTATGCTAAGATCCCCAGACCATGGTGAACGGAAGCCCAAGCCTGCTGCTGTCGATGACGGACGGAATCACCCTCGGGTCGGCGCGTGCCATCCGGTGGGCCGCCGTCGGGTTCGTGACCGTGCTGACGATCGCCGCCGCCCAGGTGAGCATTACGCTGCCGTTCACGCCGGTGCCGTTGACGCTCCAGCCGATGGTCGTGCTGCTTGGCGGCGCGGCGCTCGGCTCGCGCCTCGGCTTCTCCAGCCAGGTGCTGTACCTGCTGGTCGGCCTCGCCGGCCTGCCGGTGTTTGCGGCCTCCCCGGTGCTGCCGCCGGGCGCGCTGCGCCTGATCGGCCCGACGGGCGGCTTTCTGATGGCGTACCCGCTGGCGGCGTTTGTCGCGGGCCGGCTCGCCGAGCGCGGCTTCGATCGGCGCTACCTCTGGTCGGTGGCGGCGATGGCCGCCGGTCTCGCGATCATCTTCGCGAGCGGTCTCTGCTGGCTCACTATCCAGCTGGCGCCGACGGTCGGTACCCAGGCTTTCCAGACGGCGCTGCAGCAGGGCCTCTACCCGTTCGTCCTGGTCGATGTGGTGAAGCTGTTCGTCGCCGGCGCCATTCTGCCCGGCGTGTGGAAGCTGGTCGGACGGTAACGACCCTGTTGACCGCCTCCGCCCCGACTACGCTCTTCGAGCTTCGTCGAGGTCTCGCCGCAGCGCTTCGCGCGGAGGCGGACGGGTCTACGGCGGTCGCGAGGCATTGCATCACTGCCTCGCGAAGATCAGCAGGAACTGGTAGGGCAGGAACGTCTCGCGGCGGATCAGCTTCAGGCCTGCCGCCTCCGCATCACGCACGATCACGTCGGGATCCACGCGGTCTTCGAGGGCCGGTCCGGGCCCGAGCCCGTCCTTCTTGAACTGCACCACGCCCATGCGGCCGTGCGGCTTGAGCGAGATCGCCGTGTTGCGCAGCAGCGCGACCGGATTGTCGAGCTCGTGGTAGATGTCGACCAGCAGCACGGCATCGAGCGTGTTCTTCGGCAGCCGCGGATCGTCGGCGGTGCCGCGCACGGTCTGGACGTTGCGCAGCCCTTCCTTCGACACGCGCCGGCCGGTCGCTTCGAGCATCTGGGGCTGGATGTCCTCGGCATAGACAATCCCGTTGGGGCCGACGCGGCGCGCGAGCCGGATGGTGAACCACCCGGCGCCGGCGCCCACGTCGGCCACCACCGAGCGCTCGGCGATGCCGAGGGCGTCCATGATCTGGCCCGGCAGCTGCCACAGGTCGCGATCGGGGCTCTCGAGCAGGCCGAGATCGCCGGGAGGAAACAGCTTGCCGTGGGCGGACTTCGACTGCGCCGCCACGGGCTGCGCGGCGAGGAGGAGGACGAGGGCAAGGGCGAGGAGAGAGGCGACCACCCGCATCTGTCTGGATCCGTGCGGTGTACCCGGTCGTGAAAAACGTGCGGTATACTCTGCCCCATGTTAGCAGAATTCTTCCCGAGCATCCTCGAACTCATCGTCAAAACGTCGACGGAACTGCCTCCCGACGTGCGAGCCGCCATGAAGGTGGCGTCGAACATCGAAACCCCCGACACGCGCGCCTCCCAGGCGCTCAACATCATCAACGTCAACATCGATCAGGCGGCCGACGACGAAGGCGCGATCTGCCAGGACACCGGCATGCCGACCTTCGAGATCCACGTCCCCCGCGGCGCCGACCAGCTCTGGATGGCCGAGCAGATACGTCAGGCCATCGTCGAGGCGACCAGGCGCGGCAAGCTGCGGCCGAACTCGGTGGACTCGATCACCGGCAAGAACTCGGGCAACAACCTCGGACCCGGCACGCCGGTCATCCACTTCCACCAGTGGGCGAAGGACGACATCGAGGTGAAGCTGCTGCTCAAGGGCGGCGGCTGCGAGAACTGCAACGCGCAGTACGCGGTGCCGGTCGAGTTGGCGCATCTGGGCCGCGCGGACCGCACGCTCGAGGGCGTGCGCAAGTGCATCCTGCACGCCGTGTGGCTGGCACAGGGCAAGGGCTGCAGCCCGGGCGCCGTCGGCGTCTGCATCGGCGGCGACCGCGCGTCGGGCTACGCGCACGCGAAGGCGCAGCTGTTCCGCACGCTCGACGATGTGAATCCCGATTCGACGCTGGCCCAGCTCGAGGCCACCATCATGGGCACGGTGAACCGCCTCGGCATCGGCACCATGGGCTTCGAGGGCAAGACGACGCTCATCGGCTGCAAAGTCGGCGCGATCAACCGCCTGCCGGCGAGCTTCTTCGTGTCGGTCGCCTACGACTGCTGGGCCTTCCGCCGCCTCGGCGTCCTGCTCGACGCGGGCACCGGCGCGATCACGCACTGGCAGTACCGCGATCCGTCGACGCCGCTGGTGCCGATGGCCGATCAGGCCGGTTTCCAGCGGACGGGCCGCGAGATCTCGCTGACGGCGCCGTTCGCCGACGCCGACATCCGCGCCCTGAGGGTCGGCGACGTCGTGCTGCTCAACGGCCGCATGTTCACGGGCCGCGACTCGGTGCACGCCTACCTGGTGAAGCACGACGCGCCGGTCGATCTGCGCGGCTCGGCGCTCTATCATTGCGGCCCGGTGGCGGTGAAGCAGGGCGACGGCTGGAAGATGAACGCGGCCGGCCCGACCACCAGCATCCGCGAGGAGCCCTACCAGGCCGACGTCATCCGCAAGTTCGGCATCCGCGCGATCATCGGCAAGGGCGGCATGGGCGCGAAGACGCTCGAGGCGCTCAAGGAGTGCGGCGCGGTGTACTTCAACGCCATCGGCGGCGCGGCGCAGTTCTACGCACGCTGCATCGAGCGCGTCGACGGGGTGTCGCTCTTCGACTTCGGGGTCCCCGAAGCGCTCTGGCACCTCCACGTGAGGGACTTCCCCGTGATCGTCACGATGGACTCCCACGGGAACAGCTTGCACAAGGACGTGGAAGCCGAGAGCGCGAAACAGCTCGCGGCTCTCAAGGGATAGCGCGAAGGAGTCCCCCATGGGTGGGTTTTTCGGGGTGGCAAGCCGCGACGACTGCGTCGCCGACCTCTTCTACGGCACCGATTATCACTCCCACCTCGGCACGGCCCGGGGTGGGATGGTCGTCCGCGACCGCCAGGGGTTCCGCCGGAACATCCACGACATCTCGAACACGCCGTTCCGCACGAAGTTCGAGGAAGACCTTCCGAAGTACGGCGGCGCCACGGGCATCGGCGTCATCAGCGACCACGAGGACCAGCCGCTGCTCATCGCGTCGCATCACGGTGCCTACGCCATCGTCACGGTCGGGCGCCTCGACAACGTGGAGGAACTGGCCCGCGCCGCGATGCGCAACACCGCCGTCCACTTCTCGGAGTTCAAGGGCAACGCCTTCAACGCCACCGAGGTGGTGGCGGCGCTCATCAACGGGCAGGACAGCCTGTTGTCGGGGCTGCAAAGCGTGCAGGCGCGCGTCAAGGGCTCCTGCTCGATCCTGCTGCTGACCGACGGCGCGATCTACGCCGCGCGCGATCGTCTCGGGCGCACCAGTATCAGCGTCGGCCGCAAGGACGGCGCGACGGCCGTCACGATGGAGACGTGCGCGCTGCCGAACCTGGGCTACCAAATCGAGCGCCATCTCGGCCCTGGCGAGATCGTGCGCGCGACGGCGGACGGCGTCGAGACGCTCTCGCCGCCCGGGGACCGGATGCAGATCTGCGCGTTCCTGTGGATCTACTACGGCTACCCGGCCTCCAACTACGAGGGCATCAACACGGAGGTGGCGCGCAACCGGTGCGGCGCGGCTCTGGCGCGCGCCGACTCGACCAGGCCCGATCTGGTGGCCGGCATCCCGGACTCGGGCATCGGCCACGCGATTGGGTACGCAGCCGAGGCCGGCGTCCCGTACCGGCGGCCGTTCGTGAAGTACACGCCGACCTGGCCGCGGTCCTTCATGCCGCAGGAGCAGCGCGTGCGCGACCTGGTCGCACGGATGAAGCTCATCCCCATCCGCGAGATCATCGACGGCCAGCGCCTGCTCTTCTGCGAGGACTCCATCGTGCGCGGCACGCAGCTGCGCGATGTCATCCAGCGCATCGTCGACGTCGGGGCGCGCGAGGTGCACATGCGCCCGGCCTGCCCGCCGCTGGTCCACGGGTGCCGGTTCCTGAATTTCTCCCAGTCGACGTCCGAACTGGACCTGGCGGCGCGCCGGGCGGTCAAGGCGCTGGACGGGGACCCGGACGTCCACCTCGACGAGTACGCAAACCCCGGCACCGACAGGTATCACGCGATGGTGGAGTGGATCCGGGAGAACCTGGGGCTCACCACGCTGCAGTACCAGCGCCTGGACGACATGGTGGCCGCGATCGGCCTGCCGCGCGACCGCGTCTGCACCTACTGCTGGAACGGCGAGTCGCCGGGATCCTGAAGGTGCGGGGCCGGGGCCCTCACGCGTCCAGCAGGTTGCGCGTGGGCATCACCGCTTCGGTCGTCACGTTCACCCCCAGCTTGCGCAGCCCCGCCTCGTCGCCCCGCGACGGGATGTGCGTCATGTGCACCTCGCAGCCCGACAACTGCTTCAGCGTGTCCATGGCCAGCTCAGCGGTCGGGTTGGTGGACGCGCCGATGGCGAGCGCAATCAGCGTCTCTTCGAGATCCAGGCTGATGGACCGCGACGACAGGACGTTCTGCTTCAGGTGCCCGATTGCCGCGATGGTCGACGGCGACAGCAGGTGGATCGCGTCCGGGATCCCCGCCAGTTCTTTCACGGCGTTCAGGACGAGGCTGGACGCGGCGTGCATCAGCGGCGAGTTCGTCCCCGAGACGATGCGGCCGGTCGGCAGCTGCATCGCCGCCCCGCAGTAGACGCCGTCGTTGCCCTTGCCGGAGTGTTTCGCCCGCCGGGCCGCGTCGGCCGCAGGCTCCACCACCGGGCGGTCGTGCCGGGTCACGCCGAGCTCCTCCATCAGCAGTTCGGTCCGCTGCACCGTATCGGCGTTGACAAAGCCCATCAGGAACTCGCAGGCGGCCCGGTAGTACCGCCGGATGGCCTCCTGCTTCGCGGCGTACCGCACGGCCTCGTCGTCGATGATCCCGAAGCCCGCGCGGTTGACGCCCATGTCGGTGGGGGACTGGTAGGGCGCGCGGCCCAGGATCCGCTCGAGGATCCGCCGCAGGACCGGGAACACCTCGACGTCCCGGTTGTAGTTGATCGAGGTCTTCCCGTACGCCTCGAGGTGGAACGGATCCACCAGGTTGAAGTCGCGCAGGTCGGCGGTCGCCGACTCGTAGGCGATGTTCACGGGGTGCTTGAGCGGCAGGTTCCAGATCGGGAACGTTTCGAATTTCGCATAGCCGACGTTCCGGCCGGCGTGGTGCTCGTGGTAGAGCTGCGACAGGCAGGTGGCGAGCTTCCCGCTGCCCGGGCCCGGCGCCGTGACCACCACCAGGCGCTTGGTCGTCGGGATGAACGTGTTCGCCCCGTACCCCAGGTCGCTGACGATGGTGTCCACGTCGGTGGGATAGCCCTTGGTCGCGCTGTGGGTGAAGACGCGGAGCCCGCTGCGTTCCAGCTTGTTCTTGAACACACGCGCCGCGGGTTGCTCGGCGTAGCGGGTGATGACGACGGCCGAGACGTCGACGTTCCAGCCCCGGAGGTCATCGATGAGCTTGAGCGCGTCGGCGTCGTAGGTGATGCCGAAGTCCGCGCGCACCTTCCGGCGTTCGATGTCGCCGGCGTAAATGCACAGCAGCACCTCCGCCTCGTCCTTCAGGCGCTCGAGCAGGCGCATCTTGACGTTCGGATCGAATCCCGGCAGGACGCGCGCCGC
>Ga0315286_10002257_pt1 | contig 17992 bp, 15 predicted proteins | sample YL17G10_0_MG_FD_205038 | JGI IMG/M metagenome (GOLD analysis project Ga0315286, IMG submission 205038) | Sediment microbial communities from Yellowstone Lake, YNP, Wyoming, USA - YL17G10_0 | ecosystem: Environmental > Aquatic > Freshwater > Lake > Sediment | place: USA: Wyoming | collected...
AGGCGATTTTTTCGGGCTGCGACCATGTGATATAGACTTCAGGCGCAAGATTTGCGAATTTTTCAACCGCCTCATTTAACTGGAGCCGGTATCTTCTCATTTTTGAATAATTTACAAGTCCCTGCTGATTGACATATTCCTTTAACAGTCCCGCAAGGCCGAGATTGAATGCGTCGCCGCCTATATACCCGGCCATTACTGCATTAGGACCCTCAACTTCCATAACATCCTGCAGCTCAGTGCTGTTGTTCGAATCGCCCGTTGTCACCCTGTCGCCCCGCGATGAGTTGGAATCGCCGGTTTTCGTTTCATGCTTTTGGCCGCTGCTTTCAGCAGAACTGTTTGCGTCTTTTTTCTGGGCAGCCATTGCTGCAGCATTTGTAACGGTCCAATCCCCATAAAAATGTTCCAGACAACCGACAGTCAAAAGCAATACTATTACTATCCAAAGATTCTTCATATTATTCCACTTACTTAAACCTAATCCCTAAGCCAAAACCATCATACTTAAGACCATAGGATTCTAATGATTTTAGCCCTAATTGCCAGCTAAAAGTTGCCATTATCTAAAAACCTTCTCTGGAATAACCTTGACATAAAAAGGCGTTTTGTTTACTTTTTAATCAATAAATTTTACCTATTTTCCATTTTTTGGATTATTAATTATGCGAAAAAGTCACTTTTTAGCGGCAGTCGTTTTTTTGATGATTTTCCTTCTTTGTGTTTCTATCTTCGCCGTCAACACTGCCAGAATAGATGTAGTAAGAAGCAAGGAAACGTTAGCTGATTCTGATACAGGGGTTATCGAAGAGTTTTTAACTGATGCTTTTAACGAATTCCTTGCAAAAATCGACTTTTCCGATATTGCTTCTCTACGGAATACAATAGTCAGCAGAAGTTCATCAGTACGCCCAAGCGGCCAGTTTCAGTACGGCCCTCGCTTTTTTACAGCCGCCCAGAAACAAATAACAGAAATCTTTAGCAAAATTTCACAGATGCCTGATGGCCAACGTAAGCAGCTTCTGACAATGAACTTGCTGATTTTAATCAGCGACTTCAACAATGTTGAAGCCTCCAAAGTGGCCTTTGATTATCTCCAAAGTCCGGATGTTATGATACGCTATTGGGCGGTCAACTGCCTGACAAACAGCAATATGCTTAGTCAGCTCAATATGACTGAATCAGCAGAGAACAAGCGGCTTGCGGAACAGTTTGTTCAAAAGCTACAGGCCGTTGCACAGACCGAACAGTCGGGAGATATACTCATATTGCTCAGCCAGTTCGCTTCCGGGCTAAAACTAAAACTGCCGGCAGCAAACGAGATTTTGAACGAAATTGCTCAGAAAAGGATTAATCTTTACCTTAACTGGCAGGTCAAGGACGAGATGGTAGAGAACTGGACTTTAAAGGCATTGGCGGAAAGATCCCAGAACGACCCCGAAAGCAATTCGGTTACGGCAAAGAATTTTGCTATCCTTTATTCTCTTGTAATTCAAAGATATGCACTCGGCCAGGAAACGCTGCCTCAAAATAATCTCAGGAATCTTGCATCGGTAATCGTACAGACTGAAAAATCTTCTCTGCCGCGATTTATACCTGACTGGATGGTGGGAAATTTAAAAAAGGCCATTGACAAAGGCAGCGCAGTCCTGCTTGCTGAGAGTGATTCTTTGTTCGGCTCGGCAAATGCTGCCGGCAAGCTGCCGACTGCGGCGAAATTCGATTACGGCAAAAATCCGGACGGCTCAGTAAAAACCGCCCCGCCGACACTGCAAAAACCGCCAAAGGCAGAAAAACAATCAGAAAAGAAACTGGAAAAACAACCGGAAGAAACAGCCGTAGAACCAAACCAATAAAACAGACAGACATTGGAGGTTTGTCCTGATGAATGGTCGTGGGACTCCAAAGATATTCTTCTTATTTTTCCTACTGATTGTCATTATATTTTTACAACTGCTGGCCAAAATACAAACAAACCGTTTTCTTAAAAAGTTAGACTCCCTCGAAAAAGCTCTTTCGGATACTTCAACGCCAAAGGAAACTTTATCAACAGCCAAAGAAGAATATCCCGGCGATGAAGGCGACTGGCTCGTATGGGCGTTTTCTGTCGAGCCGAAGACTCTCAACCCGATTTCCGTTGACGCGGACATCTATTCAATATGGATGGTGTTCGAAACAGTCTTTGAACCGCTTTTAGCCTATGACTATGATGAGGTCAAACTGAAACCCTGCCTGGCTGAAAATTACGAGGTGTCCGCCGACGGCCTTGAGATAACATTTACTTTAAGAGATGATATTCACTTTTCCGACGGCGTTCCTGTTACTGCCGATGACGTCATCTTCACTTACCAGACTATTACAAATCCGAAAATAGACGCTGCCAATCTGGCTCAATTCTACATTGATGTCAAAGGATGCCAGCGAATTGACAATAAAACGGTCAAATTCTTTATGAAAAGGCCGTATTTTCTGGCCCTGGAAATTCTTTCTTTCTGGAATATAGGCATATACCCAAAACACATATACGATTTCAAAACCGAAACCGAATTTAACAAACGGGTATCTAATCCAATCGGCAGCGGGCCGTATATTTTTGAGAAATGGGATGTCGGAGATAAAACCACCTTCCGCAGAAATGAGAACTACTGGGGTCTGAAACCTAAGATAAAAAAGGTTGTATATAAATTTATTATCAATGACAAGGCAAGGCTACAGGCCCTGCGAAGCGGCGATGTGGATATAATGATTCCTTCACCGGACCAGTTTGTGGACGCGATCAAAAATGAAAACTTTAAAAACAGTTTCAGGTGTCTGGCTTACTGGACCCCCGGCACGCCGTTTTTTTATATCGGCTGGAACGAAGATACTCCATTCTTCTCGGACAGACGCGTCAGACTCGCAATGACCAGTATGCTTGACAGAAAAGCAATTATTCAGCATCTGCTTAGAGGCAGCGGAGAAATAGTAAGCGGACCATTTTATATATACGGCAAAGAAAATAACCCCGATATTAAGCCGTGGCCTTACGACCCAAACAAGGCTGCCGAGCTTCTCGACGAGGCCGGCTGGAAAGATACCGACGGCGACGGCATCCGCGATAAAAACGGCACACCTTTCAGGTTCAAGTTTTCATATTCGGCTGATTACTATTTATATCAGAATTTTGCAGCAATCCTCAAAGACTCTGCCGCCAAACTCGGCATAGAGGTTATTCCCGACCCTGTGGAATGGTCAATTCTTATGACCAGACTTCCCGATAGAAAATTTGAATCGATGATTATGGGCTGGGGCGGGGATATAGTCGAAGACCATTATCAGATTTTTCATTCATCACAAACCGGTAATCGCGGCTCAAATTATGTCGGCTTTAAAAATGCCGAGGCTGACAGGCTCCTTGAGCAGATAAGACGAACTATGGATGAGGAAAAACGTATAGAATTGAGCCGTAAATTTCACAGCCTCGTTCATTATGAGCAGCCATATACTTTCTTGTTCACAAGACCTACTTACCGTATAGTTGCACCGAGGTTTGAAAATGTAATTGTCCACAAGCTCGGCATTAAAGAAGAAGAATGGTTCGTGCCGAAAGATAAACAGAAGTATAAATAGGAGTTTTTATGAATGGCCGGTCGGGATTAAGCGTATTTTTACTGTTTTTACTGCTTCTGGTAATGATAGTGCTGCAGATTCTGTCGATGGTTCAGTCGGACAGGCTGTATATGCGTTTGAATATGCTTCTGGAGCAGCTGTCAAACCGTCAAATCTCTGAAAGACCTCATAGTCGCAGCCAAACTCCGCCACCCAATCTGCCGATGGCAAAATATCCCGGTGATGACGGTGACTGGATGGTATGGCAGCTAACTGCGGAACCCCGGACGCTCAATCCTCTGACCGTAGAAGCTGAGACTTCGACCAGGTATATTACAACAGGGAGTATATTCGAACGGATTTTAGAATACGACTTTGACGAAGCAAAGCTTAAACCCTGGCTGGCCGAAAGTTACGAAGTATCAAAGGACGGCCTGGAAATTACCGTAAAGCTTAGAGAGGGAATATGTTTTTCCGACGGGGTGCCGATTACGGCAGACGATGTAATATTCACTTATGAAACATCAATGAATCCCGGTGTTGATGCCGCAGTTCAAAGAATGGCGTATAAAAATTTCAAGAAAGTTATAAAGATAGATGATAGAACAATAAAATTTATTTTTGACGAAGTTTACTGGAAGACTTTCGAGGCGGTAGGACTATTTGAAGTTTTACCTAAGCACCTTTATAAATTCGACAATCCGGAAGAATTTAACAAACGTCGCAGCAATCCCGTGGGCAGCGGTCCTTATATTTTCGAAAAATGGGATGTCGGACAGCAGCTGGTGCTGAAAAGAAACGAGAATTATTGGGGCTACAAACCTAAAATAGAAAAAATCGTATTTAAATTTATTACTAACGAGGCAGCAGCCTTACAAGCATTGCGTTCCGGCGATGTCGATTATATGATTCCGACATCAGAACAATACAGCGAAATGGCTAATGATAAGCAATTCAACAGAGAATTTCTGGTTATGAGATACTGGGCTCCCGGAGTCCCTGTTTTTTTCATAGCATGGAATGAGGAAAAACCTTATTTCAAAGATGTTCGCGTTCGTCTTGCTATGACGCATATCATTGACCGCAAGACAATCGCAAAAAATTTACTCAAAGGTGAAGTCGAAGTTGCAACCGGGCCTTTCTATATTTACGGCAGACAAAACGACCCGAATATTCAGCCCTGGCCTTATGACCTGCAAAAGGCGGCTGCAATGCTCGACGAGGCCGGCTGGATAGACAGCGACGGCGACGGCGTCAGAGATAAGGACGGATTGCCATTCAGATTTAAGTTTTCTTACCCCACGGGACAGCTTCTTTATGAACAGCTTGCGAAGCTGCTGAAAGAAGCGGGGGCAAAAGTCGGCATAGATGTTACACCAGACCCTTACGAATGGTCTGTTTTTGTAGAGAGATTTCAAAATCATCAGTTTGATGCCCTGGTTATTGGTTCCGGCGGCACAATTGAGTTTGACCCTTATCAATATTTTCATTCCTCTCAAATAGCTGACAGAGGGGATAATGTTACAAGTTACAATAATCCTAAAGTTGACAGGCTTTTGGAAGAAGCCCGCAGAACACTTGACGAGGACAAACGATACGAACTTTATCATGAGTTTCATAAAATTATTCATGAAGAGCAGCCATTCACCTTTTTGTTTATGAGGCCGGAGAGAAGATTTCTTGATAGACGATTTGAGAATGTCAAAATTCATAAGCTCGGGCTGAATGAACTTGACTGGTATGTGCCGAAGGCAAAGCAGCGGTATAAATGACGACATATATAATCAGGCGAATATTGTTAATGATACCGACGATTCTCGGCATAACCATAATGGTTTTTGCCATAAGCAGAGTTGCGCCGGGCGACCCTGTGAGCCTGTCAATGGGGCCGGGCGGCCAGCTCGATGCCCAGCGGGCCGCTGATGTCCGAAATGCCCGTATGGCCCTCTACGGCCTGGATAAGCCCATACACGTTCAATACGCAATCTGGCTCAAACGCGTTGTGAAGCTGGATTTCGGCGATTCAATCAAGCATCACCGACCTGTGATTGACCTTATAGCCGAGAGGCTGCCTGTCACCATTACTCTAAATCTCGTCTCAATAGCAATCATTTATATTATTTCAATTCCGCTGGGCATTTTTTCTGCGGTAAAGCAGGGTAGATTCTCCGACCGTGTAAGTTCTGTAATACTTTTTATGCTCTGGTCTTTGCCGAGTATGTGGGCAGGCCAGATGCTTATAGGATACTTTTGCGGTCCGACATTTAAAAACTGGTTTCCGCCGGCAGGTTTGAGCAGTAATTACGCCGACGCCCTGCCGTTTTTCCCGTGGCTGGCCGACAGGCTGTGGCATTTGACCCTGCCGGTAATATGCCTGAGCTATTCAGGCCTTGCATATCTGACAAAACAGGTGCGGGCAGGAATGCTCGATAATCTTCGCTCCGACTACATCCGCACCGCAAGAGCGAAAGGATTGGACAACTGGACGGTAATATTCAGACACGCTTTCAGGAACAGTATCATACCGATAATTACAATAATGGCGACGCTTTTGCCTGCGATGATTGGGGGCTCGGTCATTATCGAAAGTATTTTCAGCATACCCGGAATGGGCAGGCTTGCATTTGAGGCGATAACTACACGCGATTACAACGTGGTGATGGCAGTCGCGACAACGGCAGGCTTTCTTGACCTTGTCGGCCTGCTTCTTGCCGACATCGCTTATGCCGCCGCAGACCCGAGAATAAGCTTCGAGAAAATCGAATGAAAAAATATACGAACAACAAAAATTGGGGAACGTCTTACGGTCAGCTTGTCTGGCATCAGTTCAGCTCCAACCGGATGAACCTGGCCTGTCTGTGGTTTATAATTGTTCTTTTTACTATAGCCGTTTTTGCCCCTTTTATCGCCAACGACAAGCCACTTGTAATTCGTATTGAAGGCAAACTGCATTTTCCGCTTTTCGGCGCCCTTACGCCAAATGACTATTCGGTGTTTGGGGCTGCGATTATCGGTGTTGTTCTGCTTATTTTGCTCAGGCGAAACAGCCGAAAAGTTGACCCGTTTCTGCGGCCTGCCGTAATGTGGAAACAAATTTCCGTCTGCGCAGTAATATTACTTGTCGGCATAACACTTTTGCAGATTTTTATCCCCCGCAGACTCGACGCAACCGACTACAGGGTAATGCTGGCCAGCGGCAAAGCTACCGATGCGGTCTTTCCTATAGTGCCTTACGGCTACGGCCGGACAGATATAAAAAACTACCACAAACCTCCCAATAAAGAACACTGGCTCGGCACAGACGATGTCGGCTCGGATGTTTTGTGCAGACTTATTCACGGCACACGAATTTCGCTGTCCGTAGGTTTCGTTGCGGTCGGCATTTCAAGCATCATCGGCATTATCTTCGGCGCGATAATGGGCTACTTCGGCGGCAAAATTGATTTTCTCGGTATGCGGCTGCTTGAGATTATGATGTCTGTGCCGACATTCTTTCTTATTATTACAATCGTGGCGTTCTTCCCGCGAAGTCTTCTGAATATAATGGTCATCATCGGGATAACAAGCTGGACGGAGGATGCGAGATTTATCCGTGCTGAATTTTTTAAGCTTCGCAATCAGGATTTCGTCCAGGCCGCGGTCTCGCTGGGCCTGCCTTTGAGGAGTATTCTGTTTCGTCATATGCTGCCAAACGGAATTGCTCCCGTCCTGGTCAGCATAACCTTCGGGATTGCAGGGGCGATATTTATCGAATCCGCGCTGAGCTTTCTCGGCTTTGGCGTAGCACCGCCGACGCCGAGCTGGGGGCAGATGTTAAGCGCCGGTGTAAGCACAACAGGCGAATTTCTTTGGTGGCTGACTTTGTTTCCGGGCCTGGCAATATTTTTCACGTTAACCGCTTATAATCTTCTCGGCGAAGGCCTGCGGGACGCAATCGACCCGAAACTCAGAAAGGCGGTATGACAGATAACGGTACAATTTTATCAGTTCAAAACCTTTCAACCTTTTTCGATACCGAACAGGGCACGGCAAAGGCAGTTCAGAACGTATCTTTTGATATAAAAAATGGGCAGACGCTCGCCCTTGTCGGCGAAAGCGGCTGCGGCAAAAGCGTCACCGCCCTTTCGATTATGCGCCTTATTCCTTCTCCGCCCGGCAGGATAGCGTCAGGAAAAATTTTCTTTAAAAGCCGCAACATCCTCGAATTTCCTGAAAAACAAATGCAGAGAATCCGCGGAAATAAAATCGCGATGATTTTTCAGGAGCCTATGACAAGTTTGAACCCTGTTTACACAATCGGTTCGCAAATCGTTGAGGCAATCACTCTGCACCAGAAAAAATCCTATGAGCAGGCCTGGACGAACGCGGCGGAAATGCTCAAAAAGGTTCACATCCCTGACGCCGACCGGCGGATGACCGAGTATCCTCACCTGCTCTCAGGCGGAATGAGACAGCGGGTTATGATTGCTATGGCAATATCCTGCAAACCCTCGCTGCTGATTGCCGATGAGCCGACCACCGCGCTCGACGTTACCATTCAGGCACAAATACTCGATTTGCTCGACGAACTGCAGCAAACTGAAAATATGAGCGTCCTTTTAATCACTCACGACCTCGGCGTTGTCGCTCAGCGGGCCGACGATGTTGCGGTAATGTACGCCTCAAGAATCGCCGAACAGTGCTCCTGCGCAGAGCTTTTCAATAACCCTTTACATCCTTATACGCAAGGCCTTTTAAATTCACTGCCGCAGCTTGGTGCAAAACAAAACAGGCTTAACACCATCACAGGAAACGTCCCTGAACCGCTGAATTTTCCGGCCGGCTGCAAATTTCATCCTCGCTGCCCCGTTGGCTGTAATGATAAAAGATGCCAGACCGTAGAACCTGCATTAAAAGAAGTTTCCAAAAATCATTTTGTCGCCTGCTGGTACGCGCCGGGCTATGAAAAGTAATTATTATGAACGGCAATAATATTTTATTAAAAGTTGAGAATCTCAAGACGTGGTTTGCGATAAAAAAAGGCATTCTCAGAAAGACTGTCGGCCACGTCAGGGCCGTTGACGATATAAGTTTTCATATATCAACCGGCAGCACCTTCGGTCTTGTGGGCGAAAGCGGCTCAGGAAAAACAACCGCAGCGAGGACAATCGCAAGGCTTATCCCTGCCACAGATGGAAAGGTTTATTTTAAAGGCAAAAACATCCTGCCTTTGCACCAGTCGGAACTGCGAAAAATACGAAAAGACATATCCATGGTCTTTCAGGACCCCTACAGTTCCCTGAATCCCCGAATGACTATCGGCTCGATTATCGCAGAGCCTCTGAAGGTTCACAAAATCGCAATTGGTTCACAGCTTATCGGCCGCATATCAACTCTGCTGGAAAAGGTCGGTCTCTCGGCCTCGCATATTAATCGTTATCCGCACGAATTTTCCGGCGGCCAGCGGCAGCGCATCGGCATCGCAAGGGCGCTGGCACTTGAGCCGAAGCTGGTAATCTGCGATGAGCCTGTAAGCGCTCTGGACGTCTCGATTCAATCTCAGATTTTAAATTTGCTCAAGGACCTTCAGGAGCAGTTCAGCCTGACATATCTCTTCATTGCCCACGACCTGTCGGTGGTTGAGTTTATAAGCGATACTGTAGCTGTAATGTATCTCGGCAAAATCGTTGAAATTGCCCCGGCACCTGTTTTATACGAAAAGCCTCTGCACCCCTATACAAAACTGCTCCTTTCAGCTATTCCGAAGCCTGTGCCGGAAAGGAAAAAGTATTCAGCGTCAGCTTCCATCGGCCCGGACAGGCCGGACGTTCCCGCAGGCTGCCCATTTTCAGGCCGCTGCCCCATATCCGACGGCTTTTGCTGCAAAAACATACCGCCGCTCGAAGAAAAAGCCCCCGGCCATTATGCCGCCTGTTTCAAAACCCAGTAATTTCTTATAAATCCTTCTCGACTTTTCCACTGGGATAAGTATATAATGTTCTGGTTTATATGACTGATTTTAATATTGTAAAAATAACGATTGACAAGGACATTGCGACAGTATCATTCAATGTCGCAAACCTCGGCGCCGGCCAGGGTCTGGACGAAATTGCGGAAAAAATCTCCGAACTCATAAAGGCCGGCAAGCCCCGCAATATAATCGTCGATTTTACAGGCGTAAAATTCTTCTCTTCGCAGATGCTCGGCATATTGCTCGATGCACGCAAAAAACTCATCTCCGGCAGCGGTAGTATTGTAATCAGCGGCATAAACCCGCAGCTTTACAGGGTCTTTAAAATCACGAATCTCGATAAAATCTTCAGTTTCTACCCGGACGCTCAGATAGCAGCCGGCGAGGTAAAAAAAACTCAGAAGACCTGATTTGAAAGGGTTCGGTATGGACGTTGAAAAGCAGTTTTCGGTTTTTATGGTGAACAAGCCCGGCGTTATGTCGCAGATTCTCACCGAATTTGCGAGGGCAAAAATCAATATAACCGCTCTTACCGTTATGGACTCCGTCGAGCATGGCGTATTACGAATCGTCTGTGAATCCGCGGACATAATGCGGAACGTTCTCAACCACACCAATATGCAGTACAGCGAAACGGAAGTGCTTTGTATAACATTGCCCAACAGGCCCGGTGCCTTCGCGGCGGTAACGGAGAAACTGGCGAAAGCTCATATAAACATCGGCTACGCTTATTGCACAGCCGGTGCAAAAGGAGGCAAAACGACTGCGGTAATTAAAGTTGCCGACGTCAAAAAGGCAATGAAGGTTCTTGCTGATTCTGTTGAATCGGACAGTGATTCCCACCAGGCTGAACGGCGTTCACCGTCCGCAAGAAAAGGATAAGGAAAAGAAAAGGGAAAAAGTAAAAAAATAAATCCGCCTTTGTCTTTATGAGGTGATATGCGGATGAGGAATTGCAGGGTTTTGTTACGTAAGGTCTTTTGCTTATTTGTCTAATTCTTCGCGAAGGGTCTGTGGCAGCGACGCTTGGAGCTTGGGGAACTTTTCAATGATGCAAAAAATATCGGCTAAATCCTTTTGCCGCTTACTCCTCCGTTGCTCCTTGTCCATATACGCCCAGACCTTGCCTTCTAACACATCTTCAATTCTTGCAACCTTCATCATATAACCCAGCACATTCCTGTCCTGGCCGACTGGAACAAACCTCTGATACCGCAGGTCCGCCTGAAGTTGAATCCGCAGGTCGGAGCCGGCGCTGGTAATGTTCACGCTATGTTCAAATTCCTCAACTTTTAGGCCGTGCTCTTTGGCCGCTTTGCAAATAGCGCCGACATTTTCAACCGCCGCAACAATATCCATATCAAGGCTCACGACAGGTTCAACATAAGCATTTACAGCAAGTCCTCCGATTATACAGTACCGCGAACCCGTCTTGGAAAGAATGTCCAGAAAAGTCTGAATAATATCTGATTTTTCATTTGCCAGCCGATTAACAAATTCTTTACCCGTCATTGGAAAATCCAGCCAAAATCAGGCCAATTTTTATTCAACCGTTACACTCTTTGCCAGGTTCCGGGGTTTGTCAACATCGTGGCCGCGGAGGACCGCTGCGTGATAGGCCAATATCTGCAGTGGTATCACCGTAAGCATCGGCTGTAATTCTTCAGGCGCCTCGGGCACAGTAACAAGATAGTCGGCATAGCGGCCGATATTGTTGTCTCCTTCGCTCGCAACAACTACGGTTCTTCCGCCGCGGGCCCTGACTTCCTCGATATTGCCGATGATTTTTTCATACTGCGAACATTTTGTCGCGATAAATACCACTGGCATTCCATCTGTAATAAGTGCGATGGGCCCATGTTTCATTTCCGCTGCAGGCAGGCCCTCGGCGTGGATATAGCTTATTTCCTTCAGCTTAAGAGCCCCTTCCAGAGCGACCGGATAATTGAATCCCCTCCCCAAAAAGAGCCAGTTTTCCCTGCCGCAGGTTGCCTCGGCTATTTTTTTGATTTGTTCAGATTTTGCCAGGACTTTTTCAATCTTTTCTGGAATTTTTGCAAGCTCATCAATATAGAACTTCGCTTCTTCACTGCTTAAGTGTCTTCGCCTTCCCAGTTCTATAGCCAGCATAGCCAGCACGGCCACCTGAGCGGTAAAGGCCTTGGTGCTTGCGACGCCGATTTCAGGTCCGACACGCAGATAAACACCGGTATCGGTAGTCCGGGCAATAGTTGAACCTACTACATTGACAATGCCCAGCGTTATTGCCCCGCGTTCCTTGGCCTGTTCAACCGCTGCGAGCGTATCGGCCGTCTCGCCCGATTGGCTGATGGCTATAACTACAGTGTTATCCTCGATAATGGGATTTCGATAGCGAAATTCGCTTGCGTACTGGGTTTCAGTATTAATTCTCGCAAGCTGTTCAATCAGAAATTCTCCGATAAGTCCCGCATGCCATGCCGTGCCGCAGGCATTGATAATAATTCTTTTTGCCCTTGTTATTTCCCGCCAGTATTTGCTTATTCCGCCCAGCACGATTCTGCCGTCTCTCATATTAAGTCTGCCGCCCAGGCACATATTAAGCGCCTTTGGCTGCTCGCAGATTTCCTTGAGCATATAATGCGCAAATCCGTTCAGCTCGATTGCATTGAGCGAAAATTCAATCTGTTTAAGCTCCTTGCGTATCTCGACGTTGTCAATTGTCTTCGTATGGAAGCCTTCCGAACTTACGGTTACCATTTCATTGTCGGCAAGATAAATCGCCTGCGTGGTATGCTCGACGATTGCCGATGCATCGGATGCGATGATATATTCATTTTCCCCCAGTCCGAGCAGCAGAGGGCTTCCCTTTTTTGCTCCAATCAGCATATCCGGAAAATCCGTACAGACTATGGCAAGTCCATAAGTGCCGATGAGCTCATTTAAGGCACGCTGAACCGCCCATTCGAATCTGTTCTGTCCGTCATGCGGAGCATCCTTGCCGTCCTGGTTGGCATATAAATATCCTATCAGGTTAGCTATTACTTCTGTATCTGTCTCGCTGACAAACTTACAGCCTTTGCTTATCAGCCACGTTTTGAGTGTGCTGTAATTTTCGATAATGCCGTTATGAACGAGCGCGATTTTGCCGGTATAGTCGAGATGCGGATGTGCGTTTATGGTATTAGGTTCACCATGGGTCGCCCAGCGTGTATGGCCGATGCCGAGCACTTCATCTGGGTCTGCTTCCGAGAGCAGCGTTTCAAGAACGCTGATTCTGCCGCTGGATTTGATTATTCTTATCCCGATTTTATCGGGGTTTATCAGACCCACGCCGGCAGAGTCATATCCTCTGTATTCAAGACGTTTTAAGCCTTCGATAAGTATCGGCTGAGCAGGTTTTTTACCCAGATAAGCTACAATTCCGCACATGATTGCATCCCTTAAAACTACATTCGAGGTTATTATTATATCGTCTCAAAATCATCTGTAAATAACCAATCTGGCCTTGCAAACCCGCTGCAAGTATAGTAATATTCATAGGATACTTAACGTCCGGCTGGTCAGCCGGCAAAAGAACGAATTAATCTGTAATACATCTCGTATTGCATATTTGTTCGGGGAGTAGCTCAGCTTGGCTTAGAGCGCCTGCTTTGGGAGCAGGAGGCCGCAGGTTCAAATCCTGTCTCCCCGATTTTCTTAAATCCGTTATTCATGTCTCAAGGCTTCTATCGGGTCCAGTCTCGCTGCCTTTATCGCGGGAAACATGCCGAATATTATCCCCACCAGGCACGAAAATCCGAACGCGACCAGAATCGCCCACCCGGGAATATATGTCCTGTTTAACATCGGAGTGGCCTTTACCATTCCAAGCGTTATAAGCTCCGCCAGCCCAACTCCTATCAATCCTCCAAAAAGGCACAGCACCACCGCTTCAATCAAAAACTGCATCATTACTGCCGATTTCCTGGCACCGATTGCTTTTCTCAAGCCTATCTCTCGGGTCCGTTCAGACACGGAAACAAGCATAATATTCATTATCCCTACGCCGCCTACAACCAGTGATATTCCAACAACGCCTCCGGCTACAAGTGTTATCACCATTGAGATTTGTTTGAATTTTTCGATATAACTGCTCACAGACTCGACATAAAATGTATCTTCCTGCCCCGGTTTTATATGCCTGACCTTTCGCAGAAAAAACTTAATCTCAGCCTGTGCCTCTTCCGCAAGCTCGGTCGATTTCGATTCAGCTATCATCCATGTCCATGCGTTCGTCCGCATCTTCGCACCGGTCCTGTATGGTATAAAAATAGTGAAATCGTCTACCCCCGTTGACCCCTGGTCCATCATGGTCAATTCAGGACGTTTTTCCATCACACCCACAATTCTGAAAAGTCTGTTGCCTACAATAATAATTTCTCCTGTGCAGTTTGTCGCAAGATTCAGCTTGTCCCGCAAATCTACTCCGATTTTGCACACCGGAAGCGCCTGCACCTCATCGATTATCGTAAACATTCTTCCTTCAATAACCGGTCTTTTCTCGATCGCATGATAATCCGGCTCAACTCCCATCACGCGAACAGTTTCTGCGAACTTGTCGCCGTATCTGATGCGATATTCCCCTACATAGTTGCTTAGGGCGAATCCCTTGACCGAAGGACATTTTTCCAGCATCCCTTCGAAAGATTCAGGCTTAAACCTTATCTGCTCGTAAGGAAGTCGTCTGCCCCTGGGCCAGTGTGGATTGATATAGATGTTGTTTGTCCCAAACGTCTCAAGGTCGGACAAAACCTTTACTTTCAATCCGCTTAATGCTGCGATGACCTGTATGACCGCGGCTACGCCGATAATTATTCCTATAACAGTCAATATCGACCGAATTCTGTTGGACCATATCTGCCCCAGCGCAATTAAAATACTCTGCAGCGAAAACTTTAGAATATACAGGGGTATCAGAAGAAATCTAAGCATTTGGTACCGCTCCGTCAATCGACAATGATTCCTTGAATTTATTCCCATCGGAATCGCTGATAATCATTCCGTCCTTCATAATGATTACTCTGTGGGCATGTTTTGCGACGCTCTCCTCGTGTGTTACCATTATTATTGTCTGCCCTTCATTGTGGAGTTTGTCAAACAGTTCGAGAATATCTTCGCTCGTTTTGGTGTCCAGATTTCCCGTTGGTTCGTCCGCCAGTAGTATGCTCGGACCGCAGATTAAAGCTCTTGCTATCGCCACCCTCTGCTTTTCACCGCCCGAAAGCTGATTCGGTTTATGTTTCACTCTGTCTCCCAGGCCGACTCTTTGGAGAACTGAAATTGCCTTTTTTTTACGGCCCATCCAGTTGCCTCTTGAATATATCAGGGACAGCTCAACATTCTTTATGGCATTTAATTTGCCAAGCAGCTCAAATGACTGAAATATAAAACCTATCTGTTCATTTCGTATCCTCGCAAGTTGACCGTCGCTTAATTTCTGTGTATCTTTGCCGTCAAGCTCATAAGAACCTCTTGTAGGCCTGTCCAGGCAGCCCAGGATGTTCAGCAGCGTGCTTTTACCGGAACCGCTTTTGCCCATCACCGCCACATACTCATTGGCCCCGATTTCAAGCTCAACCCCTTTGAGCGCATGAATTTTCTCAATGCCCACCTTATACACCCGATGTATGTCTCTCAGTCGCAAAACCACTTTCTTGTCATTTTGCTGCATCAGCCGTTTTCTCTATTTTCTTGTTTTCATCTTTAGCTTTGTTTGCGTCTTTCGCGGCTTTCTTTTCTTCCTTTTCATCCTTTATCTTCTGGTCATGCTGCAGATTTTCGAGAACTTTATACGGCCCCGTTACTATCACATCGTTTGCATCCATGCCCTCCAGAACCGCTGTAACCGATATATCGCTCGGCCCCATCTTCACCGGCGTTACAATTGCCTTGCCGTCATTGCACCTGTAAACGACCGTTGCATAAGGTTTCGCCTTGTCTACAAGTTTATTTTCTCTCATATCTGACGGCAGCTCATCTACTTTTCTGCCCAGTATTGCCTGTGTCGGAATCTTCAAAACATCCTCATAGCTCTTGACCTCTATATCGACATCAGCCGTCAGTCCCGAACAAAGTTCGACTCCGTTCGAATCAATCAAAATCTCCGCTTTATAGTAGCTGCTTCCGGTTTTTGACGTTGCGCTCTTTAATGCCACCGCATCGACAACACCTGTAAAACTCCTGTTTGGAAATGCGGATACCCGTATTATTGCCTTTTGCCCCTGTTTGACCTTGCTGATTTCCACTTCATCAACCTCAGTGGCGACCTGCATTTTCGACATATCTGCAACTTCCATCAGCACCGTCCCCGGGTTATTCATTGTTCCGAACACCGCAACTTCGCCCACTTCGACGTTAAGCTGAGTGATTACACCGTCTATCGGTGACGTTATTGTTGCATAAGTAAGCGCCTCTCTCGCCTGTAGTATTTCCGCCTCCGCCGCTTCAAGATTTTTTTGCAGAACTTCTATGTTTAAAAACGATGACTCAAGTTTATGCTGGTCCCTGTCGTATTCAGCTAAAAGTTCTTCATAAGACATTTTTGCCTTGTCATAAGCCGCCTGGCTCACCGCCTGTGTCGGTAAAAGGCTGTCCATCCGTTTGAAATCCAGCTCAGCCAATTTTACTGAAGCTTTCGTGCATTTTAAAGAATCTTCCAAAGACTCCGTGTTCTTCTTTTCCACTTCAATCTGTTTGCTCTGTGATTCTTTCTTCGACTCAGCTATCTTTAAAGCTGTTTCAAGGTCTGTTGCATCCAGCCGCATAAGAATTGATGGCGGTATTGGCGGATTTGCGTTGGCATCGCCTCGTGTCACCTTCGCACCTTCGGCATACGGAAGTTCTATTATTCTCGCCGATACCCTGGCGCTAATCGTAACTTTTTTCTTTGGTTCTATCGTCCCCGGGCAGGTTACGTATTCAGTAAACGTGCCTCTGACAGGTTTTTCCAGACGGACGGCCGTGGCCTTTGTCTCATTTCCCCCCTTCTTCCTGATCGCCTTGTAGACTAAAACTGCGGCCCCTGCAACAACGACCATTATGGTTATCGATATCAAGACCTTCTTCAAGCCCCGCTCCTTTAAATCAACTCTTTAAATAAAAGTAGACGGCCAACGCCGCTTTTCGTTATCTTTATTTTCAGAAATTAGCGCAAAAAAATCGCAAAAACAAACGATATTTTCTGTACCCGTAGAAAAGCCATAACCCTCCTTGATTACAACAATTATATCATTTTTATCACCCTTTTGCAAGGATTTTATCCCTTTGCAGCCGCTTACTCACAATTTTTCACTCGAAATGAGCATTTTTTATAGGCTGTTTTAGTTATTATAGGTTCCTGTTTTAATCTATTCTGATTCCCTTCTCCTGCAGCCATTGTTTCAAATCGCCCATTTCGCTTTCGAATACTTCGCTGTCGTATTCCCCTTCGAGCTTGTGAATTATTTCGACAAGTTCCGGCTGTTTTTCAATAAGCTCATTCAGTTTGTTTTCGAACTTGTTTGCAGCCTCCTGCAGCTCTTCAAGTTCAATTTTGATTTTCAGAATTGAGGCGATTCTGCGGGCCGCTGAATAAATAGCCTTTGGGTTTCTGCCCTGTATATAAATCGGCACGGCGGTAATGAAACTTGTCATATCGATATTTCGCTCCTCTGCCAATTTAATTAGATATGTCACAATACTTGCCGGTCCTTTGTAACTGCTGAAACCGATACCGAGCTGTTGATACTGGTCTTTTAATTTTTCATTCGAAACGCTGCAGAATATCTTCGGCTCGCGAGTGTGCGGCACAAGTCCTGCAACGCTCCCGATAAAATAAATCTGGCGAACCTGATATTCCGAACAAAGTGAAAAAATACATTCAGCATATTTCCCCCAGTTTATGTTCGGCTCCTGCCCGATAAACAGGATAAGATTTTCTTCAGTCGAGGCATAAAACGAATTATCAGCCCGCTGGAAACTTTTAACCAGCCCGTCTTCAATCCGTGTAGAGGGTCGAAACAGTGCTGCCGTTTCCATAGTTGTAACAAACGACTCGATATAAAAACCTTCAGGCTCGATACACGCAAAACGCTTTGCCTTTAATCTGCCCGTCAGATGTTTTATTGTCCCGGTCGATACATCCCCGCCGTCCATCCAGCCGGAAAAACCCATCAGCAGTCTCGGCTCAGACAATTGGGGCCTTTTATAAATCTGTAAATTTTCAGCAGTCATAACTCCCGTTTATTTTATACACAACGGCATAATCGCACAACTCGCAATTAAATTTTTTGTTTTTAGGGCATTTCCAGGTAAAATAATTCTATGCAAACAATCGAAGATAAAATCAAACAGAAGGCAAAAAATTTAGGTTTTGACCTTGTCTCAATAACCTCGGCAGTTCCCGTTGATTCAGCTCACATTGAACACTTCAAAAAATGGCTTGCCGGTGGCTGT
>Ga0315286_10002259_pt1 | contig 17988 bp, 13 predicted proteins | sample YL17G10_0_MG_FD_205038 | JGI IMG/M metagenome (GOLD analysis project Ga0315286, IMG submission 205038) | Sediment microbial communities from Yellowstone Lake, YNP, Wyoming, USA - YL17G10_0 | ecosystem: Environmental > Aquatic > Freshwater > Lake > Sediment | place: USA: Wyoming | collected...
GCATGCTCTTTTCGCCGAAGAGCTTCAATATGTTCTCGGTTTCGACGGGATTGCGCGTCCGATTGTAGTTCTTCCTGACATCAAAAGTCATTGAAAACGAGACGGCCATGGATGTATCCATGGCCGTTCGTGTTGTGGTGTCCGCCTGAGGGCGCAGCCTCGACCTTCCGCTACAGAATGTAGCGGCTGAGGTCCCGGTTCTTGACGATGGACTGCAGCTTCTCGAGAACGAGTTCCCTGGTGATCTGCAGCTTGTTCTTGTCCAGACCGTCCGGTGCGTCGAAGAGGGTCTCTTCCAGCAACGTGGTCATGATGGTGTGAAGTCTTCGCGCCCCGATGTTTTCCACCTGCTCGTTTACCTCAAATGCCGTCCTCGCGATCTCCCGAACCGCGTCATCATCAAACCCAATCTCGACGCCGTCGGTCGCCAGCAATGCGGTATATTGTTTCAGGAGCGCGTTTTGCGGAAGCGCCAGGATCTTCACGAAGTCATCTTCGGTCAGGCTCTTCAGCTCAACACGGATCGGGAACCTTCCCTGCATTTCCGGAATAAGGTCCGACGGTTTGGACACGTGGAATGCCCCCGATGCGATGAAGAGGATGTGGTCCGTCTTCACCATGCCGTGTTTGGTCAGGACGTTGGAGCCTTCGACGATAGGGAGGAGATCGCGCTGGACGCCCTCCCGCGAAACGTCGGGTCCGGTGTGCTGTCCCCGTGGGCTTGCGATCTTGTCGATCTCGTCGATGAACACAATGCCGGAGTTTTCCACGCGCTCCAACGCTTCTTTGACGGCTTTTTCCATGTCGATGAGCTTCTGAGACTCTTCCTGGATTAGAATCAGCCGGGCTTCGGAGACGGAGAGCTTTCTTCGTTTGCTCTTCTTCGGCAGGATATTGCCGAGCATGTCCTGGATATTGATCCCCATCTCTTCGAGATTCATCGGACCCATCACCTGCATCAGGGGCATTTGCTGCATTGGCATCTCCAGTTCGATCACGCGATCGTCGAGTGCACCGGAGCGCAGTTTGTCCCGGAATTTCTGACGGGTCTTGGCATCTTCTTCCTGCGTATCCACGGGGGATTCGCTGTCGGGAGTTTCTGTCTGACGGCTCTTTCGAGGACGGGGAACAAGTATCTCCAGCAAACGCTCTTCCGCCAATTCCGCCGCCTTGTCCTGTACTTCGATCGCCTTCTCCTCTTTCACGAGGTTGACGCCGATCTCGGTCAGGTCACGAATCATGGATTCGACGTCTCTTCCCACGTACCCCACTTCGGTGAATTTCGACGCCTCGACCTTGATAAAAGGGGCGTTGGAGAGCTTCGCCAGCCGGCGGGCGATCTCTGTTTTGCCGACGCCGGTGGGCCCGATCATGATGATGTTGTTCGGCATGATCTCCTCCCGGAGATATTCGGGCGCGTGGAGTCTCCTCCACCGGTTCCGGAGAGCGATGGCAACCGACTTCTTGGCGTTCTGCTGTCCGATGATGTACTTATCCAGTTCTCGAACGATTTGTCTGGGGGTTAGCTCTTGCTGATGATCGATTGATTTCTTTGCGGGCACGGAAAGGTCCTTTGCTCCAGGTAAATCAGGATTCTTCTGAATCGTTAGAGTTCCTCGATGTGGAAGTTCTTGTTTGTATAGATGCAGATATCCGACGCCGCATTCAAGGATTCACGAACGATGTCGGCGGCAGAAAGCTGTGTGTGCTTGACCAGCATGCGGGCTGCAGCAAGCGCATAGCTCCCGCCGGAACCAACGGCCACAATGCCGTCGTCCGGTTCAATAACGTCGCCAGTCCCGGAAATAACGAGCGCATGATCCTTGTCGAGCACGGCGAGCAGGGCTTCGAGCTGCCTGAGGTATTTGTCGGTGCGCCAGAGCTTGGCAAGTTCGACGGCCGACCGAACCAGCTGTCCACGGTGCTGCTCCAGTTTTTCCTCAAATCGTTCAACAAGGCTGAACGCATCGGCGGCGGCGCCGGCAAAGCCGACCAGAACCGTATTGTTGTAGAGCCGGCGGAGCTTGTTCGAATTCTGCTTCATCATCGTCGTGCCGATGGTGACCTGACCGTCACCGCCGATGGCTACCTTTCCCTGGTGACGCAGGCCGATGATGGTTGTGGCGTGGATCTTTGTGTTTTCCATACCGTTCTCCTGATGGACGGTGAGACGCTGTTCAGATCTTCTTGCGAAGTCGAGCGATCGGGAGACTGAGTTGCTCACGGTATTTGGCGACCGTACGGCGGGCAATCTTAATCCCTTCCACTTTGAGCATGTCCGCAATCTTGTCGTCGTTGAGCGGATCGTCCGGTTTTTCCTGACCGATAATCTCTTTGACTCGTTCCTTGACCACCTGGTTCGACACATCTTCGCCCGTCGAGGATTCAAGTCCTGAAGTAAAAAAATGACGCAAGGGAAACACACCAAACTCGGTCTGAACGTACTTGCTGTTCACGACGCGGCTGATGGTGGAGATGTCTACACCGACAACCCCGGAGATGTCCTTGTAGATCATCGGTTTCAGAACTTCGCCGTTGTCAAACCACTGCCGTTGCCGTTCCAGGATCGATTTCATGACCTTGACGAGGGTTTCGCGCCGCTGATGGATGGAGGCGATGAACCATTTCGCCGCTTCGAACTTCTTCTTGACAAATTCCCGCGTCTCGGCGGAAACCGTTTTTCCCTTGGGTGTGATCAACTCGCGATAGGCGTTGTTGATACGCAGTGGAGGGATATTCCTGTCGTTCAGTGTAATGATAAAAGCATCTTTGTCTTTTTCGACGATGAAATCCGGTGTGACATAGTTTTCGTGGGGGGTAAATTCTCCTTCTCCCGGCTTCGGATTCAGGTGCTGAATGAGCTCAACAACTTTCTTCAGGGTTTCCATGCCGACATGAAGGTCGCGGCAAAGCAATTCGTACCGTTTCAGCTTGAAATCCTCAAAGTGTTGTTCCAGAAGCGCGAGCGCCAACTCTTTGAGGGAATGCGGAAAGACTCCGGCTCTTACTTGCGCGATGAGGCATTCCTGCAGCGTCCGCGCCGCGATACCGGCAGGCTCAAGCAATTGAATCCGTCGAAGGACTTCTTCCGCCTTCTGAAGGCTGATATCGAGCGCATAGGTCAGATTCAGGTCCTGGACGATGAGCGCAAGGTCCCGCCGCAGATATCCGTCCTGCTCCACGTTGCCGATGATTTCTTCTGCGAGGAGAGTGTCCGTTTCATCCACATCCTGGAGTCGGAACTGGCTCAGGAGCCGCTCCGACAACGGTATGACGTCAAGCACCGGCGGATCATATGAATCATCATCCTCATTCTGCCCGCGGGAATCGGGGGTCTTGTACCCGGCGCTCTCGTCGTTGAAATAGTCTTCGATCGTGTAGGAATCTTCGTTTTTGACTTCGGCAGCCTCATCGGTCTCTTTCGGCGTCTCGGGTTCTTCCTGGTCGGGCGTTTGCTCCATCTCGTCTAGAAGCTCGAGCATCGGATTCAGTTCGAGCTCGGTTTTGATCCGCTGCTCCAGGACGAGGTTCGGGAGTTGGAGCAGCTTCAGGTACTGTACCTGCTGAGGAGTAAGTCTGAGTCCTAACCGGAGTTGTTGTGAGAGATTGATCATCGAAGTGTGTACTGCGAGCGCTCGTTCGTCAGTCGCTGGCGCTCGTCCGAGCATTCAGCGTCAAAATCCTGACACCACAGTTGCCCAAAGACCCTCGTCAGCGCGTCCTTCAGAAAATCCGAAAGAAACACGTTGTCCCGTCGACCTCGGTTGAGGGCCGGCTGACATTCCGGAATTGATTCATACCGGAGATGCGTACGGAGCCCCTGGTCGATGCGTATCGGAAAGAGATGGCAGGAAAAAGGCTTTCGCCAGGAGAGTTCCTTCTTGAAATATGCCTTCTCGAATGCACATTTGGCGATTCCCTCTTCGTAGGTCACAAAAACGCACGCATGAAAATTGTAGCATGTCGTCGTCAAGCCTCCTATGGAACTTAGTACCGGCCCATGTTCGTCAATACAGCGAAGGTGGTCTTGGCTGAGGTATGTCCGCACAACGGGGAGGGCCTTGTTGATTTCCTCGACTTCTTCGGGCAGCAGCGGAGCCCCTTTGGGACCAGGCATGGTGCAGCATGCGCCTTTGCATTGGGCGAGATCGCAGGCGAATCTCGTCGTCGCGATGGAGGAATCGATTGTTGTTTCTTGCATCGAAATCACGCTTGTGCCCTCTTTTCCGCCAGACACCCAAACAGGCGCCATGAGTTCTCCTTCAGTATACAGAATTTTCGTAAAAGGAAAAAGGAGTGCCAGGCTCCTGGCACACTCTTTGAAAGGCGCCCCGATTGGTTCCTTCTCACAACAAAAATGCCTATCTCTACGTTGAAATGAGATGTCAACCGATTCCTCTCCAGATTGTCTAACTGACAAGAACCAAGACAGGATGGCGCGCCTGCATGCCGGCAGCAGATGAGCAGCAACTGATTACCGAGGTCCAACAGGGGAGCCATGACGCTTTTCGTCTGCTCGTCGAACGCCATATGAGGCAGGCGTATGATGTTGCCTTCGGAATTCTCGGTAATCATCACGATGCGGACGATGCAACCCAGGAAGCGTTCGTCAAAGCCTATCGCTCGATTTCGTCGTTTCGAAGCGCGTCAAGCTTCGGGACGTGGCTCTATCGGATTGTAACGAATGAATCGCTGAATCGCGTGAAACGAAGCAAGCGGAAACAGCGCAATGAGGTTCAGCTGGAACATGCGGAGAATGAAACTGTGTCGTACCAGATGTCTTCCATGACGATCGACGACACCCAACGATATCTCGAGCGCGCCCTGCATGAATTGCCGACGCTGCAACGGGCTGTTGTCATGCTCCGGCATCTGAACGGGCTTTCAACGCACCAGGTGAGCAGGATTTTGGAATGTTCGGAAGGGACGGTTAAGACACACTTGCACCGGGGACTCAAAAAAATGCGAGAACGATTGGAATTTCTGAAAGAAGACATGGCATGAAAACACACAAAGCGATCGTGAAGGATCTGTATGGTTTCCTGCGGGGCGAGCTCTCCGAACGGGATGTCAAAGCGGTCGAGGCACATCTGGCCACGTGTTCACGGTGTGCCGATGAATTGAAGTCCCTGAAGCAAACCACCGGGCTGTTGTCCGGCATGGTCCGCCCCAGCGAACGCCGGCCGGAGATGTACTGGCAGCAATTTGCCACAAGACTCGAACAACGCATTGAGCAGGACCAGACGCAGGAACACGAGAGCCGTTCGTTTGTGTCGAAACTCCTGGAAACACTCACGGAACATCGTAAGCCCTTCGGCATCGGATTTGCATCGGCGCTCGCGCTCATGATCATTGTGTTCGGCGTCTGGAGCGTCTGGCTGAAGACTCCCGTTTCGGGACCATTCGATCCTCAAACCGTCGTCCGCCCGGACGCCAATACAACGGACTTCCAAAACGTTTCACTCGATTCGCGCGTCGGGGACTATTTGGAACAATCCAGAGTGCTGCTCATTGGATTGATGAACGCGGACACAAAATCCCCCGTTGGGCCCCAACCGCAGTTTGTGCGGGAACAGGAGATCTCACGCGTGCTCGTGCGTGAGTCCGAAGACTTGACGTCGAAACTGAACGATCCTTCGCAACGACGGCTCAAGGAATTGGTATCCGATCTTCAGATGATTCTGATCCAAATCGCGAACCTCGAAGCCAATCACAACACGCCCGGCGTGGAGATTGTCAAAGGGGGGATCCAGCACAAGGACATCCTGTTCAAGATCAATCTCGAAGAAATTCAACGAACGACACGATTGACCCCAACAGGAAAATCGGGTGAATCTGTGAAACCGACAATATGATGGAGAGGCAGTCATGAAAACAAGAGAACCAAACTTGGGCAGGGCGCGTTCGATGGCACACACATTCACGTTGGCATGGGTTCTCATGGCAGCGATGGCTTGCGGGTCTTTTGCGCAGACCGTGACGGTCCCCAACAAACGCACGGCTCCACGCGCCACAACGCCGCGGGCTGTGAAAGTGGATCCGGTTCCTGATGTCAGCCGTGTTCCCGCCGAAGCCCTGACGTTTGACAGGAATCTTCTACCGACGGCTATGGACGCGGCTGCAGCCGCATTTGACCAAATCAATGTCGGCATCGCCCATTTCGCGCCTTCATTGGCGACCATGTACTCTCCCGATCTTTCGTCATTTGCGCTGGCCCGAAGGGACTACGAACTCTCAAACCTGGGGCCCTGGATCGCTCAGATGGATCATGAACTCGCACAGCTACCATCGTCGACGGGTGGAAGTAGTTTCTTCGAGCAAGAGTTGCAGATCGCGCAGGAGCGGACAGCCGGAGTGTCTCAAGACTCCAAGGTGGGTGAAGCATACCAGAAGGCCTACAACCTTGTCCTCGACAAAAAGTGGATTGAGGCGCAGAAGGAGCTTGATGCATTCATCGACAAATATCCTCGGACTTCGTACTCCGACGGCGCCCGCTACTGGAAGTGTTATGTCCGTGAAAAGAAAGGGGATCCAGCAGAGGAAGTCTTCAAGGCGTATCAAGAGTTCGTGAAATCCTATTCTCACAGTAAATGGGTGGATGACGCAAAAACGAGCATGATCCGCATCGGCTCGCAGCTTGCCAAGACCGGCAAGAGCGAATATGAGGCGATTGTCAAGGGTATGCAGGAGGGTGAGGACGAAGATGTAAAACTTGCTGCACTGTACGCGCTACGAAATACCGGGGACGAAAAATCACTCCCGGTGATCGTGAGTCTCTACGATCAGTCAAAAAGTGACAAGCTGCGTGAAAAGATCGTCTATGTCCTGGGCAGCATCAATTCTCCCAAGGTGGTTCCGAAGCTGGCGGATATTGCCGTGAAAGACAAGAGCAGCTCCGTTCGAAAGAATGCCGTCTATGCCCTGGGAAACACTCACAGGCCCGAAGCCGCGACGTCACTCAAAGCGATCGTCAAGTCGCAGGCAGATATCGAAATCCGAACCACAGCTCTGTATTCGCTGGCGAATGTTGGCGGAGCCGACATGGTCTCATTCCTGGCGGATATTGCCAGGAACGATCCAAATGAGAAGCTGGCCAGGACCGCCGCTTATTCGGTTGCGAATGTCAATAGTGATGAATCCGCAAAGGCACTGCAGGGGATCCTGAAAGAAGCGAAGTTCAAGGAAGTCAGAAAAGCCGCGTTGAATGCGATGGGAAACCGCGGAGATGCATCGGTCGTGTCCGTCCTCAAGGACGTTGCCTTGACAGAATCAGACCGGGACATGAGACGGTCTGCAGTCTATGCCTTGGGCAATATCCACAGCCCCTCGTCCTTGGAAGCGTTGAAGGCGATAATTGCTACGTCGACGGATGGTGCGACCCGGGAGGCTGCCGTGCAGGCGATTGGAATGCAGGGAGGGTCGGAATCCCGTGAGATCTTGAAGAAGTACGTGCTGTCTGAACAAGACGAGCAATTGGCGAAAGGCGCAATCCTTGCACTGGGCAATTCTCGCGAAGCTGCGGATTCAACATTCTATCTGGATGTTCTGCGTAATGCGAAATCTCTTGAGGTCAGAAAAGCCGCATTGTACCAATTCGCCAACGCTGCAGGCTCTGGCGAAGGGAGAAGTCTGGGACACGCTATCGCTGCTCCCGGACGCACGATGAGGACGGAAAGAGAAAGCAAAACCGACAAATCAAGCGTGGTAACCACGCTCAGCAAGATCATCAAGGAAGAAAAGGAAAGTGAACTCAAAGTGGCCGCAATCTATGTGCTCGGCAATCTCCGGAGCGATGAAGCGGTCAGCGTTCTCCTTGATATCGCCATGAACGACAGTAACAAGAAAGCACGAACGTCGGCTGTGAGCGCCCTGAGCAACATCGGAACACCGAAGGCACAAGATGCACTCGTCCAGATTCTCAGCGGAAAGACGAAGGAACAAGAGAAATGAGCTGGGTACGACGCGCTGGCGCCCTCTTCAGTCTGGCACTTGCGGCCTTTTCCCTGGAAGCCCAGATCATTGTCCGATCCCCCAATCCGGAGACATCGTTGAAGGAGCGGTGGGAATGGGCCTGCACCGTTGGATCGAAGTCCATCGAGACGAAGGAGTACTGGGTTGGCTACAGCATCAAGCGATTAATGGACGAGGACTCCTATCTTAGCGGAGGCAATATGTTCTCGGGAGAACTCCGCGGTCGTAGGAATTTGTATGCGATTCTGGAGAATTCAGATGCAGACAGCTCGAAGATCCCGGTATCTCGCCAGAGCCATGGTAAGCACCGAATCTTCAAGAAATTGAAAGATGTCGCCATTTTGTTCCGCGTGTCGGGAGATGAGCCCGGAGGAGAATCGGTTCAGAAGATACTCACGACAAACATGGAGTTGAGTGTTGACCTCAAGAACATCCCATTGCTGTGGCTGGGGTCTGCGGAAGACGAGCAAAGCGTTCAACACCTGAAGAGTCTATTCGCCCGGCTGACAACGACAAAGCTCAAGGAAAACCTTGTCCAGACAGTGGGGATCCATCAACAGTCAAACGCCGTCTTCCCATTTCTTGCGAACTTACTCAAGAGTGATGAATCGGATGACATTCGGGCACTGGCTGCATTCTGGATTGGTGAACAGAATCAGCAGGAGGGTCTTGGCTTGCTGATGGAGTCGGCACAAAAGGACAGGTCATTGAAAGTACGCGAGCAAGCGGTGTTTGCCATCAGCCTGATGGATTCGGATGAATCGGTTGAGTCGCTCATTTCGTTGGCCCAGAAACCCGGCGATACAAAAGTGCGGAGCAAAGCTGCATTCTGGCTGGGGAACAAGGCCTCCCAGAAAGTCGTCACAGTCTTGGAGAACATCGTCGCGGATGACATTGAGACGGATGTTCAGCGGCAGGCCCTCTTTGCCCTCGCCCGCAACCAGGACCGGGAGGGAGTTGATCGGCTGATCAGGATCGCCAAAACCCACCCGAATCCCCATATCCGCAAGCAAGCTGTCCAGTGTCTTGGTCAATCCGAAGATTCCCGGGCGCTGGATGCGTTGATTGAAATCGTTCGGAAATAGCTGTAGAAGTTGAGGCGGCACGGAAGTTTCCTGTCACACGCTACAACCTTTTTCACCCCACCGCAGTCCTATACTTAGTATCGTCATCTACGATCTTTTACGGAGGGTTATCTATGCTCATGCGCTGGGGCTTTCTCGTTTCCATCTTCCTGTCCATTTCCGTCTTTGCTCAGTCTCCTCAGAATCCTCCGGCAATCACAGCCGAACGGATGCGGGATGGGATGAATATTGATGGAATTCTGACAGAATCGGTCTGGCAGCGACCGGGCTTGACTCAGTTCACGCAGAAATTTCCCGTCGAAGGCGCACTTCCATCGCAGCGCACAGAGGTATGGGTCGCGTATGATGATGAGGCATTGTACGTGGCGGCGCGCATGCACGATTCGGCTCCCGACTCCATCGTCCAATTCCTTGCCAGACGCGACGCCGACGTTACGGCGGACTGGTTTGCCTTTTATGTCGATCCGTACTACGACCGCCGGAGCGGGTTCTTCTTTGTCATCAATCCTGCCGGCACCCTGCAGGATGGTACGCTTTACAACGACGACTGGGATGACGACACGTGGGATGGTGTGTGGGAAGGCAAGGCGCGCATCGATGACAAAGGATGGACCGCAGAAATGAAGATCCCCTATTCGCAGCTCCGATTCCAAAAGAAGGAGGTATATCTCTGGGGAGTGAATTTCCGGCGAAGCATTGGCCGCCTCAGCGAACGAGACTTCGTCGTCTACACACCGAGAAAAGAGAGTGGATTCGTCTCGCGGTTTGCCGATCTGAACGGAATCGAAAATATCGAGCCGCCACAGCAAGTGGAAATCCTGCCGTATGTCACTTCGCGGGCAGAATACACACAGCATGCACCGGGAGATCCATTCAACAACGGCTCCAAATATCTACCCGGAACCGGCGTCGACATGAAGATCGGTCTGGGAACGAATCTCACGTTGAACGCAACCGTCAATCCCGATTTCGGCCAGGTCGAGATCGATCCTGCCGTCGTGAATCTGAGCGACATTGAATCCTTCTTCGAGGAAAAAAGACCATTCTTCATCGAAGGAGCCAATACTTTCAACTTTGGCCGCGGCGGAGCCAGCAGCAACTGGAGTTTCAATTGGGGCAATCCCGATTTCTTCTACAGCCGGCGGATAGGCCGGTCTCCGCAGGGAAGTCTCCCCGGCTACGACTATGCAGACCTTCCGCTCGGGACACACATCCTGGGAGCTGGAAAACTCACGGGCAAGATCGGCGAGAATCTGAGCCTCGGCTTTGTCCAGGCAGTGACGAAGCGCGAATTTGCGCAGCTTGATATGGGAGGATCGCGCTCAACGATGGAAGTTGAACCGCTGACATCCTACAGTATTGCACGGGTGCAAAAAGAGTTCAATGAGGGGAAACAAGGACTGGGTGTCATTTCGACCTACACCGGCCGCAGTTTTGAGGACCAGCGGCTGCGTGACGAGATCAACAGCGGCGCATTCACCGGGGGAATCGATGGATGGACGGCGCTCGATGCGGACAAGACCTATGTCCTGACCGGATGGCTGGGCATGTCCTCCATCGCCGGCACTACGAAACGCATGATCGACCTCCAGCGCAGTTCGCGTCACTATTTGCAGCGCCCCGATGCGAAGAATTTCTCTGTGGACAGCAGTGCGACATCCTTCACCGGCTATTCCGGCCGATTTGCCATCAACAAGCAAAAGGGATCCGTCATGCTGAACACGGCAGTCGGATTCATTGATCCGCGGTTTGAAACCAATGATCTCGGCTTTCTCTGGCGCGGCGACGTGGTCAACGGTCATTTCGGTATTGGCTACAAATGGACCGACCCGACAGAGTACTATCGCTTTCTGAGCATAATGGCTGCCACGTTCGCGAGCTATGACTTCGATGGCAATAAGATCTGGAGCGGTTTGTTTACAAACGGTAATCTCGAGTTGCCGAATTTCTACACTATGTTCTGGGCGTTCGCCTACAATCCTGCAACAATCAACAACCGGAAAACGCGCGGCGGACCACTGATGCTCTCTCCTGTCGGACGTGAAGTGGATCTCGGCATTATGTCGGACAGTCGACAGTCCGTGGTAGCACAAGTGAGCGGCTTCATCTATTCCGGCGGAGGGGGACAAACATACAACATCGAGCTGTCGACCGAAATCAAGCCGGCGCCAAATGTGAACATTAAGATTGGTCCCAGTTTCTCGCGAGACATGACACAAGCCCAATGGGTCAACGCGATCGATGATCCGACAGCGGCAAACACCTACGGCCGACGATACGTCTTTGCGTACCTCGACCAGAAGACCGTTACCGCCAATATAAGACTGAACTGGACATTTACTCCACAGCTGAGTCTGCAATTGTACGCTCAGCCGTTGATTTCTTCCGGGCACTACGCGGATTTCAAGGAATTGGCCAGGCCTCTGTCGTATGATTTTCTCCGGTACGGTGAGGGCGGATCGAGTCTTAGCAAATCCGTTTCTTCATCGGGGGATGTGTCCTATATCGTCGATCCTGATGGGAACGGACCTGCGCCGGCATTTGCCGTCGGCAATCTTGATTTCAACTACAAGTCACTGCGAGGCAACGCGGTGTTGCGATGGGAATATCGTCCCGGATCAGCCCTCTACCTTGTCTGGACACAAAGCAGATCGGACAACGAGAGCATGGGGGAATTTCAATTCAATCGATCGCTCGGCCGGCTTGTCGACTCGCACCCGGACAATATCTTCATGTTGAAATTCACCTACTGGTGGAATATGTAGAGATCGATGTCCTGGAGCGAGAATCTCTGCCAAATTTCTTCGAAGGCCCGTCCCCAAAAAATCAGGACGGGTTTTCGCTTTTTACGGGCGGTTTAGTGCGAAAAGGAAGCCAGAGCAGCCAGAATGCCAGGATGGCAAAAAGCTCTCCCGTGAGCAGATAGACAGGCCACGGGCCCATATAGTCGAGCAGAGATGATCCAGCCGGTTTTGCGCAGAGGTAGAAATAGTTCGTCTTAAAAAGCGCGTCGAAAAGTCCGACAAAGCCAGCGTACAGATTCAAAATGAGAAAAGCCTTCCAGAACGATCCTTCCCGCGGCCGCGCAATCCGCCCCCAAACGAGGAAGAGGAGTGTGACGATTACTCCTCCGTGTGCCGTGAAGAAGTAAATTCCCGGATACGAAGCGAGCGGAACACCAAGGTCGGGGGTCAACACAGCCATTACGGAACCGGCAAGTCCCCAATAGTATGCGAGTTCGAATGCCGTTGGTTTCAGCGTGAGTGCGGCGACGATTGTGAGCCACACGATGATGTCGCACAGGTTGAGCGGGAGACCATACGGAAACTGGACCCATCCTTTGTAGAGATTGAATGCGTACCAAACAAGTTCATGGATCAGGAGGAATGATCCGAGGAGTATCCGCGTGTTCCGGCCGGAAACCGGATTCTTCCTCGATTTCCACCCAAGCAGACCCCCCAGGAGTGGAAGAGAAACAATGATGAGGAGGTGAATCGCGCCGAACAACTGGAATTCCCGGCTCATGTCTTTACGAACATCTTTCCCGGCAGTTGCTTGATGAGCCCTTTGAATTCAAGCGACAGGAGCGTAACAAGCACGTCGGATGTGGACGAGTCGGCGCTTTCGGCAAGATCGTCAATGTGAAGAGGTTCAGTTTTCAGAAGATCATACAGTTTTTGTTCAAAGACGCTCAACTGCACCATCGGCTGCCGCTCGACCAGATTGTCCTCTCCCCGCCTCATCTTGAGGTTCAGCTCATCGAGAATATCATCGACATTTTGGACCAGCTTTGCGCGCCCGTCCTGTATCAACTTGTGCGGTCCGCTGCTTCTCTTTTCCGTGATGATGCCCGGGACGGCGAATACTTCGCGATCCTGGTCGAGCGCCGTCGATGCCGTGATCATGGCCCCGCCGTCTTCCGCAGATTCGACGATGACCGTTCCCAGCGCCAATCCGCTGATGATCCGGTTGCGGCGCGGAAAATTGGTGGCGTCTGGCTTGGCTCCCATCGGAAATTCCGAAACGACGGCTCCCCGTTCCGTGATTTGTTCCATCAACTTCCTGTTCTCGGGGGGATAAGGGACATCAAGCCCCGATCCGATCACGGCGATCGTTCTCCCGCCGGACTTCAGTGTCACCGTATGGACGATCGTATCGACGCCGCGAGCGAGTCCGCTGACGGTGGTAATGCCCAGAACACTCAAATCGCAGGCAAATGACTCAGCAACCGATTGTCCGTAGTGTGATGGTTGCCGGGTTCCGACAATGGCGACTGCATGGGCATCCTTTGCAGAGAATTTGCCGAGAACATACAACAGCGCGGGGGGATCATAGATCCGTTTCAGGAGTTCTGGATACTCCTTGTCCCAGACGGTGATAATCCGCGCACCAAGTTTATTGAGACGTTTGAGTTGTTCGTCGGCAAACCGTTCACCATCTTCGTGATGAGCAATGTTGGAAGCGAGCTTTTTCTCAATGCCGGCAACTTTGATCAAGTCGCGCGGTGATGCCTCGAGAACGCCGATCGGTGTTTTGAAATGGGCAATCAGAGCGCGGATCTTTGTGGAACCGATACGGGGAACGGAGGAAAGGCGGAGGAGATCTCGAACATTGAGCATGATTGCCTCATATGCCCTGTGGGTCCGATGGATCGGACGCTACGTTATTTCGACAGACATGCCATCGACGACGGCGACGACGACGGAATGAACCGGAACGTCACTTCGCTTCAGCATCTGCTGAGCGCCGGCTCCCTCCTGAATAATCAAGACTGTATCGCCAACGCCGGCATCAACCTGGTCGATGGCAATGATATCGCGCCCAATCGGCTTGCCGTCGAGGTCAATCGGCTGGACGATGAGGAGCTTGTACTCCCTCAAATTCTCGTTTTTCTGCGTCGAGACAAGGGTTCCCGTGACTTTGCAAAGTGTCATGGTCTCATAGTAATCTGAGTTAGGCAGAGAATCAAGTCGTAATCGTTTCGCACACAGCCCACCCCGTTACTCCCGAATGTCTTTATCGGGAGTCTAATACTTCACATCACTGCTTCAGCTGGAACTCTGGATTTCACGGGTGAATCGCTTCACAAGTGCATCCGCCTCATCCCTGGTCGGTGCTTCGGCAATGATACGGACAATTGGCTCAGTGTTCGACTTCCGAAGATGGACCCACGATTTGGGGAAGTCAATTTTCAGTCCGTCGTCGGTGTTGATCTTCCCCTCGTTGGCGAATTTCTGCTCGAGGCCGGCAAGCACGAGGTCGGGATTCATGGATCCGAGCTCGACTTTTCCCTTGGTAATGAGATATTGAGGCATCGTTTGTTTCAGCTCTGAGATCGTACCGCCAAATTCTGCCAGATGTTGCAGAGTCAAGGCAATCCCCACAAGAGCGTCACGTCCGAGGTGGACTTTGGGAAGGATCACGCCGCCGCTTCCTTCGCCTCCAACGACAGCGCCGATCTCTTTCATTTTCTTCGCGACATTGATCTCGCCGACGGGAGTCTTAACTGTTGAATAACCGTACTGCTGCGCAATATCTTCGACTGCGCGCGTGGTAGAGAGGTTGACGACGACAGCACGAGATTGCTGATTGCCGATTGCCGATTTCTGATTTACCGTCTTTTGGAGGACGAATTTGACGACGCTGGCGATCGTATATTCCTCGCCAAACGGCTCACCCTGCTCGTTGATCAGGACAAGACGGTCGACATCCGGATCGACGGCGATTCCGAGGTCGGCCTTTTCTTTCCGGACCCGACTGCAGAGGTCGGTCAAGTTTTCCGGGATGGGCTCGGGGGCGTGAGCGAAAATGCCCGAGACATCGCAATTCATCTCGACGACCGTGCAGCCGAGCTCGTTGAGCATTTTTGGGACGATGATGCCGCCGGCGGCATTGACACAGTCCAGCACAACCTTGAAATTCCGCTTTCTGATCTGTTCCCGGTTGATGTACGGGAGTGAGAGGACTTGGTTGACATGGTCATCGAGAAAGCTCTCGAGTGCGGCGTGTTTTCCTTGCTTGTCCCAGAACACATACTCGCGGTTCGGCTTGTCGGCAGTCTGCCATAACCGACGGTTTTCTTCGGCATCCAGGAACAGTCCGGTTGGCGCAAAGAACTTCAGCCCATTCCAGATAATCGGATTGTGGCTCGCCGTGATCGAAATTCCTCCGGCGGCCTTGGTTTTCTCGACCGCAAGTGCGACGGATGGCGTCGGACAGACACCGAGAGCAGTAACGTCGCATCCCATCTGCAGAAGCGTGGAGGAGGCGATATGGCCAATGCTCTTGCCGGTGATGCGGCCGTCACGACCGATAACAATGTGCCCTCTTCCGCAGTATTCAGCGAATGCGGAGACATATTTGACAATCACTTCCGGCGTCAGCGTCGATCCAACGACACCGCGGATACCGGATATGCTTACCATGAATGACATGACGAAGATCTCAAAAATGTTGCGTCAATCTAAGAAATGATGCCAGGAGATGCAAGAATGCTGTCATCATTCGATCGGTCGACATGCGAAAGACATTTTGCGGGACGAATCAAACAATAACTATGCTTAATGTCAAAGCAGTGAAACGATCGAAACGGATCAGGAAGAGAAGGAACAAGCAGATCCTCGGCTGCGACACAATCTCCCTGGTAGGCTACTCAGAAAAGCGATGAACCAAGTGTAACGAGAAAGTTGTTCCCGTTGCGATGTGTAAGTCGCCAAGTCAGGTCGAGCCGGAGGCCGAGAGGCAGGTTCCCTATCCCGAACCCGGCTTCGTGGAAGAGTTGTCTCGCTGTCGCGATCTGAACGGTCTGTATGCTCTTGCTGGGACCGGAAAGATCGCTCCAGGCGGACCCGGCATAGAGAATCAATTGCAGGTCGCGCAGGTACGGGAGGTCAATTCTGCGAAAGAGCGCTCCGCTGAGGTTCAATTCCATCATCAGCATTGCTATCCGGTCGCCTGCCAGTTCCTTGATGCCGACCGTCCTGAATGCGCCGAGGGGGATAATGCTTTCGGCGCCGTATGAAACGTCGAAGAGTCGTTGCGCAGGAAGCGCATGCTCTGACAGGCCGAAGCGCCCGAAGAGACTGAATGTCCGGTCACCGAGAAGGTGTTTGCGCATATGGAGTGTGAGTGCCGCACGATGGAAGCCGAAATCGCTATCCAGGAATGAGGGGTCGGTGTATTCGTATTCTGCGTTGATGTTCCAGCTGTCGCTCGTCCCATCCGGAACATTGAACGGACCGAACTGAATGAGCTTTCGCGTATCGTACGTGAGCGAAACGATCGCGCTGCGCAGGTGGCCGTCGTTGATGGCCGGGTTCGGACGGTATTCCGATTGCGTGTCAAACAGAGAAAACCGCGTGGCGACACCAAGACTTGTCTGTTGTTCATCGAGGTACTTCACCTGCATCGATACGTCGTTGCTTATCTGTTGACGGGCAAAGAACGAGAAGCCCTTTCCTTCAAAATAGTCGGATGGATCTTCCTTCCAAAAAAGGGCGAAGAGGGAGTTGGCCGCGAGGTCGAATGCATCATGGTCCGAACGGCTCAGAATAGAACGGTGAGTCTCTGCGCCCATAGACGTCGACTTGTTTGTTGTGAAGTAGTGCTCCACACTGAAGCCGTACTTCAAAGCATCCTGCGCAAACGCATAACCGGCACGGGCCACAAATCGTGTCGAAGCAAAGAGATGTTTGGAATCATATCCGCCGCCAAGAAACGCCCCTTCAACCCGATTGAAACGGAAGTAGTCCGAGAAATCAGTAAACGGCCTTTCTGCAAGCCAGAAGGGGAGCCGGGCGATCCAGATCATTGCGGCAAAGGTACGATTGTGCGTAAACAGACTATCGGTGACTCTGTATGCATGTTGCTCTTCCAGTGTCAAAGGGGGGGCTTGCATCTGCGACCAGCCCGCCGAATCGACGCGATCCGCTTGCGGATGAACGGTCACCGAAAATTGATCAAAGGTACTGTCGGAGATGTCGGTATTGACATGGTAGTCGTGGATGACGCCGATATGATCGACCAGGATTGGAAAGACGAGACCGGGAAACTGTAATGTCAGGGCCAGGTTGGATTCCAGGGGCAAGAGAAACGGATCGGAATGGTCTCCGAACTGCTGCCGGACGTGCACCGATTTGAGCGGTGCCGATCGGGAAAGGGCATCGTTGCCCGAGACATCGCAATCGAGGATTCGATAGCTTCCATCAGCAACGGCTATTGTCCCTTCGAACAAGGGGAGCGATGCGCTCCGCGAAGCCAGGGCAATTCGCCAGACGACGGTCTTGTTCACGCTCAGAGTATCAATCATCCGATAAGAATAGTACTCCAACGCGTCGGGAGCCGTTGGACCGACAACAAGCTTGTCGAAGACCTTCACACGATCGTCATTGAGGTTGGGAATGTTGGCAAGGCCGAGGATATTGATTTCCGGCGTGATGTTTCGAGTTTGTTTTCGTGCGAGAATTATCTCCTTGAACTTGCCTGGTTCTTTCCCGTATCCTTTTATCTGTGTTTCCAACACACCGGCACTCACGATGGTGTCCCTGGTCGCGGTTTTCACTTCACCGGTAGTGAGAGAGTCTCTCGTGCGCTTTTGTGCTTTCAATCGCATCGTCAACTTGGTGTAGGCGGAGAAGTCGTACGTTTCCATCCGCGAACGGATTTTCTTCTTCTTTTCGATGGCTAACTTTATGATCTCTTCGGCAGGATTGCTTGCGTCGCCGAGAACCAGCACTTCGGCGAGAGGGATGGGGGATGAGCGAAGAGCAAATGTGTGCTGAACATCGTCGCTGCCGACGGCAAGGCGAAGCGTGTCCGATCCATAGCCAAGATAGCTGACGACGACGCGTTGATCTTCTTCGGGCAGGACGAGACGAAACGCGCCGTCGGCATTCGCCATGGTTCCTTTGTTGCTGCCAAGGATGCGTATGTG
>Ga0315286_10002261_pt1 | contig 17985 bp, 12 predicted proteins | sample YL17G10_0_MG_FD_205038 | JGI IMG/M metagenome (GOLD analysis project Ga0315286, IMG submission 205038) | Sediment microbial communities from Yellowstone Lake, YNP, Wyoming, USA - YL17G10_0 | ecosystem: Environmental > Aquatic > Freshwater > Lake > Sediment | place: USA: Wyoming | collected...
CTTGAGGGTTGTGAACATGAAGGTGAAGTACCACTCCGGCTTGATCCCGAGGGGAGTTGCGGCGAAGGGATCCGCTTTTGTCCCCACCTCCCAGGGGAGGAAGACGCAGATGATGCCGACGAGAACGAGGATCAGCGTCCATCCGAGGGCGTCCTTGTAGATGAAGTCGGGAAAGAACGAGATCTCCTTGACTTTGCCCTCGTCCAGTCCGATGGGCTTGGACATGCCCAGGATTTGGACGAGGAGGACGTGGATCCCGATCACGGCGAGGGCCGCGATCGGAAGGATGGCGACGTGGAGCCAGAAGAATCTCGAGAGGGTCGCTTGAGAGACGTCCGATCCGCCGAGGATCACGGTCTTCAGCCATTTGCCGATGAGCGGCAGCGAACCGGCGATGTCCGTTCCGACCCGGGTCGCGAAATAGGACAGTTCGTTCCAGGGAAGAAGATACCCGCTGAAGCCGAAGGCGAGGAAGAAGATGAGAAGAAAGAATCCGGTGATCCAGGTCAGCTCCCGCGGCTTGCGGTAGGCTTTCAAGAAGTAGGTCGAGAACATGTGGACGAAGATGATCCCGATCAGGATGTTGGCCGTCCAGCTGTGGACGGAGCGGATGAGCCAGCCGAACTTGACATGGCTCATGATGAACTGGATGCTTTCGTGGGCGGCGTCGATGGAGGGCGTGTAGTAGAGCATCAGCATCATGCCTGTCGCGACCTGAATGCCGGTCAGGAAAAGGCAGATTCCGCCGAAATAATACCAGAACGAATAGGAATGCTCCGGGACTTTTTTCTTCTTGGCGAAATCGAACAGAGGCTGAACCTGCAGACGCTCGTTAAAGAAGGCGACGATGTTCCGAACGATCTTTGTCATGTTAGCCCTTCTTGGAAACGATGATGTCCTCGCCCGCCACGTCCACCTGATAGACCTCGAGCGGCGCCGGCGGCGGACCCGAAATGACGTTGCCGGCCAGGTCGAACCGGCCGTTGTGGCAGGGGCAGTACATCGTGCTCGTGTCGGCCTGGTAGGTGACCGTGCAGGTCAGATGGGTGCAGACGGCGGAAAAAGCGAGGAGCTTGCCGTCAGAGGAATTGATCAGGATTCCCGGGGCAGAGCCGAACTTGAAAATCTTCGCCGAATTCGGGGCGAGTTCGCCGACCTTGGCCGCGGCCACCTTTTTCTGCGCGGCTTCGGCCTGCTTCGGCGGGAGGAGGTAGCGGATGACGGGAAAGAGGAACGCTCCGACCGTGGCCAGAAACGATCCCCCGAAGAAGAGGTTAATGAATCGTCGCCTGTTCATGGAGTGCCGCCTTTGCCCAAGATTTTATCGCGGATAAGGCTTTCGCTAAGTATCCGCCGATGAACGCATGGTTATGCACGCCGAGGCTTCCGTCCTGTTTAAAAGAGGCCGCGAGTTTTTCATAAGACGCCGCCAGCGTCTTCTGGTCCTCGGTCAGCGCGGCTTGATTCAATCCGGCCAGAGCGGCGCGGATTTCTTCGAGTTGCGATGTGACCGAGCTCTGCCAGGCGGCGAACGTTTTTTCAAAGGTTTTGTCGTGGCATGCGACACAAGCCGCCGGGCCGGGCCGGACGACCTTTTTGGCCTCGGTGAGGTGACAGGCCGCGCAATCCGTTTCGGCTCCGGCCATGACGTCCGCGGGGATGGCCAGGCCTTCGAAGGGCCCGCCTTGATACATCGTTTTCTGGAGAGTATGGCAGCCGCCGCAGTCCTTCTTCTGATTCTGATGATGGCATGGGGCGCAGGACGTTTTCGTCGCGACCAGTTCGCCGTGCTTCTTGACGTTCGAATGGCAGGTGGAGCAGGACAGGTTCTGGACGGCGACGTGGTTTTTATGGGGAAACGTCAGCCCGAACACAGGCCTGTTGATCTCCTCGATTCCAGCATGGCAGGAGAGGCAGCTCGCGCCCTGTTTCGGCGCCGAGATCGACATCCGGTCGGGCTTGTAGCTCGAGCCGGCCATCTTGAGCGCTTCCTCAATCCGGTCGAGCGAAACGCGCAACAGTTCCTGGGAATAAGCGATATTATGGACGCTCTTGCCCTTGTCCACGACGTCGATATTGAAGGCGGCTTCATCGAGGATACGCTGGGCTCCGGCGCGCGCTTCGCTCCGGCCGGCCTGGATTTCTTCGGCGGCCTTCCGGTAAATGGCGCTGATAGCCTGGAGCTTGGCTTGAGTCGAGGATTCCCAGTTTTTCAGGATGACGGCGAAACCCCGGCCGTGGCAGGATTCGCAGGCCTGCTCCCGCGAGACCGAAGTCGAACTTTTGATCAACCGGCCGCCGCTTTCCTCGTGGAACATATGGCAGCCCTTGCAGCTCAAGCCCTTCTCGAGCATGATGTTGGGCATCGGGTGGCTGACGCCCTTTCCGCCTTCGCCGGTATACAGGATTTTTTGGGCCTGGTGTTTGCCGGTATGACACGCTTGACAGTCGGCGATCGCCTCCACGTCCTTGATGATTTTGTGCTGAATGGCCAGGTGGCACTGGTCGCATTCGATGTTGTTTGCGGCGATGTGCATCTTGTGGATGAGGTCCGTGTCTCCGTATTTGTCCAGCCGCTCCTGCTCGAAATGGCACTTGAAGCAGTTCTCCCGCGGGACGGCCCCGTCTCCCAAGACGACCTGGCCGTGGCACTTGCCGCAGGCGAATCCCCTTTCGAAAACGGCCGCGTGGTTGTAGCGGCTTTTCTCCGAGACGAGCGTTTCCTCTTTGTGACAGTTGGAACAGCGGCTGACTTGCGGGAAACTCTCTGTCTTCTTGAAATGGCAAATGAAGCAGCTCGACTCCGTGACCGCGATGTGCTCGCCCTGGACGATCTGGGCATGGCAGCTCGTGCAGCGGAGCTGTTTGCCCCGCTTGAGGTCGGAGAAATGGGTCTTGTGGTCGAAGGCCACGGTCTTGAATGGAACCTGCCCTTCGAGCAGCCTCCGGTCATGGCAGCCTTTTTGGAGACAGCTTTCGTCCTGGATTTCGGCCCAGGGTTTGGACTTGAGATAGAGCTTCGTCCAGTAGCGGCCGACCATGACCAGGCCTTCCATCTTGGCCCGGAGCGTATTCCGGATCCCAGGAGGATAATGACAGACCTTGCACTCGACTTTGTTGTGGGACGAGGTTTGCCAACTTTGAAAAAAGGGTTTCATATAATGACAGGCCGAGCAGAACTTGGAGGTCGACGTCAGTTCAATGGAGGCGACGAGAACAGCGAGAAAAACGCCGAGGGCCATAAGCAGGATCTTCAGCCATTTTCTGCGCTTCTTGGATTTCGGCGGGACGATCGGTTCCTCGGGCATGGCGACTCCTCGGTCAAGCGTAGCTGTGAAGGCCGGAGAGAAGGTAGTTCACCCCGAAATAGGTGAACAGGGCGGCGAGAAAGCCGACGAGGGCGATGATCGCCGACCGCTTTCCCTTCCAACCCATGACGATCCGGGTATGGAGATAGAGAGCGAACACGAGCCAGGTGATCAAGCTCCAGACTTCTTTGGGATCCCAGCTCCAGAATGTTCCCCAGGCCTTGTACGCCCAGACCATGCCGAAGACAAGACCGCCCAGGGTGAAGAGGGGAAAGCCGACGGCCACACAGCGGTAGCTGACGGAGTCCATCCGTTCTTTTTTCGCCGGGTCCGTTGTCGCGAGATACATGATGCTCGTGATGAAGGCCACGGCGAAAAACGCTTCGCCGAGGAGGGTCACCGAGACATGGAGCCAGAGCCAGTAACTCTGCAGAGCCGGAACAAGGGGGGTTGCCGCCTTGGGCATGAGAGGGGAGGAGGCCAGAGCAACCAGGCCGACGACGATCAACATCAGATATGGACCGATCCTGGGGACCTTGAACTTGAAGTCGATAATGATGAAGGCCAGGACCGACGCCCAGGACAGGAATGACAGGGATTCGTACATGTTGGTGAAGGGCGCATGACCGCTTTCAATCGTCCGGACGATGAGGGCCGCGGTATGGACCGCGAGCCCGGCCCAGGCCATGAGAGACCCGGTTCGGGCGGTCCCCATTTTCTTGGAAAAAAGGAAGGCCAGGTAGAAAAACGCGGAGAGTATATAAAGGATAAAGGCTAAGGTGAAGAGAGTGGATTCGTTCATTTCGGTCTCCTTAAGGACGCCATGAGTTTTTCGAACTCGGCAGTGAAAGCCTCCCGGCTCTTTGTCGCCAGGCCGCCGGCAACAAGCTCGGTCTTGCTTTGGGCTTCCTCGAGGACGGCCTTGATTTCCCATGTCGGCCAGTAAAAGGCGAGGCCGAGTCCGGCCATGATCAGAACGCAGCCGGCCCAGATCAACCAGGTTCCGGGGTCCCGGGCCGCTTCGATGACCGAGAAGGGTTGGCCGCCTCCGGCGGACGAGGAGGCATGCATCTGGGTGAAGTCGGGAAAATTCGCGAAGACCCAACCCGAGACGATCTGGTCCTCGCCGCGGTAGGCCTCAATGAAGGCGGCTGGATTGTTGGGTTGCGCCGATCTCGTTTCCGGCTTGTTGCCCTCGCCGAGAACGAAATCGGGGAGATAACGAATCGCGATGATCGACAGCCCTTCGGTCTCGTCGAGGATGGTCCGCTCTCCGGCTTTCAGGCTGAGCTTCTTAAGATAGGAAGGGACGGATTTCTTTTTGGCCCAGATTTCCAGCCGGCCGCCTTCGAAGGTCTTCAATTCGAAGGCTAGGTCGACAGTCGCGGCAGGAGCCGGATCAAATCCATAGCTGGATTGATAGAAATTGGATCCTTTATATCGGAGGGGATGGTTAACCTCGATATTGTGGGTCCGGACTTCCCGTCCGTTCTCCAAGACCGTGACCGCGCTGATCCAGGACTTGACCTGACGCTGCTCGGGATTCAGGCCCGGGTCCTCGTCGTAATAGAGCGTCGTAAACTTGTCTAGACGAATGGAGAAATCGGCCCTCGGTACGGTTTGAACCTCCCCTTCGTGCAGTTTCAACTCCGTGCGGAACCCGGCTAGGCCGCTGACGATTCCGCCGGCGATGATGACGAGCAAACCGGCATGGACGAAATCCGACCCGAAGATGCCCCAGATTTTTTTCCGGGCGAGGAGGATCGCCCGTCCCGCCGCGGAGGATTCGCGGACGCGGTAGCGGGCGCCGCGCAGAGCCTTGACGAGCTCGGCTTTCGCCTCGGGAAGCGGCGCATTCTTCTTGAGGCGGTCCTTGATTTTGAGGACGAGCAGGTTTTTGGCTTCGGCCTGGACGCGGGGGTGAAAAGCGCGTCGGAATTTCGGGTCCAGGCGGGTCAGGGTGCAGACGACGATATTCAGAGCGAAAAATCCGAGAAGGGTCAGATACCAGACGGAATGATAGAGATGGGTGAGTTGAAGCCGGGTGAAGAAACCCGAAAGCTGGCCGTAGCGGGCGGCATATTCTTCGACCGTCCGTCCCTGGGGAATAAGCGTTCCGAGGACGGACGCCAGGGCCAGGGCGATCAGCAGACCGATGGCCAGTTTGACCGAGGAGAAAAATTTTATGATCGATTTCATCCGCATCCCGCCTTCCCGGACGGGCCGGGAAAAATTAAAGACTATAATTTATATAGGATTACACGTATTTTGGCAACCGATTTTTTTCAGGGCCGGCGATTTTTTCGCAGCTCGGCGGCGATCGCCCGGATTTCCCCGAGGTCGCGCTGCATTTCGCTCCAGCCGTACCACAGGGCGTAGTCGGGGTTGGCGTGGAACGTCCCCTGGAAGGTCCGCATCCGGTGCTCGAGAAACATGACGAAGAGCTTCTGTTCGATCTCGGTCGGCGCGTCGTGGAACGTCAGAAGGTCGGGGAAAGCGTAAGCATAGCTCGCCGGTTTGGGAAGAATGCCGTCTTTATAAAGCGCGGCCACGATGCGGATCGCTTCGGCCATGAGGCGATCCGCTTCCTGAATCATCCTGTCCCCCTTTTCGAGCTCGCCCTTGGCGAAATTCAGCGAATGGCAACGGTTGCAGGCCGCGAGCATTTTATCCCGTTCCTTCTGCCAGCCTTCCTGGGTCAGCCGGGCGACCGAGGCGGCCTTGACAACCTCGAGCCGCGCGGTCGGCTTGCCGTCCGGGTCCAGCACCCCCAATCCCTGGAGGATCGTGGCGCGGTCGGCGGCCCATTGTTTATCCTCGGGCAGGGGAAGGCGAACGGCGAGAAATCCCCAGCCTGTCATGACCGCATGATCTCCCTGTTGCATGTGACAATCCTGGCATTTGGGGCCGGCCGAAGTCTCAGGGATGACTTTGATTTGTTTGAGCAAATAACGGACCCCGTGTTTCGAGGCCGAGTACATCTCCCATTGGGGATGGTCAAAGCCCATGTGGCAGGTCTGGCAGGCCTGGGGTTCCCGCGCTTCCTTGAGAGAAAACATGTGGCGGGTGTGGCAGGCGTCGCAAGAAGCCAATCCGAATCCGGGCCCGGTCTTGCGCAGGTCTTTCATCTCCGCGTCGGTCTTGAGCCCGATTTTGTGACATCCGCCGCAGCCTTTCATCCCTTCGGTCATGGCCACGGGTTGAGCGTGGGCGGTCGGCATGGCTTTCATCGCCGCCCAGGCGACCGCGTGTTTTCCCTTTTTGAATTGGTTGACTTTCTCCGGGTGGCATTGGGCGCAGGTCTCGGGCGTCGGTATCCGGGCCTTGGCGGCGTCGGCCGCCGAGGTGTGATTTTCGCCATGGCAGGATGAACACGTCATCCCGCTCTGGCTCATTTTGCTGAGCTCGAAATCGGAGACAATATTGGGGGTTGTCTTCTTGTGACATTCGAGGCAGGTTTCGGCTGAAAGTCCGGCGGTAAAAACGAGGATTGAAAACAGGAAAAGATACACTCTCGCTCTCATTATTGCACTCCCTTTGTTTGCAGTCTCAGCTTAGCCATTCTATCCAATTTTTTTAAGAAAAGTCAAAATGGCTGATCACTGAGGTTGGATCTCTTTTCATCTCATAAATCAACCCATTTGACTCCCCGGGCTGAAGCCCGCCCTCATTTGCTTTGCGAATGAGGACTGCAAAGCCCGGGGTATGCTCAGGGTTAATACTGAGCGGCGCTTTTTACCCCGATTTAAAAATCGGGGTTTGGCGCCGTCGAACGTATCAAGAGGACTTCGGGCTTATAGGCATTTCCGCTCGCCAGATTCCATCCGGCGCCGGAGTCGTCCCCGGCCCCCTTGGGAACCAGTCCCGTCGGTTCCCTGCTTCGGCCCCTCCGCTATGGGGGCCCAAGGACCGACTCAGGCGCCGTCCAGCGATCACGCGTTCGGAAATGTTTTTTCCGGATGATCGCTGGACAGATTTCAAGAAATAATCCAGGAAACCCCAGGGCTGGAATTGGTGCGCGAAATCACCCAGATGTGGGTTATTTCACCCAAACCAGGTTTGTGCTTTCTCATCCTAAACAGAATTAACTCATTGAAATTAAAATAAATATGATGATATAAATCCAGAAAATTTAGTTGGCACGAAAAATGCTTATTAAATCTATTTGATAAGTAGGAATATGTTGAAAATCTTGATTCTGGACGATGAAAAGCTGATCCGGTGGTCTCTGCACCAAATCCTGTCGGGAGAAGGCCAAGAGGTCGATGTCGCGGCCAGCGCCGACGAAGCGCTGAGACTCGCTTCAGCGCATCCCTACAATTTAATCCTGGCCGACTTGGAAGTATGCGGCGACCGGGGCAAGGCCTTTTTTTCGGATTTGATGGCCGGCCAGCGCGACTCTAGGCTCGTCATCCTTACGGCAATGCCGAAGGAGGACGCGGAGCGGACCTTGGCGGGTTGCCCCATCTCTCGCATCATCGAGAAACCGTTCGCCGCGGAGGACATCAAGATGCTCGTCCGAAACGCATTGAATTTGTATAAACGCAGCAAAGATCCATCGAAGGAGGTTTAACGTGCAAGGATTGAAACCAGCTCGAACGGTCGCGTTCGCCCTCAAGTTCATCGGTCTCGCGGGCATCGCGATCTGTATAGCCGGAGCGCTTGTCGCGGCGAAGCCCGTCGCCCAGACGACGGCCAAAGAACAAGCCACCTGCGCTGCGTGCCACGAGGACACGGCTAAAGCGTTCAGCCAGAATCCCCACAAGGCCGCCGGCCCGACGGCCTGCGCATCGTGCCATCTGGGGGCGAATAAGCACGTCGACGAAGGCGGCGGGGCGAATATTCTCGCCTATAAAGCGACCGATCTGCCGACCGTCAAAACGAAGGCGTGCCTCTCCTGCCATGCCGACGGCCAATCGCATTTTCTCGCCGGCCCGCACGGCAAGGCGAATCTCGACTGCACCTCCTGCCACAGCGTTCATGCCGCGAAAAGCGCGGCTTCCCTTCTCAAGGTGGACGCGGCCAAGTCCTGCGCCTCCTGTCACGAGGACGTCATGGCCAAGTTCAACTTCACCGAGCGCCACAGGCTCCAGGAAGGCATCCTCACCTGCACCACCTGCCACGATCCGCACGCCCCTGCGACAGGGGAGCGGCTCGGCGGCTTCAAACAGGAAGCCTGCCTGAAATGCCACACCGACAAAGGCGGCCCGTTCCTCTTTGAACACGGCTCGTCGCGCGTCGAAGGCTGCACGATATGCCACGAGCCGCACGGTTCGCCGAACAGACATCTCCTCATCACCCAGAGCATTTCCGACCTGTGCTTCAGCTGCCACACGTTCGCGCCCGCCTTTCACAAAGGGTTCGATTCCAGGACGACCAACTGCACCTCCTGCCATTCGACCATCCACGGCTCGAACCTGAGCAGAATCTTCATCAAATAGGAGAGAGACGATGCGCAAATCCACCGCCATCTGGCCCATCCTGCTGATCGTCCTGGCAGCCCCGGCGCTCCAGGCCCAGGAAACGGAAAATAACTTCAGGGGTAACTTCCTCTTCGGCTATCGCCTCGTCGACACGGGCGGCGCGTATAATAAATATAAGGAAGATTACAACCTGGAAAAGGGCGCCCGCCTCTTCAACTTCAACTTGTCTTACGCCGCCCCGGAGAGCCTCAGCAAGCTTTTCGACCGGGTCGACCTGAATGTTTACAATCTAGGCGGCGATCCCTTCGAGTCCATCAGCCTGTCCATCCAGAAGTCCGGATTGTACAAGTTCAAATATGACCGGCGGAAATCGACGTATTTCTACGACGACCTCCATCAGATCGGGCCCCAAGTCCTCTCTGACCTGCACCGGTTCGATTTCGACCGCGTCGCGGACAGCGGCTCCCTGACCTTGATCCTGGCCAAACCGGTCAGTGTTTTCATGAGTTTCGACCGCTTCACGAAGCGCGGCGGAAGCACGACGAGCCTGGATATCGAGCGCCTCGAATTCCAGTTCGACAAACCCGTTTCCGAAAAGCTGACCGAGGTCGCCTTCGGCCTCGACTTTCATATTCCCCGTTATGCCCTGGTCTTCGAGGAACGGATCCAGGACTACGAAAATACCAACAGCTTTCTTCTTCCCGGCTACGCCGACGGCGGGGCGGGAGCGACGCTTCCCTCCGCTCTTGGCAGCTTCCAGCTCGACCAGCCTTATGACTTCAAGACCAACGTCCAAAGCCTGCGGCTGAACGCCCGGCCTTTGGACAACCTCCTTATCCGCGGCTCGGCCCGGATGAGCAGGCAAAATACCCATCTCGCATATGCCGAAGAGGCCTTCGGGATCGACTATCTCGACCGCCGTTTCGCCACGAGCGCCGCCGGCAGCGGGACGTTCAAGCGCGATATCCAACTTTACGATTTTGACGCCACTTATCTGCTTTTCGCCAAGCTGGCCGTGGTCGGCGCCGTCCGCTACAACACCTTTTCCCAGGACGGGACGCTGACCATCGAATCGACGCCGGAATCGACGGACTTCGGATTCAAGACGCTGGGCATCGAGGGCGGTCTTCAATATCAATTCTCGCCCGCCCTGGCCCTCACTCTGGGATACCGGAACGAACAGCGGAAACTCGATAACCTCGAGACCGCCACCTATGCCGAAAAGACAGTCCGAAACGGGTTTTTCGGAAATCTCAAATGGCATCTCAAGACCATAAAGCTCACCCTTGACTACCAGCGCGGAAATTCGGACGATCCCTATACGCTCATCTCGCCCACCCAGTTCGACCGCTTTCGGTTGACCGCCCGCTACGAGCTCAAAGGATTCAGCGCTTCGGCAAGCTATCTCATGGCCAAGATCAGGAACGAGATCGAGGGCGGCGTCAACTTCCGGATCCTTTACGCGAGTGACCCCTTCGCGGACATCTGGACATCCTCGAACAGCCAGTTCAACCTGCGCCTGGGCTATCGCGACGACAGGATCGACTCCTTTTTCGGCTATTCCTACATCGACGTGAAACATGACAGCGATCGCTCGATCGAATATCCGCCGTCCTTCGCCGGACCGGGGGGCGTTTTCGCCTGGACGATCGCTTATGAAGGGAGGTCGAACCTTTTCGAAGCTTCCCTCGCCGGAACTCTCAGCCAAGGCTGGAGGCTCGGAGCTTACATGAACCGCTTGACGAATCAAGGCTCCTGGCCGATCCAGCGGACGACGGTCCGCGCCTATCTCGAATACACCTTCCCCACCGGCGTCATCGGTCAATTGGCTTATCGTTACATGGGCTTGAAGGAGACCGATTCCGGGTTCAACAACTACTCGGCGAATATCCTGGAAATTTCCTTCGGATATCGCTGGCAATAAGGACGAATCAAGGAGGAAAAGATGCTGAAGAAAACCCCCGTCCTGGTTATCAGCCTGATTGCGGCCGCCGCTCTTCTGAGCCTGGTCCTGACCAGCTCCCAGGGCACGGCTGCGGTCAACAATAAAAGTGACAAAGCGCAACGGCTTTGGGAAACGTCCGGACACGCGGCCCGGACGGACGAAGCTTTCGTTCACTGGAATAATGACAGTCCGCCCCAAGTCTCGGCATCGTGCGCCAAGTGCCACAGCACGCCCGGCTTCAAGGATTTTATCGGAGCCGACGGGTCGGCCGTGGGCATCGTTGATTCCCCAGCCGCCATCGGCACGACGGTCGAGTGCTTGGTCTGCCACACGGACAGAGACAGCGGGATTCTCCGGAACTGGACCTCGGTGACGTTTCCCTCGGGAGTGACGGTGAACAACCTCGGCCCGGAGGCGCTCTGTATGGAATGCCATCAAGGGCGCGCGGCCAAGGCCACCATCGACACGAAGATCGCAAGCTCCGGCGTCCCGAACGACGACACATCCAGCACGAAACTGTCATTCTCGAACGTCCATTACTACGCCGCTGCGGCGAGCCAATTCGGGACGGTTGTCAAAGGCGGATACGAATATGCCGACCACGAATATGACGCCCGGTTCTCCCATGTCACCGGATACAACGCCTGCATCACCTGCCACAATCCCCATTCCCTCAAGGTCAATCTCAGGGCCTGCAATACGTGCCACACCGGAATCACGGACCCCAAGGATATCCGCTACGTCGGGTCCCAGGTCGATTACGACGGCGACGGCGACATCACCGAAGGGATGTACTACGAGATCCTGGACATCAAGGCCAAAGGGCTGGACACAATCATGCGCTATGCCCGGACCGTTCTCAACAAGCCGATCGTCTATGATCCTGTCAATAATCCATACTGGTTCTTCGATACCAACGGCAACGGCACGAAAGACGCGGACGAAACGACGAGCTATAACGCCTTTTCCGTCCGTCTTCTGAAGGCGGCGTACAACTACCAGGTCGCGGAGAAAGATCCGAACAATTTCGCCCATAACGGAAAATACATCATTGAACTCCTGTACGACTCGATGGAGGATCTTAATAAAAGCCTGGCCGTCCCGGCCAACCTGGCCTTACTGAGTCGGCAGGACGAGGGCCACTTCAACGGGGGGAGCATGCCCTACCGGGATTGGGACGATTCGGCGACCTATACCGTTTCATCGTCCTGCGCTCGCTGCCACTCGGCCACGGGGCTGAAGAATTACCTCACCACGGGAGTCCAGCAGGCCGAACCGGTCGCCAACGGCATGCTCTGCACGACCTGTCATACCGAACCTCCTGAGCTCTTTCCCGTGCCGGCCGTCACGTTTCTTTCGTCGGGCATCACGGTGAATCTCTCATCCGACGGCAGCAATTTGTGCATGGTCTGTCACCAGGGCCGGGCGGCTAAAGCCACGATCGATGCCGCCATCGCCGCCAAACCGTCCGGGCCGTTCAGCCTGACGAATATTCATTATTATCCAGAGGCGGCGATGTTCCTGGGAGCCGAAGTGAAGGGCGGATATGAGTTCCCGGGGAAGACGTATTCCGGACGCCAGCCCTATTCGAACCACGGCGGCCGCTTCAATACCTGCGTTCAATGCCATATGGGCTCCGCGGTCACGGCCGAGGAACACAACTGGACGATGCGCGATCACAACGTGGCGGAGCCGAAAAAAGAGCGCTGCGTCTTCTGCCACGGCCAGGACGTGTCCCAGACCTACAAGGGAGGCGATCCCGAGAAATTCAATTTCGACCAGATCCGGCCGGGCAACATTCCGGATTATGACGGCGACGGCAACACGAGGGAATCGCTCCAGGACGAGATTTGGGGACTCGAAGGCACGCTCAAAGCTCTGATCCAGACTTACGTCCTGAACTCCGCGGGGAAGGCCATCCTCTATGACAGCGGCTACTGGTACCTAGATCTCAACGGGAATGGAACGCTCGAGGCCAATGAGCTTGGCAGTTCGAACCGCTACCAGGGCAATGCTTCTTGGTTGAAGGCCGCCTACAATCTCAGAACGAGCTACGTTGCCAAGCACGGGTTCATCCACAACGCCCGCTATATTGCCCAGCTTCTTGTGGATTCCATTCAAAGCCTCGGAGGGAACATCGGCGCCTACACCTGGCGCTGAAGCTGAGCCTCTTTTCGATCATTTCCAGGGCGGCATCTTGCGATGCCGCCCTTTTTTTATACGAAAACAGCAGCTTCCAGCTTCTTCATCAAGAGCGAGGGGAATCCCCGCCGGAGCCCATCCGAGGGCGAGAGCGGGCATGGTTCAGAAAAACGAAGTTTTTCTGAGAGCTCGAGAACGAGGGCGAGGGGATTTTCCGCGCCGGGGAAAATCCGCGTGGTTCCGGGGGGATACCCCGAGCTCTCCTTGTCTCACCATGAGCCTTGGAGTATAATAATCCCCTCATTTTATAAATATGATAGGAATTGTGTAGATATGAATTTCCGCCGGTGGACGCTCCGGACGAAAGTCATCCTCCACATCCTCGTCCTGGGGGTGATGTCCGCGGTCATCATCAGCGGGCTTTATATCGCGACCCAGCGCCGCATCCTCGAAGACCTGAGCGTCCAGAAGGCCGACCTGCTTGGATCTCTGATCAAGAGCTCGGTCTTCATGCTGAAGAAATGCGGCCGGATCGAGGATACCCAGGCCAAGATCCATGAGTTGGTCGCGACGACGAACGCCATCCGGCGCATCCGCATCCTGACGACCGACGGCCGGATTTTTGCCTCGACCGCGCCCGAAGAAAGCGGACACATGGTCCCGCCCGAGACGAAAAAGATGGCCGCAGAAATGCTGGCCAGGCCGACCTCGCACCGGAGTCTCTTTTTACGGCGGGAACATATGATCAAAAGCCTGATCCTCGTCGAGAACCGGCCCGAGTGTTCCGCCTGCCATACTCCGGAACGGGCATTCAACGGCCTTCTTGAGGTCCATCTGGATTACGGCGAAACCGCCCAAGTCATTCGGCGGAGCCAGTGGAAGGGAGTCATTCTTGCCGTGGCCGCGCTGGTTGGTCTGACCTTCATCATCCTCCGCCTCTTCGAGCGGCTCATCAACCGTCCGATCACTACCTTGAAGAACGAGATGAAACGGGTCCAGGAGGGCGACCTGTCCGTCCGTCTTCAAGCGGTCAAGGACGACGAAATCGGGACCTTAACCAACAGTTTCAACCGGATGGTCGAAAACCTCCGTCTGGCCAATCAGAAAATCGAAGATCTCTACCGGGAGCGCATCGACAGGGCGGAGCACCTGGCGGTCTTCGGAGAGCTTACCGCCGGCCTGGCTCATGAACTGAAAAATCCTCTCTCCGGGATCAAGGGCGCGCTCGAGATCATCAATCAATCCACGTCCCCGGCCGACCCGCGGAAGGAAATCTTCCAGGAAATCCTCATTCAGACCGATAAGCTCATCAATGTCATCCAGGATTTTCTGGACTACGCCCGTCCCAGGCCTTTTCATTTCAGCCTCGTCTCTCCCAATATTTTTATCGACAACGCCATCAAACTGGCCAAGACCCAGCTCCAGGGAAAAGATATCGTCTTTGATTTTAAGGGACTCCCCGAAGACGTTATGGCTTACCTTGACGCGGATAAGATGCAGGCCGTGATGCTGAATCTGATGCTCAACAGCGTCACGGCCATCGCCGCCGCCGGCCGAGTCGGCATTGACCTGAGCCTCGGGCCGGAAGGCTCGCTCGACATCCGGCTGTCCGACAACGGCAGCGGCATCAAGGATGCTCAGCTCGGCCAGATTTTTCATCCGTTCTTCTCGACGAAAAAAAACGGAACCGGCCTCGGTTTATCCATTTGCCGGAAGATCATCGCCGCCCACGGCGGGGCGATTTCGGTTCAAAGCCGCGAAGGCGTCGGGACGACCTTCCTCATCCGCGTCCCGCTCCGCCGGCTTAGCGCTTGACCATGTCCAGAAAGAAGATTCTTGTCATCGACGACGACCGGCTGATCCGCTGGACGCTCCGGGAAAAATTCGAGTCCTGGGGCTACGGCGTCAGCGAGGCGGAAACGGGAGCGGACGGCGTCCGCGCCGCCGCCGCGGAGACCCCGGATCTCGTCCTTCTCGATGTCAAACTTCCCGACGGTAAAGGGACAGATATTCTGGAGGAGCTTCGCCGCTCCTGGCCCGACCTTCCCGTAATCATGATCACGGCTTTCGGCGTGATCGAGGACGTCGTGACCGCGATGCGCCGCGGCGCATACGATTTCGTGACGAAGCCGTTCGATGACCCGAAGCTGCAAAGCACGGTGGCCCACGCCCTGGAAGCGGCTTCGCTGAAGAAAAAGATCGCCGCCTTCCGGGAGAGGGAAAAAAACATCCGTCTTCCCGGCCAAATCGTCGGCGTGACCCCGGTCATGCTCCGCCTCCTCGACATGGCCAGGACGGTCGCCGAGAGCGAGACGTCCATCGTCCTTCTCGAAGGAGAAAGCGGGACGGGAAAAGACCTCCTCGCCCAAATGATCCATCAGTGGAGCCGCCGGAAGGAAGGGCCGTTCCTGGCGATCAACTGTTCGGCCATCCCCGCCACCCTCCTCGAAAGCGAGCTTTTCGGCTACGAGAAAGGAGCGTTCACCGATGCTAAAAGCCAGAAACGGGGCCTGGTCGAACTCGCCGACGAAGGAACTCTTTTTCTGGACGAGATTGGAAGCCTTGACCTGTCCCTTCAGGCCAAGCTCCTCCGCTTCCTGGAAACGCATTCGTTCAGGCGCGTCGGCGGTCTGCGGGATGTTGAGGTCGATATCAGGGTGATCGCCGCGACAAACCAGGATCTCGAGGATTTGTCCCAGCAGGACAAATTCCGCAAGGACCTGTTCTACCGGCTGAACGTCTGTCCCATCCGTCTCCCCGCCCTGGCCGAACGACGGGATGATGTCCTTCCTTTGACCCGCCACTTCGTCGCTCTCTACAACGCCAAGTTCAACAAGAACATCCAGGGATTGGGGCCCGAGGCGGAGCGGATCTTTCTGGGCTACGGATGGCCGGGGAACGTCCGCGAGCTAAAAAACGCGATCGAGCGGGCGATGATCTTCGAAGACCAGCCGCTCATTTCCGCGAAGCACCTGCCCATCCGGCTGGACGGCGGCGAGTCCTCGCGGCGGGAAACGTCGTCCGGCCCCGCCGGAACCGGCACTCTGTCTCTTCCAGAAGCCGAAAAAAAAATGATCCTTGAAGCCATGAGCAAGGCGCGGGGGAATAAATCGAGGGCGGCGATGCTCTTGGGGATCAGCCGCGACGCCCTGCGGTATAAGCTCAAGAAAATGGAGAGCGGTTCTTCGACCTGAACGACAAGGGGAGGCGGGCCGCAGGGCCGGAGGCTATTTCGGTTTTCCCTTCTTTTTCGCCGCCGCTATCTTTCTGTCGCTGATCTCGAGGACGTCCTGGATAGTAATCGTCTCGAAGTAATTCCTCAGGAGATCGGTCGCCCCTTTCCAGATTTCATGGGTTCCGCAGATCTTGATTTTTTCGCAGAAACTTTCATCTTCCAGGCATTCGACCAGGCTGCAGGTTCCTTCCAGGGCATAGAGGATGTCGCAGACCTTGATCTCGGACGGCTTCCTGGCCAGGGTATAACCGCCGCCGGCGCCGCGGATGCTCTTGACGAGCTTGCTGATTTTGAGGGGAATGATGATCTGTTCGAGATAGCGGAGCGAGATCCCTTCCTCCTCGGAGATGTTTTTGAGAATTACGGCTTCCTGGCTGTTTTTATAATGGCGGGCGAGATTGACCATCAGGCGGGTCCCGTAGCGACCCTTTGTCGAGAGCTTGATCATACCTAGCTCCTTCGATGGAATTGAGACTCAAACCTTATGCTTAGCCATTCTAAGGCAAAAGACGGAAAATATCAACATGATTATATAGGAATTATCGAATTAGTTGGGATTGGACCGGAAGAGGGTCCGAAACCGGCCGGGGCTTCTTTTTCGGGCGTCTCCCGGCGGCGGCCGAGAGCTTGAAAAGCGCGACGCCTTGACTCTTCCGAAGCCCGGTTGTATCCTAGCTTGTCCTTATCTTCCTCGCCTAAGGAATCACTCATGTCCAACGAGATATTGCTCGGCGACGAGGCGGCCGCTCTTGGCGCCGTCCACGCAGGCCTGAGCGCGGCATATTCGTATCCCGGCACGCCCGCCTCGGAAATCATGGAATATCTGATACGGACGTCCCGCCGCGGGACGCCGTTTAAAGCTGCCTGGTCGGTCAACGAGAAGACGGCGTTCGAGGAAGCCCTGGGCGTCTCCTTCTTCGGGAAACGGGCGATGGTCTCGATGAAGCACGTCGGGCTGAACGTGGCCGCCGACCCGTTCATGAGCGCCGCTCTCACCGGGGCAAACGGCGGTCTGGTTGTCGCCGTGGCCGATGACCCCGGCATGCACAGCTCTCAAAACGAGCAGGACAGCCGCTTCTACGCTCAATTCGCCCAGATTCCCTGCCTCGAGCCGGCCGACCATCAGGAAGCCTATGACCTGACCCGCGAAGCGTTCGAGATCTCCGAGAAGTTCGAAATACCGGTCATGCTCCGCCTGGTGACCCGCTTGTCGCATAGCCGCGGCGCCGTCCGGACCCGCGAACCCCGAGGCCAGAACGGCCCGCGCACCGGGGCCCGCCAATGCTGGACCCTTCTTCCGACCAATGCCCGGGCTCAGTTCAGAAAGGTCCTCGACCGCCAGCCCGAAATCCAGAAATTTCTCGAAACTCCCCCTTTCAACCGGCTTGACGTCAATTCCGGAAGCGGCAGGCTGGGCATCATCGCCTCCGGAATCGGATACAACTATGTTCTCGAAAACGTCGGCGGTTGGGAGGAGATTCCCCCGATACTCAAGGTTTCGGCCTATCCGCTTCCGGAGAAGCTCATTCGTCAGCTCGTTGAACGCGTGGATTCCCTTCTCGTCGTCGAAGAGGGATTCCCTTTCATCGAGCGGACGATTCTTGGCATGTTCGGGATCCAGGGCAAAACCGTCGTCGGCAAGCTGAGCGGCCGGCTGCCCTTAGCCGGGGAACTGACTCCGGAGACCGTCCGCAGCGCTCTCGACCTGAAACCGCTCGAGCACCGCGGCCCGGGCGATTTCAAGCCGGCCGGCCGGCCGCCCCAACTCTGCGTCGGATGCCCGCACGCCGATACGTTCAAGGCCCTGAACCAAGCCCTGGAGAACTTCGACCAGCGCAACATTTTCAGCGACATCGGTTGTTATACCCTGGGATATTTCCCTCCCTATAACGCCGTCAACTCCTGCGTTTGCATGGGTGCGAGCATCGGCAT
>Ga0315286_10002262_pt1 | contig 17983 bp, 13 predicted proteins | sample YL17G10_0_MG_FD_205038 | JGI IMG/M metagenome (GOLD analysis project Ga0315286, IMG submission 205038) | Sediment microbial communities from Yellowstone Lake, YNP, Wyoming, USA - YL17G10_0 | ecosystem: Environmental > Aquatic > Freshwater > Lake > Sediment | place: USA: Wyoming | collected...
TACCGCTTGAATGGCGCGCTTCTGCCGTGTTTTTCATCGTGTCCTGCCATTCGCTGAGCCTTTGATTTAATCTTCTTTATAATGATTTTGTCTTTTTTTGAAAGTTTGTCCTTTTGCAGATAAGCCAAAAAGAAACGCAGCCTGTCTGTCTTTGTAAAAATTTTACCCGGCGCCGAATAGTAAAGCTGAGCAAGGTCTTTTATACGGTATTTTTGAGAAAAAATCACCGGCTTAAATACCCTGTTCAAATCTATCAGAGTAAATCGCCCCTGCGGACTGCAGAATATATGACAAAGATACAAATCACGGTGGCGATGGCCGGTCTCGTGAAACTTCCGGACAAATGCCGCAAGGCTTTCAATAAAGTTTTTTCTGTCGCGATAAAAAACGTCAGGCAGTTTCTCTTCGAGGCTGACAGAATCAGGAATTTTTTCCGTTATGATAAAGCTCCGCTTCTCAAACAGGCCGCCCCACTCTTCGCCAAAGGCAATAATTCTCGGCGTATTTATGCCAAGTTTTCTTAAACTTTCAGCCGGCTCCATGTCGCAGGCCATTGTTGATATTCTTTTTCGGTGAACCAGCCAGTTTTTTTTCTGTTTTAATTTCGGGATATTCTGATATCGCTTCAGAAACAAACTGGTTTTGGGATTATCCGTATCAAACATAATTCTCTGGCGAAAGGCGGGAAGGTTGTCCTTGGTCAGATTTTTTCCTTTGCTGAATGAAAAAATATCATCTATGTTTTTAAGACCGAGCTTCCTGAAGCAATCGACAAAATCACTGCGAATATGAAAACCGGGGGCAATTTCTACAAATGAATCCCGCACCTTTTTTTCATTCAATTTTTTTAAATCTATCTTAATTATACAACCTTTCGATTCTTAAAAAAATATGCATAATTCACTGAATATTTAAAAGGTGCGGGATTCATTCATAATTTACCTGCCAGGAATTTTTCAGCGGCATTACAGACAGTTTCGACGGTGATGGATTCCATACAGTAGAGTTTGTCTTTTTTGCATACGGGTTTGTCGCACGGCGCGCAGGAAACAGCGGCAGTGATTTTTATTTCATCTGAATAATCATTTTCAGTCCAGGCAGGATTATTCGGTCCAAAAAGCGTTATTACTTTTCGGCCAAGTGCAACCGCGATATGCCGCGGCCCGGTATCGTTGGTAATTACAAGCTGCGCGAATGAAAAAAGTGCCTTCAACTGTCCCAGCGTAACAGGATTTTGCGACAGGTTAATGACAGGATGTTTCGCCTGCGAACAGATTCCTTCCGCAATCCGCCTTTCCAGTTCGTCAGGGCTTACGGAGATAAAAACATTGGCTGAAAATTTTTCGATGAGAAAATCGGCTACTTCGGCAAATCTTTCCTCCGGCCAAAGCTTGCTCGGGCCGTAAGCCCCGCCCGGCACAAAAATAACAACAGGTTTTTTGCCATCAAGGTACTGTCCGAATTTTTCAAGAACTGTTTGCCGGTCATTTTTATCGATTTCAAGCCGCATTTTTCTATCGGCCGTGTCGCAGCCGAACCACGATGCAATCGCAAGATAATAGTCGATAGCTGAAACCGGCTCATATTCAAACAAGGAAATCTTCGCCGGACTCAGTTTTTCAGTCAGAAAAACGCCCCTGCCTTCTCTCGCGTAACCGGCGCGATTTTTTATGCCGGCAAAAAACACCGCCAGCGCCGAAGAAAATGAATTTTTTAAAAGAATTGCGGTATCAAAATTATATTTTTTCAGCTGCCCGGCAATCGCAAAAGGACCGCCTTTTTTAAGAACCACCCATTCATCAACAAACCGGCAGGGTTTCAGCACTTCGGTTACGGTTTTGTTTGCGCAAAAGAAAATTTTATCTTTTTCGAAGAAATTTCTGATGGCGGCAAGCGCCGGCGTCGCCATAATGCAATCGCCCATAGGCGACGGCAGCCAGATTAATATGTTTTGACAGCTCATCGTGTGACAATTCCATCACTTCTCATTGTGCATTATGTAGAGCGTAAGTGCCATGAGCTGAAAAACTATCGCGAAGCCCAGAGCCGTAAACACGGCGCTGTCCCGACCGGTCGGTGACAAGCTGTACCATATCGCTATAACAAGGCAGAACGGAACGGCTATCTGCAGAATACCCGCAAAGAGCTTAAGTGCTGAAAAATCGCTGTATAGTTCTTCGCGATGACGGCTTTTGAGCAGAAGCTTAATGTCTTCGAGCAGCCGTTCGGTTCTTGTGTTTGAATTATCAGAAACATCGCAAGCCTCAGAAACAGGTTGCTGCGTTTCCTGTTCTGCTGCTTCAATCGCCTCGGTTTCCTGTATTTGCTCGGCAGGCTGAACTTCGCTCTGCTGCATCGGTTGCGGCCCAGGCTCCGCAGCAGCCGGCTGCTGTGGCTGCTCTACAACCGGTTTCGCAGGTTCAGTATTCTGTTTCGGAGCAATTTCTCTTTTAATTATATTGACGGCCTCTTTGAGATTTATCGCCTCAAAGTCGGCATCAGGGTCGTCGAGCTGTTTAACAGGGGTATTGGTATGCGACTTTATAAGAATTGTGCGGCAGCCCGCGGCCTTTCCTGCGGCGACATCTTTATAGTCATCGCCGACCATCCACGAGTCGGTCAAATCGATACTCATTTCCCTGGCGGCGGCAAGCAGCATCCCGGGTCTTGGTTTTCGCCAGTCGCTGTCTTTGCGAAATTTCGCAATGACTCCATCGGGATGATGAGGACAGTAATATATTCTGTCGAGATAAGCGTTTTGCTGGGCCAGAAGCTGTTTGAGTCTCTCATGAATCTGCGCAATCGCCTGTTCGGTGATAATGCCGCGGGCGATTCCGGACTGGTTCGAGACAACAATGATTTTGTAGCCCATCTTTCGCAGGTCGACCAGAGCACCTGCCGCGCCGCCTATCAGCTTCACCTGCGCGGGGCTGTTGATATAGCCGGAGTCTTCAATGACTGTGTCGTCTCTGTCGAGGAATATGGCTTTCTGGTTCATATTTATTTCCCCCGTGCGAAGCGTGCCTCGACCAGGCCGCAGATAATATGATATGCAATCTGGTGCATCTGCTGAACCGCGAATGTTTTTTCATTTTCGCAGCAAAGACATACGTCGGCAATTTTTTCAAGCCGGCTGTTTTTTTTGCCGGTAAATGCGATGACTTTCGCTCCGCGTTTTTTTGCAAGGGCCGCAGCCTTTAAAACATTAGCGCTGCTGCCGCTGGTTGACAGCGCCCAAAGACAGTCGCTTTTCCTGATAAGTCCTTCAACCTGTTTTGCAAAGATATTTTCAAAGCCGTAATCGTTGGCGATGGAAGTTATAACCGAAGTATCGGTTGAAATCGCAACGGCCGGCAGGGCTTTTCTGTTCTTGAGAAACTTGCCTACCAGCTCTCCTGCGATATGCTGGGCGTCGGCAGCCGAGCCCCCATTGCCGCAAATATAGATTGTCCCGCCTTTCTCAACGCAGCTTATTATTGTTTTGGCGGCTTTTTCTACTATTCCGATGCACTCGGCTTCAAAACTGTCGAGCATCTTCCTGTGCATCCCGATTGCCTGAGCAATTTGTTTCTTTATTTGCCGTGTTTCCATAACGTCTTTACTTTTTTCAAAATGGCGGTAGTGCTTTTTCCTTCGACGATTGGGGCCAGAACCACTTTCCCTCCGATTGACTCGACAAATTCTCTTCCAATGACACCTTTCTCGGCCCAATCCTGACCCTTGACAAGCACATCCGGCCTTACTTTTTTAACTATCGCGAGCGGGTCCGGCTCATCGAAAATAACAACATAGTCAACGCTCTCAAGAGCGGAAAGAACGGTGGCCCTGTCAAGCTGATTATTCAGGGGCCTGTCGGGGCCTTTAATTATTTTGACGCTCTTGTCGCTGTTAAGTGCGAGTACGACAATATCGCCCTGCTTTTTGCAGAAGCTCAGGAACTCAATATGTCCCCTGTGCAGAACATCGAAACAGCCGTTGGTAAAAACTATTTTCTGATTATGTGCCCTGTGCCATTTAAGCTGCTGGTCGAGTTGGTCGAAGCTTTTGATTTTCGAACCGCTCTTTTGTTTGCGGCTCATAAGTTCGTTTACTATTTCCTCGATTGAAACCGTGGCAGTTCCGAATTTTTCAACTTCGATGCCGCCCGCGATATTGCATATTTCAACAGCCGTTTTGCTGTCGACTCCCGCCGCCAGCGTTGCTGCAAGCGAGGCAAAAACCATATCGCCGGCGCCTGTAACATCATATACATTGCGGGCAACTGTCGGTATATGCTCTTCGAGCTGGCCGGTTTTCAGGTATGCTCCCTCCTTGTCGAGAGTTATCACCACAGTTTCAATATGAAACTTATCGGCCAGGATTTTTGCCGCCTTTGCGGCGTCGTCGATTGTTTTAATCTCGACGCCTGAGGCAATCGAGGCTTCCATGCGGTTTGGCGTAATGGCCGAAGCATACGAATATTTTGCGAAATCCGCTTTCGGAGCGGGGTCAATCAGAACTTTTTTTCCTGCGGATTCGGCAAGCCTGATAAGGGACCTGCAGAAATTTTCTTCGAAAAGTCCTTTATTATAATCCTGCAGACAAACGATATCGGCCTGTGGAAGTTTCTTTTTATACAGGTCGAGAAACTTCTGATAGAGCTTGTTATTCAGCGGTTCGTCTTTTTCCTCGTCCACTCTCAGGAGCTGCTGCGGATGAATATGCTGTGCCAGGCCGACAAATCTCTGTTTTGTGATTGTGCATCTGTCGTCAATCTCGATAATGCCGGAAATATCGGCGCCAATGTTTTGAAGCAGCTTTCGCAGTATCTCGGCGTTTAAGTCTTTTCCAACCATACCGAGACAGAAGGTTTTTGCTCCCAGCGCGGCAAGGTCTGCCGCGACCGAAGCCGCTCCGCCGGGCCGAAACTCCCTGTTGACAACTTTCAAAACAAGTACAGGAGCTTCGGGGCTTATTCTCAATGCGTCGCCGTAAACGTAAATATCCAGCAGAAAATCCCCTGCCAGCAGCACCTTCGGAGAACCGAGACCCTGAACAACATTTATAAGTCTGTCATACATATTTTTTCATCGCGTTTTCGACAAGAGCGGTAATTTCCTCCTGTCCGTCGATAAATTCAAGCTCCACAGCCAGCCACGCAATCGGTATATCAAACCTTTCGATGCACAGCAGGGCCGTTTTTATCCAGTCTTTTTGAGTAGTAATTATCATTTCTGCCTGTTTATATCTGCAGTCTTCGCAGATTTCCACGATGTCAGATTCGGTGTATCTGTGGTGGTCATTATACACCTTTGTGCCGACGATGTTAAGCGCCAGTTCTGACAGCGTCTGAAAAAACGTATCCGGGTTGCCGATGCCGCAAAAAGCGTATAATTCCCTGCCTGCAAGCTCATTAATGGCTATCTCTTTGTCTTTTATGAGCCTGGCACAAACCGGCTTGTGGATTGCGGCGGCAAAAGCGATATTCGGGTTTAAGTTATGGATTCTTTTTTTGATTTCCTCGGCTTTTTCCGGCTGGGTCTGGTTGATGCGCGTTATTACAACAGCATTTGCCCTTTTTAAAGAGCTGACAGGCTCTCTCAAAAACCCCGCGGGCAGCAGTTTTTCACGGCCGAAAGGTTCGGTTGCGTCGATTGTGACGATATCGACGTCTCTGGCAAGTTTCCTGTATTGAAAGCCGTCGTCCATAATCAAAAGTTTCGCGTTGTGCTCGGCTATCGCTTTTTTCGCGCCTGCCGCCCTGTCGGCATTGACTATTATTTCTGCTTTTGGACAGTTCTTTGCGAGCATTACAGGCTCATCAGCAAGGTCTGAATTCTTTAGCTTGTAGCCTCGCGTCAGCACCGCGGTCGTAATATTTTTCTCGGCGAAATAATTGCAAAGCCAGGCGACCAGCGGCGTTTTGCCTGTGCCGCCGGTCGTAATATTGCCGACGCTCACCACGGCGGCATTAACTTTTGTCTTTCTGAAAATCGAAAAATCATAAAACAGGTTCCGCAGAACAACCGCGATATGATAGAAAAACGAGCAGACAAACAGCACCGCACGCAGCAGCTTATAGCTGAACGGCGGATTTTGACAAATAACCAGTTTTCTCCAGAAAATTCTATCCAAGTCGGACTCCTCAGATAAGGCCTTAGCCTTTTTTAATCCTGCGAATAATGGCGTCTGCCATTTCGCTTGTCCCGACGGCGGTCGGGTCATTTCTGTCCGGTTTCATATCATAAGTTACATATTTGCCTTCTGCTATAACGTCAGCGACGGCCTTTTCTAATCTTTCAGCCTCGGCGTTTTTACCTATATGACGAAGCATCAGAACGCCGGAGAGAATCAAAGCGCACGGATTGACCTTGTTTTGGCCGGCATATTTCGGCGCGCTTCCGTGAGTGGCCTCGAAGATTGCGCCTTTATCGCCGATATTCGCGCCCGGTGCCACACCCAGGCCGCCGACTAATCCTGCGCAAAGGTCGCTGAGAATATCGCCATAAAGATTCGGCAGCACCAGCACATCATAAAGTTCGGGTTTTTGTATAAGCTGCATACACATATTGTCAACAATGCGGTCTTCGAATTCGATATCGGTATAATTTTTCGCTACCCGTCTGCTGGTTTCGAGCCACAGACCGTCGGTATATTTCATTATGTTTGCCTTGTGAACGCTCGTTACTTTTTTTCTTTTATATTTTCTGGCGTATTCGAAGGCGAACTGGACTATCTTTTCGGTCGCCTTTACCGATATGGGTTTTATGCTTATTCCCGAATCAGAACCGATTTGCCGTTTGCTGTGTTTGTTGAGCCAGTTGATAAGCTCGATGGTATCGTCTTTTCCCTTTTCAAATTCAATACCTGCGTAAAGGTCTTCGGTATTTTCACGCACAATCACAAGGTCGATATCGGAGTATCTGCTTCTTACACCTTTATAGCTTTTGCAGGGACGAAGGCAGGCGTAAAGTTCAAGTTCCTGCCGCAGGAAAACGTTTATGCTCCTAAAGCCGGTGCCCACCGGCGTGGTAACAGGTGCTTTCAAACCGACACCATTTTTTTTAACCGAGTCGATAGTTGCCTGCGGCAGTGGTGAACCGGTCTTGGCCATAACATCAACACCTGCCTCGGCAATTTCCCATTTAATACCGGCACCCGTTGCGTCAACGCATCTTCTTGCTGCCTCTGCAATTTCCGGCCCGACACCGTCGCCGGTAATCAGCGTTACTGTCGTCATTTTTAAAGTATCTCCATAAATTAAACTACAGAAACGCGGTATGTTAAGGCAAAAGGCGGGTATTGTCAACAACGGTGTTGTGGGTCGCTCTAAACGAGCGAAGGCGCCGTTCTTTCAGCTTCTATAAGGTTCCTGACCTTTAAGAAATCCTCATGTCTTGCGATGAACGCATCGACGATAACAGGGTCAAAGTGTCTGCCTCGTTCCTGGCATATCATCATATAAGCAATTTCAGGCCGAAAAGCCGGCTTATAAACTCTTATGCTCGTAAGGGCGTCATAGACATCGGCAATCGCCACGATTCTTGCTGACAGCGGTATCTGGACTCCTTTAAGGCCGTCGGGATAACCGGTGCCGTCGAATCTTTCATGATGGTAGCATGCGATATCGGCAGCCATCTTCAGAAAATCTGCGCTGGTAACGCTTCTTATGGTCCTTGAGAGCGCTTCTGCGCCGATCGCGGAATGCCGTTTCATAACTTCGAATTCTTCGTCTGTCAGACTGCCCGGCTTGAGAAGTATGCAGTCCGGCACTCCGACTTTTCCAATGTCGTGCAGCGGGCTTGAACGGTACAAATCTGCGATAAATTTATCATCTATCAATTCGGAATAGGAACTGTTGTTCCTGAGTTCTTCAGCAAGTATATGGCAGTAGCTTCGCATTCTTTCGAGATGCTCGCCCGTTTCGGGGTCTCGCGATTCGGCAAGTGACGCAAGCACAAACATCGCCACATCCCGTGTCTCGGTAATTTGAGCCGTTCTTTCCTGCACAAGTTCATCGAGCCTGTTTAAAAGCTCCCATTTTTCAGTAAGCGACACAGCCAACTGGCGGACTTCGATATTATCGAACGGCTTTTTCAGGATTAACAGTCTTTCTGTTGTTCCGAGTCTATCGATTATATCCGTCCATGAATAATCCGAATATGCGGTGCAGACGACAATCTGGAGTTGCGGCTGGACTTTCCAGAGATGCTCGATTGTTTCTATTCCGTCCCAGTCCGACTCCATCCTGATGTCGACGAACGCCATTGCATAAGGCCTGCCCTGCCGCTGGGCGCTGTCAGCTTTTTCCAGGCCCGCTCGGCCGTTAAAGGCGCAGTCAACCTCAAAGGCGACAGAGTTGCTCTTATCATCAGAACCGAAGACCGCTGACCTGGCGGCGTCGAGCGATGTATTAGCCGGGCATTGAGAAAGTATCTGCTTGAAATCCTCATGTATTGACTCTTTGTCGTCGATTACAAGGATTCTTCGGTTCTTTGTTTCAATTATGTTTTCCATTTTTCACCTCAGCTTTTCTTAACGGCAGTTCGAGAATAAACGTTGCCCCCTGATTAAGACCGCCGCTTTCCGCGGTAAGCGTTGCCTGCATATCTCTCGCGGCAAGCAGGCTGCTGTGCAGGCCGAATCCGTGCCCCGCCTGTTTGGTTGTGTAACCCTCCTCAAATATTACCTTCAGCTCGGCGGGGTTTATTCCGACGCCGTTGTCTGTAATTTTAATTCTTATCTTCGTGTCGCCGTTTTTTATGGTTCTGATTTTCAGCAGTTTCGGCTCCTTGTCGCTTTTCGACAGTGCGTCTTCGGCGTTATCAATCAGGTTTACGAGTATCTGCAGGATTCTCTGCTTGTCGATGAGGACATTTCCGATGTCGTCATATTCCCGCACAACTTCGATGTTTTGTCTTTCGAGTCCTGCATTATTGATTTCAATCGCGTTTTCTATAATTTCGCTTATCAATACGTTGTCCTGCTGCCTGCCGATGCCCGTATACAGTTGCTGCGTTTTAACGATGTCCTTAACGTGCTCGACATTTTTCATAAGAGCGTGCAGTTTTTCAATCGTTTCAGCCTGCTGCTGTGAAAGATGATTGCCGACCTCTGCCAGATAAGTCGGGATATGTTTCCCCTGCGGGTCGTTTGTAAGAAAATCCCCAAGGTCAGTGCCGTGTTTGCTGAGCAATTCAGACAGTTTAACCAGGTTGGCAATTTCCAAATTGGTCATTTTTTCAGTAATAACCGCTGCCGAAACATTTATGCTGTTAAGGGCATTTCCGACATTGTGCAGGACGTTGGCTGCGACTTCAGCCATACCGGCGATATGTGCCGTCTCCATTAATTTCTTGTATGTACTTTCGAGACGAAGGTTAAGTTTTTCAAGTTTAGCCTGGGATTCCAGTGCCTTTTCTTTGGCGATTCTCAGTTCGTTTTCGTATGTGATTGTTCTTGCGCCGACTGCCATTCTGCTTCTCAGCACATTTTTGTCGAATGGTTTGCACAAATAATCATCTGCGCCGGCATCGAGAGCGGTAACGACATCTTTGCTTTCCGCTTTCGAGGTCAAAAAGATTATGTACGTATATCCGCTGTTCTGTTCGCTGCGGATTTTCCTGCAAAGTTCAAGTCCGTCCATCGCGGGCATTATCCAGTCGGCAAGCACTATCTCCGGCTGCTGCCGGCGGATAATCTCCCACGCCTCGCTGCCGTCTTGCGAAGCAAGAACTTCATATCCCCAGCTGCTCAGGTGTTTTTCGAGCACAATTCTCGATGCGGTATCGTCTTCTGCTATAAGCACTTTCATACCAATCCCGGAAAAGTTTTTCCCCCATCAGGGTTTTATTATTAAATCGGCACAATGAGGAATGGACTTGTTTTGCACGCGATTCTTCGGGGGCCTGGAGAAGAATACGTGATTATTTATTCCTGGGCCTATTTTTATCGGAACTTAAAACTGGTTATGGTTTAAATTCAAGAAATCATGTTAAAAAGTCCGAAAATATAATAGTTTGAAGCCTTTTTGACGGGAGCAGTCTATGCAGGAAAAGGACAGCGCTATCAAGCTGAATGAACCGATTTTCAGCAAAAAAAAATCATTGCTGACGATCGGCCAGTACGCAGCCACGCAGGGAGTTTCTGCCGGTGTTGTGCAGGAATGCGCCAGGCTTGGTGTAGTGCAGGTCAGAAAGCACAAGGATAAAACTTTCATAGTAGACCTTCCGCTCGATATATACAAAATCATAAAAGAGCAGGATTCGCAGTCTCCGCAGGAGGTTGATGTTTCGTCCTGTGCGGATAAAATCTCCGACCTTGTAAACAGAATTTTCCAGCCGGATAGCGGCCCACAGCTTTCGCCTGCTGAAATCGAAATAATCCAGGGCCCGAAAAACAGCAGGCCGGACCTGACCGCAGTAAAATACGTTCCCGGCGAACCGTCGTTTCCGCTGCCGCAGCATAAAGAGCCGGACGCGATACCCGACTTGCAGTTGTTTGCCGAAGAGGAAGACAGGACCACAGCCGATGAAAACAAAAACCAGTTCGCCGCAGGCAGGTTCCGTATCCCGCTCCTGCGCAGTATTACTGAATCCATAATGGCCGTCTCAACTCGGAGGCTGGCCTTTATTATTATGACGGCAGCGTTTTTTGTAAGTTTATGTGCTTATACGTGGGTAAGCATGGACAGAAAATTCCAGCGGGAAAAACTTCAGCAGGCCTATGAAAGCATCAACAAGCTTACATCCAAATTCGAAGATACAAGACAGCGGGCCAGATTGCTTGAGCTTGATATGATGAACTGGCGCTCGGAGGCCGACCGGTCGAAAAACGCCCTGATGAATTCCGAGTCCGAGCTTCAGAGCGTAAGAAAAAGCCTCTCCGAAGCCAGAAAAGACCTCGAAAATATGAAGCAGTACAATACGGAAGCGCTAAAAGAGCTTAACGACAAAATAACCAGAATCAGGTCCGGCATTTCGAACACTGACCAGCAGATAACAAAGTAAGTCCGTCTCATACCTTTTTCTTGCCATACCTTGCCATTCCGGCTATATTAAATATTTCTATTTTTTGGAGTTTTTATGGCGCATATTTTCATAAATCAGATTGAGCCGGGCCGGCAAATCAATGATATCTATTTGGTAAGCCAGCCTATCCTGCGAAGCACAACCCGCGGCGATTTGTATATCGCTATGTTCGTAAGCGACAAGACCGGCAAACTCAACTGCAGGGTCTGGCAGGCGACGGAGGAGCTTTTTAATTCGCTGCCCAAGGAAGGCTTTGTCCAGATAAAGGGCAGAAGCGAGTTATATCAGAACGCCCTGCAGATTGTCGCCGACCAGCTGATGCCCGTCGCCGCCGGCAAAGTGAACATTGATGATTATCTGCCGAGGACCGAAAAAGACATCCCCCAGATGTTCAGCGAGGTAACACAGCTTCTGTCCGCAATAAAAAATCCTTTCATAAAAGCTCTCGTTGACGAATTTCTCAGGGACAAAGAGCTTATGAAAAAATTCTGCATGGCTCCCGCGGCAACGCAGAATCACCACAGCTACATTGGCGGCCTTCTTGAGCATACGCACAATATGCTGAACGTGGCAAAGGCCGTAATGCCCTATTATCCTCAGCTTCAGAGCGACCTTGTCCTTGCCGGGATATTTCTGCACGATATGGGCAAAACCGAGGAGCTTTCCTACGATATGGCTTTCACTTATACCGACAGCGGCCAGTTGCTCGGCCATATTGCTTTGACTATCCTGATGGTCAGCGATAAGACCAGAACGCTTGAAAAAGCCGGCCTGGCCGTCGACAAGCAGATACTGGAGAATCTCGAACACATAATTCTTTCTCATCACGGCCAGTATGAGTTTGGTTCGCCTAAATTACCGATGACTGCCGAGGCGTTTTTAATAAGTTACCTTGACAACATAGACGCCAAGATGAATCAGGTTACGGACAAGATAGAGAATGAGCCTGGCGAATCGACCTGGACTGCTTTTGTTAAGTCCCTTGATTCGAAGCTCTATAGGAAAAGAGTTGTTGATTGACTTGCCTGAAAAAAAACCTGTCGGGTCACCCCCCCCCCCCCCAAATCCTGCCTTCTGACAAAAAACCCGACAGGATAATTGCACCCAATTTCACTTATATTATCGGTACAAATTTACAATATTTTTAATAGGTATCTGGTCTTCAGTGCCAACAGTATGGCACTCAAAATGAAAAATAGCCCTCGATTCTGAGTTTTTCAATTTTTGGCTGAATGAGGAATTTTGTTTTAAGTACCTGCGCTTTTAACTAATAGGCTATGAATTTCTTCAAATCGCTTTTCGAAGGCTTAAAAAAAACTGCTTGGCATTTATCCGCCTTCGGCGGATTCCCTTTGTCTTTCCCCTTCTTTAACGCTACAATTTGTCTGAATAACAAAAGGGAGATGAACTGCGATGAACGAATTTAAAGAGGCGCTATCTATTCTTAAAACTCGCTGGCTTGAGGCAGCCTTAATAATTGGACTTATGTTTCTGTCTGAACTGTCAAACCAGATATTGCTGCGGTATTACCACAGGTATTCGGCTTGGTGGGTCCTATTTTTGAATCTTGGCATATTATTATTTGCCCTGTTAGTTTTGACAGGTTTTTTACGAACGGTTTATCTTGAACAGAAAAAGCGGCAATCGCCTCTTAACCTGATACTGACGGGCAAACACTTTTTCTTACGGCTTGCTGGATTTGGTATATTGTATGCGATTGTTCAGGCGTCTTTGATATGGTCGACCTATTGGATTATTAAAATAACTTTTACAGATATAAGTTTGAAGGATATTTCCTCCCCTATCGGCTCAACAGGTCTTATTGTCATATCATTAATACTGGCTAAGCCATTTTTATTAATCCCGGCACTAATAATTGTTTTGGATTGCGGCTTATCTGAAAGTTTCAAATTTGCCTGGCGAACCAGACTGTTGAATGCTAAACCATTATTGACAGTTTTTCTTATTAAGATTGTTGTTTTACCATATTTGTCGTTATTTTTTCCGAACCTTCATGACATCCCGCCGGCTGTATCCTATTTGTATGTCTTTTCCATATTGTATTATATCATATTGCGGGTCTTGACTCTGATTGTTCTGATAATGGCCGTAAGGTTTGTCGGCTCGCTCGGCATTGTTTATAACAAACCTGATAATCCAGTTAAGTCTTTTAGGTTATCTCCTTAGAGGGAAACCGGGGCATTTGGTTCTGTTGAAAAAAACATTCGCATTCGCCGGTTTTAAATTTTGACTTTTGGTTTTGGACTTTCAGCTTTAACTTTTAAGTTCTTATCTCCCTCCTCTTTGCTTGATAGTTATCAAGTATCATTTTCACTTTGGTTTTGTCGTTTTGAACATTCGGTAATTTGGATTTTGAATTTGCCTGCCCTGTGAGATGTCCCTTGGACTATCTCTCTGGGGTTTCGGATTTAGAAATTAGGATTAGGATTTTCGCTTGTCGGCGGCTATCAACTATCGACTGTTTTTTTTATAACACCCAGTTCTACTAAGGCGTTATAGGCGGCGGCCTGTTGAGCTTCTTTTTTTGTCGTGCCCCATGCGCTTGGGTATCTTTTACGGTCGATGACGACTGCGCTTTCGAAGCATTTATTATGGTCTGGCCCTTTTTCATCGAGGATTTCATAGCTTACCGAATGGTTCAAATTTTGCTGTGAGTACTGTTGCAGCAATGATTTATAATTTTCCTGATGCTGGGCGGCATCAGCCTGATTTATTAAAGGACCGAAGAATCTCAGGATAAATTCTTTTGCCGCATCAAATCCGCCGTCGAGATATACTGCTGCTATTACCGCCTCCAGTGTTGCCGCAGCGACGGAGCCTTTCAGTGCCCTGCTTTTCTCCATACCCGGCCCGATATTCAGTACGGCATCGAGGTCAAGGATACCAGAGATAAGCGAACAGGTCTTTCGCGAGACGAGTTTGCTTTTGATTTTTGTAAGGTCGCCTTCGAGGTAACTCGGGAATTTTTCAAACAACGCCTGGCATATAACCAGTCCAAGGATTGAATCGCCGAGGAATTCGAGTCTTTCATTGCTTTCAAGCTTCTGGACTGACGACGAATGGGTTAGTGCCTTTTTTAGAAGGGTGCGATTGGAAAAGCGGTATTGAAGTTTTTTTTCGAGCTGCTCAGCGAATTCAGCTTTCATAATTTTTTCCTGATATCGGTATTATTAAACAACATCGCCGCTGATGGTATCATTTCACAATCACGATGTCAACCGATAACAGTTCAGCGGGCAAGCTGCATTCCGGCCAGCGCTGTAAATTTATCATCGACAAACTCAAAGACCTTGTCTAATCCCGTAACCTCGAAAACTCCTCTTGTCCTTGAACTTACGCCGCAGAGAACCATTTGCTGATTATGGTCGTCGAGGACCTTCTGGAGCCTGAGCAGTTGAGCAAGGCTTGAACTTGTTACAAGTTCGGCGTCGGAAAAATCAACAACCACGCTGCATTTGTTCCGATGACGAATTATTTCCGTCACTGTTTTAAGCTCATCGCTCATATCAGGTTCCGGCTCAACCGTTACAAGTATAACACTGTCTGACCAATCCTGAATACCCATTTTTAACTCTCCTTATATATTGGGTTTAGCTCACATCAAAATATCGGCTCTTATTCAGGGGCAATTAACCTGAAAAAACCCGCTTTGTTCGAAAAATCGCCAAGAACGCGCCCCCTATGCTTTCGCGTGAAAGCAAAAATAGGGGGCTTTATCGAAAAGAAATCAAAAATCAAAGAGCAAAAATCAAAATCAAGCAGAACAGACGTAAGTCCTTTGTTTTCGTTGCGAAAATAAGAACACAATTAAAGAACTTATGAACGTTTTTGAGGTAATTTTTGCCGCAAAAAAGAGAGCTTACAAAAATCGAGCTAAAATTGTTATAATAGCTTTCTAATAAAGGTGTTATAGATATTTTGATGAGATTAAAGGTGAGCGAAAAATTTGCTATAAGGCCATAACAGATAAGGCTTTGTAGGATTTTTTAAAATTTTTGAAAAATTTTGATTATTTTTGATTATTTTTCATTTTTTTCCACAGATTTTGATTTTTTTGCCCTGATTTTCCCTTTTTTTCCCCACTTTTTTGGGGCGCGGAAGAGCAGAACTTGCGCGGATTTGATTATGAGGACTTGGCAACTCGGTTATCAGTTAACGAGGAACCAACGAAGGCGGAAAAAAATATAACGCCGAACATCCAATGTGGAGTAACTTAAAAGTTAATCCGCCTGAGGCGGATAAAAGCTAAAAACTTAAAACCAAAACTAAAAAGTTAAAACTAACGGCGCGAACCCCGCACCTATTTGCATTGCGGTAACAAATGTAAAGACGGATAGCACAGCAATAATTGAATAGCCTTGGTTTTACAGTGCCACTGGCAAATAGATGCGGGGCACGGTGTTTTTTCAACAGCCCCAACGTCCCCTATTTATATATATTCGAGAAATTAACTTACGGAAACGTAACCTGGTCAACCTCGTCGAAGCCAGCGAACGCCGCACCGCAATCAACAGCACCGGAAATTATCGGAATATTCGCGTCCTTTATTGTCAGTGTGAAAGAACACAGATTAAAGTTAAACGTCGCAGCGGCTGTGGCATTTGGGTCTGTTACTTTGACGTTCGAGCAGGAAAACATCCCTTTGCCGGCCTTGAGACTGTTCTTATGTATATCAAACTGCTGCGAGCCCAAAGTAATAACAAGGCCTTCGGTAATCCAGTTTGCCATACAAGGGTCTGGATTTTCAACCGCGAATGCACCGCTGGCGGTCAACTGGTCTTTGTTGGGTTTATTGTTTTGCTTGACCGTGCACTTATCGACCCTCAGGACATTCTTAACTCCATTCATTAGTTTTATTGGTATCGGCACCCTCGACCCGTTGACTATCGTCTCGTCAAGCCCGGCTGTTACGTTGAAATCGTTGATATCAATCTTGACAGTTACTAAACAACCAAGACCCGACAAGTTAAGCTTACTTGCTGAAAATGCGAATTTATGGGTTTTCGTGTCATAAGTGAAAGATTTTGTTACGTTGCTGTCAGTCCCAGAATAATTGTATTTGCCCTTCTTAAAGGTATTGGCATCAATGGGGAATGTCAAATCGCAGGGACTGACTATATCGTCTGAGTAAATGGTAACTTTGATAACATTATTGGCATCGTTGAAGTCATCAGCTTTGGCGCCCATCGTCCCTGAAAAGGAAATCTTGTCGCTGTTTACCTTGCTGCCTGCGGTTACAGTGCATTTGGTAATATCGAGCTGCCAGTAAAGTTTGGGATAGCTGGTGCCTCCGGCTATCCACCAGATGTCGTCGGTACCGTTAACCGTTTGCCAGTAAAGTTTGGGATAACTGGTGCCTTCGGCTATCCACCAGATGTCGTCGGTACCGTTGGCCGTTTCGTCGACGAAGTCCCAGCCGATGAAGCTGCTTTGATGTTTCATTTTCGCCTTCGTCAATGGTGTTCCAAATCCGTTATTAGGCTCCGTGACAGGAAAATAGCAGCTGCTGATAGTGCCGGAGTTGTTATCACCTACCAGCCCGCCCAGATTCGTTGAACCGCTTCCGCCTCTGACGGCACCTGTCGAATAGCAATTGTTGGCATCGCCACCATCTGTATTAGCTCCCATCAGCCCGCCAAGGGCGTTTGAATCATCTCCGCTGTTGACACCGCCTGTCGCATAGCAGTTGCTGATATTGCCGCCGTTATTATATCCCGCCAGCCCGCCGAGTTGGTATGAGTTATCTCCGCCGCTTGTCTTGCCTGTCGAACAGCAGTTGCTGATATCGCCGTAGTTTGTTCCCACCAGCCCGCCGAGAGCGATTGAATTAGCTTCGCCTGTGACGTGGCCTGTCGAGTAGCAATCGCTGATACTACCGTTGTCGTAATTCACTCCCACCAGCCCGCCGAGGTTGGATTTGCCGGAGACATTGCCTGTCGTGTAGCAATTGCTGATATTACTGACGTAGTTTGTTCCCACCAGCCCGCCGACGATAAATGAATTATCTCCGCCAGTAACAGTGCCTGTTGCGTAGCAATTGTTGATACTGCCGTGGCTCCATCCCACCAGCCCGCCGAGGCTGTTTGAAGTGTCTCCGCTGTTGACATCACTACTCGAATAGCAGTTGCTGATACTGCTGTAGTTCCATCCCGCCAGCCCGCCGAGATAGTACGAATTAACTCCGCCGCTTGTCTTGCCTGTCGAATAGCAGTTGCTGCTGATACTGCCGTCGTTATATCCCATCAGCCCGCCGAGGTAGCCCGAATTATCTCCGCCGCTTGTCTTGCCTGTCGAATATGAATTGCTGATACTGCCCAGGTTATATCCCACCAGCCCGCCGAGAAAAGCCGAGCCACTTCCGCCGCTGACATTGCCTGTGGAGCAGCAGTTGCTGATATTATGTTTGTTATATCCCACCAGCCCGCCGAGGTATTGTGAACTATTATCTCCACCTGTGACGGCGCCTGTCGAATGGCAATCGCTGATACTACCCAGGTTATGTCCCACCAGCCCGCCGAGAGCGTATGAATTATCTCCGCCTTCGACGGCACCCGTCGAGTAGCAGTTGCTGATACTGCCGTTATAGTTAAATCCTACCAGCCCGCCGAGGCGGGATGAACCAGTTCCACCTGTGACAGTGCCTGTCGAATAGCAGTTGCTGATAGTGCTGCCATAGTGATATCCCACCAGCCCGCCAAGCCACTGTGAACTATCTCCGCCGCTTGTCTTGCCTGTCGAATGACAATTGCCGATATTGCCGCCGGAGTCGTTCCATCCCACCAGCCCGCCGAGGTACCATGAACCATTCTGACCGGTGACAGTAGCTGTCGAATAGCAGCTGCTGATATTGCCGTCGCTGGCCCCCACCAGTCCGCCGAGATAGGATGTGCCCGTGACGGCACCTGTCGAATAGCAATTGCTGATAGTGCTGCCATAGTGATATCCCACCAGCC
>Ga0315286_10002263_pt1 | contig 17982 bp, 13 predicted proteins | sample YL17G10_0_MG_FD_205038 | JGI IMG/M metagenome (GOLD analysis project Ga0315286, IMG submission 205038) | Sediment microbial communities from Yellowstone Lake, YNP, Wyoming, USA - YL17G10_0 | ecosystem: Environmental > Aquatic > Freshwater > Lake > Sediment | place: USA: Wyoming | collected...
GGGTCGGAACAAATCTTCTCGAGATGGCGGTCAACCATATGGCCATTTTATCTGATAAGAGAAAAAAGTCAAGGCAAATTTATCTTTATAGGTAATTTGGCCAGAGCCTTCAGACGAGAATGCTATCTCATTGAAAAAAAACCTGCATTACGCTATAGTTCAGGCACCGCTTGAGTCTTAGAATTCCTGAGTAGAAAAGGGGTACCGGGAATGCCGGAAGGCGACAAGAAAACACCTCCGAAGATCGCTGAAGAACCCGTGCAGATGGGAGAGACCGGGTTCAGGGCCCTCTTCGTCAAACTGAGGAAACGCCGGATCATCGAAACCCTGGCTGCCTTTATTGGCGGCGGCTGGCTGCTGCTGGAATTCGTGCACTGGCTTCTCGTCGATCACTATCACTTCCCCGAGAAAAGCATTGACATCACTTTCGTCACAATACTCGGCGCCCTCCTTTGCACCCTTATCTGGCGCTGGTTTGGGGGGAGAGAAAGGCCCAGGAAGTTCAAGCCCGAGCTTTTCCTCGTTCCGTTGGTTCTCTTGATAACGCTTGGCTTGGATATCAATCTCCTCCTACATCTTAAAGCCCCCGAATCAGAAAAATTTCCCGTCCCCAAATGGAAAAACTCCATCGCCGTTCTTCCCTTCGTCGATATGAGCCCCCAAAAAGATCAGGACTGGTTCTGCGACGGAATTACCGACGAAATCATCGGCCGCCTCAGCAACATTAGCGAGCTAAAGGTTCCAGCAAGGACCTCGGTCTTTTACTTCAAAGGCAAGGACCAAGACATCCGGGAAATTGGGAAAAAGCTTGGCGTGGCCACAGTGCTTGAAGGCAGTATCCAGAAGGTAGAAACGAGGCTTCGCGCCAGAGTGCAGCTCATAAATATAGCGGATGGCTTTCATGTCTGGTCAGAAGAATACGATCGTGAGCTGAAAGATGTCTTTGCTATTCAGGACGAAGTCGCCTTGGCGGTGGTGGATAAGCTGAGGCTAACGTTATTAGGCGACGAGAAAGCAAAGCTCGCGAAGCATCCTGCGATTGACCCCATAGCTTATGAGGCTTATCTCAAAGGACTATATTATTGGTGGCGATGGTCCGAGGAAGACTACACCAGTGCGCTTCGCTACTTTCAGAAGGCCATCGAGATTGAACCTAACTATGCGCCGGCGTATGCGGGAACAGCCCTGGCATACGTCTTTGCTTCAACTTGGAATAGTAGCGGGCGCTGGTCCCCCAAAGAGGGGGTGCCCAAAGGCAAGATGGCTGCGGAAAGGGCCATCGAGTTAGATCCGATGCTCGCCGATGGTTATGTCGCCATGGGCTACGCCCGGATGAATTTTGATTGGGACTGGCCTGGTGCCGAAAAGGACTTCAAGCGGGCGCTCGAGCTGAGTCCGTATTCGCCGTTGGCACTGGACGCCTACGCCAACTTTCTTATATTGGCTGGCGGCCTCGACGAGGCTGTTGCCGTTCTGAACAGAGCACTGGTGTTGGACCCGCTTTCGCCGGCGCTTCACAGCGATTTGGGTGTCTTCTATTACATGTTCGGCCAGTTCGACCGGGCTATTCCCTGTTTTCGAAAGACCCTCGAGCTAGATAGCAACTTCTTCTGGGCACGTCTTAACCTCGGCTGGGCTCATCTGTTTACCGGCAACACAGACGAAGCCTTGGCTGAGTTTCGGAACATGGTGAAACTCGCGCCACTTTCCCCATACTCGCAACAGGCGCTTGGCTATGCCTATGGCGTCACCGGACACCGCGACGAGGCGCTGGAGGTGCTGGCGAAGTTGGAACAGCTCGCCAAGACGCGTTATGTCCCGGCCTCCGCGAAGGCATATGTCTATTTGGGCCTGGGTCAAAAGGAGATCGCTCTCGACTACCTGGATCAGGCTTACGCAGAACGCGACACCGAGATGATTTTCCTGAAGGTGGACCCTCCGTTCACTCCGTTACGCAACGAGCCGCGCTTCCAGGCGTTGCTGAAGAAAATCGGGCTGATAAAGCCAGTGAAGGAGTAATCCCCAATAGCCCATGCGCTTGGTTGCTAGTATGTGCGAAACCCGAAAATAAACATTTTAAGGAGCGGTCATGAATAGACGCGATTTCCTTAAGTCAAGCGTAGCGGCGACCGCCGTCATTTCCGTGCCTTCGTCCTTCGGACTTGCAGAACAGGATCGGGGAATCGTCCGCTATCCCGATCCTTGGATTGAAGTGATCGATCCTCGGTTCGAAAGGCTGATCCTGTTTAATGCGGCGGTAGAGCGGCTATATACGGGCACGCGATGGGCGGAAGGTCCGGTATGGTTCGGTGACGGTCGGTTCCTATTATGGAGCGACATTCCGAACAACCGGATTCTGCGGTGGACCGAAGAAACCGGGCAGGTGAGCGTGTTTCGACATCCCTCCAATAACTGCAACGGCAATACCCGTGACGCACAAGGGCGCTTGGTAACCTGCGAGAGGCGCCAGGTGACGAGAACGGAACCGGACGGCACGATTGCAGTCTTGATGGATCGGTTTCAGGGTAAGCACTTGAATTCGCCAAATGATGTGGTAGTCCATCCGGACGGGCATATTTGGTTCACCGACCCGGGATACGGGATCATGTCCTGGTACGAGGGTGAGCGGGAGCCCTTCGAACTTCCCACGCGAACCTATCGGCTCAATCCCGCCACAGGCCAGGCGACTGTCGCCAACGAGGAGATCGAAAAACCGAACGGGATTTGTTTCTCTCCGGATTTCAAGAGACTCTATATTGTCGACACAGAAGAAAAACCGGGCCAGCCCCACAATATATTTGTATTCGATGTTGTGGACAGCGCTCGGCTCGCGAATCGAAGGGCGTTTTATGACATGGGAGCCGGGGGGAGCGATGGGATCCGGTGCGACCGAGAAGGAAACCTCTGGGCAAGCGCAGGAGGAGGCGGAGAAAAATACGATGGGGTGCATGTCATCGCTCCTGACGGCAAGCTCATCGGAAAAATTTGTTTGCCGGAAGCATGCGCGAACCTCTGTTTTGGGGGGACGAAGAAAAACCGCCTGTTCATAACCGCCAGCCAGTCCCTCTATGCCGTATATGTGGAGGCGCAGGGCGCCCAAGTCTGGTAATAAAACTGGCAGATTACCGTGCCTTGTCGCAGCGGAGGTCAGGGGGACATCCCCAATCTGCCAATCATAAAAGGAGGGAACTGATGAAAAGTAAGCGGTCCGTCTTTTTTGTCCTGGCTGTTGGGACTTTGCTCGCTGCCGTCTGCTGTGCCGGTGCGGCCTTCGCCCAAATGGATCCCCGCCTCAATCGCGCTGCCCGAGCCGAACAGGATGGTTGGATCCAAGTCCACCTCGAAGGCCCCCCCGCCGACATCGGCTATCAGCACGGCTCCCTGCTGGCGCCTGAAATCGATGACGCCCTGAAGACCTTGGCGGGATTCTTAAAGGGGAGTGCCGGCAAGGACTGGGATTTCCTACGGGATGTGGCGCAACACGTGTTCTTGCCGAAGCTCGGGGAGGAATACCGCGCTGAGATCGAGGGCATCGTGGAAGGGCTTCGCGGCCGCGGCTACCGCTATGACGCCCTTGACCTGATCGTTCTCAACGCCTGGATGGAGCTGGCCTGGTATTACCTGCCGGAGCTGGCGGAGAAGGAGAAGGCGGGCTCGGGCCTCAACAAGACACCGGGGCACTGCAGCGCCTTCATCGCCACGGGCGCCATGACCAAAGACGGCAGGATCGTGATGGGCCACAGCAACTGGGTGGACTATGCGGTGGGCAGCCGCTGGCGCATCGCTTGGGACATCCAACCTACCAAGGGGCATCGCATGGTCATGGATGGACTTCCCGGGATGATCATGAGCGGGGACGATTTCGCACTGAACGGCGCGGGGATCCTCATCACAGAGACCACCATCACCGGCTACCGAGGCTTCGACTGGAAGGGGACACCGGAGTTCGTCCGCGCCCGCCGCGCCGCCCAGTATTCCGAATCCATCGACGATTTCGTCCGGATCATGGGCGAGGACAGCAATGGGGCCCTTGCGAACACCTGGCTCGTCGGCGACCTGAAGACCAATGAAATCGCCAAGCTGGACTTGGGCCTCAAGTACCGTCGCCTGTGGCGCACTAAGGACGGCGCCTTCACGGGCGCCAACTACGCCACGGACGAGCAGCTCCTGAAGGGGGAGACCACTTACAACCCTGCCGACCTCACCACCTCGGAGGCGGCGCGGCGGGTGCGTTGGGATCAGCTGATGCCGGAATGCCGAGGGAAGATCGACGCAGAACTCGGCATGAAGCTGCTGGCGGACCACATGGACGTGCTGGAAGGAAAGCCACTCCTGAATCGCCACGGTCTCTGCGGCCACTTGGACCGGGATCCCGCCGGATGCCCGGAGTGGGGGAACCCGCCCTTCAACCCAAGCGGCGCCGTCACGGCCAAGGTGACTACGGCGGAGTTGGCGAAGTCCTTCGCCTTCTGGGGCCGGGCCGGCCATCCCTGCGGCGAGCCCTTCGACGCGGCGGCCTTTCTGGAGCAGCATCCCCAGTTCCGCTGGCAGGCGTCATTCCTGAGGGACATGAAGCCCCAGCCCTGGACTCTGATCCGGACCGGGAACGCGCGCCGTTGAGCCCGTAGCTAAAAAAATTGTTTTCCTTGAAGGAGGACTATATGAAACGGCATCTTTGGTTCATTCTTGCGGTCTGTGGTGCTTTCTGTGCTCTGGCGGCGTGCCCTACGCCGCCGGCGCAGAAGATAGTTGCGGATAAGGAGACTGCAGCCGGCGTCTACCCGCTCGAGGAGGGATTCGTCGATGCCAACGGCGTGCTCATCTACTATAAAGCCATCGGCCGGGGCGCGCCGCTGGTCATTCTGCACGGCGGGCCGGGTAGCACGCATGATTACTTACTTCCATACCTGTTGCCGCTGGCTCGCCAGAATCGCCTGATATTTATCGACGAGCGCGGCTCGGGAAAATCCGAAAAACTTGAGGATGCTTCGGCCTATACGGTAGAAAATATGGTCGAAGATGTCGAGGCGCTGCGGGGCGCTCTAAAGTTGGGCAACATCGCGCTGCTGGGTCATTCGTGCGGAGGCGTATTGGCGCAAGCTTACGCGCTCAAGTACCAACAGAACCTGACGTACCTGATCTTGTGCAGCACCTTCCATAGTACCATCAAGATGAATGAGGTTTTCCGCCGCATGAAAGAAGACATGACCCCCGAACTGCGGCACCGCATCGAGGGCATGGAGAAGGCCGGCCTCTTCGGATACGGGAAAGAGTACGAAAAACGCCGCTATACATCCGAGTATATGATTGCCGCCTGGGGCGAGGGTTACTTTCCATATCTCTACCAGAATCGACCGGATCCCAGCTATGACCCACTTACAGCAGGCTTTGCTTGGGATGTATATTATGAAATGTGGGGCCGCAGCGGCGAGTTTATGATTGACGGGAACCTCAAGTCCGTCGAATACAGCGACCGTCTCTCTTCCATTAAGGTGCCAACACTGATTACGGTCGGCGACCATGACGAGTGCGCACCTTGGCTATCAGAGGAGATGAACAAGGCGATCCCGGGCTCGAAGCTAGTCGTGCTGCCTAAGAGCGGCCACATGACGTTTGTCGACCAGCCCGATATGTTCATCCGTACGATCGACGATTTCCTGCATCAGAAGCAAAAGACAGATTGAACCTGCCAACGGTGATATCTTTGACAAAACCTGCGTGCCCGTTAAGGAGGTCGTGGAGTGTTATCTGGACTGCGGCAATCCGCGCTGAGACTATGCCCGGATCCCCTGCCATCTCTAATGGAAATGGATAAGGGCAAACTGCTCCCCGTATCGCAGCGGTGGTCGGGAGCAGATCACCCCCGATCGGCCGATCACATAAGGAGGGATAAGATGAAATGTAAGCGGTTCGTCTTTTTTGTTCTGGCTGTTGTGACATTGTTCGCCGCTGTCTGCTGTGCCGGGATGGCTTTCGCCCAGCAGCTGAGCCGGCCGCCGAAACCAAGCCCGGAGCATCAGAAGTTGCAGTTATGGTTCGGGGAGTGGACCTACGAGGGAGAAAGCCAAGCCACATTCCTTGGCTCCGGCGGAAAATTCACCGGTAGAATCCAGTAATTCATTGATTCCTTCGCTGGACCTAATAATCGTTATCTGATTGAAAAAAAACCTGCATTGCGTTATAGTTCAGGCAACGCTTGAGTCTTAGAATTCCTGAGAAGAAAAGGGGGTATCGGGAATGCCGGAAAGCGAGGCGAAAACACCTCCACAGAGCGCCGAAAAGCATCCGCAGATTGCGGAATCCGGGCTTAGGGCCCTCTTCGCCAAACTGAGGAAACGCCGGATCATCGAGACCCTGGCGGCTTTCATCGGCGGCGGCTGGCTGCTCATCGAAGTCGTTGAGCGGCTCCTTGTCAGCCATTATCATTTTCCGGAAGAAACCATAGACATTACGGTCGTTACCCTCATCGGCGCCCTCCTCGGCACCCTGATCTGGCGCTGGTTTCGGAGCACAGAGAAGCGGCCGGGGAACGTCAAGGTTGAAGTCCTTATCGTTCCGTTGATTATCCTGGTCGCCCTTGCCCTAGATCTGAACCTCATCCTGCAGATAGCCGGCATCCCGGGGAAGGAACTATTGATAGGGATCATCGCTTTTCTTCTGGGGATCGCTTGGGTCATCTTCAAGTTATCTCAGTGGGTGGCGGTGTCGCCTGAAGCAGGGAAAAAGGAAGTCGAGGTATTACCGCCAGCCCATGCAAGGGCCGAAAAATCCATTGTCGTGCTTCCTTTCGTCAATATCAGCCCTGAAGAAGGCCAGGACTATTTCTGCGACGGCCTGAGCGAAGAGATTATCAACGCCTTGAGCCATATCCGGGAGCTGAGGGTCGTGGCCCGGACCTCAGCCTTTGCTTTCAAAGGAAAAGAGATCGATATCCGCGAGGTCGGAGAAAAGCTGAACGTGGACGCCGTTCTGGAAGGGAGTGTGCGAAAAGCCGGAGACAGGCTGAGGATCACGGCCCAGCTCATCAACGTCGCCGACGGTTACCACCTCTGGTCCGAGCGGTTTGACCGCGAGATGAAGGACGTTTTCAACATTCAAGACGAAGTGACACTGGAGATCGTGGACAAGCTGAAGATCGAGCTGCTGGGAAAAGAGAGGGAGCAGGTCCTCAAGCGCCACACGGAAAGCATAGAGGCTCATAACCTGTTGTTGAAAGGCTTGTATTTCCGGGCCAAAAGGACAAAAGAAGGGGCGAAAAAAGGTCTGGAATGCGTCCATCAGGCTCTTGAGATTGACCCCGCATACGCGCTGGCTCATGCCCATCTAGCCATGAGCTTCATAAGCGCGGGTTGGCTCGGCTTTACCCGGTCGCATGAAGCCTTCCCAAAAGCCAAGGCTGCAGCCCGGAAAGCCCTTGAATTAGACGGCTCACTTCCTCAAGCCTATGCTGCCTCAGCCTGGATTTCCCTTTTATATGACTGGGATTGGCCCGCGGCTGAAAAAGGATTCAAAAAAGCTCTTTCTCTCAATCCGGGATTCGACAATGCCCATTATGGATACGCCATCTTTTTGGCGTGCCTGGATCGCCTCGAGGAAGCCATTTCTGCCCAAAAAAGAGCTCTGGATCTCGACCCTTTATCTCTCTGGATGAATGCTGAATTAGGCAGCTGTTTCCGTTTTGCGCGCAGGTATGATGAAGCTCAAGAACAGCTCAATAAAACCATTGAGATGGACCCGAACTTTGGCCTGGCCCATTACTACATGGGGGTTTTGTACAACAATAAGAGGATGTATAAGGAAGCCATACCGGAAATTCAACAATCGATCGAGCTCACAGGCGGCCTATCCTGGGCATTCGGACAGCTGGGATACGCTTATGCCATGTTGGGTCAAAAAGATGAAGCTGAAAAGATCCTTCATGGACTGGAAGAGCGCTCGAAAGAAGAATATATCCGATCGACAACCTTGTGGATATTACATTCAGCGCTTGGAGACATCGATAAATCATTTGAATGTTTGGAGAAAGCGATAGAAGAGCGTGATCCCTCATTGCCCCTCATGAATGTTTTGCCCGAATATGACATCGTCCGCTCAGACCCTCGATTCAAAGCCTTCCTCAAGAAAATGAATCTCGATAAATAGGGAATATATCCAATATTTCTCTTGAGCACCATTGCCGGAATTAAGCGGATTTAGGAGATTTTTATGACACGGCTGTTATAGAAGGAGAGGATTGCCCTCTCATTATTTGACTCTTGCGTTGTTTCTTGTTACCCTTAATTCAATCAGCCACAAGCTTATCAGGTTGAGGAGACAAATGGCTTCTTCTTTCAAGTCATTTCTCGTTAAACTCAGAAAACGGCACATCATCGAGACTTTTGCCGGCTTTATCGCCGGCGGTTGGCTTGTTCTGGAATTTGTAGACCGGATCTTAATCGCCCACTATGAGCTTAATAAGAAATGGCTAGACGTCTCGTTCATAGCTTTGCTCGGAGCTCTGCTTTGCTTCATCTTGTGGCGGTGGTTCAGTGGAACAGAAAAGAGGCCGGGAAACGTCAAGATTGAAGTCCTTCTGGTTCCCTTAGTTGTCCTCGTGGTTTTCGCAATAGACTTGAACCTCATTCTTCAGATAACTGGCATTCCAGGCAAGAAGCTGCTGATAGGGATTGTTGCCTTTCTGCTCGGAATCGCCTGGATCGTCTTCAAGTCTTTGCAATGGGCGGCAAGCACGCCCGACGCAGCGGTTAAGAAGTTCGACGTCTCAAAGCCGGCGGAGACCAAGGCCGGAAAATCCATCGTCGTGCTTCCCTTCGTCAATATCAGTCCGGAAGAAGGCCAGGACTATTTTTGCGACGGCCTGAGCGAAGAGATCATCAACGCCTTGAGCCATATCCGGGAGCTGAGGGTTGTGGCCCGGACCTCAGCCTTTGCTTTTAAAGGAAAAGAGATCGACATCCGCGAGGTCGGAGAAAAACTGAACGTGGATGCCGTTTTGGAAGGGAGTGTGCGAAAAGCCGGAGAGAGGCTGAGGATTACGGCCCAGCTCATCAACGTTGCCGACGGTTACCACCTCTGGTCCGAGCGGTTCGACCGCGAGATGAAAGACGTTTTCAGCATTCAAGACGAAGTGACGCTGGAGATCGTGGACAAGCTGAAGATTGAGCTGCTGGGAAAAGAGAGGGAGCAGGTCGTCAAGCGATACACGGAAAATCCAGAGGCCCATAACCTGCTGTTAAAAGGCTTGTATTTCTGGAACAAAAGGACAAAAGAAAGCTTAAAAAGAAGTCTGGAATGCCTCCATCAGGCTCTTGAGATTGACCCCGCCTACGCGTTGGCCCATGCCCAGCTTGCCTTCATTTTCATCAGCCTGGGTTGGCTGGGCTTTGCCCGGCCGCATGAAGCTTTCCCGAAAGCCAAGGCGGCAGCCATGAAAGCCCTTGAAATAGACGGCTCACTTTCTCAAGCCTATGCGGCCTTGGCTATTATTTCCCTTCTCTATGAATGGGATTGGACGGCCTCCGAAAAGGGATTCAAAAAAGCTCTTTCTCTCAATCCTGGATTTGATTATGCCCATTTTGGCTATTCTGTCATTTTGGCGTCCCTGCGTCGCCACGAGGAATCCGTTAATGCTCTTAAAAAAGCTGTGGAACTCGATCCCTTATCTCTCCGGATGAATGCTGAATTAGGTTTCTGTTTCCGTTTAGCACGCAGGTATGATGAAGCTCAAGAACAGCTCAAAAAAACCATTGAGATGGACCCGAACTTTGGCCTGGCTCATCACTATATGGGGATGTTATGCAACGATAAGGGAATGTATAAAGAAGCCATACCGGAATTTCAAAAAGCGATCGAGCTTAGCGGAGGCCTTTCCTGGGCATTCGGTTATCTGGGATATTCTTATGCCATGTCGGGTCAAAAAGATGAAGCGCAAAAAATCCTTCATGCACTGGAAGAGCGCTCGAAGGAAGAATATGTTCGATCGACAAGTTTGATAGTAATGTATCACGCGCTTGAAGACATCGATAAATCGTTCGAATGTTTCGAAAGAGCGATGGAAGAGCGTGATCCCGTATTGCCCCTCATAAATGTTTTGCCCGAATTAGACGTCTTCCGACCGGACCCTCGATTCAAAGCCTTCCTCAAGAAAATGAATCTCGATAAATAGGAAAAATATCCAATTTATCTCTTGAGCACCATTGCCGGAATTAAGCGGATTTAGGCGATTTTTATGACACGGCTGTTATAGAGGGAGAGGATTGCCCTCTCAGTATTTGACTCTTGCGTTGTTTCTTGTTACCCTTAATCCAATCAGCCACAAGCTTATCAGGTTGGGGAGACAAATGGCTTCTTCTTTCAAGTCATTTCTCGCTAAACTCAGAAAACGGCATATCATCGAGACTTTTGCCGGCTTTATCGCCGGCGGTTGGCTTGTTCTGGAGTTTATAGACCGGATCTTAATCGCCCATTACGAGTTTAATAAAAAATGGCTCGACGTTTCGTTCATAACCTTGCTCGGAGCTCTGCTTTGTATCATCTTGTGGCGCTGGTTCAGTGGAACGGAGAAGAGGCCGGGAAACGTCAAGATTGAAGTCCTTCTGGTTCCCTTAGTTGTCCTTGTGGCCCTTGCAATAGACTCGAATCTCATTCTTCAGATAACTGGCATTCCAGGCAAGAAGCTGCTGATAGGGATTGTTGCCTTTCTGCTCGGAATCGCCTGGATCGTTTTCAAGTCTTTGCAATGGGCGGCAAGCACGCCCGACGCAGCGGTTAAGAAGTTCGACATCTCAAAGTCGGCCGAGATCAAGCCTGAGAAATCCATCGTTATCCTTCCCTTCGCCGATCTCAGCCCACAGAAAGACCAAGAGTATTTCTGCGATGGGATGACCGAAGAGATTATTACCCACCTTTCCCGCGTCCATGCTATCCGCGTCATCTCCAGAAATTCTGCCATGACTTTCAAAGGAACACAAAAGACAACCGGGACGATCGGGCAAGAACTTAAGGTCCGGTATGTTTTGGAGGGAAGCGTTAGGAAATCAGGAAACGACCTTCGCATCACTGCCCAGCTCATCGATTCCCAAAATGACACCCATATCTGGGCGGATAAGTATGCCGGCAATCTGGATGATATCTTTGACCTTCAGGAACGTCTGGCACGCCGCATCGTCGATGCATTAGAAGTTTCGCTGACATCAGAAGATACGCGTCGGCTGGCGAAAAGGACGATACAAAACATAAGAGTCTATGAGGCTTGGCTTCGGGCAAGGCAAGAAGGACTTAAATTCTCAAAGGAGGGTATCGAGCGCGGGCTTCGGATTGCCAAAGAAGCACTCTCTATTGTCGGCGAGGACGCACAGCTTTATGCGGCACTTAGCTTCTTGAACTACGCGGCTTATGATTTTGGTGTCAGCCGCAGCGAAAATACCCTGCAGGAAGCAGAGAAAAACGCAACAAAAGCGCTTGAGCTGAATCCCGGCCTATCCCTGGCGCTCTTTTCAATGGGACTCGTTCTATATAAGAGGGGTGATATCCAAGGATTCGTTCAGCATGCCAAACACGCCACGGAGATAGACCGCAACAGCGATGCTCTCGCCTATTTAGGCTTTATCCTTGCCGAGGTAGGCAGGACAGTTGAAGCTCGCCAATATGCTGATGAAGCGGTGGCAAAAGACCCGCTTATTTTTCTTACATCGTGGATGAGAGCTGCCGTCGATTTATATGATGGCCTGCTGGATGTTGCTTATGATCGGCTTCGAGAGGCGGTCGTAAGATTTGCCCCTGATGATTCTTTTTCCCTTTGGTGGTTGGGGACGGTAGCTGCATATGCGGGCAAGGAAGACGAAGCCTTATCGCTTCTTAAAAAGGTCGGGTCCATGGACGCGGGCGGGATTTCAGACCTTGCTAAGCTATTGTATTTTGCCCTGCAAGACGATCAGCTTGGCTTCAATGCATTACTGGAGCAAACAATTATTCTGGATGCGGGCAAGACGGACGAGTATATTCCGGTCTATCTTGCCGGTTGTTTTGCACGGATCGGCGCAAAAGATAGGGCGCTCGAGTGGATCGAACAGGCAATTTCCTGGGGTTTTTCCAATCACCGGTTTTTATCTCAATATAATCGGTTTCTCGAACCCTTGCGTGGCGATCTGCGTTTCAAGGCGCTGATGGAGCGTGCCCGGGAAAAACAACTGGCGTTTAAGGTTTAATGAAAACATGAGCCTGCAATCCTCACCCCGAGCTTTCTTCATTAATTTAAGGAAGAAGAGGATCATCGAAATTCTGGCCGCCTTCATTGCCGGCGGCTGGCTCATTATAGAGGTTGTCCATTTCGTTCTCATCGGACATTACCATTTTCCTGAGAAGACGCTGGATATAACAATCATCACTCTCTTTAGTGTGCTTTTATGCACCTTAATTTGGCGGTGGTTCTCTGGACGGGAGGTGCCGAGAAAGTTCAAGCTGGAGCTCGTTATCATACCTCTGCTTGTCCTGATCACGGTTCTCCTGGATATCAATCTCCTCCTCCACTTGAAGGGACCTGAACCTGAGACCATCCCCGCCGCCAAATGGAAAAACTCGATCGCCGTTCTTCCCTTCGTCGATATGAGCCCCCAGAATGATCAAGAGTACTTCTGCGATGGGATGACGGAGGAGCTCATCAACCGGCTGAGCAATATCAAGGAGCTCAAGGTCCCGGCAAGGACCTCCGCCTTTTTCTTCAAAGGGAAAGCCCAGGATATCCAGGAGGTCGGCCAGAAGCTTAAAGTGAATACGGTGCTCGAGGGGAGCGTTCGGAGAGCGGGGAACGAGCTCCGGATCACGGCCCAGCTCATCAACATCGCCGACGGCTATCATCTCTGGTCGGAGACTTATGACCGGGAGCTGAAGGACATCTTTGCACTACAAGATGAGATATCGCTTCAGATTATTAATAAGCTAAAAATCGAATTGCTGGGAAGAATTACAGAAAGAGTTGTGAAGAGGTATACGAATAATACGGGGGCCTATGATTCTTATATGAGAGGGATCTGGCTTTTGAATAACAAACAAACAGAAGAAGAGTGGAGAAAGGCCATCCTCCATTTCGAACGAGCCATCGAAATAGATCCAAACTTTTCGCTGGCTTATGTCGGACTAGCTATCGTTCATCTTAGCCGTTCATTTTTCCATTTTGTTTCTGCTGACGAGGCTCTTCCCAAGGCCAAGAAAGCGTTAGAGCATGCCCTGAAGATTGATCATGAGCTGCCTGATGCACTTACGTGGTCTGGAGTAATCAAATACCGTTTTGAATATGATTGGCTGGGCGGTGAATCTGATATTAAGAAAGCTCTAGAATTCAATCCAAACTGTGGAGATGCCCATACATCTCTGTATTATATTCTATATCGCAATGGGCAGTTTGATGAAGCTCTAAAAGAGGGTTTATCAGCAGTGGAGCTTGATCCACTATCTATTGACACCCAGACAAATTTTGCATGGAAACTATATGAAGCTCGGAAGTATGACGACGCTCTCGAGCAGTGCAAGAAATCGCTCGAACTCGATCCCGACTACCCCTTAATTTATGCTACGCTCGGTGTATGTTATATCCAAAAGTCGCTATTTCCAGAAGCAATCGCTGCTCTTAAAAAAGCTGTGGCCCTATCTGGGAACGGCACGGAGAATTTGTCCTATCTTGCATATGCTTATGTGGTATCGGGGAATCATGAAAAGGCGCTTGAAACGGTCAGGGAGCTGGACAAGCTATCTGCCCGCTTATATGTCTCTAAATTCTACCTTGCCTCTATCCATGCAGCTTTGGGAGATAAAGACAAGTCATTTGAGTTGTTGAAGTCGGCATACAAAGAGAGAGATGCCGACTTGATTTGGTTAAAGTTCGATCCCAGATTTGATGTCCTGCGTTCCGACCCAAGGTTTGAGATGATGTTGAAGAAGATCGGAATGGAGAAGTAAGCTATAAATAGGGTCTTCGTCCGGATCATGCGCATCTTGGGATTGAACCCTTCGGCCGACGCGAAATACGCGTAACAGGAAAAGATGTTGCCGAGGGCGGCTCAAGAGGTCATTGAACGACCTTGAAAGCGACCTTGTGGGACGATTCCTTTTTTTGATCGATGAAGATCCGGGCTTCGTAATCCCCTTCGGGCCAGGGGTTTTCGCCGCGAGATAGGCTGGAATTGATGGACCTTGATCCCGGCAGCACCATTTCCACCTTGTCGATCTCCCTGTTTTGGGGCACGTAAATCCACTTAACGGTGATCTTGGTGTCCTCAGGAGCATTGGCGATGTCCGCGTAGACGATGAATTTCGGCGCATCGGGTTTGTAGGCGGAGATTTCGTCCACGTTTTTGCCTTGATCATCCAGCCCCGTTGTCATGACCGCCTTTCTGACGTGGGCCGTCGTGCAGGCCCCGAGAACAAGAAGCATCAAGAATGCCAGCGATAGGGAAGTGAAGGCTTTCATTCCATTTCTCCTTATCTGACCGTTGTTGAAAATGTTATGTCAGGACCGGACGGGATGTCAAGGGCCATTCCGCTGAATTCGGCCGGCGTTTGACGAGCGGGAATATGCCCCGCGGCTTGCCGCGGGGAACCGCTCGTCCGGGGATCCAAGGGGGTATGCCCCCTTGGTCGCAGGGCGTGGGTCCATGCCCCGCCCGAGAAAGGGAGTTGACTTGACTCAAGATGAATATTAAATTGAGGGAAGAAACGGGAGGTGTTGCCATGAACAAAAGAGCTTTTTTCATATCAGGCTTGGTCCTCTTGGGCATCGCCGGATCCTTCGGCCAACAGTCGTCCGGGGACGCATCGAAACTGCTCGGCAAGTGGGTCGGTCAGTCGGATTTCGGTTCGCTGACCCTGGAGTTCCGTTCACCGACACAAATCGTTTTCGACGGCGAGTCGGCGAGCTGCAGCATCCTTCCGGGGATCATTCGCGTCCATGACAAGGAGGGGACAACGGACTACGGATTTGCGTTCCAAGGGGACGTTCTCGTGATTTCTTTCCCCGAGGGTTACGCGCTTCAATTCAAAAGAGTTGGAGGGACTGCGGCAGATCGAGGCGGTTTGAGCGGAAACTCAAGAGCCGAAAAACCGCCGGCGGCTGATCGAGGGCAATCCGAAGCGCCGCCGGTCGAAACGAAGCTGTCGTCCTCGGTGAAGCTTTCCGGCAATGAGGTCGGCGATCCCAATTGGGGCTTCAAGTTCCGGGCCCCCGCGGGCTGGAAGTTCCAGAAGGACCAGTCCACCGCGATCCTGGGGCACGATACCGTCCCCGGCACGATCATCGTCATGCCTCACACGGGAAAAAGTCTGGATGAAGTCCGGAACCTGATGACGGAAGGCCTTCAAGAAGAGGGCGTCCAGTTGAACTTGGCGGGGGCGCTGCGCTCGAGCGGCAAAAATGTCTTGGCGGGAGAATATGAAGGTGTCTACCGAGGAGAGCAGGTCAAAGCGCGCGGGATCGGGACCGCCTCTCCTTACGGAGGCGGAGCGTTTATTATCGCCTTGACGACGCCGTCCAAATTCGGCGGCGAGCTGGCCGGCGCGGCCGAGGCGATCGCCGGAGGGATGCAGTATTTCCGGATGGAGGCGTCAGATCTAATGCGGCAGCTCGCGGGTATCTGGGTCAATATGACCAAGAACACCGAAACCCGGGTTGGCCTTTCGCCGAGTGGCCAGTATTTTTCCAACTACGAGTCGAGCTATTCGGGCTCGTTTGGAAGCGAACAGGGCAACTGGGGAACTGCCGGGCAGAGTCGGGAAGACGGGAGGTGGACGATCCGCGGAAATCGAGAGCAGGGAACGATCATCATCACGATGCTCAACGGAAATCAGATGACCATCCAATACCGGGTCCACGTCGAGAACGGCGAGACCTATTGGAACGAATACTGGTTCAACGGGGATTTGTACGGCCGGCAGCGCTGACGCCCGCCTTCTTGACCTTGCCTCGATGAGCAGCCGCCGCTGAAAAAGCGCGGAATTATCAATGTCTCCAGCTCTTGAGGCAGTAATTGTCCATGTCACCGACGTAGATGTGGATTTTTCCCCGCAGCTTCGGCCCCAGCGTCTTCCAATCGCGCTCGAGGATATAACGGAGGTCATAGTTCTGCTTCCAAAACTCCGCGACTTTGGGGTCGATCTCTCCGGTGAGCTTATCCCAGATCGGCGCGGGGTAGCCGTCGGGTCCGACGGGTCCGAAAACTGCCTGCCAGATGTCCCACTGGTCCCACGAGCGGGAATGCGTCCCGAGGGCGAGTTCCCGGTGGTTCATCTCCTCGAGGGTGGCACTGACCTCGCCTAGGTTGTTCCGGAGGCCGGGCCGCGGCGTCTTTTTCCACCGGCTGTCCACCGTGCAGGCGTTCCTTCTATTTTTTTTGCACAAGTTGACATCCGATCACGCCGAGGTTTATCATCCCCAACGACGGGGTGAGGCAAAATCAACGTGAATGCAAATCTGGCCGCAAAGCCAATAAGGGAATTATTATCCCTAATGATACGGTCATCGATTTTTCGAACATCCCAGGAGGCAACAATGAAGAACCTCGTCATGTTTGCAGCCGCGACTGTCATCGTGTTTCTTGTCGCTGGCTGCCAGGATCAGCAAGGCGCTCTCCCTGACGAGCACAATTACGTAACGACAGAGCAACCAATCATTCTGTTCAGTATCAATGACGGTGAGGTGCCTTCAATTTTGCCTCATCTCAGCCCAGAGGACAACGTGCAGGACTCAATTACGGTAATCCGACTGTCCAAGGATAAGCCGCCAGTCACAAGAACGGTGTACGGAACCACTTCGAGTACGATCCTCGGCTCGCCTCGTACGGCGATTGTTGGTCGTTACGGTATTGTCACGAACCACGACGATAGATCCGGTCTCAAGGTGCCGCCGGAAGCCATTGGGCAAAACCAGATTGTCGCTATAGATCTGGAATCAGATGACCTAAGGGTAGTGTCTCGCGTTGAGCTAGCGCGGCAGCCATGGCTCGCGTTGGCACATCCTGATGGCAAACGAGTGATTGTGGCCATTTCGGATCACTGGGGCGTCTACAAGGTCAAGGATGATGGTGCACTCGTCGAGTTATCACAGTCTGCATCTCCCGGTATCGTTTATTCGTTCGACGTAAGCAGTGACGGGAGAACGATCATAGCGACAATGGCCAAAGGCGTTAACCCCGATTCCTCAAAAGCGAGGATTTTCCATTTCGTGATAAATGAGGATAGCCGCATTGATCTCGTTGGAGAGATCACGTCGGACAAATTTAAAATCGACGGGCCGTTCTCTCCGAGAATCTCGCCCGACGGTAAGCGAGCGTTGGTCCTGAATAGCGACGGGTGGTCAGACGGAGTGTTGGATGATGTACTCGTACTTGATCTGACCGGCGACGTCAAAATCTCTCAGAGTATAAGGCAGGTCGGTGACGGTCTTGAAAGCCTGGCCATTCATCCTTCGGGTGAATTCGCAGTCGTCACTTGTCTGGACTTTCATGGACGGACGGCGACGAGTCATCTCGCAATCGTTGATTTGAAAGGCAATGAAGCGCAGCTACTCCATCAAATACCGATCGAACTGGTTCCCGAGGGAATCGAGTTCACACCTGACGGAACGAAGCTATTCGTCGGTTCGACACGAGCGAATCACATAGTTGTGTACGACGTTCGCGGTATGAATCTCTATCGAAGCCCCTACGTTTTGCCGACGGGCTATGGACACTCTGCCTTAGCGCTAAGTGCGAATTGAACACCGGCTTAATTTCGTGATGCACCATTAAGGGACAGGAAGTTCCTTTTTCCGTGGTGCGATGAGTGGTGATCATGATGGAATACTACCGCTATAGATTATTGTCGAGTATTTGTGTGCCTCTATAGGACTTAATGTGATTGCTTTTTGATTTCCCGGATCAGGAACTCTGTGAGACGATCAAGATAAATTTCGCCTTTATCCGCAGAAGCCTTCCTTGGATCGCCAAGGACACCGTT
>Ga0315286_10002264_pt1 | contig 17980 bp, 14 predicted proteins | sample YL17G10_0_MG_FD_205038 | JGI IMG/M metagenome (GOLD analysis project Ga0315286, IMG submission 205038) | Sediment microbial communities from Yellowstone Lake, YNP, Wyoming, USA - YL17G10_0 | ecosystem: Environmental > Aquatic > Freshwater > Lake > Sediment | place: USA: Wyoming | collected...
AGGTGCCCGCAGGCCCGTCCGCGCTCCCGCTCGACCGGCCTTGGATCCTGGCCCTGGGCGTGTCGTTCATCTATGTCTTCTACGCCTACGGCGGTTACCAGAACACGATCAACTTCGGGGCCGATGTGCGCGACGCCAAACGCAACGTCCCCCGGGCCATCTTCTTCGGCATCCTCATCGTCCTGGCCTGTTACCTGACCATCAACGTGGCCTACGTCAAGACCCTCGGCGTTCCCGGCATCGCCGCCGCGAAGCTCGTCGCCGCCGAAACCGCGCGCGTCACCTTCGGCGAGACCGGCCGGCTCGTCGTCTCCCTGGCCATCTTCCTCTCGGCCATGGGCTTCCTCAACGTCACCCTGATGCAGATCCCTCGGGTCTATTACTCCATGGCCGAGGACCGGACCCTGCCGGCTATTTTCCAGAAGGTCAACCCTAAAACCCAGACCCAAGCTTTCGGGCTCCTCTTTCTCGGCATCATCATCATCGTCTCGATTTTCCTCCTGGGCACGTTCGAGAACATCGTCAACTATGTCATGTTCCTCGACACCATGACCCTGGCCATCGTGTCGTCCTCGATCTTCATTCTCCGGCGGAAGGCGCGCCGTTCCGGCGAGGCCTACACGGGCTACCGGATTCCCCTTTATCCCTTACTACCCCTCCTTTTCGTGGCCTTCATGCTCGTCATCGCGGTCAATGTCCTCATGACCCAGACGCGCGAGGCTCTCTACGGCGCGATCTTTTTCGCCGCGGGTTTTCCGGTCTTCCTGCTGATGCGGCGGATCAGCCGCCGTGAGCCTCCGCCAACGGATGCGTCGGACGATCCTGTCCATTAAACCGGCCGGCCAGAGTCAGCCCGCAAGAAAGGGGACACGTACCGGAAGTACATGTCCCCTGCCGCTGGATCCGGCCCGCGTTGGCGTAAAGATTCACCGCAGCGAACGAAGATAATACCCGAGGCCCCCGGTCGGCGGCCCCCGCTCGTGGTAAAAGGGGGACATGTACCTCTTGGTACGTGTCCCCTGTTTCGCTCCGATATCCCTCGGACCCCTTCACGCCGTGGTAGAATGAAGGCCGGAGAGGAGTCGCGCATGGAAAAGACGAGAAAGATAAAAAAAGTCCTGATCAGCCAGCCTACCCTCGAGGGCGCCGGGGTCCATCTCCACCGCGGTTTCGGCTTCCGCGAAGTGCCGATGTTCGACCCCTTCCTCATGTTCGACGACTTCCGCCAGGACGACCCGGAGCGCTATCTTCCCGGCTTCCCCTGGCATCCCCACCGCGGCATCGAGACGATCACCTACATGCTCCGCGGCACGGCCGAGCACGGCGACAGCATGGGCAACCGGGGCGTCATCGGCCCCGGCGACGTCCAGTGGATGACGGCCGGCAGCGGCATCGTCCACCAGGAGATGCCCAAGGGCGGCGAGGACGGCCGCATGGGCGGCTTCCAGCTCTGGGCCAACCTGCCCGCGTCCCAAAAGATGATGGACCCGCGCTACCGCGACGTAGAGCGGACGGATATCCCCGAGGCCACGCTCCCCGGCGGCGTCACCGTTCGCGTCATCTGCGGGACGGTCGGGAAGGTTCGTGGGCCGGTCCGGGACATCGTCATCGACCCCGAATACCTCGATGTCTCCATGCCTCCCGGCGCCGAGTTCGTCCATCCGACCAAGCCCGGCCATACCGTCCTCGCCTACGTCTTCGAGGGACAGGGCTGTTTCTCTGGAGACGCTAAGCCGACATCTTACGACGTCGAGCCGGCCAGCTATTTCGACCTCGAGCGTAAGCCCTTTCTGGGCGACCACTCGGTCGTCCTCTTCGGCGACGGCAGCCGGATCAAGATATCGACCACGAACTTGTCCGTCCGCTTCCTCCTCATCGCGGGCCGCCCCCTCGGCGAACCCGTGGCCTGGCAGGGCCCCATCGTCATGAACACCCAAGATGAGCTAAGGACCGCGTTCCGCGAATACCGGGCAGGCACGTTCATCAAACACCTCAAGGCCGTCTGAATCACCGGCGCCGGACGCCGCCCGTTCTTGTCAGCGATGGGGGCCATGCATTTCCCCCGGCCCCCCGGGAACCAGTCCCGGCGGTCGGCCAGGGAATCTTCAATATTGCGAATCTTCTGAGGCCTGATATCCAAGATCCTATCCGGATATTTCCCAGAAGTGCGGCTCCGGGCCGCTCCGCCGCACTTCTGCTGGTCGCTTCTCAGAATCCGCTCCCTGCCGCCCCTCCGCTACGGGGGCTATGCATGGCCCCCATCACTGCCCCCGGGCAGCGTCCTGCAGCCGCGATCCCGACAGCACGAAATACGGCCTTTTAGTTGCCAAGGGAAGCTAAAATGGGTAATCTGGGGAAAACATAGGAGGCCCGCCATGACGATGACAAGCCGGGAACGCCTGGAAGCCGCCCTCAACCACCGCCAACCGGACCGCATCCCCGTCGATTTCAACGGGACGGCCGTCACCGGCATGCACGTCAAATGCGTCATCGGCCTCAGGGAACACTACGGCCTGGAGAACCGTCTGGTCAGGGTCCACGAGCCCTACCAGATGCTGGGCTGGATCGACGACGACCTTCAGACGGTACTCGGCATCGACGTCGAAGGCGTCTATGGCCCCGAGACCATGTTCGGCTACCGCAACGAGAACTGGCAACCGTGGCGGATGGACGACGGGACCGAGGTCCTGATGTCCGGAAATTTCCGCACGACCAAGGACCCGAACGGCGATACGCTCGTCTATCCCGGCGGCGACCGCTCCGCCCCGCCCTCCGGACGCCTGCCCAAGAACGGTTTCTTCTTTGACACGATCATCCGCCAGAATCCCATCGACGAGGCCAAGCTCGACCCCGAGGACAACCTCCAGGAATTCGGGCCCATCACAGATGCGGCCCTCGACCACTTCGAGACCGAGAGCCGCCGGGCCGGGGCGACCGGAAGGGGGATCATCGGGAGCTTCGGCGGCACCGCCCTGGGCGACATCGCCCTCGTCCCCGCCCCTGGGCTCAAGCACCCGAAAGGCATCCGGGACGTCGAGGAGTGGTACGTCTCGACCTTGACCCGCCGGCCCTACGTCCACAAGGTCTTCGAACGCCAGACCGAGATCGCCCTCGGAAACCTCAAGAAGATCCATTCCCGCGTCGGCAACCAAGTCCAGGCCGTGTTCACCTGCGGCACGGACTTCGGCACCCAGCAGTCGACCTTCTGCTCCGTCGCCGCCTTCCGCGAGCTCTACGTGCCCTACTACAAGCGCATCAACGACTGGGTCCACCGGCACACCGCCTGGAAGACGTTCAAACATTCCTGCGGCGCGGTCGAAACGTTCATCACGGCCTTCATCGAGAGCGGCTTCGACATCCTCAACCCCGTCCAGGTCTCGGCCGCCGGCATGGACGCCCGGAACCTCAAGGAAAAATACGGACGTGACATCGTCTTCTGGGGCGGCGGCGTCGACACCCAGAAGACGCTGGCCTTCGGCACCCCGGAGGAGGTCCGGGCCGAAGTCCTCGAGCGGTGCGAGGTCTTCGGCCGCGACGGAGGATTCGTCTTCAACTCCGTCCACAACATCCAGGCCAACGTCCCCGTCCGGAACGTCGTCGCCATGTTCGAAGCCGTGCGCGAATTTGGCGGCGTTTGAGGTAGATATGAAAAAAGCCGGATTCTACGTCATCGCCGTCACCCTGGTCGCCGCGATCGGCGGCCTCATCTTCGGCTTCGACACGGCCATCGTCGCCGGCGCCACGCGCTACATGAAGGAGCAATTCTCGCTCAACTCGCTCCAAGAGGGCTGGGCCGTCAGCGTCGTCCTCATCGGCTGCATGTTCGGCGCCGGCCTGGCCGGCCCCATCAGCGACCGGATCGGCCGGCGGCGTTTCATGCTCATCTCGGCCATCCTGTTCTTCGTTTCGGCCGTCGGCTGCGCCGTCCCCCGGACGATCACCGAATTCGTCATTTTTCGATTCATCGGCGGCCTGGGCATCGGCTCGGCGGCCGTCCTCTCGCCGCTCTACATCGCCGAGATCGCGCCTGCCCGCATCCGGGGCGCGCTCGTCTCGGTCAACCAGATGGCCATCGTCACCGGCATCCTCCTGGCCTACTTCGTCAACTGGATCTTCGCCGGGTCCGGCCCGTCGAACTGGCGCTGGATGTACGCCATGGGCGCCATCCCCTCGGTCCTCTTCTTCCTTCTGCTCCTGCGCGTCCCGGAGAGCCCGCGCTGGCTGGTCAAGAACGGCCGCGAGGACGAAGCGGGCGCCGTCTTGATCCGGGTCGACACCGCCGAAGCCGCGGCCAAGGAGATCCGGGACATCAAGGACACGCTGACCCTTGGAGAAGGTTCCATCCGGGAGCTTTTCCGGCCGGCCTTACGGCGGCCCCTCCTCATCGCTATCGTCCTGGCGGTCTTCCAGCAGGTCACGGGCATCAACGCCATCCTCTACTACGCCCCGCGCATCTTCGAGGACGCCGGCTTCGCCCGGATGTCGGCCATCGGCCAGTCGACGATCGTCGGCCTGGTCAATATGCTCTTCACGGTCGTGGCCATCGTCCTGGCCGACCGGGTCGGCCGCCGGCCGCTCCTGCTCATCGCCACCGGCGGCATGGGCGTCTCCCTCGTCCTGCTCGGGGCCGCGTTCAAGTTCCCGGTCCTGCCGGCTTCGGCCCTGCTCCTCATCATCCTCCTCTACATCGCCTTCTTCGCCTCGGCCATGGGACCGCTCGTCTGGGTCGTCATGGCCGAGATCTTCCCCATCAAGGTCAGGGGCAGCGCCATGGGCCTGGCCACCCTCGTCCTCTGGGTGGCGGATTTCGCCGTCACCCTGACGTTCCCGGTCATCTCGGACAAGTTCCACCCCTCGACGGCGTTCTGGCTCTATGCGGCGATGTGCGCCTTGGACCTCGTGTTCATATGGTTATTTCTGCCCGAAACGATGGGAAAATCGCTCGAGGAGATCGAGCGCAGCTGGCTGAAAACAGCCTGAAGATTATTTCGCTTCTGTGACCTTGGCCAGTTTGCCGACGGCGATGTCCAGTTCCTCCGTCAGGATCCTCGAGAGGACGGCCGGAAAATTGCGGACCTTGCGGACCTGGAAAGGCAGCCGTCTGTCGAACGAGTGCCTGAGGAGGCTCTTCCCGGACTTGAACTCCAGGAACTCGAGGTCCATGGCCAGCCTGGCAAACCAGACCTTGGGGTTGTCGATCTCCTCGACGAGGCGGATGGACGAGCGCAGGACGATCTCCGGGTCGCCTTGGAGGACGTCGAGGGTCACCCGGGTGAAACCCTCCTTCTCGATGAGGTAATCGCCCATCGCGTCGCGAAAGAGACTGTCCGGCTTCTTCGCCCAGAAAACGTAGGAGTAATATTTGAGCTCGAACATGGAGACGCGGTAGATGACCCGGAAGTCGTCGTAGAGGGGGTCGACGCGGACCGGCTCGATATAGAGAGTCTTTGGGACCTTGGGATGGAGCTGGGCATCTTTGCCCGTAGCAACGATCTCGAAGTACCGTTTGGTCGGGACGGAAAAACAGGCGGCGAAAAGGAGGACGAGAAGACTACAACGCGCGACTTTCCTCATTTTTTCTTGTCCTTTCGTGTCCGGAGGAGGGCCGACGGCTCGTCGGCTATCTCTCGGGAGAAACGGGCCAGGTTTTCGACGGCGACGCCGAGGCTCGAGAAGGTCCGCGTCAACTCCGACTGCTGTTCGAGCAGGACGCTCTCGACCTTTTTCAGGCTGACCGAGGCCGTATCGAGGAAGGCCCGGACGTCCTTGATGGCTTGGCCCATCTCCTCGCTCGAGAAGCGGCGGGAGATGTTGCCGAGGGTCTCCTGGGAACTTGTCTCGAGCGTCCGCATAAGGCGGCTCATGTCCTCGGTCATGGGCACGAACTTCTCCGTCGCCCGGGCGAATTCGAGGGACGCCTTCTCGAAATTGGCCAAGGTGTTCTCGAGTGACGTCCGGCGGGATTCGAGGACCCCGGAGAGGGTGGCCGAACTTTTTTCCGCGTTCTTGAGGAAGGCCGAGAACCTTTCGATGTTTTCGGGGGCGAGGAGCTCTGTGATCCGCTTGGCCGTCGTGTCGATGTTGGCGACGATGTCAACAGCTTTTTCCGCAAGTCCCCGGCCCATGGGGATCTCGCTGTGGGCCTTCAGGTTCTCCGAGGCCAGAGTTCCGCCGCTTATCTCGACGAACTTCTGCCCGGTCAGGCCGATATAGGTTAGGACGGCGCTCATGTCCGTCTTCATAACCAATCCTTCACGGATCTTGATGTCGACGAGGATGGAATCGAGGTCCGTGGGATTGACCCGGATCCTGGTGACCCGGCCGATCTCGACGCCCTGGTACTTGACGAGGGAGCCAAGAATGAGGCCCTGGACCGACGTGCCCCGGAAATTGATCGTGTAGATCTCCCCGGGGTCGCGGAGCTTGGGGACAACAAAGAAACCGGCGACGGCGATGAAGATGACCGTGGCCAGGGATAAAAAAACGCCCAACCGGGTCTTTTGTTCACGTGTCATCATGGCTGTCCTTCCTGAGAAAGAATGTCCGGATGAATGCGTCGTCCGCCGCGGCCAGGTCGGCATAGTCCCCCGCAAAGCGGAGGCCCCCGTCGTTGATGAGGAGGATCCTGTCGGCCACCCGCTCGATCGAGCGGAGCTCGTGGGTGACTACGACGAGGGTCATCCCGAACGTCCCCTTCAGCCGGATCAGGAGGTCGTCGAGGAGGGCCGACGTGATCGGGTCGAGGCCCGACGAGGGCTCGTCGCAGAAGACGACATCCGGGTCGAGGACGAGGGCCCGGGCCAGGGCTCCGCGCTTTGTCATGCCGCCGGATAGCTGGGCCGGATATTTGTCCGCGCTCCCGGCGAGCTCGACCTGGGCCAGGCTGGCGAAGACCATGTCCCGGACCATGTCTTCGGGCATCTTGGGATGCTGCATGCGGATGGGCAAGGCGACGTTCTCGAAGAGGCTCAGGCCGTTGAGAAGCGCCCCGCCCTGATAGAGGACGCCGATCTTCTCGTAGAGCAGGCGCAGGGAGGCCTCGGAGCGGTAGTTCACGGGGCACCCGGCAAAATCGAAGCTTCCGGAAAGCGGGGGCAGGAGGCCGGCGAGTGTCTTGAGCAGGGTGGATTTCCCCGAGCCGCTGACGCCCACGACCACCGTGATCTGCCCCTCGGGCACGGCGAAGTCCAGGCTGCGAAGGATCTCGGTCCTACCGTACCCGATAGCTAAGTCGTGCGCGCTGATGATATCCATGGTCAATACAAGATAAACGAAAAGAGGCAGTCGATGAGGATGATGAGGGTGATCGACAGGACCACGGATTCCGTTGTGGCCCGGCCGACCTCCTCGGCGCTCCGGCCGACCGTCAGTCCCTTAAAGCCCGCCCCGACGACGACCGCCCAGCCGAAGACGACCGTCTTGATGAGCCCCCAGCCGAAGTCGGTCCAGTCGACGGCAGTGACCATCTCGGCGATGAAGGCCGATGGGGGTGTCCCAAAGGTGACCCGGGCGACGACGATGCCGCCGAAGATACCGACGACATCGGCCATGGCCACAAGGAGCGGGACGACCAGGGTGATGGCCAAGAGGCGGGGGACCATGAGGAACTTCTCGGGGACGACGCCCATAGTCCGCAGAGCGTCGACCTCCTCGAGGACGGTCATGCTGGCCAGCTCAGCGGTTACCGCGGCACCGACCTTGCCGGCCAGGATGACGCCGGTCATCAGGGGCACAAGCTCCTTCAACATGGCGATGCCGACGAGGTCGGCCAGGTAGATGTCGGCGCCGAAGAGCCGCAGCTGCTCGGCCGAGGTGATCGAGATGGTCACGCCGACGAGGAAGATGAGAAGGCAGACGATGGGAAAAGAGCGGTAGCCCATGAAGAACATCTGGTTCCAGGTCTCGCCCGGGTAGACGCCCTTGCGCTCCTTGAGATAGACGCCGACGTGATAGACCTCGTCGCCGAGCATGGCCAGGAACCGACCCAGGCTCCTCATCTGAAAGATGAAGCGATCGGCGATGGCGACAAGCGCCCTGACGGCCGCATTCCCGGAGGGCGGAAGCTCGGGCTCCGCGGCCGGGGGACGGCTGACGAAGCTCTCCGCGGCCCGGGCCAAGGCACCGCCGATATTGACCGTGGTCACGTTCGTCAGACGGTTCCGGACGTAGTTCAGTAAGGCCAGGGTGGAGCTGTCGAATTCCTCGACATCCCGGAAGTCGACGGTCACGGGACCGGATTCGACCCGGCGACCGATGTCTTTGAGAACGGTGACGACTTCGGAGGCCCGAAGGCGCTTCGGCAGGAGGACGGTCTCGCTCATTTCGCCACCGGAAAAACAATGACGGTCTGGTTCAGGGCCGGAGCCGTGGCCGGAAAGCGGACGACCTGCCCGTCGGCCTTCGCTTCGAGATAATATTCGATATCGGCGGCAGGAGCAGGAAACGTCAGGCGATAAACGCCGCGGGCGACGTTATCCAAGGGGACGGCTTGGAACGCGCCCCGGCCCATCTCCCGCCAATAGAAGGCGACGGACTCCGGCCGGCCCTTGGCCAGGACGAGGACCTTGAGCGAAAGCGCTTCGCCGGCCTCGAGAGACGCGCGCACCGCCGGGACGATGACTCGCGGAGGCCCGGAATACTCCCGGGCCAGAAGAACTTCCGGCGGCAATTCCCCGCCCAGCATCTTCATGAGCTCGGCCTCCGGCCGCTCCCAGGCGCCGGGGATGAGATGCTGTTCCCAGTTGGCGATCGTCCCGAGCTCACCGGTGTTGCTCACGGTGGCGAGAAGGGCGGCGAAAATTTCGCGCAGGGCCTCAGCCATTCCGGCCCGGACGGGAAGGGCCTCGGCCTCGAGGAAGGCCTTTTTCGCCGGCGCGTCCGCCGCCGCCTTGGCCTTCTCCACGGCCTTGTTGTAGACGGCCCAGAGGCAGTTGAAGCGGGCGACTTCGCGCATATAGCGGAAGTTCTGAAGCCAGTAATCGTAACGCTCTTGATTCCCTTTCCCCGCAACGCGCGGGCTGAGTGCGACCAGCTCGTCGACGAAAGCGTAGGCCGGCGCGACCTCGTCCCACGGCCGGGGGTCGGGCTGGATGTTTCCGGGTCCGCCGATCCAGGTGACGGGGACGGGGTGCCGGCCGTCGATGCGCGCGAAAACCGAGGCGATCTCATCAGCTGCCCCGGCGCCGAATTGAGCCCGGCACCAGTCCTGGTAAAAATCGAGCGCGGGCAGGTGCCGCTCGGTCTCCGGTCCGTCCGATTCATAATCGAGGGCGGCTGGGCCGCCGCAATTGATCTTCTTGACGAAGCCCTTCCCCGTAACGACGATGGCAGCGACCGAGGGGTAATGGATGCGGTCGGCGAAATCGATGGCCAACCGCCCGTCGGCGACCTCGATCTTCTCGAACGTCAGGTCGTAGGCCTTGAACAGTCCGGCGGCGGCAAAGATGTCCACTTTCTCCGCAGCCTTGCGTCCCTGGATCAGGACGTCGAAAACGCGGCCGCCCTTCTGCTTGATCTCGCCTTCGACGAACTGGAGCGTCACCGAGTAAATGCCGTTCGGGACGAGCAGATGATAGCCGAAGACGCGGTCGCGGACGTCCCGGTAAACGGCCGCACGGCCCCGGCCGGCGCCGGCGATCTCCTGGTCCTTGAAAGCCACGTACTGGCCGGTGATCGGCCCGATGTCGTCGGCGACGCGTCCGGGCAATGTGTTCCAACTCTGGTCCCAGGCGGCCCGGGCCAGGGCCAGGACGTTCGCGGAGAGGATGCGCGTCCGCCAGTGGATGCCGAGGAGGCCGTCGCAGCCGTAGCGCAGGGCGTCGGCCGCGTCGCGGCGCATCCGGCCGGCCCAGAGCTGGGGCGATGTGAGCGCGGGGTCGTCTTCCATCCAGGGGATGGCCCAGAGGGACCGACCCGAGATCCTGGCGAAGCCGGGGTCTACGGGCGCCTTGCCGACCTCGCGGTTGATACAGCTCATGGCCACGTCCTTCGGCAGGGCCTGATCGAAGAGCGTCCGGTTCGACGGCGGACCAAGGACCCAGCCGCAAGTCGCCAGGCTGAACGGCGGGGCGACCTCCCGCCAGGCCTCGATGCCCATGGCCAGGTCCGTGGTCACGGAGGCGATAGCCTCGGGAGAGGCGTCCGACCAGGTCCAGCCTTCGTTCGTCCAGAACCAGTAGTAATCGACGGGATAGGCCGCGGCGATCCGCTTGAACATCCCTTTATAGAGGTCCTTGACGACCTTCGGGTCCTTGGGGTCACGGCCGGAGTCCGCCAGGCGCTTTTTTACCAGGTCGGGGATCGTCAGAGCCGTTTCTGCGCCGACGCAGGTCTTTACACCTAAACGGCGGGCCAGGGTGAAGGCGTTCCGGAAGACGGCGGCGGCCCGGTCGAAGACCTGGTTCGAATCCTCGGCGGTCGCCGGGTCGGGGCTGAAGCCGGCCATCACGTCGTTGCCGAAATCGTCGCGCTCGAAGAGAAGACCCGCGCCGAAGTGGAAATCGCCCGTCTTCTTGGCCTCATAGCCCCAGTTGCCGCGGGCCGTGTTCTGGTAGCTCGCTGGGTAGCTCGCGAGGACCTTCCCGTCCGCGTCAAAATCGCCCTCCCGGCCGATCCAGACCGTGGGCTCGGCGTTCGGTGTGGCGCCTTTTTCCTTGCTGGGGTTCTCGGGGTAGGTGTGGAGGCCGAAGAAGTTCATCCGCAGTTTCGGGAGCTGGCCCAGAATGGCCTTGTAGTTCTCGAGCGTCCACCAGTCCGGGCCCTCGGCGAAATCGTGGAAGGGCTGAATGCCGCGGACGGCAAAGAACGGATGCCCGGTCTCGTCCAGGTCGAGGCTGATGTTTTCGACGGTCCCGTCAGGGACGACATCGCCCTCGAGGAAGAAACGGACGCCCCATTTCTCGGCCAGCTGGTAGGCGCCGTAGAGAACGGCCGGGCCGCTGCCGCCGGCGACGAGGACGATCTGGCCGGACCGGCGCGGGACCGTTTTCAGCCAGTAATCCTCGGGCCCGAGGGCGGCGATCTTCGACGCGGCGCCGGCGTCCTCCAGGCCCCGGGCGAACGTCCCGCCTTTTTCCAGTACGGCCACGGCGCCCGGCGGGATGCGGGTGAACGACTCCGCCTCCCGCAGGGCCGGGAGATCGCCGGTCCTCAGGTAGAAATAGCGGCGGATCTCGGCGGCCGCAGCGCGCTCGTGCCAGGAAGCGTCCTTGGCGACGACGATATCAGGGCTCGGGCCCTTGCGGGCGCAGCCCTGGAAAACAGCAATGGCGATGGCGGAAAGAACAAAGAAGGCTCTACCGTTCGATCGGTGTTTCATCCCGGGCACCTCGGTCCTTGTGCCCCTCATTCTAATACAGGTGCGGCCGCATTTCAACGCATGTCTGTGACCAAGAATTTCCACCGCTCCTGTCCGTCTATGTCAAGGAATGAAGATCCGTGTTATTATGAAGAAGCTCAGGGAGAACAAATAATCCATGGCCAGATATCTTATCATTATCGAAAAAGCTGAAAAGAACTATTCGGCCTATTCTCCAGACCTTCCGGGATGTATCGCTGCCGGGAAAACGCGGCCAGCCGCCGAAAGGAATATGAAGAAGGCCATCGAAATGCACATACGGGGCCTTCGACGTGACAATCAGCCGCTTCCGGAACCGCACTCATTCGCCGAGTACATCCAGGTCGGCTAGGGGCCTTCAAGCTAATGACGGTTCGCGAGCGATTCAACAGGGTCTTCCGCTGGGAGAAGCCGGACCGCGTTCCGGACATGGAGTTCGGGTATTGGGACAAAACGATCGCCGTCTGGCACGAGCAGGGTCTGCCCCGCGACTGCCGGGCCAACGAGGACGTCGAGAGGCACCTCGGACTCGAGGGGATCTCCATCCTCCCGGAAGTGCCCATCCACAAGGGGCTTTTTCCGGCTTTTGAAGAAAAAACCGTCGAGCTGAGGGGCGAGAGGCGCGTCGTGCAGACTAAGGACGGCGCCCTGACCGAGATGCTCGACTACGACTCGTCAATGCCCAAGTTCCTCAAGTTCGCCGTCGAGACCCGGGCCGATTGGGAGAGGCTCCGGGACGAGCGTCTCGACCCCGGGCAGCCCGGCCGGGTCGGAGACGTCCCGGGGGCGATCGCCGCGGCCCACGCTGCCGGCATGCCCATCCTCTTCCACTGTGGCTCGCTCTACGGCTGGCTCCGCGACTGGATGGGCCTCGAGAACCTGTCCATCGCCCTCATGACCGACCGCGCCTGGATCGATGAGATGATGGAGCACATCACCTTGATGGACCTCGAGTTTATCGAAAAGCATATCCCGGCGGAGGGCGTCGACGTCGCCTGGTGGTGGGAGGACATGTGCTACAACCACGGCCCTCTGATGTCGCCCCGGCTCTTCGAGGAGCTCATGGTGCCGCGCTACAAGCGGATCACCGACGCCCTCCAGACGCGCGGAATCGGCGTCAACGTCCTCGACTGCGACGGCCGGATCTACGAGCTCGTGCCGGGCTGGCTCAGGAGCGGTATCAACTGCATGTTCCCCATCGAGGCCCTTCACACGGACCCCTTGCGGCTGCGGGAGGAGTATGGAAACGACGTGCTCCTGCTCGGCGGCGTCGACAAGATGGCCCTGATCGCCGGTAAAGACGCCATCGACAGGGAGCTCGAGAAGCTCCAGCCTCTCGTCGAACGCGGCGGCTACTTGCCGTGCGTCGACCACCGCGTCCCGCCGGACGTCACCTACGAGAATTACCTTTATTACCTGGAAAAGAAAAAAGCCATCCTCTGACGTCCGCGGGCCAGGCCTTTATGCGGACGACCTTCTCGGTGAATCCGCTGTCCTTCGGGACGACCATCGCGTCTCCCCGCTTGAACGGCTTCTCGTAGATGTCAACGAAATCCTTGCCTTACTTGTCCTTGATCTGGGTCCCTGTTTCCACCGAGAAAAACCTATAGTGGTCGTAGTCGACTGTTATCTGTGATACTTTGACCCGACCTTCTCCCGGAAACGAATAGGCTTCTTTAATCATAATCCTGCTGGGATAGCGAAGGCCTTTATTTTCGAAGCCAAAAAGGATTTCTATAGAAAGTATGGGTTTGACTCCCCGGCTTATATAATCTCCCTGTATCCTCTCATATCCTTCCAACGATTCGGCCTCAATTTCCATCTTCAATACGGTCCCATCCCGTTTGTCAACCCACAATTTTCCATAGTTTGCCCTTCCGGGGATTACTTTCATAGGTTTGGCATCAATGACCAGTGCCGCTCGTCCGTCTACCAGTTCTTCCTTCGACAGCGAATAAATATATGCCGGTTGTGAATCCCTGCTAAGCAATCCAATCGGCCCGAGAATCGGCTTGTAAAAATAGATTCGCTTGAGTTCCTGAAAGGAAAAGCCTTCGGTCGTGAATGGCTCGTTCGCTTTCGTCAGGATCCGCCGTTCAACAAGCCGGCCTTCTTTACGAATCAACTGATAATCGTAGATATAATCGTTTCTTTCGCCCAAACTGCCATGAAGGAGCGCCTGCATGCCGTCTGGACTATATTTCCGATATTGTGGCTCGCGACGTCTCAAAAGAACTGACGCAAGATGTTTGCCGGCAAAAATGGTTTCTTTTATCCTTTCCAGGCAAACAAAATTGAGCGCGGCTTCTTCGAGTCGATGACAATAGTCTGCTGCCTCACTCAGGATCGGGTCAAGCCCGGATCGACTCTCGACGATGGTGTTTGACTCAACGGACAGTTGTTTTTGCCCCGGCCTGAAGTCCAAATCTACATAAAAAGCGAGTGGGGCTATCAGGCGATCTTTCGGCAGGGGGTTGTATTTCCACTGGCGGAGAGCCGTCATGGCAGCTTCGTCCAGTTCTGGATTCAGGGGGTTCAGAACCTGGACATTCGTAAAATCTCCAGACGGATCAACCTGGACCTTTGTTTTTAATACGCCGCCCAGGTTTTTCTCCCTGCAGCCTTCAGGGAGTGCCGGCCGGACCAAGATAAAAGGGCTGGATTTGATGGGTTCATCGGCCTCCTGCGGGATTTTATGGACTTCGGTATACGAAGGGTTTTTGGTAAAGGCCACCTGGTCGAAATATTTGATCTTACTTTTTTTTAAGCAACCTTCCGGATCTTTCCGGAATTTTTCCAGACATGCCTGGGAACAGAACATAAACGTATAGCCCTTGTAGGTCCAGGACGTCTCGGCCCGGTTTACTTTTTCTATTCCGTCGCCCCTTCCGACAATTCTTCCACAGACGGGATCGGCGTCGCTGACATTAAAATATTCCAACTTCGTGCCGGTCAAGCCTGCGGAAAACTGCCGGGTGTCTTTTTTATATGCTCGGATGGCTAAAAAATAGGATTGATCCTCGCCAGGGAGGGTAAAAATAACAAATCCTCCAAGGGGGAGGGCCAGCTCTGTGTTTAGCCACTTCTCACCACCGACGCTATCTTCAAGTTTCCGTGTTTCAGTGAATAAATCAAAATCACCATACGTGATTTCTCTTTTAAATCGCACACGATCCTGAAGAAAACGGATCTCGCCATATCTGAACCTGAATCCCTCGACTCTCAACGACAATGTATTCCCTTTAACGGAACGAGGATAGAATTGAATTGGATAGAGATGCGTGGCTGCCAGAATCGCTTCGTTGAGGTTTTCCGCCTTTCCATCCCAGGTCATGGAAGCTGATGTCAAATCCATAATCGAAGAGAATTGATATATGGAACTGACGTCATCGCGCAGGATTGCGAACGCATTCTCACCAGGTTCACCGTTCTCAGCCGGGATATGCAGCAGGAGGGGTTTGGAGAGGGATGCGGTGGAGGGATCAAGGCCAAAAACGCTGCTTGTCTTTCCGAATCCCCTCATTAAGTATGAATGAATGACGATTTCGTCTTCCGCATAACAATAACCCGAAAAAACGGAAATTAAGATAAACAGGCAAAAAGAAATTGTTAAGTAGCTGCAGCTTTGATGAGCATTCATGCCCTAGTCTCGCCAAGCCCCCTCGTCGCAGATGATAGATCGTTGCGAGAGCAGATGTCAAGTTGGTCGATCGCGTCCCTATTTCCCGTCACGGAGTTCGGACGGGACGGGCCGCGCCGGCGTCACGAGCTCGTTCGTGGCCCCGGCGATGAGCCAACGACCGTCGCGCCGGACGAGGATCCAGCTGTCGACGCCCTGCTGTGGCGCCATGGCGAACCCGGTGATCCGGGCCTCATACAGGACGAGGACATGGGCCATGTCCCCGAATTCCCACGCTTTCATGCGGACGACCTTCTCGGTGAAGCCGCTCTCTTTCGGAACTACCGTCGCTTCGCCCCGTTTGTACGGGCGTTCGTAAAAATCGACGAAGTCCTTGATGAATCCGTCTAGGGAGAAAGCCGTCAGGGCGGTCCGGCTCGTCCGGAGGACGATGACGGCCTCTTTCAGGAAGCAGGCCCGGACCTGGTCCCAGTCGGGAAGCTTGCCCCCGGCGGAACTGACGAGGCTGTAGAGCCCGGCGACGAGATCACCGGCCGTCTGAGGCGACGCCTGGGCCGCCGCCTCCTGGGCTATCCCCAGCCCCGCGCCCAAGCAGAAGAAAATGAGCGCCGCGGCCACGGCCGACTTCCGGAAAACGTTGTTCTTCATTCTATCCCCTCCTATCGATCAAAGTACGGTGACCTTGAATTTGCAGCGTTTGCCGCCCATATTATTTGAATTTCGCTTCGCGCGGCCAGACCTCGGCCGCGGGGTTTTCGAACTGCAGCAACTCGACGGGCGCTCCGTTATCCACGATGAAAGCGACCATGATGCCGTCGGCCGGGCTGTTGGGCGCGATGAGGATCTCTTTGCCCACGATGGCCGCCTGGAGATCGTCGACGACGAAGGCGACGTGCGGGACCGTTTTGACGAGTTCGGGCAGGGGGCAGTCCGGGTCGAATTTCATCCACTCGATGCCATAAGGGCTTCGGTCATAGCCTGAGGCGAACAGCTTGTGCTCCGCGATATAATCGTCCTCCGGCAGGGATCGGTCCGTGGGGACGCCGAGGTGATGATAGCGGAACTCGGGCATGGGAAGCGCTCCTCTCTCCATCATTTGAAAACGAGCGTGAGCCAGCCGCGGGTCGAGACCGTGTCCGTACCTTCGGGAAAGACGACCGGTTTCGCCCAGTTCGGCGCCGTGGGAGTTTCGAGCCGGACGAGCCACTCATCCGAGCCGAACTTGGATCGGCGTATCTGGAATTCGAAGCCATCATACTTGTAAAGGGAGGCTTCCTGGGCCTGGCCGTTATCCTTTCCTTCTTTGATCATAGCCTGGACCTTCCTCTCGTTCCAGCGGATCTCGTTGGCGTACCAACCGGTCGTGTCGCCCCAGATAAATTCAGGATCATCGTCAGTGCCCGGAGTATCGTTGAGAAGACGCTCGCCGAGCTGGGCCGAGACGTGAAGGTGCCGGATCGCTTTCCCGTCGGGCGAGATGAAGAGGTCGACGACGGAGAGAGTGAACGGTATGTATCGGATGCCGACGAAAACGAAACCGGCGCTCTTTTTCAGCAGAAGCTCCACATTCGGGCGTATGGGGATCTTCAGGGCGTCGTCCCATTCCCCGGGAGAGAAGATGCCGTCCGTCAGGATAGGCTTTCCGTTCCCTTCCGGAACGCGGACGGACTGAGGCGCCTGGGCGAGGACGACGAGGGGGGCGAAGAAAATGCCCGCTGAAAGAAGAACCGCCGCCAAAAGTTTCGATCGATTCATATCAACCTCCGATCCGGCAGGCTATGGCCCCATGGGCCGCAAAATCCGGGCCAGAAGACCATCCCGGCGGAATTTCTAAGGAGAAAAGATGAGCCGCGTGTCGATTCCGCATATCACGCTTATTTTCAATTATATAGATCACAAGTGACCCTGGCATCTCCATCCGGGGACGTTCGCCTCGAAGGTCCGAACCGTTGCGAGAGCCTGAAAATCGTCGCCACGGAGGCAACTTCCCGCCTTCGTTGTAAAGAAAATTGCCGGACGTCCGCTTCCCCGTTAAGCCCGGGCGACCCGCTCCAGCCGCTTCATGATCGAGAAGATGAAGGCGGCCGAGAGGAGGCAGGCCACGACCAGGATCCCCCATAGCGCCCAGAGCGGGATCTTCATCCACAGCCCGCCCATGAGCCCGACCAGGATGATGCCGATGCCGGTCGCGGCGAACCAACCGCCCTGCATCAGGCCCTTATACTTGGGTGGGGCGACCTTCGAGACGAACGAGATCCCGATAGGACTCAGGAAAAGTTCGGCAATAGTCAGCAGGAAATAGGTCGAGATCAGCCAATAAACCGAAACCTGCGAATCGACCGGGGCGACCTGGGCGCCAAGTTCCTTGGGGCTCGGAAGACCGATGGAGCCTATGGCCAGGATGGTGAAGGCCACGGCTGTCAGGAGCATGCCGAATCCTATCTTGCGCGGGGACGACGGCTCCTTCCCCCTCTTATTCAGCCAGCCGAAGACTCCGATGACGAGGGGCGTCAGGGCGACGATGAAGAAGGGGTTGAAGTGTTGGAAGCGCTGGGGCATGAAGGGGTTGACGAGAGGATAACCCTGGTAGCGGAGATAGCCCATAATGCCGAACCCTATGAAGGCGACCGCCCCGAGAACGCGGGCCAGGCGCCCCGATGCCTTCCTGAGCAGGACGACCAAGCCGACGATGGCCATGAAAATGGGGAGCAGCCCGGTCAGGTCGAACCACAGGTTGGTCACCTTGCCGACGCTTGGAACGGTATAATCGCGGGCGAAATAGGTCATCGTGACGGCACTTTCCTGGAAGGCCAGCCAAAAGAAGATGACGACAAAGAAGACCAGGCCGAGGGTGACGAGGCGTTCTTTCGTCTCTTTGGGCGACATCTCGACCATCTGGCCGCGGTGGGCCTCGGATCTCGATTTCTGCTTTTCGCTGAGATCCGCGTGCTTATAGTACTTCCGGAATCCCCAGAAAATCAGCATGGAGATGATCAGGCTGAGGC
>Ga0315286_10002266_pt1 | contig 17970 bp, 17 predicted proteins | sample YL17G10_0_MG_FD_205038 | JGI IMG/M metagenome (GOLD analysis project Ga0315286, IMG submission 205038) | Sediment microbial communities from Yellowstone Lake, YNP, Wyoming, USA - YL17G10_0 | ecosystem: Environmental > Aquatic > Freshwater > Lake > Sediment | place: USA: Wyoming | collected...
TCGCGATCGGTGTCATCAGGTCGGCACGCGCCTGCCAGACCGAGGCCGCTTCGGCATCGGTGCCGTGATTGCCGCGATCGAGGCAGGACGCGGTGTAGTAGCAGATGGCTCGCGATGCCTGCGTCAGCGCGCGCATCAGCATCAGCGTCCGGCGGATGTCGGGGTGACGGATGATCGGGACGCTGCCCTTTTCGCCCGGGGCACGGCCCTGCTTGCGCTCGCGGGCGTAAGCGACCGACTGCTGGTAGGAGCGCTCCGACAGGCCGACGCCCTGCGCGCCGACACCAAGTCGCATGTAGTTCATCATCGTGAACATTGCGGCGAGGCCTTCGTTGACCTTGCCGACGAGGTAACCCTCGGCGCCGCCCTGGTCGCCGAACGCGAGCACCGCGGTGGGACTCGCGTGGATGCCGAGCTTGTGCTCGACGGAAACCGGGAACACGTCGTTGCGTTCGCCGGGCGTGCCGTCGGCCTTCAGCTTGAACTTCGGCACGAGGAACAGGGAGATGCCCTTCGTTCCCGGCGGCGAGCCCGGCAGGCGCGCCAGCACGAGGTGAACGATGTTCTCCGTCATGGGGTGGTCGCCCCACGTGATGTAGATCTTGCGGCCGGTGATCAGGTAACGATCGCCCATCGGCTCGGCGCGCGAGGTGAGCGTGGAGAGGTCCGAGCCGGCCTGCGGCTCGGTCAGGCACATGGTGCCGGTCCATTGCCCGGAGACCAGCTTTTCGAGAAACACCTGCTTTATGTCGTCGGTCCCGTGCCGGTCGATGGCGAGGATCGCGCCTTGCGACAGCTCGGGGCAGAGCGCGAATGCGACATTGGCCGAGGCCCACATCTCGTCGCAGGCGAGCGACACCGTCTTCGGCAGGCCCTGGCCACCGAATTCCGGGTTCGAAGCGATGCCCGGCCAGCCGCCTGCGCAGAACTTAGCGTATGCGGCGGTAAATTCCGCCGGCACCTGCACGACCTGGTCCACGACCTTGACGCCCTGCCGATCGCCGATCCAATTGGTCGGCGCGAGCACGCCGGAGGCGAAACGGGCCCCCTCCTCGAGGACGGCCGTGACCATGTCCGTGTCCACCGTGTTGAAATCCGGCAACGCGACAACGTCCTTGAATTCGGCGAGGTGCTCGATCGTGAAGCGCATCTGCTTCACGGGGGCCTGGTAGTCCGCCATCTCTCTACTCCGCTTTTGTGCTGTGCAACAATTCTGCCTTGCCCGCCCCTCCGGCGCCATTCGGAAAATGGTCACCGCCGGCCCGAGTACAATTCCTGCCCCACCCCGAGGTTCGGATGAGCATCTGGTTTCGCCCTTATACGCTGGAAGAACTCCAGGGCAGGCACGCCGGCAGCATGGCCAATAATCTGGACATCCGCTTTACCGAGATCGGCCCGGACTACCTCCGCGGCACGATGCCGGTGGATTCGCGCACCCTGCAGCCGTTCGGCCTCCTGCACGGGGGCGCCTCGGCGACGCTCGCCGAGACGCTCGGCAGCGTGGCGTCGAACTGCTGCGTGGACAGTCCACGATTTTACTGCGTCGGGCAGGAGATCAACGCCAATCACGTCCGTTCGACGCGCGACGGCCGGGTCACCGGCACGGCACGGCCGATCCACATCGGCGTCCGTTCCCACGTCTGGGACATCCGCATCGAGGACGAGCGGGGCCGGCTCACCTGCGTGTCGCGGCTGACGATGGCGGTGCTCGAGAACAGACGGGCCGTACCGGGAACAGGACCGCAGGCATGAGATCGCTGAGAACCGCCGCTTTCGTCGTCCTCGCCGCTGCGGCTTCGTGCCCCGGCCTGGCAGGTTGCGGCCTGAAGGGATCGCTCGCGCTGCCGGAGAAGTCCGGCAACGTGGTGATTCGCGACAAGCAGACGGGCGGGATGCAGACCTCCCAGCCCGCGCCGGCGAAGCCGGCCGAGCCGGAAAAGCTGCCGCCCCCCGAACTGCCTCGCTCGAGCAGCGGTTCGCGCCGGTGACCGAGCCGCGCACTCTGGTGCTGGTGGATGGTTCGTCGTACCTGTACCGAGCCTTCCACGCACTGCCGCCGCTGACGAACTCGAAGGGCGAGCCGACCGGCGCCGTGCTCGGCGTGCTCAACATGCTGCTCAAGCTGGTCAAGGAACAGGACCCTGCGCTGATCGGCGTGGTGTTCGACGCACCCGGCAAGACGTTCCGCGACGACCTGTTCGCCGCGTACAAGGCGAACCGCCCGCCGATGCCTGACGACCTGCGCGCACAGGTGACGCCGCTGATCGACGCGGTGCAGGCGCTCGGCCTGCCGCTGCTCAGGATCGAGGGCGTCGAGGCCGACGATGTGATCGGCACGCTGGCGCAGCGCGCGGCGGCGGAGGGACTCAAGGTCCTGATCTCGACCGGCGACAAGGACATGGCGCAGCTGGTCAGCGAGCGCATCTCGCTCGTGAACACCATGACCAACTCGTCGCTCGATCGCGCCGGCGTGAAGGTCAAGTTCGACGTTTATCCCGAGCAGATCATCGACTACCTCGCGCTGGTCGGCGACAGCTCGGACAACATCCCGGGCGTGCCGAAGGTGGGCCCGAAGACGGCCGCGAAGTGGTTGAACGAGTACCGCACTCTGGCCAACCTGGTCGCGCATCAGGACGAGATCGAAGGCAAGGTGGGTGAGAGCCTGCGCGCGCACCAGGGCGACCTGGCGCTGTCGCGGCAACTGGCGACCATCGATTGCGCGGTAACCCTGCCGATGGCGCCGCAGGAGCTGGTTCGCGGTGAGCCGGATGCGGACAAGCTGCGCGAGATCTACACGCGGCTCGAGCTGCGCGCGCTGCTGAAGCAATTACCTGCCACTTCTCCCACATCAGTGGGAGAGGTCGCGCATGGCGCGGGTGAGGGCTCGGAAGGAATGCCCGCACCCCAGCCCTCTCCCGCCAAGGCGGGAGAGAGGGCGATTACCTCTCCGACGTCAGTGGGAGAGGGGTGGGGAGAAGCAGGCAGAAATTACGACTGCGTCCTCACCGCAGCGCAATTCGCGCACTGGCTCAAGGACCTCTCGCACGCAGAACTCTTCGCGTTCGACACCGAAACGACCTCGCTCGACTACATGCAGGCCGAGATCGTGGGCGTCTCGTTCTGCATCAAACCCGGCCACGCGGCGTACGTGCCGCTTGCGCACACCTATGCCGGCGCGCCCGATCAGCTCAACCGCGAAGACGTCCTCGGCCGGCTCAAGCCGCTGCTCGAGGATCCGCAGCGCGCGAAGCTCGGCCACCATCTCAAGTACGACGCGCACGTGCTGCGCAACCACGGCATCGAGTTACGGGGCATGAAGTTCGACTCGATGCTCGAGTCCTACGTGCTGAACAGCACGGCGACGCGCCACGACCTCGACTCCACGGCGCGGCTCTACCTCGGGGTCGAGACCATTCATTACGAGGACGTCGCGGGCAAGGGCGCGAAGCAACTCAAGTTCAACGACGTGCCGGTGGACAAAGCGGCCGAGTATTCGGCGGAAGATTCGGACGTCTCGCTGCGCCTGCACCGCACGCTCTGGAGGCAACTCCAGGCCTTGCCGTCGCTCGCGAAGCTCTACCAGGAAATCGAGCAACCGCTGGTGCCGGTGCTGCTCGACATGGAGCACCTTGGCGTCCTGATCGACCCGGTGATGTTGCGCAAGCAGAGCCAGGAGCTCGCAAAGAGTCTCGTCGAACTCGAGCGCCGCGCCCACGAGGTGGCCGGCCAGACGTTCAACGTGGATTCACCGAAGCAGTTGCAGGAAGTGCTGTTCGGCAAGCTCGGCCTGCCGGTGAAGCGCAAGACCGCGACCGGACAACCCTCCACCGCCGAGGACGTGCTGGAGGAACTCGCCGCCGAGTACGAGTTGCCGCGCGTCATCCTCGAGTATCGGGGACTCGCGAAACTGCGATCGACGTACACGGAGAAACTGCCGGGACAGGTGAATCCGCGCACGGGACGCGTGCATACCTCGTATCACCAGGCCATCGCGGCCACGGGCCGGCTCTCGTCCACGGACCCGAACCTGCAGAACATCCCGATCCGCACGCCGGAAGGGCGCCGTATTCGGCAGGCGTTCGTGCCGCCGCCGGGACACGTGATCATGGCGGCCGACTACTCGCAGATCGAACTCAGGATCATGGCGCACCTCTCGGGCGACGCGAGTCTGCTCAAGGCTTTCGCCGAGGACCGCGACATCCACCAGGCGACCGCCGCGGAGGTGTTCGGCGTCGCGCCCTCCGGCGTGACGAGCGACCAGCGTCGCGCCGCCAAGGCCATCAACTTCGGCCTGATCTACGGCATGTCGGCATTCGGTCTCGCCCGCCAGCTCGGCATCGAGCGCGGCGCGGCGCAGCGGTACGTGGACCTTTACTTCGAGCGCTATCCCGGCGTGAAGCGCTACATGGACGAAACGCGCGGCACGGCTCGCGAACAGGGATACGTCGAGACCGTCTTCGGCCGGCGCCTCTACCTGCCGGAGATCCGCTCGCCCAACGCGCAGCTGCGCCAGTACGCCGAACGCAGCGCCATCAACGCGCCGATGCAGGGCACCGCCGCCGACATCATCAAGCGGGCAATGATCACGGTGCACGGCTGGCTGGGCCAGGCCTCGGTCGGCGCCCGCCTCGTCATGCAGGTGCACGACGAACTGGTCCTGGAGGTGCGCGCAGACGCCGTCGACAAGGTGCGCCAGGGCCTCGCGGACCGTATGACGGCCGCGGCCGAGCTGCGGGTACCGCTCAAGGTTGAGACCGGCGTCGGCGGCAACTGGGACGAGGCGCACTGAACATCGCGATTTATGCGCAGTCCGTCGCACGGCGGACTCTCCTCATTTGAGGGTTTCGAATCGCACCGTAGACTGGTCCCTCGTTTCACGTGACAGGAGTTCACAGCCATGCGCACTCGACTCATCGCGATCCTTGCTCTGGCCGCAGCAGCGACCACCCTGCCGGCCCAGGCCGCCGACAACGGCTTCTACCTCGGCGGCAGCGTCGGGCAAAGCGGCGTGCATGTAGACGATCCGAACCTCAACTACGACGCCGACTCGACCGGCTTCAAGCTGATCGCCGGCTGGCGCTTCCTCGACTGGCTCGCCGTCGAGGGGAATTACGTGGATCTCGGATCGGGCAATGACAAGGTCGCCGGCGAGAAGATCGAGACCGACGTCAACGGAGTGACCCTGTCGGCCGTCGGCTTCCTGCCGGTAGGGCCGGTGGACCTGTTCGCGCGGGTCGGCCTCATCAACTGGAACGCAGACGCGAAGATTCCGTCGGCGGGCTTCAAGACCAGCGACGACGGCACGGGCCTCGCCTATGGCATCGGGGCGCAGTTCCGCGTCTGGAGTCTGGGCGTGCGCGCCGAGTACGAGCGGTTCGATGTGTCGGACATCGATTCGGTGGACATGATCAGCCTCGGCGTCACCTGGACGTTCCTCTGACGGAGCGGCCCCGTGTCGAGATAACCTGCTGTTACTAAACAGTTTTCTGAGAATGCAAAGCAGGCGGGTGGAATCCCGCCGGGCCAAGGAACTTTCCGGAAAGTGCCTGCTCTAAAATCCCAGAGCGTCAACTGACGCTTGGTGCCGGCCTACCTCCCTGGGTCCGGCGCCCGCCCGGTCATCCCCCAATACCGGGTCAACTTGCCCCGGTTGGATCCGCTGATCCAACCGGGGTTTCTTTTTCCGCCGACCTGACTTCAGGTTGCGCTGGCTTCCCGTCCAGCAGCCGCTCGATCGCGCCACGCGCCGCCGCGACCCCGTCGCCGGCGTGAGCCGAAAACACCTGCACAGTGACCACGCCCGCCATCCTGGCCACGTCCCGGCGCGCCCCGGCCAGGACTTTCGCCGCCGCACCCCGGCTCAGCTTGTCCGCCTTCGTAAGCAGGATGTGTACCGGCACTTTGCGGCCCAGCGTCAGTGCAAGCATGTCCTGGTCGTGGGCGGTCAACGGATGACGGATATCCATGACCACCACCGCGCCCTGCAGCGACTGGCGCGTGGCGAAGTACGCCTCGAGCAGCGCACCCCAGTGCTCGCGCATGCTGCCGGAGACGGCCGCGAATCCGTAACCGGGCAGGTCCACCAGCCGCCGTCCCGGTTCCAGCTCGAAGAAATTGATCAGGCGCGTCGCACCCGGCGTCTTGCTGGTGCGGGCCAGCCCTTTGCGCTGGGTGATGGCGTTGATGGCGCTCGACTTGCCCGCGTTGGAGCGGCCGGCAATGGCAACCTCGACACCGGTATCGGCAGGCAGCTGCGGCACCGCGTTGGCGCTGGTCAGAAATCGCACGTCGGGATATGCGGACATGTCGGGTGGTGCAGCCGTGGCCCGGTCATGCGCCGGAACGGCTTAGTGTACAATTTACCGCCGGTCCGACCGCCCCCCCTCACCAAGAACCCGGACGGCCGAGAACGCGTTTTCTTTCGGAGTGGTTACATGACCGTGAAGCTCGTCGCCACCCTGTCGATGGTGGCCGTCCTCGGCTGGAGTGGCACCGCCCTCGCCGCAGGTTCCAAGGAAGCCGGCCAGACCAAGGCCGCCACGTGCTCGGCCTGTCACGGCATGGATGGCAACAGCGTCAACCCGGAGTGGCCCAGCCTGGCCGGGCAGCATGCGTCTTACGTCATCAGGCAGGTCAAGAGCTTCCGCGCCAGCCAGCGGCAGAACGTGCTCATGGCCCCGATGGCGTACATTTTGACGGACCAGGAGATCGACGACCTCGCGGCCTGGTTCTCGTCGCAGACGCCGCGTCCGACGGGCGAGACCGAGCCCTCGAAGCTGAACTTAGGCCAGCGCGTCTATCGCGCCGGCAGCGTCGCGGGCAAGGTGCCGGCCTGCGCCGCCTGCCATGGCCCCGCGGGCGCCGGCAACCCGGGTGCGGCCTATCCGCGTGTCGGCGGCCAGCACGCCACCTACGTCGCCGCCCAGCTCCGCGCGTACAAGGCCGGTGCACGCAGCACCGACCCGAATAACATGATGCGCACGATCGCCGCCCTCCTCTCCGAGGACGAGATCGACGCGGTCGCGTCCTACCTCCAGGGCATGCGTTGAACCTCGGCCGCTCGTCCGGGTCTCAGGTCTTCATGATGATCATCCACAGCGTAATTCGTGCGGGCCGCTCGGCCTTTGCCGCCGTGCTGCTGCTCGCGGCGTTCGCCTCGCAGGCAGCTACCCCGCTGGCCGAGGGCGTCAACTACAAGCTGCTGCAGCCCGCCGTGCCGACCGACGTGGCGCCGGGCAAGGTCGAGGTGGTGGAGGTGTTCTGGTACGCCTGCGGCCACTGCTACCTGCTCGAGCCCAAGCTCGAGGCCTGGGCGCGCAACGGCAAGCCGCCTTATGTCGAGTTTTCGCGTATGCCAGCCACCTGGAACGAAATGCTGAAGACGCACGCGCGCGTCTTCTACACGGCGGAGACGCTCGGCAAGCTGCCGCAGCTGCACAACGACATCTTCCGCGAGATCAACCTCAAGGGTAACCGGCTCGACACGCCGCAATCGATCGAGGCGTTCTTCGTCTCGCGCGGCGTGCCGAAGGCGGATTTCCAGCGTGCATTCGCCTCGTTTGCCGTCGACAAGAAGGTCAACGTCGCGCAGGACCTGAATCGACGCTACAAGATCACGGGGACGCCGGCGGTGATCGTCAACGGCAAGTACACGACGGACGTCGGCATGGCCGGCTCCGAAGAGAAGCTCTTCGAAGTCATCAACGCGCTCGCCGCGAAGGACAAGCCGCCGGGCTGACCCGGCGCCGAATCGAAAAGCAGAGCCCCGCCACGCGCGGGGCTTTTCGTTGGGTCTGTGCTAAAACGTCACAGCTCGCAGGACGGACCGAGGACCGATGCTCCGCCTACTCATACCCACCGGCAGCGGCTACACCTGGGTCGAACACGCCCCGCCGGCGCCGTTTCCCGACGAATTCCTCTGGGCGGACCTCTTCGAGCCGACCCCGGAAGAGGAAAAATCCGTCGAGGCCCTCCTCACCGTCGACGTTCCGACGCGGGATGAGATGAAGGAGATCGAGACCTCCAACCGCCTCTACGAAGAGGGCGGCGCCGTCTACATGACCGCGACCGTGGGCAGCAAGCTCGACTCCGACACCCCCGAGAGCAGCGCGATCACCTTCATCCTGGCCAACGGCCGGATGATCACCAACCGCTACGTGGACCCGACGCCGGTCCGGCGGTTCATGCAATACGTCGAACGCTCTCCCGCGGCCTGCACATCGGCGCCGACGCTGCTCGCCGGCCTGCTCGAAGGCTTCGTCGAGCGGATCGCCGATCTCCTTGAAAAAGTGCAGGTGGAGCTCGACTCCGTCTCGCACACGATCTTTCCACGCGGCATCATGACCTCGGCGAGCAGCAGCGACCTGCACGCCATGATCCAGAAGATCGGCGCGAACGGCGATCTCGTCTCGAAGGCGCGCGAGAGCCTCGTCAGCTTCCAGCGCCTGCTCATGTACGTGCAGCAGAGCACCAACGTCACGCTGTCGCAGGACCAGCGCGGCCGCTTCAAGTCCACGCTGCGCGACGTGCAGTCGCTCTCGGACCACGCGACGTTCCTCGGCGCCAAGATCCAGTTCCTGCTCGACGCGGTGCTCGGCCTGATCAACCTCGAGCAGAACAACATCATCAAGATCTTCTCGGTGGCCGCGGTTATGTTCCTGCCGCCGACACTGGTCGCGAGCATCTACGGCATGAACTTCCAGCACATGCCCGAGCTCGACAAGTTCTGGGGCTACCCGCTGGCCCTGCTTGCGATGGTTGCCACGGCGGTGGTGCCGTACATTTATTTCCGGCGCAAGGGTTGGCTGTAGCACGTCGATGACGCCGGGCGTCTTCCTGACCTTGACCGCCACGGTGGCGGTGGCCGCCATTACTCCGGGGCCGGCCGTCACCGCGATCGTCGCGCGCGCGATCTCGGACGGTGCGCGCCCGGCCATGGCCATCAACGCGGGCGTGGTGACGGGCGACCTGCTGTTCTTCACGCTGGCCGCGGCCGGCATGACGGCGGCGGCCAAGTCGCTCGGCGAGTTCTTCACGATCCTCCAGTATCTCGGCGCGGCCTACCTCCTCTGGCAGGGCGTAACGCTTTGGCGGGCGCGGCCGCGCGTCACGGTGGACGGCAACCCGGGCCACGAGGCGCATTTCTGGCGCAATTACGGCGCCGGCCTGTTGCTGATGTTCGGGCACGTCCAGGCGATGCTGTTCTACGCGGCCCTGCTGCCCGGTTTCGTGAACCTGGCGCGCCTGACCGTGCGCGATTTCGCGCTGCTGGCGGCCATGCTGATCGTGGTGATTGGCGGCGTGAACGCGGCTTACGCGCTCGCGGCCTCCCGGGCCCGGGGCTTCTTCGCCAACGCGCGGGCCCAGCGTACTATTCGTCGCATCGCAGCAATGCTGATGCTCCTGGCCGCCGTCCTCGTGGCGACCCGGTGATAGGATTGGCACATGGCTAAACCCACCATTACCAACATGGCCGTGTTCTGCGATTTCGAGAACGTGGCCCTCGGTGTCCGCGATGCGCGGTACGCGAAGTTCGACATCGGCAAGGTGCTCGAGAAGCTGCTGCTGAAGGGCAGCATCGTCGTCAAGAAAGCTTACTGCGACTGGGATCGCTACAAGGAATTCAAGGCGCCGATGCACGAGGCATCGTTCGAGATGATCGAGATTCCACACGTGCGCATGTCGGGCAAGAACTCCGCCGACATCCGCATGGTCGTGGACGCGCTCGACCTCTGCTACACCAAGTCGCACGTGGACACGTTCGTGATCGTGAGCGGCGACTCCGACTTCTCGCCGCTCGTGAGCAAGCTGCGCGAGAACAACAAGATCGTGATCGGCGTCGGCGTGAAGAGCTCGACTTCGGACCTGCTGATCGCGAACTGCGACGAGTTCATCTACTACGACGATCTCGTGCGCAAGGAAGAGCAGCGCAGCGGGCGTCGCAAGGCCCCGGCCCGACAGAGCGCCGCCGCCAAGGCCCAGGCTGCCGTGGCGACTCCGGCTCCGCTGCCGGCCGAGACGCCTGCTGGGGAGGCAACCGCTGCGCCCGCAGGCACGCGCCCCGCCTCCAAGTCGGAAGCGGAGAAAAAGCAGGAAGCGTTCGATCACGTGCTCGCAACGATCGAGGCGCTCGCCGACGAGCGCGAGCCCGACGAAAAGATCTGGGGCTCGATGATCAAGCAGGCGCTGAAGCGGCAACGGCCGGGCTTCAACGAGAGCTACCACGGCTTTCGCAGCTTCAACCAGCTGCTCGAGGAGGCGCAGTCGCGCAAGCTCATCGAACTCGAGAAGGACGAGAAGTCCGGCGGCTACATCGTGCGAGCCGTCGCGACGTAATCGGCGCATGACCGGCCTGCCCCGGGGCAGGACCGGCCAGTCACGCGCCGTGGGCTTTCATCGCATGGCGGTCAGAATCGCCACAGGATGCTGACGGCCAGGTTATCCACGCTATCCGTGTCGGCGATTTCGAAGCGCTGGTATTCACCGCGCACCCCGAAATGGCCCGTGAAATCATACGCGGCGCCGACCCCGTACGAGAGATCCTCGCCATTGTCGCCACCGAAGCCATGGACGTCCGCGCTCCAGAAAATCATGCCGAGCTTGGCGAACAGTTCGAACCGGTCGCTGACCGGCCAGGTGCCCAGCGCCGCGACGTTCGTCCCCGAGATGTCGACACTCAAGCCCCGGTCGTCCGGGCTGCCGCCGTCGATGTACTCGACTTCAGCCGCGAAGTACTTGCCGAAGTCGTACCCCGCGAGCGCCTTGAACGACACGTCGCTGCCGCTGAAGCCACCGATGTCGGCGCCGAAGCTGCCGACGCCCGCCCCGACGTAGAAGCCGGGCTCCCCGCCTGCGAATGCCGGAGTGCCGGCCAGCATCGCCGCGGATACGATCAGTCCGAGTGCACCGTTCTTCATTTCCTTGACCTCCAGGTTTGGCCGGCGCCAGGTCGCGGGAGGAATTCCCGACGACACGCCAGCGTCGTTCGAAACGAAATGCCTCCGGGGCGGCGCGTTGACGATTGCGTCGTCATCACGGTCCCCGCACGAGGTCCGGCAGCCACGTCGTGACGGCCGGCCAGTACGTGATCAGCCCCACACCGAACAGCAGCACCAGCAGGATCGGCAGCGAGGCCCGCGCCACTTCGAGGACCGGTCGTCCGAAGCGGTACGACGCGAGGAAGAGATTCAAGCCCAACGGCGGCGTGAGATAGCCGAGCTCGAGATTGGCAAGGAAGATCACCCCGAGATGGACGGGATTGATGTCGAAGACCGGTGCCAACGGCACGATCAGCGGGGCGATCACGATGATTGCCGAGAAGATATCCATCAGGCAGCCAACTGCGATCAGCAGGATGTTCAGCAGCAGCAGGAACAACCAGCGTTGCTCGATGGTGGCGCCAATGGCAGCCGCGACATCGTCCGGAACGTGCGCCGTGATGAGGTAGTTCGTGAAACCCATCGCCGTGCCGAGGATCAGCAGCACACCGCCCACGAGCGTTGCGCATTCGACCAGGATGGGAACGAATCGCTGGCGAAACCCCGGGTCGCGGTGGATGAGCAGTTCCACGGCGAGCGCGTAGGCCGCAGTGATTGCGGCGGCCGGCACGGGCAGCGCGTAGCCGCCGAATATCAGTACCAGTGGAATGACCGGCATGAGCAACTCCCAGCGCGCTTCCCAACTTGCGCGCATGGCCGCATGCAGGTCGAACGTCGCGGTGGAGGCCCGGCGCGGTGCGCAATACGCGCCCCAGGCGACGGTCAGACCGACGAGCAGCAGGCTCGGCACGATCCCGCCGAGGAACATGTCCTCGAGCGACACCTGCGCGACGATCGAGTACAGGATCAACGGCAGGCACGGCGGCAACAGCACGCCGAGCGAGCCAGCGCCCGTAACGAGCCCGAGCGATTCCCTGTCGCGGTACCCGGCCGCCAGCAGGACGGGCATCAACAGCCCGCCCAGCGCCAGGATCGTGACGCCGGAGCCACCGGTAAATGCGGTGAAGAACGCACAGCAGAGGGCGGTTGCGGCGGCGGCCCCGCCTCGCAGGTGACCCGTCCACGCGATGAAGGCACGCACGAGCCGCGCCGACGCGCTGCTCTCCGCGAGCACGTAGCCAGCCAGAGTGAACAACGGCAGCGTGGCCAGCAACGGATTGGTGACCTGATCGTAGTGATCGAGCGCGATCGAGGCGATTGGGTCGCCCTGCGACCAGAACAGGACGACCGCAGCGCCGCCCAGGACGACAAAGATCGGGGCGCCGAGCAGCGTCGCCATTCCGAGCAGCGCCAACGCGGGCAGGCGCCAGCCCTCGAGCGACATCGGCCACTGCAATGCCGCCAGCGCAATGAGCATGGCCAGCGCAAGGACGGTCGCGCGAATGACTGGATCGGCAGACGTTCGCCAGGCGATTCGCGCCGCCATCAGGGCGAAGCCGATCGGCAGCACAGCCACGAACGCGACTCGCGGAATTCCACAGGCCAACCGTTGCCCCGCCGCCGCTTCGGCGGCGACGAAGGAGGCGCCGGCGGCAGCGAGGAGCATCGCCACCACCACGGCCACAAGGCCGGGAATCCATTTGACGTGCCGCAGGAGTCCCTGCGGCAACAATTGCGCCGCGCCTTCGAAACTCAGCAGGCGCCCGTCGCGGGCGGCGACGACTCCACCAATGACTCCGAGCACCAGCGTCAGGTGGCGCAGCAACTCCTCGGGGTTCCAGCGCGACAGGTCGATGCCGATCGTCTTCCACAGGCTGAGATCCGCAAGGCCAACGACCACGATCAGCAGTAAGGCCGCCGCCAGCACCAGGTTCTCGACTCGGTGCACGACGCGCACGCCGCCGCATACAGCGGTCGCGCTGTTGTCACGCGCGCGCCCGGCAGGGGCGATCTCTGGCGCCTGGGCAGCCATGTCTACTGACCGGTCGGGAGCTGGCCGGGCACGCAGAGCAACGTGCCGGAGTCAAGGTCCAGCAGGTCTCGCCAGTGTTCCGCCAGATACTCGCGCGTCCCCGGGTCGCGGGTATCGATTCGAAGTCGTCCATTGCGATCGCGTTCAGCCGCCACGGCTCCGACATCGATCGCGTCGTCCAGCCGGCCGCCATCCCAATCGAAAAATGCCATCCCTGACTTCGCGCGGTAGAAGATGCCGATGGCGTAGGCAGGCGCTTCGCTGCCGTCGGCCACCAACTCCCGAGCGCTGGCCGCACCATAGCCCCAGTCCTGCTCGTTCTTCCTGACCGTTCCCGGCAACCTGCTGAACGTGACCTCCAGCGCGTTGCCCTCTTCGCCAGACGGCCGAATCACGAGATTGCCCTCGGCTGGCTTGCCGGCCACGACCCGATACGTGAAGACGTCCTCTCCCATGCCGCAGGACCAGAACTCCGCGACGTCGGCGGCCGTGAACACGTACGGCTCATCGCCGACGGGGGCCATGGCGTTCGTGCAGCCAAGGGTCAGTGAGCACATCGTCGCCAGGACCAGCGGACCCATCGACGCGGCCAGCGCAGCGCAGGAGTCTTTCGGCTTCCGGATGTTCATGGTGTGTCTCCTGCTGATGTTTCAACGCGTCACGGCGGCGCGGGCGCGATGTTTGGTCAGCGCCAGCGTCACGGTGTCGTACATCGGCGCGGGGACGAGCCGGTCGCGGATCAGCGGGTAGGCGGCCGCGACCGTGGCGCGCCATTCCTCGAACTCCTCTGGCGACGGCGTCACCACCTTCAGGCCCTGCTTCTCGCGCATCGCCCGGATTGCGGCATCGTCTTCGGCACGGCTCGCGGCACGAATGGCCGTTCCCGCCCGCTCCGAGGTCGACCGCAGCCAGGCGCGCGTCGGCTCATCGAGCGCGTCCCAGCTGCGCCTGGTCACGACCAGCGCGCCGACAACCGGCGCCCATCGCAGGTCGAGCATGTACGGCGCATAGGCCGGGAGCTGGCTGAAATTGGCGAGGAAGGCCGGCAGCGGCACGGCGTCGAGCATGCCGTTGCGCAGTCCGAGCAGCATCTTGTCCGGGTCGAGCACGACGGGCTGGTAATACGCGCTCAGCATGCGGACGCTGTCGCCTTCGCCCGTGCTCGCGTAGACGCGCATGGGCTTGAGGTCGGCCGGTCGCCGCACCGGCTTGTTCGAGAAATAGCGGACCCAGCCCGCGTCGCCCCAGAACAGCACGACGTACCCGGCAGCGTCGAGCTTCGCTTCCAGGCTGGCGCGCACGCTCTCCCGCGCAGCGTCCACCTCGTCCCAGCTCTGGAACATCATCGGCATGTACTGCAGGGCGGTCACGGATCGGTCGATCTCGGCCAGGCCGATCGCCGTCAGCATCGCGCCCTGCACCTGGCCGACCCGCATGCGACGGACGATCTGCGTCTCGCCACCCTGCGTGCCCGGATACACGTCCATGCGCACGGCGCCAGGCCCCTTGCTCCACTCGGCCCCCAGCGCGACCAGCTGCTTGTGAAACGACGAGCCGGGCGGCGCGACGGTGGCGATGCGCAGCAGAGTCGCGGACGACTGAGCGTGCGACGATGGAGCTGCTGCGGCCAGCGCGAACACCACGAGAATCATGAAATGTCTGGTCATGGTTGGACTCCGTTGGCGGAAGACGCTGCGGGCAGCGCCGGGAGAAAGCGTCGGTCGATCTGCTGCAACAGGAAGGACGCACGACGCTGCATCACGAGATTCGCCAGGCGACACGCCGGTCGCGCGTCGGCATCGATCGCAAGTGCCGCGTGCAGTGCCGCTTCGAAGCACTGCCGGTCGCCGCCCGGCTCGCACACCGCCTCGGCCCAGGCAACGTGAGCGCCGGCATTGCCGCTCTGCGACAGCTCGAGTGCGCGCGCATAGTGCTGCGCGGCCACCTCGAGTCGCGGTCCGGTAAGGTCGGGGCGCGCCATCGTGAAGCTGATCAACAGCACGTGGATCGCGCCGTCGTCGAACGACTCTTCGAGCTGCAAGGCGCGGTCCACGAGCGCCTGCACCTTCGGCAGGTCACCCACCAGCGCCGGATCGTCCTTGGCGAGACCGATCGCTGCCGCCAGCGACGCCGCAGTCCAGTACAGCAGCCCCGCATCTTCACCGGTGGTGAGCGCTGCCGCCGCCGGTGGACTCACCGTGAGCAGCGCGCGAAAACCGGGGTGCCCGACTTCCAGGCCGCGCAGGCCGTACTCGTGCGCGCGCAAGTACATGCGTCGCGCCCGACCGCGCAGGTCCTCGGCCTGCTGCAGCTCGAGCACTGCAACCTCATCCGCCGGCAGCTGCAGGAATGCATAGCCGTATTGCGTGAATCCCGCCGCGGCGGCCTGCAGCAATTCCCGATGTCGCGGGCGCTCCGCCAGCAGGCTTTCCATGAGCTTCAGGCTGAAGGGGACTGCCTGGGCGACGAACTGCGGATCGTCGTCGGCGCTGTAGGTGGTGCCGCCTGCGGCCAATGCGTTGCCGAGCCTGTCGACTGCGATCGACGAGACCGAGCAACCCGTGACCGTGAGCACGAGCGCGGCAAGAACCCCCGCCCAAGCCGGCGCCGGGAACGGGCCGGCGGATCGGACCGCCGAAACTCCTGCCGAACCATGTCCTGGCCGCATCTCGAACCCCCCCCTTTCGGACCGTGCCTTGTTGCTTGCGAGCCGAGCGTGCGAACACGCATCGCCGGACGCAACTTTCCCTGACAAGGGCGACCGACAGTCGCCCCGGGGTATCACTCGCTGATACTCTTGCGAAAAGCTTGCGCAAGATTGCGCGGGGAGGTCCGATGAGCCAGCAGGCGGCGCTCGTAAGGGAGCTCAAGAAAGTGCTGAAGGAAAACGGACGCACCTATGCGGACGTCGCGGCAGCGCTCGACGTGAGCGAGCCCAGCATCAAGCGGATGTTCGCCACCGGGCGTTTCACGCTCGACCGCTTCGACCGGATCTGCGAGTACGCGGGAGTGGAGATCGGCGATCTCGTCGAACGCCTCGAAAGCAGTCGAGCGTTGATCACGGAACTGACGGAAGAGCAGGAGGCCGCACTGATGGCGGATCCCAAGCTTTTCCTGATGACCTACCTGATGCTGAATCGCTGGACGACGGAGGACATCCGTCGCGTTTATGAATTCAGCGCGGATGACATCGACTTGCTGTTGCTGAGGCTCGACGAACTCAAGATCGTCGACTTGCGTCTCGGCCGCCGCGTCCGCTACCTGCTGACGCGCAATTTCTCCTGGCGCCGTGAAGGGCCGATCCAGTCGTTCATCGAGCGCGCAATCCTGCCGGAGTTCTTCCGTTCCAAGTTCGATGAGCCTGGCGCCGAGTTCCGGTTTTTTGCGGGGTCGCTGACCCAGGAGTCCCTCGAGCGGTTACGCGCAGCAATCATGGACGTCGTAAAGGAGTTCAACCGCCTGGCCGAGGAAGACACGCGCAAGCCGCTGAGCGAACGTCCGGGGGCCGCGGCTGTGCTCGCCATCCGGCCCTGGCACTTCTCGCGCTTCGTGAAGTACAAGCGTCCGGAGTTCCGCGGGGAAGACGGCGCGACCTGAGCGGATCGGCATGCAATGCGGCGCCGGGTCTCAGTTTCGGCGCGGCGCGACGCGAATCCGCACGACCTGGGCGGCCGACGGCGCTATTATGGGGACTCGCACGCCGGAGACTCCCATTGACCAGGAAGACGTCACCCGATTCCACCGCAACACTGCGCCAGCTCGTGGTCCCGTTCGCGCGACCGGACCGACGCAAGGCGTTCTGGCAGCTGGCGAACACGCTGCTGCCCTTCGTCGCGCTCTGGACGTTCATCGCGCTGACGCTCGAGTGGAGCCACGGCTGGTCGCTGCTGCTGCTGCTGCCGGTCGCCGGGCTCTACGTGCGGCTCTTCATCATCCAGCACGACTGCGGGCACGGCTCTTTCTTCCCGAACGCGCGGTTGAACCAGTGGACGGGAGCGGTCATCGGGTTGATGACGCTCTTTCCGTTCGCGTACTGGCGCAAGACTCACGCGATCCATCATGCCACCTCCGGCAACCTCGACAAGCGCGGGCTCGGTGACATCCAGACGCTGACGCTGCGCGAGTACCAGTCGCTAGGCTGGGGCCAGCGCCTTGCGTATCGGTTGTATCGCAGCATGCCGGTGCTGCTCGGCATCGGGCCGCTGTACCAGTTCGTCATCAAGCACCGCGTCCCGTTCGACCTGCCGCTCAGCTGGCGCAAGGAATGGGCTAGCGCGCTGTGGAACGACGTCACCCTGGCAATCGCCGTCGTTGCGCTGTGCTGGGCCTTCGGCTGGAAGGCGGTGCTGGCGGTGCACCTGCCGCTCATGGTGATCGCGGGCGCGGCTGGGGTGTGGCTGTTCTACGTGCAGCACCAGTTCGAGCGCACCTATTGGACGCACCAGGACCAGTGGAACCCGGAGTCGGCAGCGATGGCCGGCAGTTCGTTCTACGACCTGCCGCGCGTTCTGCACTGGTTCACGGGCAACATCGGCTACCACCACATCCACCATCTCTCGAGCCGCGTGCCGAACTACCGGCTGCGCGAGTGTTTCGAGTCGTCGCCGGTCCTGCAGGGTGCGCGGCGGCTGACGTTGTGGGAAAGCCTGCACTGCGCAAGCCTGAAGCTGTGGGACGAGGACGCGCAGCGGATGGTGGGATTCAGCTAGGCCGAGTACGGCGCCTCGACGCTGCGCTGCAGTCAGTGCCGGGTCAAGCAACCAGCGGTCGATAGATGCCAGGGTGCCCACTGCCGCGCGCCGCGACCTGCTGGCCGCCGATCCATCACTGCAGCAGGTTCTTGTAGAGCTTGCCGTCTTTCATGATCACGACGAAGTTCCTGCCCGGGTCCGCGATGAGATTGAGGTTGGCGACGGGATCGCCGTCCACCAGCAGCATGTCGGCGAGGGCGCCCTCCTCGATCACGCCCAGTTTGCCGGGATAGGGGTTGCGCGGGCCGGACAGCGCCAGCAGCTGCGCATTGTCGTGGGTCACGAGCTTGAGCGCCTCGGCGGGTGTCAT
>Ga0315286_10002268_pt1 | contig 17964 bp, 10 predicted proteins | sample YL17G10_0_MG_FD_205038 | JGI IMG/M metagenome (GOLD analysis project Ga0315286, IMG submission 205038) | Sediment microbial communities from Yellowstone Lake, YNP, Wyoming, USA - YL17G10_0 | ecosystem: Environmental > Aquatic > Freshwater > Lake > Sediment | place: USA: Wyoming | collected...
GACGGGACAAGGAAAGAGTGTTCCAACGCCTCCTTCCTCTGGCACGAGCGGGATGCCCAGGGCAACCTCGTCGCCCTGAATGAGGAGTTCGAATACCGGATGGGCACCTGGTCCCGCTACGTGGGAGTCGAGCCGGACGGCGGAAGCCCGGGGGGTGTCAAGCCGGTGTGGGGTGTGGCGGAGGACCTGGGAATCCGTCTCGAGACCCCCGATGGCGCGCCCCTTTCCTACACCGTCCACCCCGAGCCCGGCAAGCCGGATCACTTCGCCTGCTGGGAGGGGCCGAACCTTCCCTGCGGGGATCTGTTCGCGTTTTGGACCGGGAGCTTCTTCTCGGGAGAGACTATCACCGATGCCTACCACCTCGAGGACGGCTGGGGCAACGCCACCTATGGCTATACCGACACCGCCGCAACTCAACCAGGCGCTGGCGTCGCGGTGCAGTTCACCGACCAGACCGCGGGCACCGCCGGCAACTTCGCCGGCTACACCCTGGCGAGCCAGTGGCCGACCAACCCGGCACCTTCGGGACAGATGGCCTCGACCCTCTCCGTGGACTACCCGGACGATCCGGACGGAGACTGGGCGGCAGGCACCGTCACCAAGGCCATCACCTACGACTTCTCGGGTGGCAGTTCGCACGTCCTCATCCAGAAGCAGAACTACGACGCACGGTTTGGGGTAGATGAAAGCGCCTGGCCGCTGAGCGTCGCCCCGGGCGCCGGCGAGGGCGCCATGCCGAAGACCGCCTCCGGCGACACCCCCCGCCTCGTGCTGCTGGCCCTTTCCGGGACCACCATCCCGAGCCGCATCCCGGCGGGGCCGTACTACAGCATCATGGGTCAGGACGAGCCGTCGCTCGATCCCATCCACGTCTACCGCAACACGGGCGGGAGCTGGAGCTGGGTCTCCGCCACCGACCAGGACGCGGTGCTGGAGGTCGGAGGTGGGGGTGCGTTCCGCCTGTCGCTGGTGGACGGTAGCGGCACCGTCGTGCCGGGCACGGCGTTTCGTGTCCACCGCTGCCCGAGGGGGGAGCACCTGACGGCGGAAAGCCCGCCGGGGGACTGTACCCTGGGGCCTGTGGACAGTGAGGCTCTCACCGGTGTGCTCTCCTCGCTCACCCTCAACGAGGCCGGGAGCCAGCGTGGGTACCTCGGCATCGAACTGACCAGGGCACCGGTCAACCCGGGACAATACTTCATCCTCGTGGAGTCGATCGGGAGCACGCCGTACCGGATCCGTTGGCAGTCCCAACTCATTGGCCGCTCAACCCCGGACGAGGATCTCAAGGGTGGGTTTGTGATCTGCACCGTCCTCGGCGGCCAGTTTCTAGATGAGAACTTTGCGCCGTTCCCAAATGGTGTCTTGACGGTTTCGCAGCCCACAACCGTGAACCTCCGGGTGGAGATCGGAGGCACTGGAGAGGTGAGCACCGCAAGTCTCACTTCGGAGAAGAAAGATGGGAGCGTGTTCGAGGGCGACGTCACACTCCCCATGAGCCGAATAGGCAGCACAGGTATGTACTTCGGTGCCCTTACTGCAGTGCCTGATGGCTACCCGGGCGACATTCCAACCGGGCGCCCAGTTATCCATATCCCTGTCGGCGGTGGGATTCTCACCGCAACGCAGGCATCTGGGGGCGGTGCGGGAGCAAGTCAGGGGTTGAGCGCGAAGGCACAATCCGTTCAGACTACCCTGTGGGCACGAATCCTGGATTTCTTTGGACCTAGGCTCGTGGTTCGATTCTTGAAGCGCGGTTGTACGTCGGTTGATGATTCTTGCCTCACACCTGCTCCAGACTCTTCGCACCCCGAACTCGCCGGCACGCGCCAGCAAACCGAGATCATCAGAAACGTGGGGCCGTTCAGCTCGGTGGATTCTTATGCGGAGAGGGTCAATCTCAGGGTGGATGCCGTTAACCCATTCCTGCCAAATGTACCAATCCCCTCGTTCAGCGGCAAGCTGCTTTTTGAGGAAATCCCGAACCCGGAATACATGGACCAGCCCGGGGCAGGCAAGTCTCAGCGCTTCTATGATGGGGTGAACTTCTCGTCCAGAATCACAGTTGACGGTCGCCTGCTGGATGCCGGGCTGAACGAAGTCGTGGTGAACCTTGCTGGCGGACAGGCGGCCTTCAGCCTTGATTCAGTGGCAACAGCTCGTTACAGGTCGGTTTCTGGTGTCCTGATCCCGAGTACCGCATCGACACCGTACCGTGCGACCATCCAGGTGCGCATGGCTCAAAGTGAAGGGCCGTGGGATGCGAGCCAGCCACTGGAGAGTGACGCGTTTTGGCTAAGCCAGTGGGTGGATGAGAGGACGTACGCGCGGGATCCAACGGGTGTCGCGTGGGGCGCAAACGATGCGTCGAATAGCGCTACGGATTGGCTCGAGGTACGTGTGATGGACTTCTGCGTCGACCCGGCAAACGCTTCGGTGGCTGAGGCCGGCACGGTCCTTGCGCGGGTTGTGGGGATCCAAGACATCTGGGATCCGGCAGGGAACATGGCCCAGGTCACATACAACTCCCAGGATCCAATCCTCTCTGCGACGATTCAGATGAGGCCGGACTACCGACCCTATCGAATTCAGCCTGTCGACGGTCCAGTGGCGGTGTACGCCGTGGGCTTGGAGAATCGCTACGACTATCGCTTCGAGTTTCCGCGCGTGGTCTCGCACGAAGCGAGACACTGCTGGCAAAACGAATTCAGCACAGTGGATGGTCTCACAGACGCTGATCACGACCGACTGCCTGCCACTGCTCCGGCCAGCTCACCGGAAGTGACCGACGCGCATTATGGTTCTGTACCGTTGAATCCCGAATTTGACTTCCATGGTGATGGGTTTGATGAGTATCTTCAGCCAGAATATGGGGCGGAGGCGTTCTGTGCGTTCGAGAGAAACGCCTATCGTTTTGAAGCGCTCTTCAATGGGTCAACCTTGCAGAGTGCAGACTTTCTGTGGGCGCCGATACCACCTCCGCCCGGGGGCGGACCAGCCCCGCTTGGGGGCCTTCTGTTCTTCAAGGCCGATCCTGGGTCCCCTGACAGAACGGCCGGTGGAACGCTCATCAAGGTCGAGGCGCAAGGACCCGGGGCGGAGTGCTCGGCGACGACAGGATGGAACTTTAGGACATACTCTCCCACCGATCCAGCGGGCAATCTCCCTCTCGTGGGAGCGAACGCGGGAGTATACCGATTGACAGTGGTCCCGCCCCGCGAATGGGTGGGGGCACCGAAGCCCTCATGGTCCATATGCATCACCGTGCCCTAGGAGGAGATAATGAGTAAGCGACAGAGGCTTATGTCGGCCGCGGTGCTCAGCGGTGTCTTGGCTGTAGGTGTGACGTTTGCTCGCGTGGAAATCCCGCAAGTGTTGCCTTTGGATTCGCGCTGCGAAGCGGTTGAAAAGGCCTACAAAGCGGCGATGACAACGAAGGACCTGAGTGATGTCAAGAGGGAGCTGAGGAAACTGTTCGGTGATCCCAGGATGGAGGTCAAGGTCGTCGCCCTCGAGTGGATCGGTCGCCACGAAGACACGCTGACCCCAGAGCAAGCAGATGAGCTCCTGATGTCTTTCGTCGAGCTCAACCCCAATGAGCCGATGAGCGCCTCAGTCCGCAGGGGAATCGCCGAGCGGCACTTTATCCTCCTACCCGTGGGGAAACGAGCGGAAGTGTGCCTGGAGGCGGTTAAGAACGGAGAGACGCTATTCGAGCGACAATTCCGGCTGGTCAGAACTGTCGCCCTTGGTGTCTTGGCGAATGACGGCCTCGCCGAGTTCGAACCCCTGGTCCGCCAATATGCAAAAGAGATCGACACCGTGAGCGGATCGTCCATCTACAAAGAATCAGACTATCTCCTTTGGGTCATGAAACTGCGCAGTGGGGCTTGCGACCGCGCTGACGGATACCGACTGCAGGCCTTGAGGCTGTCCAAGATGGAGCCGGAGGAGTTCTTCAATCTCATGGAGAAGGACAGCGCGTTCAAGTGGGCTGCCGCTGAGCTGGTCCCGAATGCCTGCAAGGAACCACTGTCGGAGGCATGCGTCAGCCTGGCGAAGGTCGCATATCTCCAGCAGGAACTGATCAAACGAGGGCTGGTGCCGAGATCGTCCACAGCCGGCGGCCCACCCAGCGCCAACGAGGGGCCTTCCTGGCTGGGGCCGCTCGTCGAGAAGACCCGTACCGCCATGCCTAAGGTGCGCCCCATGGAATAGGATGGCGCTGCCCACGGGCATTAGTGGCCTCTGTCAGTTGAAGTGGATAGGATAGGTACCAGGTATCCCGTTCAGTCCATTCTGTGGTAGCCTTTCCTTCGAGTGCGGATTGCAGGGAGGAGCGATGTGCCACGGAAGCCGAGGATCTTCGTCGCTGGCGGCACGTATCACGTGTACTGCCGAGTCGCGCGGCGGCGCCTGGCGGAGGAGGGATTCGGGCGCCAGGTGGACGCCCTCGAGGCGGAGCTGAGGCATGGATGAAGGATGAGCCGCGAGATGTTCGATTCATCAACTATGCCGGACCTGGTACCTATTTCTCGTGGAATGTCCAGGCCGGTGAGAATGGAGTGCGTGACTGGCTTGAGAAGAAGTTGTGGGACGAACTCGCGGATTTCCCTGATGACGGCAGCGGAGAAGTGGACACCGGGTGTAGCACGCTCACATCGGTGGTCGAGGACCTCAACATGGGCTATGTTGCCGCAGTCCAACCCAACACGCCAACGTTGGTCACGGTCAAGCCGACAGCATCAGCGTTGCGGCATCCTCTTCCCCAAGGGTACTGGTGGGGAATTTTCTACTACGGGTTCTTCGAGAAGGATCCTGCGGACCGCTTTCCCACTGTGTTCCTCCATGAGTCTCGCCACGCCTGGCAGGATACTTTGAGCGCCCGCGGCGGGGTTGACGCTGACTCGGATCTCGTCTTCGCTCCCGGCTCCATTCCAGCGAGCTCCGCTGACATCGTAGACGCACCGAACCAGGTCGTGTGGCCAGGGGGAAGCGGCGATGGTCATTTCAAGGGCGACGGTCCGGGCTTGAGTGACGCGGCCGACCCCGTCTATGGGGCGGTGCGGACCGTGCGTGAGCACAACGCTATGCGATTTACAGACCGGCTTCACCTCACGCTCAGCCTCCAATGTGCGCTGAGCGCTCTCTGCGTCGTCTCAGGGGATAATCAGGTTGCTCCGGCCGGCCAGCCGATCCCACTCCCGGTGGTCCTTCACGTCGATTCCTCGGGCAGCGAGGCCCCTCAAAGTCAATCCGGGGTCACCCTTGAACTCGTGGTGACGAGGGGCGACGCGTTAGTAAACGGCGCCACTCGCGCGTATCTAATGACAGGGAGCGACGGGACGGCCTCCGTGACGGTCACGAATGGAACGGTGGACAGCGAGATCACCGTGGAGCTGGTTCCGCCGATGGCGCCCCAGAACTCGTGCACGGTCGTCGGCTCGCCACTGACGGTCTACGTATGGGTACAAGTATGAGGAGGCCTGCCATGAGAAACGGGCTCACCGGTAAGGGTTTGACCTCGTTCGCGCTGATACTGCTGATGGCCAGCTTCGGCACTGTGACTCGAGGGGACGTTCCCGAGGGAAAAGCAATGGGCCCGGCAACCGAGGCCATCGAAAAGGCGGCAAGGGTCGCGGACCCTGCAGCCCGGGAAACGGCGCTGCGCCAGGCGATTCGCAAGGGCCTGCTTGACAGGGAGCCGGCGATCGCCAACGAGGTGTTTGGCTACCTTTCCCGGAACATCCGCTGGCTCGACCTGCGGCCATTCGAGGACATTCTGACTGAGTATTCGCGGATCGATCCCCTGCACGAAAGGGCCATGTGGCTGATGGACGAGGCCGAGTTGCTTCGCACTCCAAGAGACCAGAGACTCCGGATCTACTCAGCCGCCATCGTCGAGGGCACCACGACCCTTAGGCATGGGAGACCTTTACCGAGGCAGAGCGCCATGCTGCTTGCCGCCGCCGACGGTCTGGCGGAGCTCAAGCCCCTGATCGAGACCCACTACCCTGAGGAGTCTGCGGAGGTCCGCCGCGATCTTCCGCTCCCGGAGCTGCTGACGCGCCTTGAGCTGGGGGCCGGAGTCGCCGATCGCGAGGATGCCAACCGTCTGGCGAGCGAGCGTCTGGCCGGGATGAAGGACGACGAGTTCCGGGAGCGGATGGGCACGGATGCGGCGTTCCGGAAGGTCGTCGAGGACATCAGCAGCTACGTGTGTATCCCGGATCCCTACCTCGTGCGCCGCAACCCCGGTTGTGCTTCGATCAAGGCCATCGTCAAGCGGCAGCTCGACCTCGAAGCGAAGGCTGCACAGGTGAAGAGCCTTGGCGCTGGCGCCGCGACCCGACCACCGAAGTCCTTCGAGCAGCCGGCCGAAACGTGGCTCGGCAAGATGCAGGAGTTTTCGGCGGGGGAACTTAGGCCGAAGCAAACCCAATAGGCTTCGCGCGGCGAACAGTGGTCTTGGTAGCGCAGCCGTTGCCCGAGCCGCCCCGGGAGATAATCGCTCGGGTCCAGGGCATCACATCCTGCGGGCAAAGCACCTTCGTTCACGGGATCGTGCCGGCGGGGACCGAGCTGCATCCCCCGGATACCGGATAGGTACCAGGTCCGGCTGAGTTGACAAATTGGGACGGCACCTTCGCCGCGGGCGGCGACCCGAGCGGCGTCTTCTCGGATTTCAACGCGTACTACTTCTTCGCCACCGCAGGCAGCACCATTGATGTATCCCTCGAGCGCGTGGACACCTCCAAGCCTTGGGAGCACCCGGATTCGCTCGACCCGGAGATCGCGATCGCGGTGCCCGACGGCTTCATCCCGCAGAACCTCGTCGCCTGGGACACCCAACCCGGCGTTGATCTCAACGCGTCCCTGCACGGGGCGGTGCTGCCGCTCTCGGGGATGTACGTGCTGTACGCGCAAACCACCCGCGGGTTCGGGGACTACCGGCTGCACTTTGCCATCACCTCAATGGCGCAGGCCAGCGAGCGCGTGTACCCGTTCACGGACAACTTTGCCACCGTCCCGGTTGGGGAGACCACCACGCCGATCGCGATCATGCTCGACCCGCGCGGGTACCGGATTTCCGGAGCACAGGTGAGCTTCGCCACTACGCCGTCCGCGGACGACTTAGGGACGGTCGAGTTCAGCGGTGGCAGCAGCGTCCTGACCGGTCCCGACGGCAGCGCCCAAACCACCGTCACCGCGAAGACCATCGGCAAGGTCACGTTTGCTCCCGCCTTCGTGGACTCGTTTGCCACCTCGCTCGAGCCAGGCAATGCGCCAGCAGATATATCGGTTGTAGGGGCGGGGCTTGCCCCCGCCCGTGAGGCAGCCCGCCCGATCCCGCGCTACCAGTCCGTGGCTCGCCAGCCGTTTGCGGTCACCGGTCTGTTTGCCGACGGAAGCATCTCGCTGAGTACCGGCCCGTACGAGCGCCTGCCCGTCGAACGCCGTCATGTGCGGAAGGAAGTGAGGGAGACAGGGCAGAGGGTGCAGGGGTCAGGGGTCAGTCTCGCCCAACCGAGCCAGGGATTCACGGCAGACCGCGCATCACAGTTGGTGGACCAGAGCTCCCTCTCGCCGTTGGAGAGGACCGGGGGAGGGGACATTCGCTCCCTCTCCCCGCGGGAGAGGGTTGGGGTGAGGGCACAGACCGTGTCATCGGCACCCCGAGCAAGCCTCCTCACAGACCCCGACTACGAGCCCCTCGATGCGTCCACCGCGGTGCCCCTGCCGGAGCCGCCGGTCGAGCGTGTCGCCAGCGCCATGGGCATCACCTCGTGCGACCAGCTCACCTTCGTGCACGGCATCGTCCCCGCCGGCACCGTTCTCCACCCGCCGTTCACGGTGACCCTGACGGACCTGACCCCATCCACAGGCAAGACCGAGCCCAACGGCGAGGTGGGGGTGGACGGCATCCACGGGCACCGCATCGAGAAGACCGTCAATCTCAAACTCGACGTCAAGGATGCCACGGGAGCCGAGCCGACCTATCCTGTACTTGTGCAGCTTGCCCTCGTTGGCCCGCGCATGGGGAGGCTGATCCTGGATCGGAACGGCAGCTCCATCGAGTGCAGTCGGGCGTCCTTCCTGTGGCACGAGCGCGACGCCCAGGGGGCCCTCACCGACCTCAACGATACCTTTGCGTACAGACTCGGCACGTTGTCGCTCTACGTCGGGGTGGCTCCTGACCCCAACACCCCAGGACAGGTCACACCGGTGTGGGGCACCGCCGAGCTGCTCAGCCTGTCGGCGCAGGCCAAGGCCAAGATCAACGACGCCTGGTCCGATCCGTTCCTGATGGCCTACGGCGCTCACCCCGAGCCCGGCAAGCCGGATCACTTTGCCTCCTTCGATTTCCAGGGCCGGCCAGAGGACAATCGTTTCGAATACTGGTCGGACTACCTCGTCAACCCGGTCGGTGGCGGCGTGACGGCAGCCGACCGCCACACCACGTGGAACGTCTACGCCCTCGTAGATGCCTTCGGCAACACCACCTACGGGTACGGCGTGACCTCGGCTTCATCCTCCGCACCGAACGTGATGGTGGAGTTCAAGGATCAGCTCGCCGACGGGCCGGACTTTGCGGCCTACACGATGACGACCTGGTGGAACGATGCGGGTGGCATGCCTGAGGGCGACGTGCCGGCATCCCTCTCGGTAACCTACCCCGGTGATCCCGACTGGGCGGGTGGAACCGCCACCCAGCCGATCACCCTCGTCTTCCAGCGCGGCACTTTCCATGCCGTGATGTTCTACCCATCCTACGATCACTACTCACTGCTCAGTGGTGGGACCTATGGCCCGTGGGACGAACCGGTCCCCCTGAGCGTCGGGCCCGGGGACAGCGAGGGTGTCCTGCCGAAGACCACGGCCGGAGACACGCCCAGGTTTACGCTGCTGCTGGTAACCGGCACCAACATCCCGAACCCCATGGGCGCTCCATGGTCCGACCCGCACAACCTCAACTGGAGCTGCGGCGGTGGGGTCTGCACCCACGGGGTGGGCACCGGCTACGATCCAAGGCTCGAGGTCACGGACCCCGGTGAGTTTCGGTTGTCGCTCATGGACGGCACGGGTAATGTGGCCAAGGATGCCCAGTTCAGAGTCCACCTCTGTCCGCGCTACGACCATGAAGGGCCGGTGCCGCCGGTGGAGGGGTACAGCCGGACCTGCACGATGGCGCCTCAGGTGAGCGAGAACGGTGTCGTCGAGTCGGTGATCCCCAACCCGCAGGGCAGCACCGATGGGCGTGGCTACATAGGGATCGAGTTGATCAAGGCCCCGTTCAACCCAGGGAGCTACCTGATCTACGTCGAGTCAAAGGACAAGGCCTACCGGATCCGCGAGCAGTCGCATTGGTTCCGGGACTTCTCCCCGGACGGCGTCTACTCTGGAGGGTGGTGGCTGTGCACGGTCAGGGGCGCAAAGCTGCTCAACGAGAACTTCGAACCCGTCACCAAGACCCTGAACATCGCCATCAATCGGGGCGTCTACGCGCAGGAGATGGACCCCAATGAGACGCAGGACTCGTACCAGGCCGACATCGTGTTCCAGGATGTTGATACCGAGTACGAGAGCAGCCTGAACAACGTGAGGTTCTGGCGTCTCGGCAGGACTACTGTCTTTCAGACCGGCCTGATCACCGTGATCTCGCCGGACGAGCCGGAGTCACCGGCAGGTGTACTCTGGAACGCATCGGTTATGCAGCAGACAATGCCGAGCCTGCAGAATGCACCGCCGGGAGGTACGCTCGCACCAACAACGGGGCGGAAGGAGGTTTTCGAGCGGAAAACCTCCGCTGGTGGCAAGACGGTAACAACAAAGATCCAAATTGCCACGAGTAAGCTTCCCTGGATCACCAAGGCAACTCCGAACTTCGATGGCGTGACACATAGATTCGACGATGAGTTTGGGTGGCGGGACGGCATCAGGGCCAGGGTCCGGTCAAATGCCAAAGGTCTGGCTGAACTGCGGCTGGTGAATGTCGACAGCGACAGGACCTACACCTTCGATTTCTATACCGGCAACTGGGGCATGAAGGCCCTCACGACCGATCTCCGCGGCATCGGCGGAATCTGGATCGGGACGCATGAGTTCTCAGCCCCTGAGCAGGAGTGGACGTTCGGGGAGCCAAACCCGTTTATTCCAAAGCTCCCGCAGGGCCTGCCGCTCAACGGGTACACCCCCGGCGGGACCGGTTACCTGGTGGCGCCTGGCTTGTATCTTCTTCGTGTCACATGGGCAAAGACTGAGCAACAACTGGCGAAGCCTGGCGGCGACCCGCTATGCTCAACTGATGTCGAAACCCCCGCCGTGTGCAAGAATGAATGGGTCGTAAGCGTCGGCCAGCGTATCCTCTTGGACCTCGCACCAGGGGCGGAGACCAACCTACAGGCCAACCTCACTTCCGTTAGGGATGGCCGCACTCCTGGCAACTTTCTTTCCGATGTTGCGGAGGAAGTCACGCGGAAGTACACCGAGGCCTCGGGCAACGTGGTTGTCGCCACCTCGCCGGACCTTCCGAGACCGTACTTGCGTCACATTGTCAGGGACTCATTGACGACCCCGGACCACAACATACCCTGGGGCAACTACGCAACCAGCGACGTGAACTACGAGGAGCGGGGCCCCAGCTTTCCCCTCCAAAATCCGGATCGGGACCTCGCCCAAGGGGATGACAAGTACGGCATCAGCAGGGATTTGCTGTACAAGGCACCATTTATCTGGAAGTATGAAGGTGACAAAGTGATCATTGCGGAACATCTGCCGGAACGTGACTCCAACAAACCGCCCAACAACGCCTGTGGGGAACAATTCAATCCATGCGCAAAAGAGGTGCTTTTCAATCGGTACGTGAACGTGGTTGCCCACGAGACGGCTCATGGCTTTGGCATCATCACGACCAAGGCTTACGCGTCACACGGAGACCCGACAGGGCAAGCAAGAATGGTCGGCGCTTGTGGCGAGTATTCACTGGTGGGACTACGTTACGAGGAGTTTCCACTGTGCGGTTCGGATGCTGTGCATGAGTCGTACAACCACCCCGGAGGGTCACCCAACTACGGGCAATGGGTCATGGAATGGGGCATTTTTCACTGGGCGGGAAAGAATCCAGGAATGGGTGGGTTTTACGATGACGCAGGCCCCTCGGCCTCACCGCAGGACTGGCTGATGTTTGACCGTCCCCTTCGATTCTCGCTGAGTTCGGATTTCGTGAACTACCCCGACCAAGGTGATCCCCTTCACCTCCCCCTGGAGGATCGCTCGGTCCAGCGGTTTCTTTCGGAGCGCGTGCCTCTGTGCGGGCAATTAGACCCTGAGGGACACCTTGTAGCACCCACGAAGGAGTGCAGATAATGAAAAAGGCTCTCCAATTGGCGAGCACGATCGCAATTGGCGCTCTTACGGTTGCGGGAGTCTGCTGGATAGTGGTCCAGCGACCCGGGTTCTTACCGCAGCTTTTTGACGAACGGGGACTCCGCGGGTGGCACATATCGTTTGGCTATCGGGCGCTGCTCGGCCTGAATGCCCTGATCGCCTCGTGGGCCATCGGGTGGATGATCGTTTCAGCTCCAGGTCGGGCAAGCAGGCACCTTGGCCCGTTGCGGGACTCCCTTGCGGTTTGGCCACCTCGGCTTGCTCTTGCCGGCCTGTGTTTCCTACAACTCATTCTGCCGGTCCTTCACCGACCGGAAGCCACTCCGGCGCTGGTCCTCACCGAGGTTCAGAGCAAGTTTGTTGCTGGCGCGTGGGAGTGGGTGGTCTTCTTCGGAGGCAATGTCGCGAGTCTTGCATTCCTCCTGTGCTGCGCGGCGGTGGCCTTGTGGTACCTCAGTGGGGCGTTTGGCGACGAATGGGCCAAGCGTCCAGGACCCCCGTTAGCCGCGGCCAAAGAGGCGAGGGCCAAGCAGGCGTTGCGCGTGTGCCTCGAAGTAGTTTGTGGTTTCAGTGTCTTGCTGGTTGTGCCGATCGCTTTGGACACACTCGCACGCGCGCTGCGGCCGCCTGTACTGCTGTTCCAGGATGGCGCATTGAGCAAACTCCGCTACTACCTGGTAAGCCCCACGCATCTGGTCTGGCCCGCATATGCGCTCAGCGTCGCGGCGATCTCGTGGGCGCTCGGGTGGGGCCTCGTCGCAGTGGCCTGGCGCCTGGGAAGGCTAGGGACCGGGAGCGTTCGGCGCGCCGAGGAGGAGGTACGCCGGCGAGTCGGAAAGAAGCTCCTAGCGTGGCTGCTTGGCGCCGAGTTGGTCCTCGCGATCATTCTGCGGCCCGAGAAATATGGGCGCTTCTTCGTTCAAAGCGGTACTAGCTGGTGGTTTTGCCTCGACCCCTGGCTTGCCTCGGCGGGCTTGGTTGCCATGGCCATTGCGGTGCTGTTCGTTGGCGAGACCTTCGTGGTCTGGCTTGATCAGCGAAAAGAGGGAGCCACATAGGTCCGTAAGGTTGTGCTCCGCAAATACTCAATCCCAGATAGGTACCAGATAGGTACCAGGTATCCCGTTCAGTCCATTCTGTGGTAGCCTTTCGTTCGAGTGCGGATTGCAGGGAGGAGCGGTGTGCCACGGAAGCCGAGGATCTTCGTCGCTGGCGGCACCTATCACGTGTACTGCCGAGTCGCGCGGCGGCGCCTGGCGGAGGAGGGATTCGGACGTCAGGTGGACGCCCTCGAAGCGGAGCTGAGGCACGGATGAAGGATGAACCGCGAGATGTTCGATTCATCAACTATGCCGGACCTGGTACCTATTGCGAATCCCACTGTGTCAAGAACCAGCGATCAGGGAGTGCAGACCATGAAGGGAAAAACGAGGATGTTGCGGAAGCGGGGTCTCTTCTGGGCTGGGCTCTTCTTGGCCACCCTGCTCTTCGAGTACGTTACGGTGTCCAACATCGGCGTGGTCGGCCCCCCACTGTCGAGATCACACGGAGAGGCCTACTCTCTCATTCCACTCCGTGGGTTACCGCTTCACCTCATCGGCGCTGCGTCAGTGGTGACCATGCAGCCCATGCGGACGGTGATGATTGCCTCACATCTACACCCGGGCGTCTGCCGGGAGATCATGAGGCAAGTTTTCATCTTCCGCGACTCGCACTGGCGCTATGCGACCGCCGCCGACGACCTTGTCGTTGCGCTCGTCAACACCATCGTCTGGTGGGCGCTTGTCCTTTCGGGTTCGATCTTCGTGAGGAGGGTTACCAGCCTGCGGACAGGGCGTGAATTAAGATAAGATAGGTGATAGGTACCAGGTATCCCATTCGACGAGTTGTGTGGTAGCCTTTCCTTCGAGTGCGGATTGCAGGGAGGAGCGGTGTGCCACGGAAGCCGAGGATCTTCGTCGCTGGCGGCACGTATCACGTGTACTGCCGAGGCGCGCGGCGGCGCCTGGCGGAGGAGGGATTCGGGCGTCAGGTGGACGCCCTCGAAGCGGAGCTGAGGCACGGATGAAGGATGAACCGCGAGATGTTCGATTCATCAACTATGCCGGACCTGGTACCTATTGTAACACCGCCCAGCGCGGATGCACTTTACATCTTCGACCCACGGAACACCCCCGGTCATTGCGCACCGCAACCGACTGCCGTCGGCATAACAGGCGACCCCTACGGCGGGTTCCCTGGCAAGGTGTCAGTCGATTTCATGCCCATCACACCGGGCATCTACAAGATCTCGGTGACGCAGTGGCAGCTCAAACCAGAAGGCGATGGGCAGGGGGCCATCCAAACTTGGCCTGCCGAGAGTTTCGAGATCACCGTGGAGGTGACACCATGAGAGGACTAGCGTTGACTGTGATACTTGGGCTGTTGCTTCCGGTGAGTGGCGTAGCAAGTGTAGCCGTGCCGAACCCGTTTCCAGAGACGCTGCCTTTGCCGGTTGAGGCTAGGAACCCCGTTGTGCTCAACGCACGCTTGGATCTTGAGATGCGCCGGGCCGGCGGACCGAGGCGACACATAGTAGAGCAGCTCCTGCTAGATGGCAGGACAGACGATGCCTTTTGGTCAATGAAGGTGACCCGCGCATGCTTGGCGTGGGTAGTCGACTGCGCGCGCTTTCTCCCGTTGGTTGAGCAGATGCCTGAACATTTAAGCGGTGACGCGCGCAAGAGTGTCGAATACGACGCTGGATTGCTGCGGCGGGAGGCCTACGTTCAGGCGATGTCGGCAAACCAAAGACGCGACGTCTACCTCCGGGCGTTAGAGGGGTTTCCGATCGGCGATCCTCAAGTGTCGTGGCTCGATGCCGATACGGCGGCGCTCAGGGCTCTGGAAGAGGGCCATGACGACCTGATACCAGCGATCAGGCGAGTACTCAACGGGCGCCTTAAGGCGAACCGGGAACCTATCGAGATGCACCTCCGCGTCCGGGAGGCATCGATTTCTCGCCGAGCGGGTGATACGTTGCTCCGCTTGGTCCAAGAGGGCGTCGGGTGGGATGTGGAACGTTTGCTGGCTCAGCCCCCGATGTGGAATATGGATCGACTCCTCGCTGAGTCCAAACGGCCCAAGGCTGGCGCGCGGCAAGACGAATCTCCCCTCGGCGTTGCACGGCTCGCGCTCGACGAGCTGCGGCGCGTGAATCCCCCTGGTGCCAGCGAAGGGCTTAGGGAGGTCCTGACACTCTACAAGCCTGCGGAAGAGAAGAGGCGCCGGGACCGTGAAGAGTTTCTTGCTAAAGAAAAGAGAATCGAGGCGAAAGGGGGGCAGGCGGTCGCTTTGCATGTGCCGCGTGAGAAGGCTTTGGATGGCAGGCTCTCAAGAGACATCGTCGAGGCTATCGGTGATCTAGGAGACCGTGACTTCGAGAGGGCAGTGTTCAAGGATCTCCTTGGCGGGCGCCTCACGCTCTGGGATCGTGTAAACAAGGTCGAGCAGGAGCTCGTCAAACAGGGCAAGATGAAGGCCAGCGAAATGGTGTCTGGAGAGCAACAGTAAAGCCCGGCTGGATAGGTCCTATGGATAGGTACCTGATTGCATGAGTAGGTCGGTCTCCTGGTTTTGCGGGATAGGTACCAGGTCCCGCTGGGATAGGTACCAGGTCTGGCTGGGTTGACAAATTGGGACGGCACTGGCTACGGTGGCGTCGAGGACTCCTCATGCCACGCAGGGCCCGGGTCTTTGTGGACGGCGCCATCTACCATGTCTACTGTCGGTTCGCCCAAAAAATAAAATAGGTACCAGGTATCCCGTTCAGTCCATTCTGTGGTAGCCTTTCCTTCGAGTGCGGATTGCAGGGAGGTGTGCTCCGCAAATACTCAATCCCAGGTGAGAATCGTCTCAAAGTCGCGTCGAACGGATCAGCTAGCGGGCTTAATGCCAGCGGTGCGGGGTGAGCGAGGCGTAACGCGGCCGAGGAAAGGTCGACGGACTCGACCCGCAGCGAAGCGTTTGCGCTGGCCCGGACACACTTCGACTTTGCTGCATGTGCAAGATCGGCAGTCAGCCCCCGAGCGCGGCTGGCTCAGGCCGCTGTGTCGAGCCGGTACTCGTGGTGGAGGCCGCCGAGGATAGGTGAGGTCACCACGCGGCTGCCCACTGGCAGGCGGTGCCGGTGTTCCTGTGGCAGCACCGGCAGCCCCTCAGGCGGATTGGGTATCCCCGGCCCGAGGCTGCTGTGCGGTCGCGCTTCGTTGTAGTGGCGGACCCAGCGGGCAAGGATTCGGCGGAGGTGTTTCTCCGAGAGCGGGATCAGCCAGTCGAGGCACTCACGGCGGACCGTGCCGACGAGGCGCTCCGCGAAGGCGTTTGCCTTGGGTGCTCGAACGGGAGTCCTCAGCACCCGTAGGCCCATGCGGCTCACGGTCTCGTCGAGGCGCTTCGAGAAGATGCTGTCGCGGTCGTGGATGAGGAAGCGCCAGCGGTGGTCGCAGGATATGGCCTGGCGGAGTTGCTGGAGCGTCCACTCGGCGGTCGGGTGCGCGGTGACGTTGCAGTGGAGGATCCTTCGGTTCCCGATCTCCATCATCACGAACACGTAGAGCACGCGGAACGTGGCCGTGACCGAGACGAAGAGGTCGCAAGCGACGATCGCCTCGGCATGGTTGCGCACGAATGTCGCCCAGCGCTGGTCGCCCCGGCCTCGGAGTCCGTATCCTCCTGGATCCTTCGGCATGTACCTGCGCACCGTCCGCGGCGAGACGCGGAGGCCGAGCTTGAGGGACAGCTCCCCGGCGATGCGCCCCTCGCCCCAGGTGGGGTTGTCGCGGGCCATTTCGGCGATAAGGGTGCGGAGGCTCTCCGGGAGCGGCGGCCGCCCGACCCGCCTCGACTTCCAGCGCCACAAGAGCCGAAACCCGGCGCGATGCCAGCGCAGCAACGTCTCCGGTTTGACCACCACGAGAGCGTCCCTCCAGGCAAACCAGCGAGCGAGAAACACGAGGGTGATTCGTGTGGCACGCCGTGCGCGGCGCGGCCTGGTCTTGCGGTCCTGGAGGAGTGCGAGCTGCTTGCGCAGGAAGAGGTTCTCGGCGGCCAGTTGAGCTCGGCCTCGTGAGCCGACGACGCGCCAGCAGATGAGGTCGATGACCACGCGGACCAGCGTCTCGAGGAGAAGTAGCAAGGGCCTTGTCACACACCCTCCAGGGCGCACAGGTCGTGTAGGATCGCAGAAGCGTTTGCCCCGTGGAAGGTGACGTGGGCGTTGGTGCGGTTTTGATTGGTTGGACCCCGTCGCGATGGTGTGCGGCCGGGGAGCCTGGGCGGGACCTACTCGCTCTCAAAGTGGCTTCGCGGAAGGCGCGATTGCCGGATGATGCTCAACAGGGTGCCGGTCTTGAGCTCTTTGTGATCCGGTACCGGGACGGTCACGGTCGAACCGGCTGCTTGGCTCTGCATCACAATGTGGCTGCCGCGCTGCCTCACCTCGACAAATCCATGTTCCGCGAGAAGAGCGCAGACCTCGCGGCCGGACAGCGTACGCAACTTACCCAACGGCGACTTCGATCCGTGTCACGAAGACGTCGCTGTGAAGCCGCGTGCTGATCTCGGCAGGGTCCGCCGTTTCGAAGAAGAGTTGCAGCGCCTCGGTGAGGTTGGCTCGTGCCTCCTCGACCGTTCGGCCCTGGCTCGCAATGTCGACCTCCGGGCAGAGGGCAACAAAGCCGTCCCCCTCGCGTTCGATGATGGCGGTGAGCTGAAGTTTGCGCTCCATGAATGCATTCTACGCCACTTTCGACGCCTACGGCCGCATCACCAAGACCGAGACCGAAGGCCCCGCGCCCGAACTCAGGGAGTACACGTTCGGCCAAGACCGCCGCGGGACAGACGGCGGGGGTTTGCTGAAGGTCATCACCACCGGAGGTTCCTCGATAGGTACGATAGGTAGATAGGTACCAGGTATCCCATTCGACGAGTTATGTGGTAGCCTTCCCTGCGAGTGCGGATTGCAGGGAGGAGCGACGTGCCACGCAAGCCGAGGATCTTCGTCGCTGGCGGCACGTATCACGTGTACTGCCGAGTCGCGCGGGGCGAGCGGCCGTTCGTCGATGAGGCTGTCGCGGGGGGCTTCGTGGCCACGCTCGACACCGTCAAGGGTGAGCACGGACTGACGATCCTCGCATGGTGTCTGATGCCGAACCACTACCACCTCGTCGTGCGCGCGGGGGAGCTGCCGTTGTGGCGCAGCATGCGGCTGGTGCAGGGGCGGTTCGCGAAGGCCTTCAACCGCCGCCGGCGGGTCTTCGGCCCCCTCTGGCAAGGGCGGTACAAGGCACGGCTGGTTGACGATCCGGCCTACCTCATGCAGGCCATTGCCTACGTGCACCTCAACCCGGTTGCGAGCGGGATCGTCAAGGATCCAGGCTCGTATCGATGGAGCGGCCATCGCCAGCTCCTCGGCCGGGTGCGGGCCGGGCTGGTGGACGTGGATGAGACGCTGGTGGCGTTCGGCTCCTCACGCCGAGAAGCTCTTCGCACCTACCGAGGCGTGCTCGGGCGGGGTAAGGACGAGGGGTGGAT